>JABLTH010004507.1_pt1 | contig 153575 bp, 138 predicted proteins | sample 7875711 | NCBI WGS metagenome assembly JABLTH01 (sample SAMN14941262, study PRJNA633318) | bioreactor metagenome | isolation source: bioreactor | place: China | collected 2019-03-05
CGCGCACTTCAGGGGAAAACTTGGGTGACTTCTTCATGGCTCCATCTTCTCAAAGGTTGGAGCCTCCTCAATTCCCGGGGCGATTCAGAATGTTATGGGGAACGACCGGAAGGATCTACTACGATAGGCTTCTGGCGTCTGCACCGCTTGGCAAGTGCCCTTATTGTCGATTCGGCCACGCGGAAACGGTTGATCACTTTTTGCCTAAATCGCGCTATCCATCGTACGCAGTCTTGCCGATCAATCTGCTCCCAGCTTGCATGCGCTGCAACAAGGGCAAGGCAGGCGGACTACTTACCGCGGCAGGAGAGATGTCGCACCCGTACTTCGAGGGGCAACAGATCGAGGACGACGTGTGGCTCGTGGCAGATGTCGTTGTGACGAACCCCGTCACTGCGAAGTTCTCGGTAGTCGTCCCTAACCACTGGCCTGATGAATTGGGCCGTCGGGTGAAGAACTACTTCTCGGGGCTCGATCTCGCTACCCGATACGCGGTTGAGGCCGCTAGCGAGCTAGTGTCCGTGTCTGCGTATCTGCGCGCCGTATCGTCACCAAACGTGCGCCTTGATCACCTGAAGAGAGTTGCCGGTGAAGAACGTGGAATTTCCAAGAATAGCTGGAAGGCCGCCTTATATGCAGCACTCGCGGCCTCCGATTGGTATAGCCAAATGGGCTACAACTTCATCGGAGTGCCGTAGGACGATACCGCAGAATGAATCGCCCCTTGGACCTCAAGACCACGTCAACCGACGGAGGTCGGCGTCGGTCTTTCACTTGGAGAGATGGTGAAATGGGCGCTTACTTTTCTACGCCAGATACCCCACCACCCCCTGCCCCGCCGCCACGCCGCTGGCCATGGAGGCGGTCAGCAAGTAGCCGCCGGTGGGGGCTTCCCAGTCGAGCATTTCGCCGGCGCAGAACACGCCGGGACGTTGCTCGAGCATGAGGTGTGGGTCCAGCACTTCGAACAGCACGCCGCCAGCGGTGCTGATGGCTTCGTCCAGCGGGCGCGTCGCCACCAGGCGCAGGGGCAGGTGCTTGATCGTGGCGGCCAGCGTGGCGGGTTCGTTTATCTGCTCACGCGGCAGCACTTCGTACAGGATGGCGGCCTTGATGCCTTCCAAACCCAGGCGGCTTTTCAGGTGACCCGAGAGCGAGCGTGAACCGCGCGGATGCGTCACCTCGGCCAGCACGCGCTCGGGCGACCAGTCGGGCAGCAGGTCCAGGGATAGGGTGGCGCTGCCGGATCGGGCAATCTCGTCACGCAGCAGGGCCGAGGCCGCGTACACCAGGCTGCCTTCCACGCCGGTCTGCGTGGCCACGAACTCGCCCTTGCGCGCAAAACCCTGGCCCAGCGCATCGGTGCACGACAGCGCCACGGACTTGAAGGGCTGGCCGGCAAAGCGGCTGGCGAACAGCTCCGTCCAGCCCTTGCGCTGCGGCGTGCCCACGTCAAAGCCGCAGTTGGCGGGCTGCAGCGGGGCCACGGCCACGCCGCGTGCCTGCATCAGCGGCACCCAGGCGGCGTCCGACCCCAGGCGCGACCAACTGCCACCGCCCAGGGCGAGCACGGTGGCGTCGGCGTGCACAAGCCGTTCTCCCTGCGGTGTGTCAAAACGCAGATCGCCTTGCGCGTCCCAGCCGCGCCAGCGGTGCCGCATGTGAAACTGCACGCCGACACCGTTGGCCGGGTGGCGCAGGCGGTGCAGCCAGGCGCGCAGCAGGGGCGCGGCCTTCATGTCCTGGGGGAAAACGCGCCCGGACGAACCCACGAAAGTGTCCACGCCCAGCCCCGCCGCCCAGGCGCGCAGTTGCGTGCTGCCAAAGCCGCGCAGCAGGGCTTCGATCTGCGCGCGGCGCGCGCCGTAGCGCGAGGCAAAGGCGTCCGCGCCCTCGGAGTGTGTGAGGTTGAGCCCGCCCTTGCCCGCCAGCAGAAACTTGCGCCCCACCGTGGGCATGGCGTCAAACACGTGCACGGCAAGGCCCGCGGCGGCGATCACTTCGGCCGCCATCAGGCCGGCTGGCCCGCCGCCAATGACCACGGCCGTTTTGGTTGTGGATTCGTTCATGATGACGCCGATTGTCTCCGGCGACGGCTCAGGGCAGTTCCACCACGGCGCCCTGCGCGGTGACGAAGGCAGCGCGCACCGCCTCTCCCGGGTAGGCGGCTTGCACAGCCGCGCGGTAGGTGTGCAGTTGCGCCAGCAGCTCGGGCTGCCGTTGCGGCAACGCGGCGGACTTGTAGTCCAGCACCCACCAGGTGCGCGTGTCGGCGCGGCGCACCAGCCGGTCCAGGCGCAGGCTCTGGCCGTGCCAGCCCAACGCCACCTCGTTGCCCTGCCAGTCGATCACCGTGGCGTCCCAGGCCCAGGCGGCCTCGCCCGTGAGGATGCGCCGGGCCATCTCCGCGGCCTGGTCCGCCTGGGCCGCGTCCAGCGCAAACTCCCGCGCCACGGCGCGCACCTGAGCCGCACTGCTGGCGCGCTCGCCGGGTTCGGCCCATTCGAGCAGACGGTGCATGGCCTGGCCGATCTGCGATTCGAGGCTGGACTCGGGCTCGGCCGCTGCCGCAGCCGCAGCCGCGCGGGACGCAGGCGGCGTCTGGTTGTCAGGCAAGACGGGCAGGAGGATGCGTTCCGGTGCGGTCGAAGCGGGGCGCACCGTGACAGACGGCACGGCAGGTGCCATGTCAATCGGCTCACACCCCGGTTGCAGCCGCTGCCACCAGCTCGCGCCGTTGGCCACATGCGGCTGCACCGACGACAGCACCAACCGCCGCTGAGCGCGCGTCATGGCCACATACAGGGCATTGAGTTCCTCGCGCTGGCGGGCCTGCTGTTCGGTGGCCAGCGCCGCCGCCACGCTGGGCGGGACCTGGCTCTCGCTGGCCAGAAAGATGAAGCTGTGCGGTGCCTTCGCCTCGCCCGGCCAGTCCAGCAGCACGCCCATGGTCTGGGCCTTGGGCGGCGGGGCGTCGGAGTCCAGCAGCAACACCAACGGCGCCTCCAGCCCCTTGGCACCGTGCACGGTAAGCAGGCGCACGGCGTCGGCATCGGCCAGTGTGGGTGCCGGCACGCCACCGGACTTGAGCGCGCGCACCAGGGCATAGGGCGTGGCGTAGCGCGCGCCGTCCACCTGCAGCGCGGCCGACAGCAGCGCCTGCAGGTTGGAGCGCACCGCCTCGCGCTGCGTGGGAGGCGCGGCGGCCACGCAGCGCGCCAGCACGTCGCCGTCCTCGTAGATGGCGTCCAGCGCGTCGTGCGGCGGCAGGCTGTCGACCCAGGCTTTCCAGCGCAGCAGCACGGCGCCCTGGCTCTGCAGCGAGGGCGGCAGCCATTGCGGCCGCTGCAACAGGTCGAACCATGGCAGCTTGCGCGCGCGCTGCACCAGCGCGAGTTGCACCAGATCGTCGTCGCTGGCGTTGAACAGCGGCGACTTCAGCGAGCGCGCCAGCGAGAGGTCGTGCGCCGGGGACACCAGGGCGTCGAGCAGGGCCACGATGTCCTGCACCTCGGGCGCCTGCCCCAGGTCGGTCTTCTCGGGCTGCTGCGCGGGGATGCCCAGGGCACGCAGTTCGTCCTGCATCACGGCCAGGCGCTCGCGCTTGCGCGACAGCACCATGATCTCGCGTGGATGCAGGCCGGCCTCGATCTGCGGCGCCAGCCAGCGCGCGGCCTGGCGGCACTCCAGCGTGCGCAGGGTTTCCTCGGGCGTGACGCGCGGCATGGTCAGGCTGTCGCGCCAGCCATCCGGCGCGCCCGTACCCGGCGCATCATCCTTGGTGGCGACCTTCTCAGGCCGGGGGATTTGCGGCAGGGCGAAGGCGCCGCCGACCTCGACCGACTCGGTGGTGTGGGCGCGAAAGCCTGGGTACTCCCCCTGTGCCAGCGCCTGGCCCAGGGTCTGGTTCACCAGCGCCAGCACCGGCGGCGCGTTGCGGCGGGTGTGGTCGCAGCTGAGCAGGTCGCCGCCCAACTCGCGCACGAATGCCTGTGCCGCGATGAACACCTGTGGCTCGGCGCGGCGGAAGCGGTAGATGCTTTGCTTGGGGTCGCCCACGATGAACAGGCTGGGCGCGTCCGAGCCGCCGCCGCTGCCGGCATAGCCGCTGAGCCAGGCGTGCAGTGCCTGCCATTGCAGCGGGTTGGTGTCCTGGAACTCGTCGATCAGCAGGTGGCGCGTGCGCGCGTCCAGCCGCTCCTGCACCCAGCCGCCGAGCACGGGGTCGGACAGCAGGTGCAGCGCGGCGCGTTCCACATCGTTCATGTCCACCCAGCCGCGCTCGCGCTTGAGCGCGGCGTATTCGTCCACCAGCAAGCGGGTGAGTTGCGTCATGCGCTGCTGGTAAGCCCAGGCCGCGTGCTGCGCATCGGCCGCCAGCACGTCCAGCACCTGCGCCTGCACGGCACGCACCTGGTCGATGCACGCCACCTTGTCGCTGAACTTGCGCGGGCTGCCATCCTTGGTCAAAAGCGCAGCGAGCACACCGTCGGCGTCCCCTTGTGTGAGCGCCTGTTCCAGCTCGCTGCCCTTGGCACTGAAGCTGGGTTGGCTGGCGCGGCCCAGCCCCTGCGCGGCCTGCACGAGTTGCTCACGCAGCGGGCCGGGTGCCAGCAACAGGGCGCGCGGTTCGTCCACCGCGCTGAACGCGGGGAAGTGTTGACTGAAATGCGGCACGCTGGACAGCACCGCGCCTTGCGCGTCGGCCAGCGCGAATTCGACGCGCCGCGCCAAGGCGGCTTCCAGCGCGCGCTCGGTCTGGAAGCGGCCATGCGTGGCCACCACGGCCTCGTAGGCCTGGCGTGCCTCGGGCTCGCGCAGCAGGCGCGCCTGGAAGGGCCGCCACACCTGGGCCACCGCCTTGGCATCGTCTTCCAGCAGTTCGTAGGCGGCGGGCAAGCCCAGCGTTTCCAGCACGGACAGCGGCGCATTGCGCAAGAGCGCGGCAAACCAGCCATGGAAGGTGCGGATCTGCACCGGCCGGCCCTGCTCCAGCAGCGTCTGATACAGTTTTTGCAGCGGCTCACGCAGATGGCGCGCGGCTTGCGGCTCGATTCCGCGTATCAACAGCTCTTGCTCCAGTTGCTCGGGTGTGGCCTGGGAAAAGTCCTCCAGCCACTCGGTCAGGCGCTGGCGCATTTCGCCCGCGGCCTTTTTGGTGAAGGTGATGGCCAGGATCTCGTGCGGCGCGGCACCGTCGAGCAAGGCCCGCAGGATGCGCGACACCAGCATCCAGGTCTTGCCCGCACCGGCGCAGGCCTCGACGGCCACGCTGCGGCGCGGGTCGCAGGCAATGGCGTAGAACGCCTCGCGGCTCACCGGCTGGCCATTGCGTTCGTAGGCGGGCGTAAGCCGGCTCATGGCGCGCCCCCTTCATCCAGACTCCAGGAATCCTTGCGACACAGGCCACGCGCGGCGCAGAACTCGCAGGCATCACCCTCACCCAGTGCCGGCAAGGGTGCACCTTCGGCAATGCGCCGCAGGTCGTGCGCAATGCCTTCGAGCAGCGCGTCGCGCACGGCCACCACATCCTTCTGCTCGAAGGTCTGGGTGCCGTCCTTCTCACCGACATTGACGTAGGCGGCGCGCAGCGTGTCGTGCGGCTGCAGCGCGGCGTAAAAGGCCAGTTGCGTGTCCTCGAACGGCGCCTTGATGCGCTCGCGCGTGACGCCGGGCGACTCGGTCTTGTAGTCGATCACCATGACTTCGGCGTTCTCGCCCTGCCCCTTCTGGTCGATGCGGTCCAGCCGCCCCACCAGGGTGACGGCGCCCAGGGGCTGCTCCTGCCAGCGTTCGCCCTCCTCGAAATGCAGGGCGTTGGCGGCTTCGTGCTCGGTGAGCCACACGAGGTAGCCGTCGCGCACACGCGGCCACGCGGCCTGGAAGGGCAGGAATTCGTCCGGCGCCAGACGCAGGGTTTGCGTCACCTGTTCGGCGGCGGCGTCGATCAGGGCGCGGCGCGCGGCCACCTCCGTCATGGGCGCGGTCTTGAGTTGTTCGTGAAAGGACTGCAGCACGGCGTGCAGCCACAGGCCGAAGTCGCGCTTGTCGAGTTCGCCTTCCAGCTCGTCGGCCTCCTTGAGCCCCAGTTGGCGCAGCGCGAAAAAGCGGTACGGGCAGTGGCGCAGGTCGCTGTAGGCACTGGCCGACAGGCGCGGCACATCGAGCTGCGGTGCGCAAGGCGCGGGGCGCGCCAGCGGCGCCAGCGCCACCTCGCGCAGGGCGCGCGGATCGGCGGCCTGCCCGTCGCCCAACCGCAGATGCAGGGCCTGCACCAGCGGGCTGGGCAGCAGCGGCTCGCCACCTTCATCGCCGCAGCGCCACAGCACATCCACCTGCGGCGTACGCAGGGCCTGCTGCCAGGCATCACGCAAGGCGTCCGCCAGTGCATCGCGCGCGGGCAGGCCCAGGGCAGCACGCTGCGCCGCCGTCCACAGGCCCGGTGGCTCGGGCGAGGGACTCAGGCGCACCTCGTCGCAGCCCGGCAGCACCAGGGCGGCAAAGGGGCGACCCAGCATCTGCGCCAGCGGCAGTATCACCACCTGCTCCTGCACCGGGTACTCGGGCGTGAAGCTCGCGGCCTCCAGCGCCTGGTCCACCCAGCGTGTGAAGTCCAGCAGGCTCAGGCGGCGCTTGGCCCACAGCGCGTCCTCTGGCAGGGTGGCGCCCGCCTGCGCCAGACGCAGCGTGGCCAGCAGCTTGTCGCCGGCGTCATCGTTCTGCAGCAGGGGCCACTGGCCGCCGCCTTGCAGCAACTCGCGCAGGGCCGCCAGCCATTGCGTCAGGGTGCGTGGGCGCTGCAGGCTGTCGCGCAGGGTTTCCGTCTGCGCGAGCAGCGTCGCCAACCCGGGCCACTCGCTTTCGCCCAAGGCCGGCGGCACGGCGCGCCATTCGCGCAGCGCCAGTTTGCGCAGCTGCGCTTCCAGTTGGCGCACCGCGGCGGCGTCGAAGGCCGGGGCGTTCTTGAGCCAGTCGAGCACGGCGTCGCTGGAAGCGTTCCAGGCACAGGCGCGCAAGGCTCCCATGACGTGCGCCCCGGCGCGGCTGGTGGACAGCTTCCAGCCGGTCTCGTCACGCAGTTGCAGGCCGCGCGAGGCCAGCATGGCACGCACGCGCCGCGTCAAGGCGCGGTCGATGGCCACGAGCGCCACGGGCGTGCGCCCGGCATTGACGTGACGCAGCACGCAGGCGGCGGCGCGCTGCGCTTCTTCCTGAGTGTCGCGGGTGGGGTGAAAGTGAATGTCCCCCTCGGGAGCGTCGGTTGCGTCCATGGGCAACACCGTCATGCGCTCGCCCCAGGCCGACTGCAGCGCGGCCGGCAGGGGATCGGGCTGAAAGCCTTGCAGCGCGACCAGGCAATCGGTGGCCTCGATCACGCGGCGCTCGAACAGCACGTCGCTGGCGTAGGACGAGTGAGCCGCCCAGACCATGGCCAGTTGGGTCACGGCGGCCTCCAGTGCCAGCGCGTCGGATTGCAAGCCGGTCAGCGCCGCGCCCCGGGCGCCCCAGGCCGCGCGCTGTGCGGGCGGCACCGCAGCCGCCAGGGCGCCGAGTTGGTGCGCGGCCTCCATCAGCAAGGGCGTGGCGGAATCCGCGTGCTCACCCAGCCCGGCACGCTCCAGCATGGCGCGTGCGGTGAGCACGTCCAGCGCGGTATCAAAGCTGATGTCGGTCGCCGCCGGAATGAAGCCCCCGAGGCTGCGGCTCCAATTCTGCGTGGTCTCGAAGCGCGGCGCAAAGCCGTCGGGTGCGATCCGGCTCCAGTACTGGCGCGCCACGGGCATGAGCTGGGCATAGGGCAGCAACACCACGGAGCGCGCCGGGTGCGCGCCGCAGGCGAGCAAGTGCCGGGCGATGCGCGCCATCCAGCCAGAGGCCGGGTCCAGCCAAGCCCGTGCCGCCGGATGCTCCCCCGCGAAATCATGATTTTTGGCTATCGCGCTCATAGGGGGCAACAAACGGGAACCGGGAAAGCGTCGGCTTGGGTATATGTCACAATGCCCCAACTTTACCGGTACCGCCACTTTTCATAGGAACCATCATGGCCAGCGACCTGATCAAACACACCTCTGACGCCACCTTTGAAGCCGACGTGCTGAAGTCCGACAAACCCGTGCTGGTGGACTATTGGGCCGAGTGGTGTGGCCCGTGCAAGAGCATCGCCCCCATCCTGGACGAACTGGCCACGACCTACGAAGGCAAGCTGCAGATCGCCAAGCTGAACGTGGATGAAAACCGCGACATTCCGGCCAAGTTCGGCATCCGCGGCATTCCCACGCTGATGGTGTTCAAGAACGGCCAACTGGCAGCCACCCGCGTGGGCGCCATGGCCAAGGCCCAGATGGCCGCCTTCATAGACGAACAACTGGCCTGAGCGCCCCTAGCGTCGGCCACTGCGCGCACAGTGGCTGACGCTCTCCGTTTTCCTGTCATAATTCGCGCAATTCACCGCCGCTCCCAAGAGGCCGGCGGGTCGAGATCCCGGTAACTGCAGGCCCATCCCGCCGCGTTGCCACCCTCCCCCCCAATTTCGCTCAACTCCCACTGTAGGGACCACTCCATGCACCTAAACGAACTCAAGGCACTGCACGTGTCTGAAGTCCTCAAGCAGGCCGAAGACCTCGAAATCGAAAACACCGGCCGCATGCGCAAGCAGGAGCTGATGTTCGCCATCATCAAGAAGCGCGCGCGCGCCGGCGAACAGGTGTTTGCCGACGGCGTGCTGGAAATCCTGCCCGATGGCTTCGGCTTCCTGCGCAGCCCGGACACGAGCTACACCGCCAGCACGGACGACATCTACATCAGCCCGAGCCAGGTGCGCCGCTTCAACCTGCACACCGGCGACATGATCGAGGGCGAGGTGCGCACGCCCAAGGACGGCGAGCGCTACTTCGCGTTGAACAAGCTGGACAAGGTCAACGGCGGCCCGCCAGAGAGCAACAAGCACAAGGTGATGTTCGAGAACCTCACGCCGCTGTTCCCCAAGGAGCAGATGCGGCTGGAGCGGGACATCAAGAGCGACGAAAACATCACCGGGCGCATCATCGACATCATCGCCCCCATCGGCAAGGGTCAACGCGCCTTGCTGGTGGCCCCCCCGAAGAGCGGCAAGACGGTGATGATGCAGCACATGGCTCATGCCATCGCCGCCAACTACCCGGACAGCTACATGATGGTGCTGCTGGTGGATGAGCGTCCCGAGGAAGTGACGGAAATGCAGCGCTCGGTCAAGGCCGAGGTGATTGCATCCACCTTCGACGAACCCGCCGCGCGCCACGTGCACGTGGCCGAGATGGTGATCGAGCGCGCCAAGCGCCTGGTGGAACTCAAGAAGGACGTGGTGATCCTGCTGGACTCCATCACCCGCCTGGCCCGCGCCTACAACAACGTCGTGCCCTCGTCCGGCAAGGTGCTCACCGGCGGCGTGGACGCCAACGCGCTGCAACGGCCCAAGCGCTTACTGGGCGCGGCGCGCAATGTCGAGGAAGGCGGCTCGCTCACCATCATCGCCACCGCGCTGATCGACACCGGCAGCCGCATGGACGAAGTGATCTTTGAAGAATTCAAGGGCACGGGCAACTCCGAAATCCACCTGGACCGCCGCCTGTACGAAAAGCGCGTATTCCCCTCCATCCAGCTCAACCGCAGCGGCACGCGCCGCGAGGAACTGCTGTTGGCGCCGGACATCCTGCAAAAGACCCGCATCCTGCGCCAGTTCATGTACAACATGGACGAGATCGAGGCCATGGAGATGGTGCTCAAGCAGATGAAGGCCACCAAGACGAACAACGAGTTCTTCGAGATGATGCGCCGCGGCGGTTGATGCCGTCCCCCGGCAGCACGGACCGCGTGTTTCGGGTATCGTTCGCTTTTTGGAGTTTCGCGGGAACATGGCCATGAAAGACCTCTTCGAACTGCAACGCGCCGCCTTCGCCAGGGACAGCTTTCCGGATCTGGCCGCCCGGCTGGATCGCATCGAACGGCTCAAGGTTCTCATGGAAAAGCATGAGGAGCGCATGGCGCAGGCCATCAGCGCCGACTTCGGCCACCGCTCGCGCCACGAGACGCTGATTGCCGAATCCTTCATCGTGCTGAGTGACATCGCGCACACCCAGCGTCACCTCAGGCGCTGGATGAAGCCGCGGCGCGTGCCCACGGCGCTGCACTTCCTGCCCGGCTCGAACCGCATCATTCCGCAGCCACTGGGCGTGGTGGGCATCATCAGCCCCTGGAACTACCCGCTGCAACTGGCCATCGTGCCGGCCGTGGCGGCACTGGCCGCGGGCAACCGCGTGATGATCAAGCCCAGCGAAATCACCCCACGCTTTTCCGAGATGCTGGGCGAGATCCTGGCCGAACGCTTTGCCCGCGACGAGTGCGCCGTGGTCACGGGTGACGCCGACGTGGCGCGCGCCTTTTCCTCCCTGCCCTTCGACCACCTGTTCTTCACCGGCTCCACGGCCGTGGGTCGCCACGTGGGGGTAGCCGCCGCTGCCAACCTCACGCCTGTCACGCTGGAACTCGGCGGCAAGTCCCCCGCCATCGTGGGCGACGACGCCGACCTCATGACCACCGCGCGCAAGATGGCCTCTGGCAAGCTGCTCAATGCCGGACAGACCTGCATTGCCCCAGACTACGTGCTGTTGCCCCAGGCCAAGGTGGAGGCTTTCGCCCAGGCTTTTGTCCAGGCCGTGGCCCAGCTCTACCCCTCGCTGGAGTCCAATCCCGACTACACGAGCATCGTGAACGCGCGCCACCATGCGCGGCTCAAGGGCCTGATCGAGGACGCCCGCGCCAAGGGCGCGCACGTGACCGAAATCAATCCGTCCAACGAAGCCGTGCCAGCCGAGTCGCGCAAACTGCGCCCCACGGTACTGACGGGCGTGAACGACGACATGAGCGTGATGCAGGAAGAAATCTTCGGCCCGGTGCTGCCGCTGCTGGGCTACGACACACTGGACCAAGCCCTGCACTATGTGAATACGCATCCGCGGCCGCTGGCCCTGTACTGGTTCGGTCACGATCCGCGCAGCACCGAGCGCGTGCTGCGCGAGACCATCTCCGGTGGCGTCACGCTCAACGACACGCTGCTGCACATCGCGCAAAGCAACCTGCCATTTGGCGGCGTGCGCGCCAGCGGCAGCGGCGCGTATCACGGCGACTACGGCTTCAGGCTGTTCACCAAGGAAAAGCCCGTCTTCATCCAGTCGCGCTTCTCCGGCTCGCACCTGCTGTTCCCGCCCTATGGCAAGCGCGTGGACAGCATGATCGGCTGGATGAAGAAACTCCTGTAGGCACAAGGCTTGCGCCAGGTCAAGGACACCTGAAATCCCGTCGCTGGCGCGTCCGGCGAGACACTGCCGCGAGCGCCTGCCCCACTACACTTGGGCAAGCCTGCTTCCAGCGGGTACCGCTTCCTTTCACTACCTTGAGTTCCCCATGTCCGACACCGCATCCAGCGCGGCCCAGCGCCTCGCCCACAAAGTCAGTCTCATCACAGGTGCCGCGCAAGGCATCGGCCTGGCCACGGCCCTGAAGTTCGCGCGAGAAGGCGCCATCGTCATCGTCTGCGACGTGAAGCAGGCCGCGGTGGACGACGCCGTCGCGCAGTGCCAGGCCCTGGGTGCCACCGCCCGCGGCTACCTCATGGACGTCACGCAGCGTCGCTCGGTGGACGAGGTGGTCGCCAAGGTGCAGGCCGAGTTCGGCCGTATCGACGTGCTGGTGAACAATGCCGGCATTACCCAGGATGCGCGTCTGCAGAAGATGACGCTGGAACAGTTTGACCGCGTGATCGACGTGAACCTGCGCGGCGTGTTCCACTGCGCCCAGGCCGTGGCCGACGGCATGGTGGCCCAGGGCAGCGGCGTGATCCTGAATGCCAGCTCGGTCGTGGGCGTGTACGGCAACTTCGGCCAGACCAACTATGCCGCCACCAAGTTCGGCGTGATCGGCTTCACCAAGACCTGGAGCCGCGAGTTGGGGCCCAAGGGAGTGCGCGTCAACGCGGTGGCGCCCGGCTTCATCGCCACGCCCATCCTGGGCAGCATCCCGGAGAAGGTCATCACCGAGATGGAGCACCGCGTGCCCATGCGCCGCTTGGGCAAGCCCGAGGAGATCGCCAACGTCTACGCGTTTCTGGCCAGCGACGAAGCCAGCTACATCAACGGCGCCGTCCTGGAAGTGTCCGGCGGCTTGACCGTGTAGTCGTATGGCCCCCACGCTTGCCACTGCGTGTGCTGCGCTGCCCCCCGAGGGGGCCACGCCTTGCTTGGGGCGGCCCGGCGCGGCGGCGGCCCCCACGCTTGCCACTGCGTGCTCTGCGCCGTGACCATGACCTTGGAGTTGCGCATGGCCCAGCCGGGTGACATGGACTGGGTGGTGCAACAGCATGGTGAGCTGTATGCGCGCGAGTACGGTTGGAACAGCGAGTTTCAGGACCTGGTGGCCGGAATCGTGGCCGGCATGATCCGTGTCCACGATCCGCAGTGGGAGCGCGGCTGGATCGCCGAATGCGACGGCGAACGCGTGGGCAGCGCCTTTGTCGTGCGCAAGAGTCCAGCCGAGGCTCAATTGCGCCTGTTGCTGCTCGCGCCCGCCGCGCGCGGCCATGGCCTCGGTGCGCGTCTGACCGACGAATGTATCTCGTTTGCCCGCGCCAAGGGCTACCGACGGATGGTGTTGTGGACCAATGCCAATCTCAGCGCTGCGCGTGCCATCTACGCCAGGCGGGGGTTCAGGCTTGTGGCCAGTGAACCCTACCACGGCTACGGCCACAACCTGGTGGGCGAGCACTGGGAGTTGGATCTGTAAGGCCCCCACGCTTGCCACTGCGTGTGCGGCGCCGCCCCCCTAGGGGGTCTTCGCTCCTTGGGGCGGCCCGGCGGAGATCATGCGCGGGTCGAGTCGCCTCAGCTCTGGTTCCCAGCGGCCGACACGGCCTGCACCACCCGATCGGCAGCCTCCAGAAACTTCGTCAAATGCCCTCGAATGTCCGCCGTGATGGCCTCGCCGGCCTTGGACGGCGAGCCGGCATCGAAAGGCGGCGCCGGGTCGTACTCGGCGAGCAACTGCACTTTGCGCGCGAACGTTGGGTCGCTCAGCTCTGCCACCAGCGCCAGGCCAAAATCCAGTCCGGCCGTGACCCCCGCTCCCGTGAAGCGGTTGCGATCGCGCACGTAGCGTTCGGCAACCGGCTCGGCACCCATTCGCGCGAGCAGGTCCAGCGTGGCCCAGTGCGACGTGGCCCGATAACCCTGCAACAAGCCCGCCGCGCCCAGCACGAGCGAGCCGGTGCAGACGCTGCATACCCACTGGGCCCTCGCCCCCCGATCGCACAGAAAGGCCTGCAACGCCGGGTCCTGCATGGCGGCCAGGGTGCCGGCCGTGCCCCGGGCACCATCACCGCCGTCAGGTCGGCCGGGCTTTCCTCAAAGGATGTGTTTGGCAACAAGGTGACCCCCATGTCGCTGGTCACGGCCTCGCGGGAAGCCGCAACGATGTGCACCTTGACGCCCGGCAGCATGGAGAGCACGTGGTGCGGACCCAGCAGATCCAGCGCGGTGAATCCGGGATAGGCAACGAGCGCGATGTGGCGAGTGGCAGAGCTCATGAGGGAACCTTGGAAGTGAAGATGGCGGGACGACGATGAGCCCAGGGTCGAGCCTGTTCCAGCGTGTAGGCCAAACGCAGCAGCAACTCGTCCTGCCCGACGGCAGCGGCCAATTGCACCCCCACCGGGCGCCCACCATTGCTCCAGTACAAGGGCACGGACATGGCGGGCTGGCCGGTGGTGTTTTGCACGTAGGTGAAGGCCACGTTGCGCTTGACGCGCTCCAGCACCGTGGCGTAATCCTGGGCGGGGTTGTGGTACGCCAGAGGCACCGGATCGACCGCGGACACCGGTGTGAGCAACACGTCAAACTGCTCATGGAAGACCCGCATGTCGGCGGTCAGGGCGAGCGCGTCCTGCACGATGGCCTCGGCCCGCTCAGGGGTGAGCGCGGCGCCATGCGCCTCCAGACCCTGGGTGAAGGGCTCTACGGTGTCGAGAAACTGGCGGCGCACGTCCTCGGACATGGTCTGGCACAGCCGGTACACCCCGTAGGCCCAACGGTCGAAGAACGCCGCATGATGGGCACGTGGATCGCCCGGCCAACGGGTAGGCACCACGACATGGCCCATCGACGCCAGCAGTGCCATGGCATCGTCCAACGCAAGGCGGTGGTTGGCAGCAAGCTCACCGCCGTGCATGGGCGTGTCGATCACCGCGATCTTCAGGCACCGCGCGAGCGGTTCGCGCACCCATCGCCGCTCCTCGCTGCCGGGCTCACCCGCTTGCGCCGCGCTGGCAATGGCCAAGGCCAGGGCACTGTCGCGTACGCTGCGTGTAAGCACGTGCTGCACGACACCGCTGGGGATGCGCGCATCGAAGGAAGGTGAGAGCCCGGCCGTGACGCCACGACTGGGCTTGAAACCGAACAGGCCGCAACACGAGGCCGGGAAGCGGATCGAGCCGCCGCCGTCGCTGGCATGAGCGATGGGCGCAATGCCCGCGGCCACCGCCGAGGCCGAGCCGCCGCTGGAACCGCCCGTCGTGACAGTCTTGTCCCAGGGATTCAGGCTGGGGCCGAAGGCCAGGGGCTCGGTGATGTCCATCAGCCCGAACTCGGGCGTATTGGTCTTGCCGATGAACACCGCTCCCTGGTTTCGCATGGCAGCCACCCAGGGCGGCTCCACACGACCGATGCGCTGCACGAACCAGCGCGACCCTTCGGTGAATCGAAAGCCGGGGTATTCAATGGTGTCCTTCAGCAGGAACGGCACGCCCGCCAGCAACCCCATGGGAAGCTGTGCCTCCAGGGATTCCCGTGCATGCGCGTCGAAGCGGTCGATGACCGCGTTGAGCGCCGGGTTGCGGGCCGTCATGCGCTGCAGCGCTGCTTCCAGCACATCACTGGCCGGCACAGCGCCGCTGCGCACCAGCTCGGCGGTGGCCACGGCGTCAAGGTATTCCCAATTCATGTTGCAAGCGCGGTGGGCAGATGAAGCGTACGGTTGCGTGAGCAGGCCATGGCGGACCGAGAACTTTTATTCATCGTTAAAATTATAGAGCAGGTCATGTGCCGACGCGTCGCCCGCCAAAGCGTCTCATGCGGCCTTGCGCACAAGGGTCATGGCGCGTGCGCCGGTTGGCGCACGCAACTCGGTCGTGCGCAACACGCCAAACAGGTCCTTGGGATCGGCCATGTCCGGAATGAGTGCAATGTGCTCGCCCATGTCCAGTTCGGCGGCGGCGTCCGCCATGTAGCGCAGGGCCGAGTAGTCCTCCAGCGCAAACCCCACGGAATCGAACACGGTGACTTCCGTCGCACTGACGCGCCCCGGCTGCTGACCGGCGAGCACATTCCACAGCTCCGTCACGGCAAAGTCGGCCGGCATCTGCTGGATGTCGCCCTCAACGCGGGTTTGCGGGGCGTATTCCACAAAGACGCTGCCCGCGCTGAGAACGTTGGCATGCAGCTCGGTCTTGCCAGGGCAGTCCCCTCCCACGGCATTGATGTGCATGCCCGGCTCGATCATCTCCGGGGTCAGGATGGTGGCGTTGGTCTTGTCGGCGGTGACGGTGGTCACGATGTCCGCTCCGCGCACGGCCTCGGCAGCGCTGGTGCACACCGTCAATTTCAGGCCCGACGAACGCAGGTTGTCCACCAGCTTGGCCGTGGCTGCGGCATCAATGTCGTACAGCCGAAGCTCTTCGATGCCCAGCAGATGCTGGAACGCCGTCGCCTGGAATTCGCTCTGAGCGCCATTGCCGATCAGCGCCATCACACGACTGTCGGGTCGGGCCAGCGCCTGCGCAGCCACGGCCGACATGGCCGCGGTACGCAAGGCCGTGGTCAGCGTCAGTTCGCTCAGCAGCAGGGGAGCGCCGGTCTCCACGTCGGCCAGCACGCCAAAGGCCATGACGGTGGACAGGCCGATGCGGGTGTTCCGGGGGTGGCCGTTGACGTACTTGAAGCTGTAGTGCCGGTGGTCGGAGATGGGCATCAGTTCAATCACGCCGTCTCGGGAATGGTTGGCCACGCGTGCGGACTTGTCGAAATCCTCCCACCTCAGGAAATCGGCACGGATGTTGTCTGCGATCCCGCTGATGCAGGTGGCCAGGCCTTTCCTCAGGATGAGCCTCGCCATGTCGGGAGCGCTCAGGTACAGGGTGGTCACTGTGTTTCGGATGCTGTCGGTCTTCATGGGGCATTCGCTGCGGTCAGCGCGTGAGTAGGTATGGCAGAAGTATTTATTAATTGACCGATAAATAAAATCGTCAAAAATGTGCCGTTTTGGCTATATATTTACGTTTTGGCAACACTGACTGACTTTTTGTCAATATGGATGAACTCGACCAGGCCTTGATCGCACTGCTGAGGAAGAATGCACGCATGAACGTGGCCGATCTGGCGGCCAAGCTCAAAGTGTCCCGCGGCACGGTGACCAACCGCATCCGAAAGCTGGAAGACACCCAGGTCATCCTGGGCTTCACGGTGAAGCTGAGGCCCGAATCCGAGCCCCATCACATCCGCGCCTGGATGGGGGTGCTGGTGGAAGGAAACCAGACCCGCATGGTGATCGCCAGCCTGCTGGGGGAACCCGGGGTGTCCGCGCTCCACGACACCAACGGACGCTGGGACCTGCTGGCGGAACTGGAGGCCAGCAGCATGGCGGAGCTGTCGGAGATACTTGAGCGCGTTCGCCTGCTCAAGGGCATTCGCAGCACCGAGACGCACATTCACCTGGCGACCTACCGCTAGGTCGCCAGGTGCCGGATGGCTTACAGTGCCAAGGCGTTGGCACCCGGCGCCGAAGCGATCAGCTCCATCGTGTACTCGTGCCGCGGTTGGCCCAGCACCTGGGCGGTCTCGCCGTACTCGACCATCTCGCCGCGCCGCATCACAGCGATGTGATCGCACATCTGAGCCGCGACGCGCAAGTCGTGCGTGATGAACACCATGCTGAGTTGCAGGGCCTGGCGCACCTGCTCGAAAAGTTCCAGTACCTGGGCCTGCACCGACACGTCCAATGCCGACACAGGCTCGTCGGCCACGATCAGGCGCGGTCGCATGGCCAAGGCACGCGCGATGGCGATGCGTTGCCGCTGGCCCCCCGAGAACTCGTGCGGATAGCGGTCGGCCGCATCTGCGGGAAGCCCCACCAGCAGCAACAATTCGCCGGTACGTTTCCAGGCTTCAGCGACACTCACACCCTGGGCGATCGGGCCGGCGGCGATGGCACTGCCCACGGTGTGACGCGGGTTGAGCGAAGCATAGGGGTCCTGGAACACCATCTGTATCTGGCCGCGTTCCGCGATGCTGCGTTGGCGTACATCGGCCGCCAGCGGCGAACCCTGAAACCGGATCTCGCCACCATCCATGGGAATCAATCCGGTCAGGCAACGGCCCACGGTGGATTTGCCCGAACCCGACTCGCCCACCAGCCCCAGGGTCTCGCCCTGTCGCAGCACGAAGCTCAGGTTGTTGGTGGCGTGCACGGAACGTGCGGCCCGAAACCAGCCGCCGCCGCTGCGGTAGGTCTTGTTCAGGCCACGCACCTCCAGCAACGGCGCGGCCTGGACCGCCCCGCTGGGCGCGCGTGCCACGCCGTGAGGAATCGCAGCGATCAGGCGCCGGGTGTATTCGTGTTGCGGCGCGCCCAGCACGTCCCGGGCTGCACCGCTTTCCACGACCTGGCCGGTCTGCATCACGACCACGCGGTCGGCAATTTGCGCCACCACGCCGAAGTCGTGGGTAATGAACAGCAGCGCCATGCCCTTGCGCTGCTGCAGCTCCTTCATCAGCGCCAGGATCTGCGCCTGCGTGGTCACGTCCAGCGCGGTGGTCGGCTCGTCGGCTATCAGCAATGTGGGCTCCAGCACCATGGCCGCGGCGATCATCACGCGCTGGCGCTGGCCGCCCGAGAGGCGAAACGGGTAGCTGTGCAGCAGTTGTTCGGGATCGGGAAGTCCCACATCGCGCAGTGCCGCCAGCACGCGCTGGCGCTTCTCGGCGCGCGGCAGGCCGGGACAATGGCAGTCGAGCACCTCCTCGATCTGCTCGCCGATGCGCATGACGGGGTTGAGCGAGGTCATGGGCTCCTGGAACACCATGCCGATGCGCTGGCCACGCAGGGCTCGCAGCCGATCCTCACTCGCCTGCAGCAGGTCCTCGCCCTCGAACACGATCTGGCCTGCGACGGCCCTCACGTGCGGCTGGGGCAGCAGACCCATCACGGCGTTGGCGATCATGGACTTACCCGAACCGGATTCACCGACCACGCACAAGGTCTGGCCGGCGGCAACGTCGAAGTTCACTGAGTTCACCGCCAGCGCACGCTCGCAGCCCGGCGGCAGGCACACGCTCAGGCCCTGGACCTGCAGCACGGGTTTCTGGGAGCCGGAGTTCATCGTGTCCTTCCTTGCAGACGCGTATTGAGGCCATCGCTCAGGCCCTCCCCCACCAGGTTGAGAGCGAGCACCGTCAATGCAATGGCCAGGCCCGGACACACTGCCACCCACCAGGCTTGACGCAGTGCGCTGCGCGCCGCACCCACCATGTAGCCCCAACTCATCATGTTCGGATCACCCAGCCCCAGGAAGCTCAACGCCGATTCCAGCAGGATGGCGCTGGCCACCATGAGCGACCCCATGACCACAATGGGCGAGACCGCGTTGGGCAAAATCTGCGTGAAGATGATGCGCGTGTTGGACTGCCCCGCGAGCAGCGCGGCCTGCACGAACTCTCGCTGGCGCAGGCTCAGGAATTCGCTGCGCACGAGGCGCGCCACCGGCGGCCAGGACACCAGGGCAATGGCCGCGACGATGGAGTTCACGGTGGGTTGGAAGATCGCCACCAGCACGACCGCAAAGGCGAAGCCGGGGATGGCCTGGAACAGCTCCGAGAACCGCATCAGCACCGTGTCGACCCAGCCGCCGTGGTAACCCGCAAGCGCGCCTACGCCGATGCCCACCAGCAGTGCCACCGAGGTGGCCACCAGGCCGATGATCATGGATACGCGCGCCCCGTAGGCCAGGCCCGAGGCAACGTCGCGCCCGAGGGCGTCCGTGCCCAGCCACAGACCGGCTTCGGTCATCGGGGCCAGAAAGGGCTGTTGAACCATCGCCCAAGGATCGTGGGCCACCAACATCGGAGCGAACAGCGCCAGGAGCGAGACGATGGCCAGCACCACCAACCCGATCACCGCCCCCTTGTTGCGGCGGAATCGCCTCAGAAAATCGGAATTCATGACAGTTCGATCCGCGGATCCACCAGCGTGTAGACCACATCGGTGATAACGTTGAAGGCCACGGCCAGCGCCGCCGTGACCAGGAAAGTGCCCAGCAGCAGGCTGTAGTCACGCTGGCTCAAGGCGTCGAATAGCAGACGGCCGATGCCGGGCCAGGCGAACACGGTCTCGATCAGTACGGCCCCGCCCACCATGGCGCCCGCCTGCAGTCCCGCCAGCGTCACCACCGGCAGCAGGGCGTTGCGCAGCACATGAGCACGAAGCACCCGGCCCGGTGCCAGGCCCTTGGCGCGCGCGGTCTTGACGAAATCCTGGCTGGCGACTTCCAGCATGGAAGCGCGGGTCATGCGGGCATAGATGGCCATGTAGAACATGGACAGGACAAGCGTGGGCAAAAGCAGATGGCGGGCGACGTCCAGCGCGCGCGCCATGCCTTCGTACCCTGCCCCCACGGTCTGGTAGCCAAAGGCGGGAAGCCACTGCAGCCAGACCGCGAACACCAGCACCGCCAGCAATGCCAGCCAGTACAGGGGTGTGGCGTAGAACACGGTGGACAAGACGCTGATGGCGCTGTCCTTCCACGTGCCCACGCGCGTGCTGGCCCAAACGCCCAGCGACACCCCCAGCGCCAGCGAGAGCACGAAGGCCGAACCGGTCAGCAACAGGGTCGCCGGCAGACGTTCCAGTATCAGGTCCAGCACCGGGGCCTGTTGTCGGTAGGACAGGCCCAGGTCCAGCCGGGCCAACTGCCCCAGGTAGGTTGCGAGTTGCACTGGCAGCGGCTTGTCCAGGTCGAAGCGCTCACGCAGTTGCTGCAGAAAGACCTCATCGGCCGCGCCGGACTCACCGGCCAGCAGCGTGGCAGGATCACCGGGCGCCGCATGCACCAACAGGAAGTTCATCACCGCGATCAACAGCAGCACGGCCAGTCCCTGCAGGAGGCGCCGCAACACAAAGTTGAGTTTTTCCATGGGATGTGGCCCTGCTGGCTGGTATCAGCTGATAAACGCGTGGCCCAGGCTGTCGTTCAGACCGGCACCGCTATTGATCAGGTTGCCGATCTTGCTGCGGTAAACGGTGGGGAAATTCAGTTCCAGCAGCCAGGCGGCGGCCACATCGTCGGACAGGATGCGTTGCACTTCGGCGTAGATCTCGGCACGCTTAGCTGGATCGCGTTCCAGCGAGCCACGTTCGAACAGCGCATCCACCTTGGGGTTCTGGTAGCCGCCCACGTTGTTGAACGTCGAACCCTTCTTGATCTCACTGGAAATGTAGTTGCGCGAAACACCCAGCGCCGGATCACCCGACTGGTACAGATAGGTGAAGGTCAGGTCGAAGTCCCAACTGCCCTGGCGTGCCACCGTACCCGCCAGATCGGCACTGATGGTCTCCACCTTGAAGCCCGCCTGGATCAGGTTCTGCCGGGCCATCTCGGCCAGGCGCTTCCATACCTCGCCAAAGGGGATGGGCAGCATCCGAATGGTCTCGCCCTTGTAGCCGGACTCGGCCAGCAGTTTCTTCGCCTTGGCCACGTCGAACGGATAGGTGGTCACCTTGGCCGTGTAGTAGGGCGTGTGGCGGTTGAACGCACCGGTGGCAGGTGTGGCGTAGCCATGCCAGACAACCTTGGCCATGGCCTCGCGGTCCAGCGCGTGCATGATGGCCTGGCGCACCTTCACGTTGGCCAGCACCGGGTTGCGGTGGTTGATCCACATCCAGGCGTGGGGGGCAAACTTCTCCCAGCCTTTGGTCGTGACGGTCACACCCGGCAGCTTTGCCAGCCGCGCGACGTCGAAATACTCCACAGTGCCGCCCGGCAGCACATCCACCTTGCCCGACTCGAAGGCTGCGGCGCGGGAAGCGGCGTCCGGAATGATGTGCCAATAAACGTTGTCCACCTTGGGGAAGCCAGGCTCGTGATAGTCCTCGTTCTTCACCAGATGAATGAAATTGCCGCGTTGCCACTCCTTGAACTTGAAGGGGCCGGTGCCTACCGGCGCAGCCGTGATGGGCTTGCTCAGATCCTGCCCGGCCATGATGTGCTTGGCCACGATGCTGGCGCTGGAGTCGAACAGCCCCAGGAATGCCGGAAACACTTCCTTCAGGCGGAACTCCACGGTATGGCTGTCCGGCGCGGTGATGCTCTGCACGGACTGCAGTGCCAGCCGCATGCGCGGTGCCACCGCTCGCATCAGTACATCCACGGAATACACCACGTCGGCCGACGTGAAGGGCTTGCCGTCGTGCCAACGGACGTTGCGCTTGAGCTTGAACGTATAGACCAACTGGTCCTTGCTCACGGTCCATTCCGTCGCCAAGCTGGGCATGGGCTTGAGGTTCTCGTCGAAGCGCAACAGGCCATCGTAGATGTTGCCCAGCACCATCAGCGCCGGTCCGGTCATGCCTACGCCCGCCGTGACGGAGTTGGGCTCAGGAAACCGCGCAATGTTTAGTGATTTGTTCGCCTGGGCCCAGGCAGGGATCGGGATACCCCCCGCGAGCCAACCAACGGTGGCAGCGCTGACGGAGGCCAGAAGAGTGCGACGGTGCATGCTCATGAATGATTCCTTCAATGTGGTGGGAGGGTTGGCGATCGGTCGGGCAAAATGAAAGGGATTCACGGGTTGCGGAATCATTTTCCGCAGGTCATCAATACTTTTATCGACACATAAAATATTTACTTATAGGTAGATTATTGCAGATTCGGGAAGATCTAGGCAACTCCCGTCTTGCAACCGCAAAGGATGCGGTCGTCTTCTGGCCTAGCGAAGGTGGAGCAACCTGCCGGGATAATGGCAATATGTCTCCATCGGCTAACCCCAGCGCTGGTCGCAATCGTCCACGCTCCCGTGCCGATCTGTTCCTGTCGTTCACCTGGCTGGCCCTGCAGGGTTTCGGCGGCGTGCTGGCGGTAGCGCAGCGCGAACTGGTGGAAAAAAAGCGCTGGCTGACGCAGGAGGAGTTCGTCGAGGAATGGGCCGTGGCGCAGATCATGCCGGGCCCCAACGTGGTGAACTTGTCGCTGATGCTCGGAGGCCGTTACTTCGGCCTGAGCGGCGCCCTCGCGGCCCTGGCCGGCATGCTGTGTGTGCCCCTGCTGGTGGTGCTGGGTGTGGCGCTGGCGTATGGCCCGTTCGCCGCGCACCCCGGTGTGGCCGGCGCCCTGCGCGGCATGGGCGCCGTGGCCGCCGGCCTGATTGCGGCTACGGGCATCAAGCTGATGAGCACACTGAAGCGCAATCCTTTGGGTCCGCGTATCTGTCTGGCCCTGGGAGCAAGCAGCTTTGTCGCCATAGCCCTGCTACGCTGGCCCCTGGCCTGGGTGCTGCTGGGGCTGGGTTGCGTGGCCTGCGCGCTCGCCTACCGGAGGCTGGCGCCATGAGTGCCGCCGGGCCGTCCCAAGGCGCGATAGGTGACGGCGCTAGACGCGCGCGTCCCTTCGGCCCGTCAGAGCCTGCGCAGGCAGGCCCGGAGCCGCGGGCCCCAGCCCCCTCGGGGGGTAGCGGTCACGCAAAGCGGGCAAGCGTGGGGGTGCCATGAACTCGACCCTGCTGCTCAGCCTGAACTCAGCCGACTGGCTGAATCTGTTCCTGCACTACCTGTCGCTGTCCCTGCTCGCGGTGGGCGGTGCCATCACCACGGCGCCCGACATGCACCGCTACCTGGTGGAACAGCAGCACTGGCTCAGCGAGAGCCAGTTCAACGCCAGCATCGCCATTGCGCAGGCCGCTCCAGGGCCGAATGTGCTCTTCGTGGCACTGATGGGATGGAACGTGGGGCTGAATGCAGGTGGCTGGACAATGGCGGTCCTGGGTGTGCTCGCCACCATGGGCGGCATTCTGCTGCCCAGCACCACCCTGACCTATCTGGCCGCGCGCTGGAGCCACACCAACCGCGAATTGCGCGCCGTGCGGGCGTTCAAGCAAGGCATGGCGCCTATCGTGGTGGCGCTGCTGCTGGCCACAGGATGGATTCTGTCCAGCGCGCACTCCGACCCTTCGGGTGATGTTCCTCTGTGGGTCTTGACGGTGGCGTGCGCGCTCCTGGTATGGCGCACTGGCATCCACCTGCTGTGGCTGCTGGGCGCGGGCGCCCTGCTGGGCTGGTTCGGATGGGTCTGACCAACCCGAACCCCCTGCTCCCGCCTCAGGAGCCACGGCCGCGCCGATGAAAGTAGATCAGTTCCGCCGCCTGACGCATGGCGCGGGTGCGCAACATGAGGTTGAACATCCAATCCGTCTGACAGTGATCAAACAGCCAACGCAGGGCGCGCTTCGTGCGGAACAAGGGATACTGACGCACCAGCCAGATGGCCGGGTCGTCGGCCTCGCCCCGGTGAAATGCCGCGACCGCCTGACCGGCTGCGCCTCCATGACGCAAGGCCGTGTGGATGCCGCCTGCTGTCACCGGCGACACCATGCCCGAGGCGTCCCCCACCAGCAGGGCGCGCGGCCTGGACACGTCAGGCAACACACCACCACAGGGAATCATGCCCGCCCGGGTCGCCAGCACCGGCGCGCCTGCGGGATCGACGTGGGAAGCGATCTTGGCCAGGAAAGCGTCCACGGGTACGTGGCGCGAGCTGTCGCGTCCCGGTGCAACCGCAATGCGCCGCGCCAGCCCGATCTGGCATGTCTTGACGCCGCTCACACCCCAGCCGATGTAGCCTGGCGCCAACTTGCGGTCAATGAAGCAGTGCAGCAGGTTGGGCTCCATGCGGGCACTGGCGTATTCGCGTTCCACGCCATACAGGAAGTGCCGGTTCTGCGACAAGCCCAGCACGCGCGCCACGCGCGAATGCGGTCCGTCCGCACCCACCAGGTAGCGGGCCTGAATGCTCGGCGCGTCCTTCAGCCGCACCTGCCAGCCGCTGGACGAAGGAACAGCGTCCTCGAACAGGGTTTCAAAGCGGACCTGCACACCCAAGGCGCGCACCGAGCCCACCATCCAGTCGAGCAGGGCGGACGTGTCCGTCGCCCAGAAGTAGTAGCCCGGCGCAAACAGGTCCACGCAGCGCAGGTTGGGCGCGTACAGCCGCACCCCTTCAACACGCCGGGTAAGTTCGGCAGGCACCGCCTGCAACCAAGGGATGGAGTCCACCGCGTCCTTGACGATGATGCCGGTGCTGTGGAGCTTTTCGCCGGCTGAGCGCTTCTTTTCCACCAGCACGACCTGCAGCCCGGCCATGGCAGCGGCCCGGGCGCACGCCAGCCCTGCGAAGCTGGCCCCTACAACCAGCAGGTCGCAAGTCATGCTGCCCCCACGCTTGCCACTTCGTGTGCTGCGCTGCCCCCCGGGGGGGCTTTCGCGCCTTGGGACGGCCCGGCAGCGCTCATGCTGAATGACGCTGGCGCAATGCCTCGTACAGGCACACGCCGCTGGCGACGGACACGTTCAGGCTTTCCACCGCGCCACGCATGGGAATGCTGACCAGTTCGTCACAGGTCTTGCGCGTGAGCTGGCGCATGCCCTGCCCTTCGGCACCCAGTACCAGAGCCACGGGCCCGCGCAAGTCCACCTGGTACAGGGTCTTGGGCGCGTCGTCGCTGGTGCCGATGATCCAGATGTTGCGTTCCTTGAGCTCGTTCAGGGTGCGCGCCAGATTGGTCACCATGAAATACGGCACGGTTTCGGCCGCGCCGCTGGCCACCTTGGCCACCGTGGCATTCACTCCCACGGCATGGTCCTTGGGGGCGATGACGGCGTGCGTGCCAGCGCCATCGGCCACGCGCAGGCAGGCGCCCAGGTTGTGCGGATCGGTCACGCCGTCGAGCACAAGCAGCAAAGGCGGCTCGGTCGTGGCGTCCAGCAGATCGTCCAGCGAGTGAGCCTGCGGCAGGGGCTGCACGCGCGCGGCCACCCCCTGATGTCCATGACTGCCCGCCAGCTTGGACAGGCGCAGGCCATCGGCCTCGATCAGGCGCACGCCCGCCTCCTGGGCACGCTCCAGGAATTGGCGCATGCGCGCATCGCGCCGGGTGGGCTCGAAATAGATCTCGACGATGGAGCGGGGCGCGGTTTTCAGGCGCACGCCAACGGCGTGAAAGCCAAACAGAACTTTGGGGGAAGACATCGCGGAATTATCGTCGCCCCGGTATGGGCGGGGGCTGATTACCGTCTGTCGGCCGGGGCGCACCGCTCAGCGCTCCCGCATCTCGAAAACCCCTACCCCCAGAACCTGCGTTGCTTTTTGAAACAGACTAGACTGGCATCCTTGATTCAACACCGAGGTGCTTCCGTGTGGTTTCCATTCAAGACCAAGGCCAAAGCAACAACATCCCAACCCGGTACCGGCACCAAGCCAATGCCCGCGCCTGCAACTGCGCCCGAGCCGGTTGCGCCCGCCGGCTCATCGGGCATCGCCTACGATCCCACGCTGATTGGCAAGCTCAAGAGTGATCATGTTGAACTGGTCACACTCTACACGCGTCTGTTGACCGCAGCCACCAGTGCCCGTCCGGCGTCGATTCCGGACGACCTTGTTCACTTTCGACGTGCTTTCCAGAGCCACATCCTGCTGGAAAACGTTCGTTTCTACGTCTACATGGACAGGCTATTGGCGACCCACCCAGAGGAACGCGAGTACGTACGCTCGCTGCGCAAGGACATGAACGGCATTTCGAAGGCCGTGGCCGAGTTCATTCACACGTGGGTGACCTCACCGCCCGACGCGTCCACCCTGGCGACGTTCGAGGAACAGCTCAAGGGCGTCGGGGCGGCACTGACGGCTCGGGTGCAACTGGAAGAAAGCTCTCTGTACACGCTGTACGCGGCATCCCTCTGAGGCTACGCGGCGTACGCGTCCGTGCGCAAAGGATTCAGCGTGCATCCTGCGCGACGCGACCGGCATCGATGGTGATGCGTCGGGCACAGCGTGCGGCGATGCCTTGATCGTGGGTCACAAGCACCAGGGTCGTGCCCTGCTCGCGGTTCAGCGCAAACATCAGCTCCATGATCTTCTCTCCGGTGGCAAAGTCCAGGCTGCCGGTGGGCTCATCCGCCAGCAGCACCGCCGGTTGCACGACGAAGGCACGGGCCAAGGCAACGCGCTGCTGCTCGCCCCCGCTGAGCACCTTGGGGTAGTGCGCCAGCCGCTCACCCAAGCCCACGCGCGCCAGCATCTCGGTGGCGGTCTTGCGCGCCTGTTTCACACCCGCCAGTTCCAGCGGCAGCATGACGTTTTCCAGCGCGTTCAGATTGCCCATGAGCTGAAAGCTCTGGAACACAAATCCCACTTTCTGCGCGCGCAGCGCGGCGCGGGCGTCCTCGTCCATGGCAAACAGATCCTGTCCGCCCAGGCGCACTGTGCCGCTGCTGGGCCGGTCCAGCCCGGCGATGATGGACAGCAGCGTGCTCTTGCCCGAACCCGAGGCACCGACAATGGCAACGGTTTCGCGACTCTGCAGCGCGAAGTCGATATCGCGCAAAATATCCAGCGTTCCGGTGGAATCCGTAACGGACTTGCACACATGCTCCACCGTGATGATTGAATCACTCATGCCTCACACCTTTTTGAATCGACCGCGGTCGCGCCGCCACTTTATCGCCAATGCCTTCCCGGCGTTGGCGGGGGGAGTCCTGGCGCTGCCCCACGGCATTGCCGCTGCGGCGCGGCCCACCACATCCCGCGCCAGCACCATCCTCGTGGTGGGTGACTCGCTGAGTGCCGAGTATGGCCTCAAACGTGGCACGGGCTGGGTGGCCCTGCTGGAACAGCGCCTGTCCATTGAGAAGCTCAAGGCTCGAGTGGTCAACGCCAGTATCAGCGGCGACACCACTTCCGGAGGGCGATCGCGGCTAGCGGCTCTCCTTCAGCAGCACCGCCCCACCCACGTGATCATCGAACTGGGCGGCAACGATGCCTTGCGCGGCTTGCCGCTGAAGATGACATCGGACAACCTGCACGACATGACCCAGGCGGCACAGGCCACCCAGGCCCGCGTGCTGTTGATCGGCATGCAGGTGCCCCCCAATTACGGCCCGGACTACGCCCGTGCCTTCTCGGCCCTGTATGCCGATGTGGCCAAGGCTCGCAAAGCCGCGCTGGTGCCGTTCCTGCTGCGTGGCGTCGCGGACCAGCCAGACGCTGAACGCTGGTTTCAGGCGGACCGCATTCACCCGCGCGAGGAAGCGCAGCCCACGCTGCTGAACAACGTCTGGCCCGAGTTGAGAAAGCTGCTGCCATGAGCGTCCAGATCGTCAGTGCCCCACAGGCCATGGCCGACCTGGCCAGCTTCTCCGCGATCATCGATGCGCGCAGCCCATCGGAGTTTGCCGAGGATCACCTGCCAGGCGCCCTGAACTGGCCCTCACTGGACGATGAGGAGCGCCAGGTCATCGGCACCCTGTACAAGCAGGTGAACCCGTTCGAGGCCCGTAAGCGCGGAGCTGCCATCGCCGCACGCAACATCGCGGGCCACATCGAGCAGCATTTGCTGGATGCACCCAAGACCTGGGCTCCCTTGGTGTACTGCTGGCGCGGCGGCAAGCGCAGCGGCTCGCTGGCCCTGGTACTGGACCAGATCGGCTTTCGCGTGCACCTGATCGAAGGTGGCTACAAGGCCTTCCGCACCGCCGTGTTGGCCGAATTGCCCGAACTGACGCGGCGCTACAGCTTCCAGGTGGTGTGCGGCCCCACTGGCTCGGGCAAGACGCGGCTGCTGGCCGCCCTGGAGCAGGCCGGTGCCCAGGTGCTGGACCTGGAGGCGCTGGCCAACCACCGCAGCTCGGTACTGGGCGTTATTCCCGGCCTGGTGCAGCCTTCGCAAAAGCACTTCGACACCCTGGTCTGGCAGACCCTGCGCCGGTTCGACGCTGGCCGTCCGGTGTTCGTGGAAAGCGAGAGCAAGAAGGTAGGCAACGTTGCCATTCACGATGCGCTCATGCAGGCCATACGCGCTGCGCCCTGCCTGGACCTGCGGTTGCCGCTGGATCAGCGCGTGACCCTGCTCCTGGCGGACTACGACTACTTCGTGCACGACCGCGAACTGTTCTGCGAGCGGCTCAAGGCGCTGACCGAACTGCGTGGCAAGGCGGTGGTGGATAAGTGGCAAGCCCTGGTCCATGCCGGACACACGGAGCAGGTGGTGCACGAACTGCTCGAACACCATTACGACCCCGGCTACGCCCAGTCCATCCGGCGTAACTTCACGCAATATGAAGCGGCCCTGCCGGTGACGGCCAGTGACTGCGGCGAAACCACGTTCGCGCGGCTGGCGTGTGAGATCCGTCAACAGCTGGATCCCTTCTGAGGCCGGCGAGCGGCCGCGGGCGTAGCCCACGATAATCCACCGACCATGAATCCTTTGCTCTCCCGTTTGCAGCCCTACCCGTTTGAGCGGCTGCGCCAACTGTTTGCCGGCGTCACGCCCAACCCCGCCTACGCGCCCATCAGCCTGGGCATGGGCGAACCCAAACACGCCACCCCCGCGTTCATCCGGCAGGCGCTCGCCGACGCCCTCAAGGGGCTGGAGAGCTATCCGGCCACGGCTGGCGAGGCGCCGCTGCGCGCAGCCTTCACCGGCTGGCTGCAGCGTCGCTATGCGCTCGCGCTGGACCCGGCCACGCAGGTGCTGCCCGTCAACGGCTCGCGTGAAGCCCTGTTTGCGTTTGCCCAGACGGTGATTGACCCCAACCGGCCGGCGGCCACGGTGGTCTGTCCCAATCCGTTCTACCAGATCTACGAAGGCGCCGCCCTGCTGGCGGGGGCCAACGCCTGGTATGCACCCAGCGTGGCGTCGCGCAACTTCGCGGTGGACTGGGACAGCGTACCCGAGGATGTGTGGCGGCACACGCAACTGGTGTTCGTATGCTCGCCTGGCAACCCCACGGGCGCGGTCATGCCCCTGGACGAGTGGAAGAAGCTGTTTGAGTTGAGCGACCGCTTTGGCTTCGTCATTGCCTCGGATGAGTGTTACAGCGAGATCTACTTCCGCGACGAGCCTCCGCTGGGTGGGTTGCAGGCTGCCGCACAGCTCGGACGCACCGACTACAGGAACCTCGTAGCCTTCACCAGTCTGTCCAAGCGCAGCAACGTGCCGGGTCTGCGCAGCGGTTTCGTGGCGGGGGACGCGGCCATCCTCAAGTCCTTTTTGCTGTATCGCACCTATCACGGCAGCGCCATGAGCCCGGTGGTGCAGGCCGCGAGCATCGCGGCCTGGGGCGACGAGGCGCATGTGGTGGACAACCGCGCGCAATACCGCGAGAAATTCGCCCAGGTCACGCCACTGCTGGAGCCGGTGCTGGACGTGCGCCTGCCTGACGCCAGCTTTTACCTGTGGGCTGGCATCCCGGCACGCTTTGGTGGCGACGATGCCGCGTTCGCGCGCGAGCTGTTCGCTCTTTACAATGTGACCGTGCTGCCCGGCAGCTTTCTGGCGCGTGAGTCCCTGGACTTCAACCCAGGCAAGGGCCGAGTGCGCATGGCGCTGGTGGCACCCACCGCCGAGTGCGTGCAAGCCGCGCAGCGCATCGTTGAATTCGTTTCCTCCTCCACAACCCAAGCATCCTGATCCAGTGACCATGACACAAGCTCTCCAATCCGTTATCGACGCCGCCTGGGACAACCGCGCCAACCTGTCCGCCAAGACCGCACCGCAGGAAATTCGCGATGCCGTCGAACACGTTCTCGCAGGCCTGAACAAGGGTGAACTGCGCGTGGCCACCCGCAGTGGCGTGGGTCAGTGGACGACGCACCAGTGGATCAAGAAGGCCGTGCTGCTGAGCTTTCGGTTGACCGACAATGAGCTCATGCGCGCCGGTGATCTGGCTTTCTACGACAAGGTCCCCACCAAATTCGCGCACATGGACGAGACGGCCCTGGCCGCCACCGGCGTGCGCGTGGTGCCACCTGCCGTCGCGCGCCGCGGCAGCTACCTGGCCAAGGGCGTGATCCTGATGCCGTCGTTCGTGAACATAGGAGCCTACGTGGACGAAGGCACGATGGTCGACACGTGGGCCGCCGTGGGTTCCTGCGCGCAGATCGGCAAGAACGTGCATCTTTCCGGCGGCGTGGGCATCGGCGGCGTGCTGGAACCCATGCAGGCCAATCCCACCATCATCGAAGACAACTGCTTCATCGGCGCGCGCTCCGAGATCGTCGAAGGCGTCATCGTCGAGGAAAACTCCGTCATTTCCATGGGCGTGTACATTGGCCAGAGCACGAAGATCTACGACCGGGCCACCGGCGAAGTAAGCTACGGACGCATTCCTGCCGGCTCCGTGGTGGTCTCTGGCAATCTGCCCAGCGCCGACGGCAAGTACAGCCTGTACTGCGCCGTGATCGTCAAGCGAGTGGATGCGCAGACACGCGCGAAAACCAGCCTGAACGATTTATTGCGGGACTGATTTCGCCTCACAAGGCTGTCGCCAAGGAGTGAAACATGGGTTTGATGCATCAGATATTGAGCCTCATGGCCGACAAGAAGGCCTCCGACGTCTACCTGTCGGCCCAGGCTCCCGCGTTGATCAAGATCAATGGGCAGTGTGTGCCCATCAACAACCAACTCCTGTCACCAGGCGCCACGCGCTCGCTATTGGCTGAAATCCTGCCGCCCGAACGCATCGAGGAACTGGAGGACACGGGTGAACTCAATATGGCCATTCCCCTGGCCGGGGTGGGGCGCTTTCGCGTCAGCGCCATGCGCCAGCGTGGCTCCTACGCCGCGGTGATTCGGTACATCACCAGCGATGTGCCTCCCCTGGCCTCGCTCAACCTGCCACCGGTACTGGCCGAATTGATCATGCAAAAGCGCGGCCTGCTGCTCATGGTCGGGGCCACGGGCACCGGTAAGAGCACGACGCTGGCGTCGATGATCGACTACCGCAACGAAAACGCCTGGGGTCACATCCTGACCATCGAGGACCCCGCGGAGTTTTTGTTCAAGAACAAGAAATCGGTGATCAACCAGCGCGAGGTCGGCACGGACACCGAATCCTTGCAGGTCGCGCTGAAAAACGCCCTGCGTCAAGCGCCAGACGTGATCATGATCGGCGAGATCCGCGACCGTGAAACCATGTCGGCCGCCATTGCCTATGCGCAGACCGGACACCTGTGTCTGGCCACCATGCACGCCAACAACAGCTATCAAGCCCTCAACCGTATCTTGAGCTTCTATCCGGTGGAGGTACGCCCGACCATGCTGGGAGACCTGGCGTCCGCCCTGCGCGCCATCGTGTCGCAGCGATTGCTGCGCACGATCAGTGGCCAGCGCGTGCCGGCGGCCGAAATCCTGATCAACACCGTGCTGATCGCAGACTACATCGAGAAAGGCGATTTCGGTGGTGTCAAGGAGGCCATGGAAAAATCCATGGCCGTGGGTTCGCAGATGTTCGAGGAGGACATCGCCAAGCTCATCCTCAACGGCACCGTCGATCGCGCCGAGGGTCTGGCTCAGGCGGATTCGCCCACGAACCTGATGTGGCGACTGCAAAACAGCGCGCTACCCAGCGCGCAGACCAGCCATGCCGCCGCGCAGGCGAAGGCCGAGGAAGAAGATGACTCCGACGAACATCCCACGTTCACCGAGTTTTCACTGGATGTCAGCACCTGATGCCGCGCACGTTGCAACTGGCCGAACAACTGATCGCTCGTCCCTCGGTCACGCCCGGAGACGCAGATTGCCAGCAGATCATCGTCGCGCGCCTTGCCCCGCTGGGTTTTGAATGTGAATCCCTGGTCTTCGGGCCAGACCAAGCACGCGTCACCAATCTGTGGGCGCTGCGCCGCGGCCACACCGGCGAGGCCCCTGTACTCGTGTTCGCCGGCCATACGGATGTGGTGCCCCCCGGCCCGCTGGACGCATGGAGCAGCCCCCCCTTTGCCCCCACTCAGCGCGAGGGCAGGCTGTACGGACGCGGCGCCGCCGACATGAAGACCTCGCTCGCGGCCATGGTGGTGGCGGTGGAGGAATTCCTGGCCCGGCATCCGGACCCGGCCCTGTCCATCGGCTTTCTGCTCACCAGCGACGAGGAAGGCCCCGCCACCGACGGCACCGTGGCCGTGTGTGAACTGCTGCGTCAGCGCGGCCAACGGCTGGACTACTGCATCGTGGGCGAGCCCACTTCGGTGGAACGCACCGGCGACATGATCAAGAACGGACGCCGCGGCAGTCTGAGCGGCAAGCTCACGGTCAAGGGCGTGCAAGGTCACATTGCCTACCCGCACCTGGCGAAGAACCCGATCCACCTGGCCGCGCCCGCCCTGGCCGAACTGGTGGCCACCGAGTGGGACGCGGGCAACGATTTCTTTCCGCCCACGACCTGGCAGATCAGCAACATCCATGGCGGCACGGGCGCCAGCAACGTGATCCCCGGCACCGTGGTCATCGACTTCAACTTCCGGTTCTCCACCGAATCCACGGCCCAGGGCCTGCAGCAGCGCGTGCAGGTCGTGCTGGAGCGGCATGGGCTGGACTGCGAGCTGCAGTGGACCCTTGGCGGCGAACCCTTCCTCACCCCGCCAGGCACCCTCGTGCACGCGGTGCAGGACGCGATCCGGGCCGAAACGGGACAGGACACACAACTCTCCACCACCGGCGGCACCAGCGACGGGCGTTTCATCGCCCGCCTCTGCCCGCAGGTGATCGAACTCGGCCCGCCCAACGCCACCATTCACAAGATCGACGAATGCGTGGCCGTGGCCGACATCGAACCTCTCAAGAACATCTACCGGCGCGTGCTGGAAACACTGGGCACATGACCGTCATTGAACTCATCGAACACGGCGCCACGCGGTTGAGCGCCGCCGGCGTGGCCTTTGGTCACGGCACCGACAACGCCTTTGACGAAGCCGCCTGGCTCGTGCTGTGGCAGCTCGGATGGCCCCTGGACACGCCGCTGGACGGCCCGGATTCCGTGGCGGATCAGGCTGTAGACCAGGACCAGCAAGAGCAGGTTGCTACGCTTTTTGCAGCACGCATCGCTACCCGCAAGCCCGCGGCCTACCTCACGCACGAGGCCTGGCTGCAGGGCGTGCCGTTCTATGTGGACGAACGTGTGATCGTGCCACGCTCCTTCATTGCGGAACTGCTGGTGCAGGCGTCCATCGACCCGTGGCTGAGCGAGAGCACGCACCGTGTGCTGGACCTGTGCACCGGCAACGGCAGTCTGGCGGTGATCACCGCCATGGTGTTCCCGGACGTGAGCGTGGACGCCTCCGACATTTCCGCGGACGCCCTGGCCGTGGCACGCATCAACGTCGATCGCCACGGCCTGCGGGAGCGCATCCGCCTGCTGCCCTCGGATGGCCTGGCCAGCGTGCACGGGCCCTACGACCTGATCCTGTGCAACCCGCCCTACGTCAACGCGCACAGCATGGCCGAGTTGCCGGCCGAATACCGGGCTGAACCGGTCCTGGCCCTGGCCGGTGGAAACGACGGCATGGACTTCGTGCGCCAGTTGCTGCGCGACGCACCAGCCCACCTGAACGCGCACGGCGTGCTGGTCCTGGAGATTGGCAACGAACGGGAACACTTCGAAGCTGCCTTCCCGCAACTGGAAGTCGTGTGGCTGGAAACCAGCGCGGGTGCGGATCAGGTCCTCCTTGTTACGCGGGAGGCGCTATTGCAGAGGCCGAAGCCAGACGGGCAGAGTGAGTGACTCCGTTCGTGTCCCCCGCCCGCTGCGCGGGCTCCTCCTTGACCTCACTGCGCCACTCACTCTGCCCGTCCGGCTTCTCAGTGGGTGCGAGAGCCGCTGTATTTCTGCCGGCGCACAACCACCGCCACCCGGCGGGAGCGTGGGGCAGGGTGAAGCGCAGGTAAAGGAGGAGGCCGAAGGCCGGGGGACACGGAGCTTCACCCTGCCCCACGCTTCCGCCCACCGCGATCCGTCAAAATGAGTCAGCAAAATACGACCCCATGATCACCCTGAAGAACATCAGCCTGCGCCGCGGCACCAAGGTGCTGCTCGACGGCGCTTCCGTCACCCTCAACCCCGGCGAAAAGATCGGTCTGGTCGGACGCAACGGCGCCGGCAAGTCCTCGCTGTTTGCCCTGTTCACCGGCAGACTGCATGAGGACGCGGGCGAATACTTCATCCCGCCGCAGTGGCGCATGGGCCAAGTCGCGCAGGACATGCCAGAGACAGAACAAAGCGCCACCGACTTCGTGATTGAAGGCGACACCGTGCTGCTGGCCGCGCGCCAGGAAGTGGCGGCCGCGGAAGCCACCGAGGACTACGACCGCATGGCCCATGCCTACGTGGCCCTGCACGACGCCGGTGAGCACGACGCCGCAGCGCGCGCCCAGGCCTTGATCCTGGGCCTGGGCTTCAAGACCAGCGAACTCGGCAACCCCGTCAGCAGCTTTTCCGGCGGCTGGCGCATGCGGCTGCAACTGGCGCGGGCGTTGATGTGCCCGTCGGATCTGCTACTGCTCGATGAGCCCACCAACCACCTGGATCTGGATGCCCTGGTCTGGCTGGAGGCCTGGCTCAAGAAGTACGAAGGCACCATGGTCGTCATCAGCCACGACCGCGAATTCCTGGACGCGGTGACCAACGTCACGCTGCACATCGATGCAGCCAAGCTGATGCGCTACGGCGGGAACTACAGCAAGTTCGAGGACATGCGCGCCGAACAAATGGAGTTGCAGCAGGCGGCCTATGCCAAACAGCAGGACAAGATCGCCCACCTGCAGAAGTTCATTGCCCGCTTCAAGGCCAAGGCCAGCAAGGCCAAGCAGGCGCAAAGCCGCGTCAAGGCGCTGGACCGCATGGAGAAGATCGCACCCCTGCTCAGCGAGGCCGACTTCACCTTCGAATTCAAGGAGCCGGCCAATCTGCCCAACCCCATGCTGGCCATGAGCGGCGTCAGCGTGGGCTATCCACCACCCGAGGACGCTGCGCCTGGCACGCCCCCCACCGTCATCGTGCGCAACATCAACCGCAGCGTGCTGGCGGGGCAGCGCATCGGCATTCTGGGCGCCAACGGTCAGGGCAAGTCCACCCTGGTCAAGACCATCGCCCGCGATCTGCCAGCGCTGGACGGCCAGATCACCGAGGGCAAGGGCCTGAACATCGGTTACTTTGCCCAACAGGAGCTGGACGTGCTGCGCCCCGGCGACACGCCGCTGGAGCACATGATCCGCCTGGTCCGGGACATGACCGCCGCCGGCAAGATCGCCGGCCAGGCCACGCGCGAGCAGGACCTGCGCAGCTTTTTGGGCACCTTCAACTTCAGCGGCGACATGGTCAAGCAGGCCGTGGGTAGCATGAGCGGGGGTGAAAAGGCACGACTGGTGCTGTGCATGCTCGTGTGGCAACGCCCCAACCTGCTACTGCTGGACGAGCCCACCAACCACCTGGATCTGGCCACGCGCGAGGCGCTGTCCATGGCCCTCAATGAGTTTGAAGGCACGGTGATGCTGGTCAGCCACGACCGCGCCTTGCTGCGCGCCGTGTGCGACGAATTCTGGATGGTGTCGCGCGGCGGCGTGGAGCCCTTTGATGGCGACCTGGACGACTACCAGCGCTACCTGCTGGACGAAGCCAAGCGTGCGCGGGAAGAAGCCCGGCAGGCCGACAGCGCGGCCAAGCGGGTGGACGCCAGCACGACGGCGGCCCCGGCCCCCGTGGCGCAGGCGCAGCCGGTCGCCGTGGCGCCGTCAACCCCCTCGTCCGCCGAGCAGCGACGACAGGACGCGCAGCGACGAGCGCAACTGGCGGAAAAGGCCAAGCCCCTCAAGCGCGAGCTGGCCCAGGTGGAACAGCAGATGTCCCGGCTGCAGGAACGCAAACAGGCTTTGGAAACGCGCCTGACCAACCCCCTGCCGGCCAGCGAAATCGCCCAGGCCGGCAGGGAACTGAAGGCCGTTACTCAGGAGCTTGAGGAGATCGAAACACGCTGGCTGGATCTGTCCAGCCAGGTGGACGCCATCGCAGCCTGATCCGCAAGCGGCTTCGACTCAGTGCAGGTGCCTGGGGCGGCGGCCACCATGCCCGCTGTTGCCACTGGTACCGCGCGGCGAGCGGCCCACTTCCAGCGAATTCACCAGTGCGTCAAAGCGCTGGCTGAAGAGCTTGTCGATTTCGGCGACCACGCCGCCGAGCTCGGAGCCGTCGAAGTGGCGCTCCATCATGTTCACCACATCCTGCACCAGCAGGTCGCGTTGCACCTGCATGATGGCCCCGGGGTTTGGTCCGACGAACAGCACGAGGAAATCGTCGCGCGAATCCTCCTCGCCCTGCTCTTCCTCGTCAAAATCGACATCATAGAACGTGACCTCGATCGCGGCGCCGCGCTCGGTCAGCTCGTTCAGGTTCATGCACATGTCGTCCAGTGACTGGCGGAAATCGTCGTCGCCACGCACGGTCCAGCACATCTGCAGCATGTGCTCCTTGGGGTCGAAGCGCAAGCCGGGCTCTTCCTCGTAGACGCTGGTGGCGCCATCGGCCAGCGACCGTGCACCGGCGTACTTCCAGATGGGCTTGAGCGCCTCCTGCAACTGCTCGAAGTTGACGTCGGAGCGAACCGGAACCTCGCCATGAACATGAATCTCAAAAGCTGCGTTATAGCGTGGCATGGTAAAAATCTCGCGAAAAGCCGTGATGGCAAACCATTATCGCATCGCCATCCCTCCCGGGTTTGCGACCGCGCAGGCACCGTCAACCGGACCAATGGCCTGCGATCAGGTGCGGCGCGGATGTTGCGCGCGCCACACCTTCCAGGCGCACGCGGTGGCCAGGACACTCATGCCCATGGAGGCCCAATAGACGCTGCGCAGACCATGGACCGAGCTGATCCAGCCCCCCAGCAGACCGGCCATCACCCCCGAAATCCCGTAGCCGATGACGGTGTACAACGCCTGGCCACGTCCGCGCAGACGCCCCGGGAAGTGGCGTGACAGCAGCGCAATGCAGGCCGTGTGGTGCGTGGCGAACGTCAAGGCGTGCAGACACTGCGCCAGCACGAGCAGCATCAGCACCGTGGCGCCGGCGGCGGTGATGCCCAGACGCACCACCATGGCCGCGCCGCAGAGTACGAGCCAGCCGGTAAGGCTCAACCGCGGCAGCCATCGGCTCTGCGTGTAGAACCACGCGATCTCCAGCACCACCGACACTGCCCAAAGCATGCCGATCAGGGTCTTGCTGTAGCCCAGGGAGTCGAGGTACAGGGAGAAGAAGATGTAAATCCCCATGTGCGAGGCCACGTGGAAGAAGATGGAGGCAAACAGCCACTGCACCGGCGGCTGGCGCAGCACGGGCAGCACAGACACCTTTTCATGCGGCAAGGCCACGGCTTCCTTCAGGTTCGGCAGCCACCAGGCGCTGGCGGTCACGCACACCAGGGTCAGCAAAGTCCAGCCGGGGAAATGCCCAATGCCGAAGTGCTCGAACCAGACGCCGGCGACCAGCACCGTGGCCAGAAAACCGATCGAGCCCCACATCCGCACGCGGCCATACCGACGGGCGTCGAAGGCGCCACCCTGGCTCACCAGATGGGCCATGGCGGCCTCGCTCAGGGACATCATGGAGCTCGTGTGCGTGAACATCAGCAGCAACACCAGAGCGAGCCAGCCCGTGCCGGCGTGCACCCACAGCCCCAGCGAACACGCCAGAGCCCCGGTGGCGCCAATGCGCAGCAGCTTCACGCGCTCCCCCGTATGGTCACTCAGCGCACCCCAGGCATAGGGCGCGAACAGCCGCGTCGCGGCCTGCACCGAGGTCAACAGGCTGACAACGAACAGGCCCAGCCCCTGGTCCTTGAGCCACAGCGGCAGGTAGGGATTGAAGAACCCGATGTGCGCGAAGTAGCTCGCGGACAGGGCCGCGAACGGCAGAAGCTGGCGCCGCTGCTGACTCACAGCCCGGCCGAGGCGATGTCCGGCGTATCCACCTGCACGTCGCCACACTGGGCACGGTGCCGCAAGGCATGATCCATCACCACCAGCGCCAGCATGGCCTCGGCAATGGGCGTGGCGCGAATGCCCACGCAGGGGTCGTGCCGTCCCTTGGTCACCACTTCGGTGGGCTGCCCACGCACGTCGATGGACTCGCGCGGAGTGAGGATGGAACTGGTGGGCTTGATGGCCATCGACACCTCGATGTCCTGCCCGGTGCTGATGCCGCCGAGCATGCCGCCGGCGTTGTTGGTGCGAAAGCCTTGCGGTGTGAGGGCATCGCCGTGCGTGCTGCCGCGCTGGGCCACGCTGGCAAAGCCGGCGCCGATTTCAACGCCCTTCACGGCGTTGATGCCCATCATGGCGTAGGCAATGTCCGCGTCCAGTTTGTCAAACAACGGTTCGCCCAGACCCACCGGTACTTTGCGAGCCGTCACCCGCAGGCGTGCGCCGCAGGAATCCCCCGATTTACGCAGAGCATCCATGTACGCCTCCAGCGCCGACACGTCGGCCACCGGCGCAAAGAACGCGTTGTTTGGCACGTGCTCCCACGACTCGAAGGGAATCGCCAGTTCGCCCACCTGCGTCATGCAACCACGAAACTGCGTCCCATAGGTCTGCGCCAACCACTTCTTGGCCACGGCGCCCGCGGCCACCATGGGCGCGGTCAGACGCGCGGACGAGCGGCCGCCACCACGCGGATCGCGAATGCCGTACTTGTGCCAGTAGGTGTAGTCGGCATGTCCGGGCCGGAAGGTCTGCAGGATGTCGCCGTAGTCCTTGCTGCGCTGGTCTGTGTTGCGGATGAGCAGGCAGATGGGCGTGCCGGTGGTGCGGCCATCGTAGACGCCGGAGAGGATCTCCACCGCATCAGGTTCGTTGCGCTGGGTGACGAAACGGCTGGTGCCGGGGCGGCGCCGGTCCAGATCGGGCTGGATGTCGGCCTCGCTCAATAGCAGTCCGGGCGGACAGCCGTCGATCACGCAGCCGATGGCCGGACCGTGGGATTCACCGAAATTGGTGACGGAAAACAACTTGCCAAAAGTACTGCCGGGCATAGGAGGAATTCAGGTGCTGGGGAATGCGGCTGCGGTGTGCGGCAGAAGCGCCACGGCCAGCACACTCCGGGCTGGCCAAAGTTCAAAGCATAACGCGTCCTGCGGGACACCTGGCCTGCCGAACGGCAAATCGGTCGGATCAGGGCAGGAGTCGCCCGCCGGCGGCAGGTAGCTACCCCTGCGCGGCCTTGGGTTCGCCCTCTTCTTCTGGCCAGTCGCGAATGTAGGCCTTGAGCATCTTGTTCTCGAAGTTCTGGCTGTCCACCACGGTCTTGGCCACATCGTAGAAGCTGATCACGCCCATGAGCATGCGCTTGTCCATGACCGGCATGTAGCGCGCATGGCGGTCCAGCATCATGCGCCGCACCTCGTCCAGATTGGTCTCGGAGGTGCAGGTCAGCGGAGCGTCGTCCATGTGGGTGCGCACCAGGGTCGTGCCCAGGGTGCCACCGTTCTTGACCAGCGCCTGAATCACCTCGCGGAAAGTCAGCATGCCCACCAGGTCACCGTGTTCCATCACGACCAGCGAGCCGATGTCCTTCTCAGCCATCACATTCACCGCAGTGGACAAGGCTTCATCGGGATGAACCGTGTAAAGCGTGTTGCCCTTGACGCGCAGGATGTCGTGGACTTTCATGGTGTGCTCCTTGTGACGACTGGTATGGCAAATATAGCCCACAATGGCGCGCAAGCCACCGTGCAGCAACGGTGGTTTACCCTGCCCCGAACCGAGCCATCGCCCCACGGAGACATCATGCCTGGCTATTCCAACCCCGGTTTCGACACATTGGCGCTGCACGCGGGCGCCGCGCCAGACCCGGCCACCGGCGCGCGTGCCGTGCCCATCCACCTCACCACCTCCTTCGTGTTCGAGTCCAGCGACCACGCGGCGGCGCTGTTCAACCTGGAACGCGCGGGCCATGTGTATTCCCGCATCAGCAACCCCACCAATGCCGTGCTCGAGCAGCGCGTGGCCGCGCTGGAAGGCGGCGTGGGTGCCATCAGCACCGCCAGCGGCCAGGCGGCCTTGCACCTGGCCGTGGCCACGCTCATGGGCGCGGGTTCGCACATCGTGGCCAGCACCGCGCTGTACGGCGGCTCGCAGAACCTGCTGCACTACACGCTGCGCCGCTTCGGCATCGAAACCAGCTTCGTCCAGCCGAACGACATCGACGGCTGGCGCGCGGCCCTGCGCCCCAACACCCGGCTGTTCTTCGGTGAAACCGTGGGCAATCCGGGGCTGGACGTGCTGGACATACCGGCCGTCAGCGCCATCGCCCACGAGGCCGGCGTGCCGCTGCTGGTGGACTCGACCCTGACCTCGCCCTGGCTCATGCGGCCGTTGGAGCATGGCGCGGACATCGTCTTCCACTCGGCCACCAAATTCCTCAGCGGCCACGGCACCGTCGTGGGCGGCGTCCTGGTGGACGGCGGCAGTTTCGACTGGGAGCGCAGCGGCAGGTTTCCCGAGCTCACCGCGCCCTACGACGGCTTTCACAACATGGTGTTTTCCGAGGAGTCCACGGTGGGCGCCTTCATGCTGCGTGCCCGCCGCGAAGGCCTGCGCGACTTCGGCGCCTGCATGAGCCCGCACACCGCCTGGCTGGTCCTGCAAGGCATCGAAACCCTGCCGCTGCGCATGGCCCGGCACATGAGCAACACCCAGCGGGTGGTGCAGTTCCTGGCCAGTCACCCGCTGGTGGACCGCGTGGGTCACCCCATGCTAGAGACGCACCCCAGTCACACCCTGGCGCAAAAGCTGCTGCCGCGGGGCGCGGGCGCGGTGTTCAGCTTTGACCTCAAGGGCAACCGTGAACAGGGTAAGAAATTCGTCGAGTCGCTCAAGGTGTTCAGCCACCTGGCCAATGTGGGCGATTGCCGCAGCCTGGTCATCCACCCGGCGAGCACCACACATTTCCGCATGAACGACGAGGCGCTGGCACGCGCCGGCATCTCGCAAGGAACGATCCGCCTGTCCATCGGACTGGAAGACCCGGATGACCTGGTGGACGACCTCAAGCGTGCCCTGAAAAAGTGTTAACTGCCCCTGTGCCGGCCTGCGGCCGTCTACTGAAAGCAACATCATGGAATTGATCGTCAACGGCGCCAAGACCTATTGCTACACCGGCGGCAGGCCCTTCAATCCGGCCCTGCCCACGGTGGTCTTCATCCACGGCGTGCTCAACGACCACAGTGTGTGGATTCTCCAGACCCGCTATCTGGCGCACCACCAGTGGAACGTGCTGGCGCTCGACCTACCGGGGCATTGCCGCAGCGCGGGTGACCCTCCGTCCACGGTGGAGCAGGCGGCGCAGTTTGTGGTCGCGCTGCTGGATGCCGCGGGTGTGCGGCAGGCCGCGCTGGTCGGGCACAGCTTCGGTTCGCTCGTGGCCCTGGAAGTGGCGGCCACCGCGCCCGAGCGCGTTTGCCAGCTGGGGATGGTGGGCACGGCCTTTCCGATGAAGGTGTCCCCCGCCCTGCTGGAGAGCTCGCTGAACCGGCCCCACGAGGCCATCGACATGGTGAACGTGTTCTCGCACTCCACCCTGGCGCCGCCACCCTCGGCGCTGGGGCCTGGAACCTGGCTCTATGGCGGCGCGCGCGCCCTGATGCGTCGCGTGCTGGCCAGCAACCCTGCCGTGAACCTGTTCCACCGCGGCTTCAAGGCCTGCGACGACTACGCCGTCGGCGCGCAGCGCATGGCGGCGGTGCAATGTCCCGTGCTGTTCGTGCTCGGGCGCAACGACCAGATGACGCCGCCCGCCGCCGCGCGTTCGCTGTTGGACGCAGCAGCCCACGGGCAGGTGGTCACCCTGCCAGCCGGTCACTCACTCATGACCGAAGACCCCGATGGCGTGCTGGCGGCGCTGCTGGAATTTCTCAGGCCACCGTCACAAGCCATCTGACCGTGAATCGCACGCGTACGGCCCTGATCAGTACTGAAACGCGATACGTTCAGCGCAAAATCTGGCCACCTGTACGCAATTTTTGCGACCACACAGGGCCGCCACGCAGAATGGGGCGCACAAGCATGTGCTTGGGTCACGAAGGGTCTTATGAGTACCTATTCCCGTCCGGTTCCTTCCCGCCTGGCAGCCTGTAGCGCCATCGTCGCCGGCTGCGTCCTGCTCACCGGCTGCTATGTGGTGCCGCTGGAGCCGCATCACGGCCGCGCGCCGGTCTACGTGCCGGCACCACCGCCCGTCCCGGTCACATTGGCCGCTCGCCTGTATCCGGCCAATGACATGGCCTCGGCCTACGGCATGGTCAACGCCGTGGTCACCAACGAACTGAACGGCCGCGGCCACTTCAACACCACCATCAACGGTGAGAGCTTTTCGGGTGAGGCCACGCGTCTGGCTGGCAGCGGACGCGAAGGTTTGGCCAACGGATCGGGCAACCGTGGCAACTACATTTCGTGCCGCTACACCATGAACTCCGCCACGCTGGGCACGGGCAAATGCAGCCTGTCCAATGGCGCCGAGTTCAACATGCACGTGGGCGGATGACGCCCAAGATCAGCGCGCGAGGGCCACCGCCTCGGGCGGAGTCTTCAGGTGCCCGACATAGGTCAGCGCCTGGTGGATGCGGACCGAGGGCACATCGTCCTCGCGCATGTGCAGCAGATCGGCCGGGCTGATCAGCCGCGGGTCGGCGTCCGTCAGGGGCAGCCCCGCGCTGCGGTAGGCCTCCAGCACGAACTGCGAACAGAAGAAGCGGTCGTTGTGCACGACCCCGAGCTGGATCGCCGCGATGCCGCGGATGCAGAAGTCCCGCACCTGCGCCGGGACCAACGGCAGTTCGCAGACACGCCGTTCCAGGGCAAACGGCGCCTGCAGCACGACACCCGCGTAGTTGTATTTCTTGCCCAGCTGCGCCTGCACGAACTGCTGCATCAGCACCGTGTGGCCCGCGCGCAGACCCGGATGCCGAAACGCCACCACCGTGGACTCCTCGGCCAGCAAGTCACCCAGCGAACGGCGCCGTATGCCCGCCCCTACGGCCTCCACCACGTGCTGATCACCCATGTACAAGGACGCGTGACTGACAGGCGACAGGGTCAGGAGCCGGATACCCAGTGACGGCACCGCATCCGCCGACGACAGGATGATGTCCCCTGGCTGCAGGCTTTCCAGCGGCACCAACTGTCCACCATTGCCCGGGTGCAAACCCAGGGACTGAAATGCCACCGTGGGAACGCCCGTGTTGCCATCTGGTTGCATCTGCGTGGCGCAACCCGTGATCATCACGACAATCCAGGCCAAAAGCCAATGAAAATGGCGATACATTGCTACATTTTTCATAGTACATCGACCAGCATGAGCGACTGCAGCCGGTTCTTGTCCCAGGTCTTCTGGGTGTGCACATTCACCGACAGCAACAACCGCGCAGCCATGGGCGCCAGCGGCGTGGTGGTGGGGTCCACCAGCAGTACGTAGCGGCCATCCTGCAGCGCGCCGATCCAGCCCAGGGACTCCACCACCTCCAGTGGTTCCTCCAGTTGCAGCGGGTCCAGCCGCAGGGTCTGGGCGATCTCGCCCAGATGCCGACCCGAGCGATGCGCCACCAGCTCGCGCAGCAGCTCCAGCGCCAGGGCGTAGCGCCAGCCGGGCCTGTCCTCGCGGCGGGCGATGCCCGATAGCAGGCTGGGCAGGTACGCGGCAATCACCGCCCCGAGCAGCACGATGAGCCACAGCACGTACACCCACAGCAACAGGATGGGCACCGATGCGAAGGCACCGTACACCGCCGAGTACGCCGGCACACGCGCCAGGTACCATCCGAGCACGCGCTTGGCCAGCTCCAATCCAATCGCCACGAATACACCGCCGCTCAGGGCATGGTTCCACTTGACCTCGGCATTGGGCACGTAGCGGTACAGGGCCGCCATGCCCGCAGCCATCAGGGCAAACTGAAACACGTCCAGCACCACCCCCAACCCGCCAGGCATGCCACCCACGAGGCCGCGCGACGCGGACACCACGTAGGACGTGATGGCCAGACTTCCCGCCAACAGCAGAGGCCCCAAGGTCAGTACACCCCAGTAGACCAGTACGCGTTGGGCCAGCGGCCGGCTCCGACGCACGCGCCAGATGGCGTTCAGGGTCCGGTCTATGGTCAGGATCAGGGATATGGCAGTAACGAGCAACACCACAATACCGGCCAGCCCCAGACGGCTGGACTTGGCGGCGAACTGCGTCAGGTAGCCCATCACCTGCTTGGCGATGGCTTCGGGAATCAGGCTGTCGGCCAGCCATTGTTGCAGGGCCGATTGCAGCTTGCCAAACATCGGAAACGCAGTGAACACCGCCAGCACCACGGTGAACAAGGGCACCAGGGAAATGAGGGTCGTAAACGTCAGACTGCTGGCCGTATTGCCCAGGCGGTCCTCACGAAAGCGCTGGGCCAGCGTGCGTGCGGTTTCACGCCATGGAAAGGTCTGCAGGGTGACCTTCAGCGTACTGAGCCAAGCTTCGAATTTCATGGCCGCTATCATGCCATCAGCATGACGCCACGAAACGTACAAACTACCCGCACGCTGGCCGTGGTCAGCGTGCTGGGACTGATCGCCCTGGGATTGGCCTGGGAACTCTGGCTTTCGCCCCTTCGGCCCGGCGGCTCCTGGCTGGCGGTGAAGGTGTTGCCACTGTGTCTGCCGCTGGCGGGCCTGCTCAAGAACCGGATGTACACGTACCGCTGGGTGAGCCTGATGGTCTGGCTGTATTTCACCGAGGGTGCCGTGCGTGCGTGGAGCGACCGGGGAATGGGCCAGCAGCTGGCCCTGGTGGAATTGGCGCTGTGCCTGCTGCTGTTTGTCGCCTGCGCCCTGCACGTGCGGCTGCGCCTCAAGGGGCCGCGTCTGAACACCGAACCTGGCACCGTGGATGCGGGCGCCACTTCGCAAGGATGACGGGATGAGCGGCTTGCTGGACTCGCTGCGCGCCATCGTCGGCCCCAGCCACGTCCTGACGGGCGAGGGATTGGGCGCCTACGAAAACGACTGGCGCAAACGGACCCGCGGCAAAGCGCTGGCGGTGGTGCGTCCGCGCAGTACCGAGGCGGTTGCCGCCATCGTGCGCTGCTGCGCAGACGCGCACGTAAGCATCGTGCCACAGGGCGGCAACACCGGTCTGGTGGTGGGTTCCACCCCGGACGCCTCCGGAACGCAGGTCGTGCTGAACCTGCAGCGCATGAACGCCGTGCGCCAAATCGACACCGCCAACCTGAGCCTGACCGTGGAGGCCGGCTGCGTGCTGCAACAGGTGCAGGAAGCGGCGGCGCGGGAAGGCCTGCTGTTTCCCCTGAGTCTGGCGGCCGAAGGCAGTTGCACCATCGGCGGCAACCTGGCCGCCAACGCGGGCGGCACGCAAGTGCTGCGCTACGGCAATGCACGCGATCTGTGCCTGGGGCTGGAAGTGGTGACCGCGCAGGGCGAGGTCTGGAACGGGCTGAGCGGCCTGCGCAAGGACAACACCGGCTACGACCTGCGCGACCTGTTCGTGGGCAGCGAGGGCACGCTGGGCATCATCACCGCCGCCACGCTCAAGCTGTTTCCAGCTCCCGTGGCCCAACTCACCGCATGGGCCGCCGTGCCCTCGCTGGAAGCCGCCGTGCGCCTGCTGGGTCTGGCGCACCAGCACGTGGGACCCAGCCTGACCGGGTTCGAGGTCATGGGGCAGTTCGCGCTGAGCCTGGTGACGCGGCACTTTGAACCATTGCGCGTGCCGTTCATGACACCGGCGGACCCGGTCTTTCCCGCCTGGTGCGTGCTGCTGGAAAGCTCGGACCTGGAATCCGAGGACCATGCCCGTTCGCGTCTGGAGACCCTCTTGATGGCCGCCAGCGAGAGTGGCTGCGTCAGCGATGCCGTGATCGCGGAAAGCCTGGCCCAGGCCAAGGCACTGTGGCACATCCGCGAAACCATCCCGCTGGCCCAGGCCGAGGAGGGTTTGAACATCAAGCACGATATCGCCATCCCGGTGTCCCGCATTCCGGAATTCGTACAGATCACGGACAACTTGCTGGCGCGGGCCGTACCCGGCGTGCGTCTGGTGAATTTCGGCCACCTGGGCGACGGCAATTTGCACTACAACGTGCAAGCCCCGGCCGGTGTGGACCCGGCCCGGTTCCTGAGTGAACACGAAGCCGCCGTGAACACCCTCGTGTTCGACTCGGTGGCCCGTTTCGGCGGTTCCATTTCCGCCGAGCATGGCATTGGCAGCCTCAAGGTCGATCAGCTGCGCCGCCACAAGTCGGTTGTGGCGCTGGAGATGATGCGCGCCGTCAAGCGTGGTCTGGATCCCGACAATCTGTTGAACCCGGGTCGCATTCTGAGCGACGCCTGAGAGGTACGCCAGAATTGCGCTACGTCAATGTTTCCTTGGTCAATACGGAGACACTTCACCCATGAAGCCGCTGCAGGACATCGTGAGATCCGTGGGTCATGCGCGTCTGATCGCCCTGGTCACCGTGGTATCGACGGCGCTGTCCCTGCTGATGGCCTTCGTGGTCGGCCTGCTGGCGGGTCATCCCCTGTCGACGGAATCCTGGGTATTGGCAACCGTCACGCCGCTGGTGGTGGCCCCACTGGCATCGTGGTACCCCATGCGGTTGCTGGTCACCATCCATCGCATGGAAGAAAAGATGCGTGCCCTGGCCACCTACGACCCCATGACCGGGGCCATGACACGGCAGGCGTTCATCGAACAGTCCATGCAGTACCTGGACGAGGCACAACGTTATGGCAAGGGCTTTGCGCTGCTGATGATCGACATTGACCGCTTCAAGGAGGTCAACGACACCTTTGGACATGCAGTGGGCGATCTGGTGCTGTCCTCCTTTGGTGCATTGGTGCGCGCCAACAAGCGTGACGGTGACATCTTCGGGCGTCTGGGTGGCGAGGAATTCGCCCTGCTGCTGCCCAACACCCACATGGCCGGTGCCCAGACCTACGCTGAAAAACTGCTAAGCGCCATCCACAACCACCCGGTCAGTGTGGATGGCTGGCGCGTTGCGTACACGGCCAGCATCGGACTGGAGGAATTTCTGCCAGACAAGCCGTTGGCTTTTGACGGCCTGCTCCGGCACGCGGACACGGCTCTCTATACGGCAAAAGAGACCGGACGTGACAGAGCCATTCCCTACGCGCTCGCGCACAAGGAACAATTCCCGTGAATCGCGCCTCGGGCTGGTAAAGTAGCCGCGGTTTCGCACCGTAGGCGATTCGTTCCCAGCCATGCCCCACACTTCGCGCCCCCGCCCCATTCGATCCCAATACGAAGATTTCATGCGCCATGTCGACAGTCATGGCGTGTTCAAGGCCGACCGCACCGGGACGGGGACCAAGAGCGTCTTCGGCTACCAGATGCGCTTCGACCTGAACGAAGGCTTCCCATTGGTCACCACCAAGAAGGTCCATGTGCGTTCCATCGTTCAGGAATTGCTGTGGTTCCTTACCGGCAGCAGCAACAACAACTGGCTCAAGGAGCGGGGTGTCACGATCTGGGATGAATGGGCACGCCCGGATGGCGACCTTGGGCCGGTGTACGGCGTGCAGTGGCGCAGCTGGCCGGCGCCGGACGGCCGGCAAATCGACCAGATCAGCCAGGTCATCGACACGCTGAAGACCAACCCCGATTCGCGCCGCATCATCGTCAGCGCCTGGAACGTGGCAGAGCTGGACAAGATGGCTCTCATGCCCTGTCACGCGTTCTTCCAGTTCTATGTGGCACCCGCCACGGATACGCACCGGGCGCGGCTGTCGTGCCAGCTCTACCAGCGCAGCGCCGACATCTTCCTGGGCGTGCCCTTCAACATCGCCAGCTACGCCCTGCTCACGCATATGGTGGCGCAGCAGTGCGATCTGGACGTGGGCGACTTTATCTGGACCGGAGGGGACTGCCACATCTACAGCAACCACGCCGAACAGGTGGCGCTGCAACTGAGCCGTGCGCCTCTACCCTACCCGACGCTCCACATCAAGCGCCGGCCAGGGTCCGTCTTCGAGTACACCTACGATGACTTCGAGGTGCTGGACTACCAATGCCACCCCGCGATCAAGGCCCCGGTGGCCGTGTGACGCACCCGCAAGCCGTGCGCACACGCAAAGTCGTGCCGCTGGCACACCTGACCCTGCTGTCCATCATTTACCTGGCTTTTGTCAGTCTGGGTTTGCCCGACGGCGTGCTGGGTGTAGCCTGGACGGCAATGCGGCAAGACTTGAGCCAACCGCTGGCCGCGGTGGGCCTGATCACCATCCTGACCACCATTGCCTCGGGTACGAGCACGGTGTTCAGCGGTGCGGTGCTCAAGTGTCTGGGCACCGGGCCGGTGGTACTGATCAGCGCCCTGATGACCGGTCTGGCCTTGCTGGGGTTCTCCGCGGCGCCCAGCTTCGCTTGGCTGCTGGCGCTGGTGATCCCGCTGGGATTGGGGGCCGGCGCGGTCGATGCCGGTCTGAACCATTTTGTGGCTGCCCATTACTCCTCGCGCCACATGAACTGGCTGCACGGCTGCTGGGGTGTTGGCGCCTCGACCGGGCCACTGATCATGGGAGCGGCGTTGGCAGGCTCTGCGACCGGCTGGCAAAGTGGCTACCGCACCCTCGCCGTGCTGCAACTGGGTATGGCGCTGCTGCTGTGGCTGACCCTGCCCTTGTGGAAACGCGAAAACGCGGTTCCACCACCTGAGTTGCATTCCGACGCCCACCAAGCCCGCATCAAACCCGTCACCACGCTGGCCACCTGGCTGGCGCCGTTGGCCTTTCTGCTGTACGTGGCCGCTGAAATGGGCACGGGGCTATGGGCCGCCAGCATCCTGGTCCATGTTCACCAGTTCAATCCCGCCACGGCCGCACTGTGGGTGTCCTTCTACTTCGGCGCCATCACGGCGGGGCGCTTTGGCGTTGGCCTGGTCGCCAACCAGCTGGGCAACCGGCGTTTGATCCGCCTCGGCATTCTGATCGCCTTGGGCGGTGCTGTGGTGTTTGCCCTGCCGACGACACTGGCCCCCTTGGGTCTGATCGTGATGGGCTTGGGCTGTGCCCCGATCTACCCGTCGATGATGCACGAGACGGCCCGGCGCTTTCCCGCCAACCGTGTAACCGGCGTGATTGCACGGCAAATCGGCCTTTCCTACATGGGCGCCGCGGCTGTGCCCGCGGCTTGCGGTCTGCTGGCGGCCTATGCCGGTCTGAGCGCCGTCATGCCCGTGGTCGTGCTGCTGTTGCTGGCTCTTTGGGCCACGACCGAGAAGCTGAACCGGCTGACCTGAATCCATGCCTCCTGCAACCGATTGACTCCCATGCAGCTCAACCTGATTTTTGCCCGCGCCCGCAATGGTGTGATTGGTGCGAACAACACCCTACCCTGGCATCTACCCGAAGACCTGGCGCACTTCAAGCGCGTCACGCTGGGTTGCCCCGTCATCATGGGGCGCAAGACATGGGACTCGCTGCCGCCCAAATTTCGTCCTCTGCCGGGACGGCTCAACGTGGTGGTGACGCGCCAGCCGGACTGGACGGCAGACGGCGCAGTGGTAGCGCATTCGCTGGAAGAAGCCTGTGCCGCCTGCCCGAGCGACAGCACCGCCTGGGTCATCGGAGGAGCCGAGCTGTACACGCAGTCCTTGCCCTTTGCCAGCGGCGCCGTCGTGACGGAAATCGACCGCCATTTCGAAGGGGACACTTTTGCGCCACAATTCGGCCCGCAGTGGAGTGAGGCCGCGCGTGAATCGCATGTATCAGGCACCGGTCTACCCTTCAGCTTCGTCACCTACACACGCAACACAGGAGTTTGAAATGTCAGGCCACGGTTTTCACGTTCACGGTCCACACGATCACGCGCTGGAGCACGCCGCCAAGGGCGGGCACGGTGGTCACGACGTCGGACATGACGAGTCCATGACCAATCAGATCGCCATGTTCACGGCCATCCTGGCCACGGTGGGCGCCATCTTCTCCTACATGGGCGGCGCCACGCAGGCCAACGCCGGTTTGTACAAGAACAATTCAGCGATCAAGAAGACGGAAGCGTCCAACCAATGGAACTACTTCCAGTCCAAGAGCACGAAACAATCGCTGGCCGAACTCGCGCGCGACCTGGCGCCCGACGACAAGAAGGCCTCCTATCAGGCCAAGGTCGAGCGCTACGAGAAGGAAAAGAACGAAATCAAAGCGGTCGCGGACAAGCTCGAAGCGGATGCCACGAATTGGGACAAGCAAAGCGACGAACAGATGCATTTGCACCACCGCTGGGCCCAATCCACGACGGCTCTGCAGATCGCCATCGCGCTGGCCGCCATCGCCTTGCTGACCAAGAAGAAATGGCTGGAATACGCCATGTTCGGCGTGGCGGGCCTGGGCGTGGCCATCGGCGCCCTGGCGCTGCTGCACATCTGAAACGGTGGACTTGGCCCAAGGGAAGCGGGGCCTGCACATCCGCGGTCGACACGGTCTCGCTCGCCCAGGCCGATCCTGGTCGGTCACTTTCCAGAATCAGTTCCCCGTTTCTGTCGCGGGAAGGATACCGATGAACCACTCAGGCGCAAGCGCGAACCCAGGCCGTGATTCCACGGTTGCGGCGAAGACCGCCGGGGCTGTGCCAAGCGACATGATGCTCGCCGGCCTGGTCCTTCTCTGGTTCGCAGCCACGGCGTGGCTACGTCCTCTGGCGCTCCCGGACGAGGGTCGTTATGTCGGCGTTGCCTGGGAGATGCTGCGCTCCGGGGATTGGCTGACGCCCACCCTGAACGGGCTGCCCTACTTTCACAAGCCGCCGCTGTTCTACTGGATCACGGCCGCCTCCATGTCGGTGTTCGGCGTGAACGAATGGGCCGCCCGCGCTGCCCCGATTCTGGGTGCCTGGCTGGGCACCATGGCCCTGTACCTGTTCGTGCGACGCTGGCACAGTGAACGCCTGGCCTTGCACACGCTTCTGGCTTTGTTGGCACAACCCCTGTTCTACATCGGTGGCCAGTTTGCCAACCTGGACATGCTGGTCGCAGCGTTCATCACCGCCACCATCGTGCTCCTGGCCCATGCCACGCTAAGCATCGAACAGGGCCGGCCCTACCGGGGCGCACTGCGCGCGGCCTATGCCATGAGTGCCCTGGCAATCCTGTCCAAGGGTTTGATCGGTGCCGTGATACCCGCGCTGGTACTGCTGGGCTGGCTCGGCACCACACGACGCTGGCGCACCCTGCCGCACCTGTTGTCACCTTCAGGCGCGGCGCTGTTCCTGCTGCTCACCGCACCGTGGTTGATTGCCATGCAATGGAAGTTCCCCGACTTTCTGGACTATTTCATAGTTGTGCAGCACTTCAGACGCTTCGCGGCGGGTGGGTTCAACAACCCGCAGCCGGTCTGGTTCTATCCCGCCGTTCTGCTGGTGTTCAGCCTGCCGGGGCTGCCCTGGCTGTACCGGCACTTCACCCGCGCCCCAGCGGTTGTCGAGCCAGGCCGCGCGATCTCCGCGCTCATGTGGCTCTGGACGCTGGTGGTGGTGGTCTTCTTTTCCATTCCACAGTCCAAACTCCTGGGCTACATTCTGCCCGCCGTGCCACCCCTGGCCTGCCTGATGGCCGATGGCTTTCTCGGTTCGGGCGTCTTGACGGTTCGCATGCGGCGCCTGGGATATCTCAGTCTGGCGCTGAGCGCGCTGGCAGGGGTGGCCGCCGTCGTGATCCTGGCGCTGTACCCACGCGAATCCTTTCGTCACCATGCGGCGATTCTGTCGGCGCAGCGCGCGCCAGACGAACCGTTGTTCATGGTACGCGACTACTACTACGATCTGCCGTTCTACGCACAGCTGAAGCAACCCGTCGGCGTGGTTCACATCTGGACCTCCCCGCGCGCGCAGGAGGCGGACGACAGCCACAAGGAACTGGCTGACGCGGCGCGCTTCGCGCCGCGCGTGGCAGACCCCGTGTTGCTGGAATCAGCCGCCTTCACCCGCGCCGTCTGTCGCTCACGAGCCAGTTGGGTAATCGGACACAGTTCCTGGGTAGGAGCCTATCCCATACTGCTCCACGCCCGCCAGGTGTATGTAGAGCACCACACAACACTGTGGCAGTTCGAGCCTCAGACAAGCTTGGCCGCATGCCGTGAAGCCGGCACAACCGACGGACCGCGCAACTCGGCGCGGATGCCGTAGGGTCAGGACGCCACCTGGGGATTCACAATCTGGCGCAGTGCCTCGGTGTCCAGAATGCGCACGTGGCGCTGCTTGACCTCGACAATGCTGTCCTCCACGAACTTGGAAAAGGTCCGGCTCACCGTCTCCAACTTCAGCCCGAGATAGCTGCCGATTTCCTCGCGCGTCATGCGCAGGATCAATTCCGACTGCGAAAACCCGCGGGCGTGCAGCCGCTGCACAAGATTGAGCAGAAACGCCGCAAGACGCTCCTCCGCCCGCATGCTGCCCAGCAGCAGCATGACGCCATGCTCGCGCACGATCTCCCGGCTCATGATCTTGTGCACGTGGTGCTGAAGCGCGGTCACCTCGCGCGACAGTTCCTCGATCCGGTCGAACGGCATCACGCAAACCTCGGCATCTTCCAGTGCCACGGCATCGCAGGTGTGATGATCGCTGACGATGCCGTCCAAGCCAATGATCTCGCCGGCCATCTGAAATCCCGTGACCTGGTCCCGCCCATCTTCCGACGCGATGGAGGTCTTGAAAAAGCCGGTGCGAATGGCGTAGAGCGAGGTGAACGCCTCTCCGTTGCGAAACAAGGTCGTACCGCGCTTGACTTTTCGCCGCACCGCCACCATTTCGTCGATACGGTCCAATTCCTCGGCATTCAGCCCCATCGGCATACACAACTCGCGTAAATTGCAGTTAGAACAGGCGACTTTGATGGTCTGGGGATTCATGGGAACTTGGGGTTGGGCGCGTAATGATCGGCGTCGGCAAATTTCTACGCCAATCATACCGATTGGGCGGTCGACCGGTCCGCAAGGGGGGCTTTCACTTCCAATGGTAATCCATTGATCCGCATCAAGGAAAATTTCGCCCCTTGCAGGCACATTCCCACCCTAGCCACAGGGAACCCTTGAATGGACATTGTTTCGCCAGAGTTACTTACCAAGTACGACGTATCGGGGCCACGGTACACGTCGTACCCCACCGCCGACCGGTTCGTCGAGGCCTTCACCGCAGACGACTACGCGCGCGCGCTGGAGCACCGCCGCTCCGGCGCGGCTGCCATGGCGTCGCCGCTGTCCCTGTATGTTCACATTCCGTTTTGCGATTCCCTGTGCTACTACTGTGCGTGCAACAAGATCATCACCAAGCACCATGACCGCGCTGCCGAGTACCTGCGCTACCTGAGCCGCGAGGTGGATCTGCACATCGCTCGTCTGGGCACTGGTGAGGTCGTGTCCCAGTTGCATTTGGGCGGGGGCACTCCCACGTTCTTGAGCGATGCCGAGCTGCGCGAGCTGATGGCGATGCTCAAGCGCAATTTCACACTGGCACCCAACGGGGAATATTCAATTGAGGTGGATCCGCGTACCGTGGACGCCACGCGGTTGGCCACCTTGAAGGAGCTGGGCTTCAACCGCCTGAGTTTTGGTGTGCAGGATTTCGACCCCGCCGTGCAAAAGGCCGTGCACCGGGTCCAACCAGCGGAACAGGTTTTCGCTTTGGTGGAGTCGGCGCGCGCCCTGGGGTTTGACTCCATCAACGTGGATCTGATCTACGGCCTTCCGCTGCAAACACCGGAGTCGTTTGACCGCACATTGGCGCAAGTCGCGCAATTGCGACCGGACCGCATTGCGCTCTATGCCTACGCTCACCTTCCCGAGCGATTCAAACCGCAACGACGCATCTCTGCCGCCGAGTTGCCCGGTGCCGGCGCCAAGGTGGCCATGCTGTCGCGCTCGCTCAACGCCTTCCAGCAAGCCGGTTACGTGTACATCGGCATGGACCATTTCGCGCTGCCGGACGACGCCTTGGCGGTGGCCAAGCGCCAGGGACGGCTGCACCGCAACTTCCAGGGTTACAGTACCCAGCCGGACTGCGACCTGATCGGACTGGGCGTCTCTTCCATCGGGCGTGTAGGACCGACCTATAGCCAGAACGCAAAGACCCTGGATGACTATTACGACCTGCTCAACCATGGCCATTTGCCCGTGGTCCGAGGCCTGGCGCTGTCGCGCGACGATCTGGTGCGCCGCGCCGTGATCATGGCCATCATGTGCCAGGGCAGGCTGCAGTTCGAGTCCATCGAACTGGCGCACCTAATCGAATTCCCGCGCTACTTCGAAGGTGAACTGGTCGCGCTACGAGCCTTGGCCGAGCAGGGCCTGGTCGAGGTGGACGACACCTCGCTGCAAGTCACTCCGATGGGCTGGTTCTTCGTGCGAGCCGTGGCGATGGTCTTTGACCGCTATCTGCAGTCCGATCGGACGCGGGCACGCTTTTCCAAGATCCTCTGATCGGTCACGCCTGCCGTGCAATCCTCGCTTGCCCTCACCGCCCTGACGATGGGCTTGGTCGGCGGCCCACATTGCATCGCCATGTGTGGCGCCGCCTGCGCTGGCCTGGGGCAGACGGGGCAGGTCAACACGACCAATCATCTAGCCATGTGGCTGTTCCAGGTCGGCCGGGTGCTGGGCTATGCCACACTGGGTACGCTGGCAGCCGCCTCGCTGCAGGGGTTGGGCTGGCTCACTGGCCAAAGCGTCGCACTGCGTCCGGTCTGGTCGCTGTTTCACGTCGCCTGCACGGTACTGGGCCTGACGCTGTTGTGGCTCGGCCGGCAACCGATCTGGCTGGAAACCACGGGCCGCAGGATCTGGCAGCACGCGCGCAGCTTCACCCACCGCGGCGGCTCGGCCGCGCCCCTGTTGATGGGGGTTCTGTGGGCCCTGCTGCCCTGCGGCTTGCTGTATTCGGCCTTGATGGTAGCGGCGCTGACGAGCAAACCCTTCGACGGTGCCGTGGTCATGGCCTTGTTCGCCGCCGGCACCAGCGTCTCGCTCATGGCCGGCCCTTGGCTCTGGTTGCGACTGCGCGGCCGCGGCGGTCCGGACCGCTGGGGCATGCGGCTGGCGGGTCTGGCACTCGCTGCCAGTTCGGCCTGGGCGCTGTGGATGGGGCTGGTGCATAACACGGCACCGTGGTGCGCCACGCCCTGACGAGTCTTCACTACTCGGCAGCGCTCCATGAGCCGTCCCGCCCCCCCATCACGCCCGCTCAAGGGCATCCGCATCTTGAGCCTATGTCTGAACTTGCCAGGCCCCGCCGCGCTGATGCGCTGCCGTGCCATGGGGGCGACCTGCGTCAAGCTGGAACCACCGCCGCGGGAACCCGCGCAAGGCAGCATTCAAAAGGCGCGGTCCGGTGATCCCATGCAGGCCTACTGTGCCACCGCCTACGAAGCCCTGCATGAGGGCGTGCGCTGCATCGCGGCCGATCTGAAGACGCAAGCCGGACAGAAACGTCTGCAGCTTGAAATGGCCAAGGCCGACGTGCTGTTGACGTCCTTCCGCCCGTCCGCCCTGCGCAAGCTGGGACTGTCCTGGCAGACACTGCACGCCAACTACCCCTCCCTGACCCAGGTAGCGATCGTGGGCGCCCCTGGCCCCCGCGCCGAGGAACCCGGTCACGACCTGACCTACCTCGCGGAAAACGACTTGGTACAAGGCCTGGAGCTGCCGCCCAGCCTTTACGCCGACATGGCCGGTTCGCTGCTGGTGAGCGAGGCCGTGCTGCAATCGGTGCTGACGAAGCAACGGCAGTTGGTCAATGGAAATACTCCACGCGGCGTGTATATGGAGATTGCGCTATCGGAAGCAGCGCGCTACCTGGCACTGCCGCGCCAGTGGGGCCTGACCCAGCCCGGAGCCGATGTGGGAGGCGCTCATGCCGGCTACCGCGTCTATCCGTGCCGGGACGGCCGGGTAGCTCTGGCGGCCCTGGAGCCGCATTTCGCCGCCGTCCTGTGTGCGGTGGCCGGTGTGGACCTCCCGCCCGGCCAGAAGCCCGGCACGGCTCTGATGCGTGCGCCGCGGACACATGCACTCATCGCTCAATGGTTGGGGAAAAGGACCTGCGCTCAACTGGACCGGTTGGCCCAGGAACAGGACCTGCCGCTACACACCCTGCCCGAGCTTTGACCCTGGACCGGGGTAGCAGCTCGGTCAGAGACTCACGACGCGTTGGTCGGGTTGGGGGGTTCAGGCGGTGCCACGGACGGTTCCGCGGAATTCGCATCCTCATCGACGCTGCCAGACTCGGGTTCACCCAGTTTGCGCTGGGCCTTGGCCTTGAGCTTGTCTTCCTTCTTGCGCTTTTTGGCCAGTTCCTTCTGTCGCTTCTCGTATCCGTAATTGGGTGTAGCCAAGGTGTTCCTTCCGGTTGATGGGTTCACTGTACCAGCTTGCGGCTGCTCTTGACGCCCAGGCGCCGCGCCAGTCCCATTTTTTTGTCGGCAAGCTCAGCCGAGGACGCGCAAGGCCTGCTCCAGATCACCCCGCAAATCGGTCCAGGACTCCAGCCCCACCGAAAAACGCACCAATGTCCCACGGGCCAGATGGCCAGGCCATCGCTGGCGCATGGTCGCCAGTTCGTAGGGCACCACGAGGCTCATGGGTCCGCCCCAGCTATAGCCGAGCTTGAAGCAGCGCAAGGTGTCGCAGAAGGCGTCCACCTGGGCACTGCTGTACCGCTCGTGGAATACCACGCTGAACAGGCCGGCTGCGGCGCCCGTTTCCGGTCGGCACAGCGCCTTCCAGTGCTCGTGGCCGGGCGAGGCCGGCAGGGCGGGATGCAATACCTGGGCAAATTCATCGCGCTGCGCGCACCACTGGGCCAGCGCCCGCGCACTCCGGTCGTGGGCCTGGTAGCGCAACGTCAGACTCGGCAGGGCGCGCAGCACGGCTTCCACGTCGTTCATGCCCACACCGAATCCCAGCCGCATGTGGGCCAGCTTGAGCCGCATGGCCAAGGCCGGATCGCGCGTGATGATGCTGCCCATGAGCACATCGCCGCCACCGCTGGGGTACTTGGTCAGAGCGTGGACGGATACATCCACGCCCAAGCTGTTGGGTATCGTGGGGGCCAGATCGAAAGGCTTGAACGCCAATCCCGCTCCCCACGTGTTGTCCAGCGCCGAAATCACGCCGCAACGGCGGCAGATGCGCGCCAGCTCCGGCAGGTCCGGGAACTCCAGCGTGACCGAACCGGCCGCCTCCAGCCACACGAGCCGTGTGCGCGCGGAAATCCGTGCCTCCAGATCGGGCGGATTCATGGGGTCGTAGTATTGGTGGGAAATACCCCAGCCTTTGAGTTCGCCTTCGGCCAGCGCCTTGTTCGGCCCGTAGGCGTTGTCCGGAATCAGCACCTCGTCACCGGCCTTGAGCAGCGCCAGCGCGACGTTGGCGATGGCCGCCAGACCGCTCGGTACCAACAGGCATTGCAGCCCGCCTTCGAGGGTGCAAAGTCGCTCTTCCAGGATGAAACTGGTGGGCGTGCCGTGCAGGCCGTACGTGTAACCGGACTTGTCCTTCCATTCGGTGGAGCGCATGGCCGCCACGTTCGGGAAAATCACCGTCGAAGCCTTGAACACCCCTGGCTGCGGAGCCGCGAACCCATCGGGCGGCACGTAGGGGTGGTGAATCAACCGGGTCGAAAGGTCGGTCATGGTGAGGTCCGACACGCCCGCGTGGCAATTCACAGCTTCCATTTTTCCAGCAATTGGGCGGGACGCATTGCGTCATAGCCCTCGAACGGCTGGTGGATCCAGGGGTTCGTGGGCAGGAACTCGACCGAGTAGTCCGGAGTAAAGCTGGACAGGCCCTTGGTCCAGAGCACCGCGCTGCGCAGCTCGGAGATCGGTGCATAGTTGGTTCGCAATTGGTGCATCACGACCTGAAGCGTATGACCGCTGTCGGCCAGATCGTCCACCAGCAGCACCTTGCCCGCGATCTCGCCGCGAGGCGTCGTGATGTAACGGGCAATGTCGAGCTCGCCCTGTACCGTTCCCTCTTGCGCCCGGTAGGAGCTGGTGGACATGATGGCCAGAGGCTTGTCAAAAATGCGAGAGAGGATGTCCCCTGGGCGCATGCCGCCTCGCGCCAAGCACAGGATGGTGTCGAACTCCCACCCCGACTGGTACACCTTTAGTGCCAGCTTTTCGATCAGGCTGTGGTACTCGTCATAGCTGACGTACAGGTGTTTGCCGTCCTCGGTCAACATGTCGAACGCTCCAGAAACAATAACAACCAATCAAACATTTGTACCGCACACCACGCCAAAACAGGTCACGGTGAACTCATGCCGGGCTGTACGGGTGGTGCAACATGATGGTGTGGTCGCGGTCGGGGCTGGTGGAAATGACGGCGATGGGCACACCGGTGACCTGCTCGATGCGCTCCAGGTACCGGCGCGCATTGGCCGGAAGCTGTTCGTACCGGGTCACACCCACGGTGCTGTCACTCCAGCCTTCCAGAGTCTCGTAGATGGGCTTGCAGCGGCTGATCTCATCGGCACCCATGGGCAGGATGTCGATGCGTTGACCATCCAGTTCGTAGCCCGTGCACAACTCCAGTGTCTTGAGGCCATCCAGCACATCCAGCTTGGTGATGCACAGGCCGGTGAGCCCATTGACCTGTGCCGAGCGCTTGAGCAGTGCAGCATCAAACCAGCCGCAGCGCCGGCTGCGGCCCGTGGTGACCCCCTTTTCCGCGCCCACGGTGCTCATGTGGTAGCCCGCCGTGCCCGGGGTTTCCCAGTCCAACTCCGTGGGGAACGGCCCGCCCCCTACGCGTGTGCAGTAGGCCTTGGTGATGCCCAGCACGTAGTGCAGCAGGGCCGGGCCGACGCCAGCGCCAGCCGCGGCATTGCCGGCCACGCAGTTGCTGGAAGTCACGAACGGATAGGTCCCGTGGTCCACGTCCAGCAACGTGCCCTGTGCTCCCTCGAACAGCAGGTTCGCGCCCGCGCGGTGCGCGTCGTTGAGCTCACGCGAAACATCGGCGATCATGGGCTTGATCAGTTCCGCATGGCGCATGGCCTCCGCGTAGACCGCGTCAAACTGAACGCGCCCGTCCACCATGTACGGTGCCAACATGGGCCCGAAGTCAAACGCCGCAGATCCGAGGTAACTGGTCAGGATGTGGTTGTGCAGGTCCAGCAGTTCGCGCAGCTTGCCGGCAAAGCGTTCGGGGTATTTCAGGTCCTGGACACGCAAAGCGCGGCGTGCCACCTTGTCTTCGTAGGCAGGTCCGATGCCGCGCCCTGTCGTTCCGATCTTGGCCTCACCCGCCTTCTCCTTGGCGGCCTCTCGTGCCACGTCCAGCGCAGCGTGAAATGGCAGGATCAGCGGACAGGCCTCACTGATGCGCAAGCGCGAGCGCACCTCGACTCCGGCCTTTTCCAGACCGGCGATCTCGTCGAGCAGTTTGGCCACGGACAACACGACACCATTTCCGATGTAGCACTTGACGCCGGCACGCATGATGCCGCTGGGAATCAGGTGCAGGGCGGTCTTGACGCCGTTGATCACCAGAGTGTGGCCCGCGTTGTGGCCTCCCTGGAAACGCACCACGCCCTGCGCGCTTTCGGTGAGCCAGTCCACCAGCTTGCCCTTGCCCTCGTCACCCCACTGCGTGCCGACAACCACCACATTGCGTCCGGATTTCATTTGCTTGCTCGAGTTCATGCTGTTCATATCAAATGGCTTGGACCATCCACTGCCCGGCGGTCTGCACCAGTTCCCGGTCGTATTGGAATTCGTCCACTTCGTTCTCATGGCCGGGCATCACGCACACCACCGTCTCCCCGTTGCGGCGCAACTGTCTGACCGCCACGCGCCAGTCGTCGCCCGCATTCCACGCCGTGCGGATGGCGGTTCGCAGGGGCCGCTGCGCCACAGCGCCCACCAGAGCCTTGACGTCCAGGCTGAAGCCTGCGGCCGGGCGCCTGCGCCCGAATACGGCTCCCACCTCGTCATAGCGACCGCCTCGCACCAGGGCATCGCTTGCACCGGGCGCAAAAATGCCAAAACGCACACCGCTGTAGTAGGCGTAGCCGCGCAGGTCGGCCAAATCGAACGTAACGCTGGCCCCGCCCAATCGGTCGGCCAGCCAACTCAGTTCCGTCAGCGCCTCACATGCTGCGGGAAAGGTCTTCAGCGCCCGCGCCGCCTCAACCAGCACCGCCTTGTCGCCATACAACTGCACCAAGGCACGCAAACCGGCCCGGACATCGCCCGGCAGTTCCTGGGTCAAGGTCGCGAGCGCCGGAGCGTCCTTGGCCGCCAACGCCGCGTGAATCTGCGCCAGCGTCTCTGACGGCAGGGACAGGTCCCGCATCAGCACATGGACGATGCGTGCATGTGCCAGGTCCACACTGGTGCCCTGCACACCGGCCGCAGCGAGGCAGTCCAGAGCGAGCAACAGGGTCTCCAGGTCGGCTTCCAACCCGGCATGGCCAAAGATTTCGGCCCCGAATTGCAGGGGCTCGCGGGTGGCATGGGGTTTGTCCGGCCGGGTGTGCAATACCGGACCGCAGTAGCACAGGCGCGTAACGCCTGGGCGATTGAGCAGATGAGCGTCGATGCGTGCAGCCTGCGGTGTGGTATCGGCCCGCACACCCAGGGTACGCCCCGAAAGCTGGTCCACCAGCTTGAAGGTCTGCAGGTCCAGCGCCTCGCCGGTGCCTGTCAGCAGCGATTCCAGATGCTCCACCAGCGGTGGCATGATCAACTCGTAGCCATAGCCGCGGGCAGCGTCGAGCAAGTCCCTTCTGAGGTCTTCGACGTGGCGCGCCTCGCAGGGCAGGACGTCGGCAATGTGGTCTGGCAGTACCCAGGCGGACATGAGAAGTTTCGGGTGCTGTTAAAAACCGGATTCTACCGGGCGGCGCGCCGTGCCGGAATTCACGCGAGCCACCAAAGGCACATGAGCCCCATGAGAACGCTTAGCAGGGCAAAAAAACGGATTTGACCATCCCGCAACTGCAGTATTTGCACGAACATGCGTCGCCAGACGCTTGGCGAAACGAGGGGGAGCAGCCCCTCGAACACCAGCACAAGGGCCAGTGCCTGCCAAATCGTTGAGCTATCCAAGATTTACTTCTTGGAGGTCGGGGATGCCGGCGAGGAATTGCCGCGAAATGCCTTGAAGAACTCGGACGAAGACGGGTCCAGCACCATCATGTCGCTCTTCTTGGAGAAGCTCGCCTTGTAGGCGTCCAGGCTGCGGTAGAACTGCGCGAACTGGGGATCGCGACCAAATGACTCGGCATAGATGGCAGCCGCCTGCGCGTCGCCTTCACCCTTGATCTTCTGCGCCTCGCGGTAAGCGTTGGCCACGGTCACCTCACGCTGGCGCTCGGCATCGGCGCGAATCTTCTCCCCTTCGGCAGCGCCGGTGGAACGCAGCTCGTTCGCCACACGGGTACGCTCGGCCTGCATGCGCCGGTACACCGACTCGGTGATGGTGTCCACGTAGTCGGCGCGCGTGATGCGCACGTCCACCACGTCCACCCCCCAGGGCTTGGCACCTCCCACCGCCTGCAATACCTCACGTTTCACGTCCGCCATCAGCGCCTCTCGCTTGAGCGAGAGGATCTCCTTGACGGTACGCTTGTTGATCTCCTCCTGGAAGGCATTGCGCACCACGCGGTTGAGCTGCGTGGCGCCGGCGTTCTCGTCCAGTCCCACGTTGCGGATGTACTGAGTGGGTTCCGTGATGCGCCAGCGCACGTACCAGTCGATGACCATGCGCTGCTTTTCGGCCGTGAGCATGGGCTCGGCGTCGGCGCTGTCCAGCGTCAACAAACGCTTGTCGATATAACTGACGTTCTGGAACGGCGGTGGCAACTTGAAATTCAGACCCGGCTCGGTGATCACTTCCTTGATCTGTCCCAGCGCATACACGACCCCGAACTGCCGCTGATCCACCACGAAAAGCATGGAACTCAACAACGCAAGCGCCACCACGATGGCGGAACCTATCAAACCAATCCTGTTCATGTTTGCTTCCTAACGCGATTCACGTTCGCGCGTACGACCGGTGTCCCGGTTGCGCGCATCGCTGGATCCACCCGTTGCAGTGGCTGGCGCCGTGCTGGGTATGCTCGCTGTCCCGGCCGACTCGCTGCCCGGAGTTCCGCTGGCGGCCGATATCTGCATGATCTTGTCCAGCGGCAGGTACAGCAGGTTGGACCCCTGGCGCGAATCGACCAACACCTTGTTCACGCTGCTGTAGATCTGCTGCATGGTGTCCAGGTACATGCGGTCACGTGTGACCTGCGGCGCCTTCTGGTATTCGGTCAGCACCGAGCGGAAGCGTTGGGCGTCACCCTGGGCCTGCGCCACGATGCGCGCCTTGTAGGCCTCGGATTCTTCCTTGAGGCGCGAGGCGGTGCCGACGGCTCGCGGGATCACGTCATTGGCGTAGGCCTGCGCCTCGTTCTTGGCGCGCTCCCGCTCCTGTCCAGCCTTGAGCACATCGTCAAACGAAGCTTGCACCTGTTCGGGCGGTCGTACGCCGCCTTGCTGGAGATTGATGCCCACGACCTCGATGCCCACCTTGTAGCGGTCCAGGATGGTCTGCATCAGCTTGCGCACACGCGGGCCTATCTGGTCGCGCTCGTCGGCCAGCGCCGAATCCATGCGCATCTTGCCCACCACTTCGCGCACCGCGGTTTCCGCAGCCTGCACAACGGCATCCTCGGGGTTCTTGCTTTCTAACAGGAAGGCGCGCGCGTCGTTCAGACGGTACTGCACCGCGAACTTGATTTCGACGATGTTCTCGTCCTCGGTGAGCATGGCCGACTCACGCAGGCCTGTGGCCTTGATGATGGAATCGCGCCCGACATCCTTGGATCGGATCTGGGTGACGAACACCAGTTCATGGCGCTGGATCGGGTAAGGCAACCGCCAGTTGAAACCGGCCCCGACCGTGGAGTGGTACTTGCCAAACTGGGTGATCACGGCCTGCTGGCCTTCCTGCACGATGAAGAACCCGGTTCCCAGCCAGATCAGCGCAACGACGCCGGCGATCAGGCCCACGCCAAGGCCGGCGCTCTTCATGTCGGGTTGAAAACCCTGACCCGAGCCGCCCTGGCCGCCGCCAGGGGGCATGCCATAGCCACCCGAATCAGGCCGTGTGCCCTTCACGCCGCCGAACAGACCACCGAGCTTCTTGCTCAAATCGCGCCAGAGTTCGTCCAGATCCGGGGGAGCCTGGTTGGGACCACGCGGTCCTGATGGAGGCGGAGGCGGTGGTGGCGGTGGCGGCGAGTCGGACCCGGCCCCATCCGGCTTGGAGGACGCCGCGTCCTTGGGGTCCTCACCACGACCCCACCTGGAATCATTCAGGTTGAACATGCCGCGCAGTCGGCGCGGCACGGCGGCCCACGAAAAGACCGGTAGATTGAAATTCATGCGCTCATTCTCACGTGTGTCTTGACCCAATTGTGCCCAATTTGGCCTGTCCATCGAGCGACCCAGGCGGTTCTGCCTGCGCCGGCTGCTGGACAACCGCGTCGGTCGATGCCGCCTCCATCGCTCTGCGTCCCAGCAGCTCGCGCAGATTGGCCAGCCCCTCGCCGGTGTAGGCACTGAGAAATACGCGAGGCACCAGGTTTCCCTGGATCTCCATCGTATCCATCAGTTGCAGCGGACGACGCGATGGATCCAAGGCGTCGAGCTTGTTGAACACCACGATCTGCGGGATGTCGTGCGCGCCAATCTCCGCCAGGACGCGGTGCACCTGGTCCATCTGTTCCGGGAAATCGGGGCTGGAAGCATCCACGACGTGCAGCAGCAGATCGGCGTCCACCGCCTCCTGCAGCGTCGCGGCGAACGCATCCACCAAGCCGTGCGGCAGGTCCCGGATGAACCCCACCGTGTCCGACAGCGACACGGATCGCCCCGCCTCGCCCAGATAGAGCTGACGCGTCGTTGTGTCCAGCGTGGCGAACAACTGGTCCGCGGCATACGCGCGCGCCTTGACCAGGGCATTGAACAGCGTGGACTTGCCCGCGTTGGTGTAGCCCACAAGGGAAATGTTGAAGGTGTCGCGCCGCACGCGCTGGCGGCGTTGGGTATGGCGTTGTCGCTTGACCTTTTCCAACCGATCCCGCGTGCGTTTGATGGCCTCGGCGATCATGCGCCGGTCCAGCTCGATCTGCCGCTCACCCGGTCCGCCACGCATGCCGATGCCCCCACTCTGGCGTTCCAGGTGCGACCAGCGCCGAACCAGGCGCGTGCTCAGGTACTGTAACCGGGCCAGTTCCACCTGCAGCTTGCCTTCGTGGCTGCGTGCACGTTGGGCGAATATCTGCAGGATCAGCAGGGTGCGGTCGTTGACCGGCAAGCCCAGATGCCGCTCCAGGTTGCGCTGCTGGGCCGGGCTCAGGGCTTGGTCAAACAGAATTTCCTGAGCACCATGCATCTGCGCGGCGAGCTTGATCTCGTCCGCCTTGCCCGAGCCGACAAACAGTGCCGCGTCCGGTGCCTTGCGCTTGCAGGTGATGCGCAGCACCGGCGTGAGACCGGCTGTCTGCGCGAGCAGGCCCAACTCCTGCAGCTCGGCATCGAAGTGCGGAAGGCCCAGGTCGACCCCCACCAGAATGGCGGGAACCGGCGCAGCATCAGGAATTTCGGACAGACTCAAGCTGGGGTACTGGAAGTGTCAATTCAGCACGGCAGCCTGGGGCGCGATGCGGGAGATCACGCGGCAGGGTTGCCACCCTCTTCGGTAGCGGAAAAATTCACTGCACGCCCAGGCACGATGGTCGAGATCGCGTGCTTGTAGACCATCTGCGTCACGGTATTGCGCAGCAGCACCACGTATTGATCGAACGACTCGATCTGCCCCTGCAGCTTGATGCCATTGACGAGGTAGATCGACACCGGCACGTGCTCCTTGCGCAGGGCATTGAGGAACGGGTCTTGCAGTAACTGGCCTTTGTTGCTCACGATATTCTCCGTGTTCAGAAAATGGTTGAAGAATGCGCAACCTTAACACAGGGCAAGGCGGCAGACTGGCGAATCCAGCGTATTCCGCCCAAACCCCAAGGCTTCAGTTGGCGTCCTTGTCGGCGTAGGGATTGCCCGCGGTTTTCATCTGGATGCGCAAGGGCGTGCCGATCAGGTTGAACTCCTTGCGGAATCGTCCCTCCAGGAAGCGCTTGTACGCGTCGGTGACGTGTTCCAGCGAGTTGCCGTGAATGATGATGATGGGCGGATTCATTCCACCCTGATGCGCATAACGCAGCTTGGGCCGGAACATGCCTGATCGTTTGGGCGCCTGGAATTGCACTGCGTCCAGCAGCACACGGGTCAACACCGGCGTGGGCATCTTGCACATGGCCGACTTGTGCGCCTGTGTGATGGACCCCCACAGCGGTGCCAAACCCTGCCGCTTCACCGCGGAAATGAAATGGATGGCCGCAAATTTGAGAAACGCCAGTCGGGTTTCAATGGAGCGCTGCACCAACTCGCGCTGGTAGTCGTCCACCGCATCCCACTTGTTCACGGCCAGCACGACGGCACGGCCGCTCTCCAGAATGTAGCCCGCGATGTGCGCGTCCTGATCGGTTACCCCCTGAGTGGCGTCCAGCAGCAGCAACACCACGTTGGCCGACTCGATGGCCTGCAGTGTCTTGACCACGGAAAACTTCTCGATGGCCTCGAACACCTTGCCTTTGCGCCGCAAACCAGCGGTATCGATCAGTTCGAACAGTTGCCCGTTGCGCTCGAACGGCACCGAGATCGCGTCACGGGTAGTGCCCGGCAGGTCGAACGCCACCAGGCGTTCCTCTCCCAGCCAGGTGTTGATCAGGGTGGACTTGCCCACGTTCGGGCGACCCGCCACCGCCAGCTTGATGGCGCCACTGTCGGCTTCGGGTTCGGTCGCCTCGTCGTCAAACAGGTGCAACGGGTCCAGTGCCAGTTCCACCAGGCTGCGCACGCCCTGCCCGTGGGCTGCGGAGACGGGATGGACCGGCCCCAAGCCCAACTCAAAGAACTCGGCCAGTTGGACGCCCTCCTTCATGCCCTCGGCCTTGTTGGCCACGAGCAGGCAGGGCTTGCCCAAGCGACGCAGGTAGTTGGCGATGTCGTGGTCCTGCGCCGAAATCCCGGCGCGGGCATCCACGACGAAGATCACGACATCCGCCTCGGCCACGGCTTGGCGGGTCTGCTTGGCCATCTCCTTGTAGATGCCGCTTTCCGCCGTGGGCTCGAAGCCACCGGTGTCGATGACGATGAATTCGTACTTGCCCTGCTTGCCCTGGCCGTAATGCCGGTCCCGAGTCAAACCGGCATAGTCGGCCACAATCGCGTCACGCGACTTGGTCAGGCGGTTGAAGAGAGTGGACTTGCCGACGTTGGGGCGGCCGACCAAAGCCAGAACGGGCTTCATGCAGGCTATTGCTCGACCACGAAGCCATAGATGCCGCCAGCGCGCGTCACGACGACCACGGTATTGCCCGCCAGCATGGGGCTCACACTGATACCGGAGCCATCCGTCGTGAGCCGGTTCAGCGGACTGCCGTTTTCACGTGACAGCAGATGCAGCAAGCCGGTGCCGTCGCCGATGGCCACGAAACGCCCTGCAGACAAAGGCGCGCTCAGGCCGCGATGCATCAGCAACTCGGAATTCCAGGCACGCTCACCGTCGGTGCGATGCCAAGCCATCACCTTGCCATCGGCCTCGGTGCCAAACACCATCTTTTCGTCCCCATGCACACCGGTGGATCCGACAGACTTCTTGCTCCACAGCACCTGACCCCGGGAGGCATCCACGCAGCCCACACTGGACTGGAAGGCACGGGCGCAGACTCCATTGCCCACGCGGCTCACGCGCCCTGTCAGGTCGATCAGGCGCTCCACATCGTTCGTGCCGCGGGAGGTAGCAAGGGGTGCATCCCAACGCACACTGCCATTGGACGGATTCAGGCCCACCAGACGCCCGGACTGCCCCAGAACCAACGTGTCTCCCACAGCCAGAAGAACGCCCGACTGCTTGAGGACCAGGGCTTCGCCTGGTCGCTGCTGGGTCCAGAGCTTGCGTCCACTGGTGCCGTCGAGCGCCGTCACCGAACGGTCCGCGGTCACCACAAACACACGACCACCCGCCACCAGCGGCGGCGTATAGGTTTGCGCCGGAAGCTTCTGCCGCCAGCGCACCACGCCGGATTCGACCGCCACCACTTCGTTGGCGACGTTCACCACGGCGGTGGTCTTGCCATCGCTGCCCACTCCGGCGGTGATGGCCGAACCCGTCTGCACGCGCCAAAGATCGCGGCCAGTGGCCGCATCCAGGGCCAACACGGTCCCGTCATTGCTGGCCAGCGTCACGGTAGTGCCAAGGACATGGGGCTCAAGGGCAAAGCTCACCGCCCCCATTTGCCCCGTCCACACCTGGCGCACCCCGAGCACCGGTACGTTCGCAGGGAGTTCGGCGGGCTTGATCTTGTCCGACGTGGAACAGGCTGACAGCAGCCCCACCAGACCAGCGATGAGCATGGACCTGGTCATGCGACCGGACACTCGAACTTGTGCGGATTTCACTGTTTGACCTCCGGTGAGGATACTGCCGTAGAGGGGCTTGAGGCCGCACCAGCACCTGCCGCCGCAGGATCAGCACCCAATGCATTGAGTTTCACTTCCACAAGGCGACGGTAGTCGGCGCGGTCCTCAAAGCCCTTGTAGGCCTTTTCGAACTCCGCGCGGGCCTCGGACTTCTTGCCTTGCAGCATGTAGACGTCCCCGAGACGGTCCGCCGCCAACGGCGCAAATCCTTTGGGAAACTCGCCCGTCAGTTGCTTCACTGCCTCATCGTAGGCCTTGGCTTGCGCCAGCAGGCCCGCGAGCCGAAGCCTGGCAATAGCCTGATACCCCTGATCGGAGGACTTGTCGACCACCCAAGACAACGCCGCCTTCGCAGCCTCGACGTTGCCCTTGTCGTGGTAGGTCTTGGCCGCCAGCAAGGCCGCCTGCAAGGCGTAGGTGGTGCCGCCGAATTTGTCCTTCATGTCGGCCAGGGCGCGGTCCAGCTTGGCCACATCGCCAGCCTGTGCGGCGCGTTCCACTTCATCGAACATCGCGGAGCTTTGCTGCGCCTGATTGCGTTGCCAGTACTGGTAGATGTTCCACCCGGCATAGGCACCCAGTACCACGATCAGAATCCAGGTGATGAGGTTGCCGTATTGTTTCCAGAAATGCTTGAGTTCCTCAAGCTGCTCTTGTTCTTCGAGGTCGAGATGTTGTGACATGGGGAGATATGGATTAACTTGCCGATTGTAGGGTGGATGCCCAGCAAGACACTTCGGCCAGCGCCCGCATCGACTGGGAGCCCTCGCCGTCACGCAGCGACTTGACCGTGACACCGCCCTGCGCCAATTCATCGGCGCCAAAGACCAGCGCAAAGCGCGCGCCACTGGCGTCAGCCTTCTTGAATTGCGACTTCATGCTGCCCAGCCCGCCCTCGCCGCCAGCGTGCATCTGCACGCGCACCCCAGCCTGGCGCAGCGTCTGCAAGATCGGCAGGGCCACCGACAAAGCGGTGTCATCGGGAATCACGGCATAGGCGTCGGGGGTAGGCGGCGGGGGCGCATCACCCTGCACCCGAACAAGTTCCAGAACGCGCTCCACTCCCATGCCCCAGCCCACCGCGGGCGTGGGCTTGGCGCCCAGGGTCTCGAACAGGCCGTCGTAACGACCGCCGCCGCACAGCGTGCCCTGCGCGCCCAGTTCGTCGGTGATGAATTCGAACACCGTGTGGCTGTAGTAGTCCAGGCCGCGCACCAGACGCGGATTGATGCTCCAGGACACACCACAGGCGCTGAGCAGGGACTTGACCTGGTCTAGGTGCTTGAGCGAGGTCTCGCCCAGGAAGCTCAGCAACTGCGGCGCCGCTTCCACCAGCGATTGCATGGCCGGATTCTTGGTGTCCAGGATGCGCAAGGGGTTGGTCTGCAGGCGGCGCTGCGAATCGGCGTCCAGCGCATCGTGGTGCTTCTGGAAGTATTCGACCAGCGCGGCGCGGTGCAGGCGACGTTCCGCCAGCACGCCCAGACTGTTCAGTTCCACCCGCACCTGGCGCAGGCCCAGGCGGTCAAACAACTGGGCGACCATCAGCATCAATTCGGCGTCCACCTCGGGGCCGGCGAAGCCCAGCGCCTCGGCACCCAGTTGATAGAACTGCCGGTAGCGGCCACGCTGCGGGCGCTCGTGCCGGAACATGGGCCCCATGTAGAACAGGCGCTTGCCGCCGTCGTAGGTCAGGTTGTGTTCGATGGCGGCACGCACCACCCCCGGGGTGTTTTCCGGACGCAAGGTGAGCTGCTCGCCGTTGAGACGGTCTTCGAACGAATACATCTCCTTTTCCACGATGTCGGTGGTCTCGCCCGTGCCTTTCACGAACAAGTGCGTGTATTCGACGATGGGGGTGCGGATGTTGCGGTAGGCGTAGGCGCCCATCACATCGCGCACATGTTGCTCAAACCACTCCCAGCGCGCCGACTCGGGCGGCAGGATGTCGTTCATGCCCTTCACCGCCGTGATCCGGTCCCGTTTGGACGACAGGGATGCGGAACTCTTGGACAACATTGGAGTGTCTGCCGCCCGGGCAGGAGATATATCGCTCATGGGATTCATTCAACTCGTGCGCTCGCCAGCAGCGGCGCCAAACCTGTTCTTGATGTAGTGCTCCACAACGCCCTGGAACTCCTGCGCGATGTGCTCGCCGCGCAGGGTCATGCGTTTTTCGCCATCGATGAAGACCGGCGCGGCGGGCGCCTCGCCCGTGCCGGGCAGGCTGATGCCGATGTCCGCGTGCTTGCTCTCGCCAGGGCCGTTGACGATGCAGCCCATCACGGCCACCTTGAGCTTCTCGACGCCGGGGTACTGCGTACGCCACACCGGCATCTGAGCCCGCAGGAAGTCGTCAATCTGCTGCGTCAACTCCTGGAACGTGGTGCTGGTGGTACGCCCACACCCGGGGCAGGCGGTGACGCTGGGCACGAAGCTGCGCAGGCTCAAGGCCTGCAAAATCTCGGAGGCAATCACCACCTCTTGGGTGCGGGATTCGCCGGGCTGCGGGGTCAGCGAAACGCGGATCGTGTCGCCAATGCCCTCTTGCAGCAGGATGGCCAAGGCTACGCTGGACGCCACGGTGCCCTTGGTGCCCATCCCCGCCTCGGTCAGGCCCAGATGCAGCGCGTAGTCGCAGCGGCGCGCCAGTTCGCGGTACACGGAGATCAGGTCCTGCACGCCGCTGACTTTGCAGGACAGCAAAATCTGGTTGCCGTCCAGCCCCAGGGACTGCGCCATCTGGGCCGATTCCATCGCCGATGTGATCAGGGCTTCGTACATCACCTGCCGGGCATCCCAGGGCACAGGACGATGGCTGTTGGCGTCCATGAGCGAGGCCAGCAACTCCTGGTCCAGACTGCCCCAGTTCACGCCAACGCGCACCGGTTTGTTCCAGCGCACCGCCGCTTCGATCATCTGACCGAACTGGCGGTCGCGCTTGTCACCCTTGCCCACATTGCCCGGATTGATACGGTATTTGGAGAGGGCCTGGGCGCAGTCCGGGAACTCGGTAAGCAAACGGTGGCCGTTGTAGTGAAAATCGCCAATCAGCGGCACGCCTACACCCATGCGGTCCAGTTGCTCGCGAATGTGCGGCACGGCCTGGGCTGCCTCTGGAGTGTTCACCGTGATGCGAACCAGCTCGGAACCCGCCAGCGCCAGTTCCTTGACCTGGATCGCGGTGCCAATCGCATCGGCCGTGTCCGTGTTCGTCATGGATTGCACCCGCACGGGTGCATCGCCGCCGACCGTTACCACGGTCTGGCCCCAGACGATGTGCGCCTGACGTGAACGTCGGGGCCTGGGCGCCGCCAACTCGACCGGAGCGGATCGATCATCCATCACTTCACCTCGAAGCGCGCCACATTGGCCCGCGCAACCGGCATCAAATCAAATACCTGGCCGCGGACCTGCACCTCCACCGCATCGGCACGGCCCACGACCACTGACAGAGGTGGGTTGCCGTTCGCGGTGACCGACTCCCCCGCCGCCAACATGCGACGCAATGGAACGCCGCCAGCCGCATCGGTCACTTCGATCCATGTCGACGCGCTGGCCTTGAACGCCAGCACAGCCCCGCTGGTTGCCGATCCTGCCGCCACGGGCGACACGGTCAATGTGCCGGGTGCGGACACCGCTGCGACGGGCGACTGCGGCACTTCCATAGGCACGGAAGCCGCAGCAGGCGTCGTAGTCGCCGTGTCCGGCGGCATCACTGGCACGTTCTCCACCACCACCTGCGGTTGCCCGCTGGCAGCCTTGAGCCCTGCCCCTGCCTCTGGCAAGGGAGTCACCGGCGCCACAACCAATGGACTGGAACCACGAACCTTCGCCGTGGCCCATTCAAGGCTTCTTTCCAACTCCGGCAGAAAAACAATACTTGCCGCAGCAATCAGCATTCCGAGCACGCCCAAGACCGCCGGATGCTTCAAGTGCCAATCCGTCGACTGACTTCCGGCGTCGCGCGGGGAATGAAAGGGCGCGTTGATGTCGGTTTCCGGCTGCAGTACCGGCACCGCGCTCTGTGGCAATCGATCCAGCACCGGCCGCGCGTCGATGTGCAACGCTCGGCACACACTGGAGGCCAGCGCGCGCACAAACACGGCGTCAGGTAGCAGGTCCAGGCGATCACCCTCCAGCGCTTCAAGCTTCTTGACCGGGACCTTGAGCGACACGGCAAGGGCGGCAATGTGCAGGCCAGCGGCCTCCCGCGCCTGGCGTAGCAGTCCTCCTGCCGTGACCGCTACGGAGGGCGTCGTGGCGTCGTGCGCGGCAAAATCCTCGCTCAATGGCAACTCACTCATCAAAGGCCCCGCGGTCGTACAGCCCCAATTCCCGCGCTTGGGGAAAACGCTTGCGCAGTTGCTCAGCGAGTTGCTGCGCGGCAACCGCGTTGTTCAGGCGCCGCTCAGCCTTGATCCCCAGCCATAAGGATTCGGCGTTGGCCAGCTCACTGTTGTTGATGCGGCGGATGTAAAACTGCGCCCGCACAAAATCGCCCCGCTTGTACAGCAGATTGGCCAGATTGAAGCCGGTAATGGGGTTGCTGGCATCCAGTTCGTAGGAGCGCGCCAGACTGCGCTCCGCATCCTCGGGGCGACCGGCCTTGGATTGACACAGCCCCAGTGTCAGATAGGTCTTGGCGCGGTCGCCGTAGAGGGGATTGCTCAGGACCTGATTGAAGGCGTCGGCGGCCTCGCTGTATCGACCCGTCTGGCACATCAGCCAGCCATAGTTCTGCAGAACCCCTGCGTCGCGCGGATTCAATGCCACCGCCCGACGGAAGCTGTCTTCCGCCAAGCGCAGATCATTCAGTCGCATGTATACCAATCCGCGCAGGTTGTACGCCTCACCATAGCTAGGGTCGATCACCAATGCCTGCTTGAGTTCGTCCAGCGCAATCGTGGTCTTGCCTTCTTCGAAATAGCTCACGGCCAGCTCCAGCCGGATACGGGCTCGGCGTCGCGCCTCTGGCTCGTCGGACGCGGTCACCACGTCGGTCTTGCCGTCCCCCAACCCGCCGTTGGGCGCGGCACACCCCGCGACGACCACCAGGGCCGCCATGCAAAATCCCACGCGTATCAGCAACGATCCGGGGGACAGCCATCGAGTGAAAACGTGCTTCATACGTCAAGTCTCCTGCGGGATTGTGTCGGAAGCCGGTTTTAACATGATCCGCCGCAGGCTCATGCGTTCGCCGGCACGTGTGCGGTCCCTGACATCCCCCGCGAGCTGACCGCAAGCCGCGTCGATGTCGTCTCCCCGCGTCCTGCGCACCGTGGTCACGAAACCTGCAGCCGTCAAAACCGCGGCAAACGCCTCGACGATATCGTTGCAGGAGCGTGTCAAGCCCGATGCGGGAAAGGGATTGAAGGGAATCAGGTTGAATTTGCAGGGCACGCGATGCTCGCGCACCAATTGCACCAGTTGCCTGGCGTGCTCGGGTGTGTCGTTCACACCGTCCAGCATGCAGTATTCGAAAGTAATGAAGTCCCGGGGAGCATGCTGCAGGTAGCGCTGGCAAGCCGCCAGCAATTCGGACAGCGGGTACTTCTGGTTCAACGGTACCAGTTGGTTGCGCAACTCATCCGTGGGCGCGTGCAGCGACACCGCCAGCGCCACAGGGCAGTCCTGGGCCAGCCGATCAATCATGGGCACAACCCCCGACGTGGACACGGTGACGCGCCGACGAGACAGACCGTAGCCATGGTCGTCCAGCATGACCCGCAACGCCGGCACCAACGCCGAATAGTTCTGCAGGGGTTCGCCCATGCCCATCATGACGACGTTGGAGATGACGCGATCCTCGCGTCCCAGATGCTTGCGCAGAAAGTGCTCGGTGAACCAGAGCTGCGCCACGATTTCGCCTGTCGTCAGGTTGCGGCTGAAGCCCTGGTGACCGGTGGAGCAGAACCTGCACCCCACGGCGCAGCCGGCTTGGGATGATACGCACAGCGTGCCCCGGTCGGTCTCGGGAATGAACACGGATTCAACTGCATTGCCGTCTCCCACGTCAAACAGCCACTTGATGGTGCCGTCCGCGGACTCGTGCTGCGACAGCACGGGCAAAGGTTGAATCACCGCCGAATCCCTGAGCTTGTCACGCAGGGACTTGGCCAGATCGCTCATCTGGTCAAAACCGGAGGCGCCCTTTTGATGGATCCAGCGAAACAGTTGCGTCGCCCGGAAGCGCTTCTCTCCGAGCCGCTCGCAAAAAGCGGCCAAACCCTCGAGGTCATAGTCGAGCAGATTGGCCGTCATCGCCTGGTCGCGCGCCTTAACGCGCGTAGATGTTCATTCCGGGGAAGAAGAAGCCGATCTCCACCGCCGCGGTTTCGGGCGCGTCGGAGCCGTGCACGGCATTGGCGTCAATGCTGTCGGCGAAGTCAGCGCGGATCGTGCCTGCGGCGGCCTTCTTGGGATCGGTCGCACCCATCAGATCACGGTTCTTCAGGATCGCTCCTTCACCTTCCAGCACCTGGATCATGACCGGGCCGGAGATCATGAAATCCACCAGATCCTTGAAGAAGGGGCGTGCCTTGTGCACGGCGTAAAACGCTTCCGCCTCGCCACGCGACAAATGCGCCATCTTGGCGGCCACCACCTTGAGGCCTGCGGCCTCAAAACGGGCGTAGATCTGACCGATCACATTTTTGGCGACGGCGTCGGGCTTGATGATGGAGAGGGTTCGTTCGATAGCCATGTTGTTTTCCTGTACTTGAAGTTGAGGGATTTCGTTTTTGAAAAAGCCTTTGATTTTAACCTGCCGTACTCCATTTTTCAGAGCATCAGCGGCGACGCGGGCGCTCGCGCTCGAACACGCCCACACGCCGATCAACGGTTGCGCCCACCCGAGCGACGCTGCCCGCCACCGGACGGTCCACCGCGACGCCCGGCCTGCCCACCCCCGCCCTGGCGTTGGCGCATGAAACTGTCGGCGCCAATGTAGCCAAAAGCGGTCTTCATCGGATCGGGTTGGTTGCCGCCCCCCTGCCGATCGCCAGACTCGCCCCGTTGCTTGGGTGGCCGTGGACCCGCGCCGGGCGCACGTGCCCCACCCTGGGCCCGGGAACCCGGCCCATTCCCCACCGGTCCGCCGCCGCGGGTCGGTCGGTTGCGCCCCCCACGACGACGCCCCGCGGGGCCGCGGTCGCCCCCGCCCCCGCCCCCGCCCCCGTCGCCGGCTTCGTCCGGCGCGCGGGCGCCACGCGGTCCCGCAGCCTGCACCAGGGCGCGAATGTCGCTGTCGTCCAGCTCCAGCCAGGCCCCGCGCTTGAGGCCACGCGGCAGCACCATCGCGCCGTAGCGGATGCGGATCAAGCGGCTGACCGCGTGACCCACTGCTTCGAACATGCGGCGCACCTCGCGATTGCGCCCTTCGGAAATGGTGACGCGGTACCAGCAGTTGGAGCCCTCGCCGCCGCCCTCTTCGATCGCTCCGAACTGGGCCACGCCGTCGTCCAGTTGCACGCCATCGAGCAATTTCTGTCTTTCTTCCTTGGTCAATGCGCCCAGCACGCGCACGGCGTATTCGCGCTCCAGCCCGAACCGGGGGTGCATGAGCTGGTTCGCCAGGGAACCCGAACTGGTGAACAGGAGCAGGCCTTCAGTATTCAGGTCCAGTCGGCCCACAGATTGCCACTTGCCCTGGTGCAGCTTGGGCAGGCGGCGAAACACGGTGGGGCGATTCTGCGGATCGTCGTGGGTGACCACCTCTCCTGCCGGCTTGTGGTACGCAATCACGCGCGGTGCAGGCGGGTCGATGCGAAAGCGGATCGGCTTGCCGTTGACCTTGATCTGGTCCCCATACTGGATGCGCTGTCCGATGTGGGCCGGCTCGTTGTTCACCGAAATGCGCCCTTCGGTGATGAGCTGTTCCATCTCGAGCCGCGAGCCCAGGCCCGACTGGGCCAGTACCTTGTGCAGCTTAGGCGACTCGGCCACCGGTGCCAGCACACGCTTGACTGGGGCGGCCTCGGGCAGTTCCTGGTCGGCATCGAAGTCACCCGATACCACGTCAGCAAATCGCGTGGCCGGGGATGCCTCATCCCCCGCCACGGGACCCGGCGCAGGCGCCTGGCCACGGGCTTCGTGCGCCGCGCTCAGTGCCTGAACGCCGTCGACGGCTGCGTCCTCGGTCTTCGGTGTGGTCAGATCGGTGGCAGGTTCGACTGGCGCGGGGGTGTCCGCCGGCAAGCCTTCATTCGATGAACTCATGAATCAATCCCCTGTGGGCGGAGACGCAGTGTCTTCCGTGTGTGGTAGGTCCGGTGTTTCGCCGGCAGGCGGCGCGTCTTGGGACGTCTGTGCCGGCTCTTCCAGCGGCAGTTCATCCATGGGCAGGTCGGCCTGCGATGCATCCGCACCCGAGGCCAAGGACTGCAGCAGGCTGGATTCCTGGGCCGGCCCTTCGAGGGCGGGCAGTTGGTCCAGCGACTCCAGCCCCAGGTCGTCCAGAAACTGCTTGGTCGTGGCGTACAAGGCGGGGCGACCCACGGTCTCCCGGTGACCAATGACCTCGACCCAACCCCGGTCTTCCAGTTGCTTGAGCAGCAGGGAGTTGATCGTCACGCCCCGGATGTCCTCCATGTCGCCCCGTGTGACCGGCTGCCGGTAGGCAATGATGGCCAAGGTCTCCAGGGTGGCGCGCGTGTACTTGGGCGGCTTTTCGGGATGCAGCCGGTCCAGATACTCGCGCATCTCGGGTCGGCTCTGAAACCGCCAGCCGGAAGCCACGCTGACCAGTTCCACACCACGTTGCGCCCACTCGGCCTGCAAATCCTGCAGCAGCGACTTGAGGGTGTCCACGCCCAGCTCGTCGTTGAACAACACGCGCATGTCGTTCACCGGCAGAGGCTGGGGCGAGCAGATCAGCGCGGTCTCGAGGACACGCTTGGCATCCGCGGTATTCATGGCATGGCACTCTTCGGAATAAATCTTGCCTTATCGGCAAACACGGGTGATTGCATCCGTCGTGGCGTACAGCGCAACTGAGGAGTCGCGCAACGCGGGCCGCCACCGGATCGGGCGCAGGCTAGGGCTGCGGTTTCGCGGCATTGTAGCCCAGCCCCCACGCCTGCAGCGCCCGCTCCAGGTCCGCCGGAATGGGCGCGCGAAACTCCAACACCTGCCCGGTGACGGGGTGCGTGAACGCCAGCCGGTAGGCATGCAGGGCCTGACGCGTCAATCCGGCCGCAGGCGCTCCGCCGTACAGCTCGTCAGCAACAAGCGGATGGCCCAACGTCATCATGTGCACCCGGATTTGGTGCGTGCGTCCGGTATGCAGGATGCAGCGCACCCAGCAGCCGTTGGCGGAATTCTCAAGCAACTCGAAGTCGGTGCATGCGCTCTTGCCGGCCTGAAGACTCAAGTCCACCGCGGCCATGCGCAACCGGTTGCGCGGATCCCGCCCGATGGGCCATTCGGCACGCCGCAGTTTCGGCCCGCTCCAGGTCCGGTGGGCCAGCGCAAGGTATTGGCGGTGCACCTCCCGCGCGGCAATCATCCGCACCAGTGCCTCCATGGCGGCCCGTGTACGGGCGACCACCATCAGGCCGCTGGTGTCCTTGTCCAGGCGGTGCACAATGCCCGCACGCGGCAGCAGCAGCGCCTGCGGGTCCCTTGCCAGCAGTCCGTTGAGCAGGGTTCCACTCCAGTTTCCTGGGGCGGGGTGCACGACCAATCCGGCCGGCTTGTTGACCACGAGAAGGTGCTCGTCCTCATGCACCACGTCAAGGTCCATCGGCTGCGGCTTGAACGCCTGGCTTTGCTGCGTGGGTCGAAGTTCGACCTCGACCGTGTCACCGAAATGCACGCGTGCCGACGGCTTGGTCGCCGCGCCCCCCTTGGCCCGCACGGCACCCGTTTCAATCAACTGCTGGAGATAACTGCGGGAGAATTCAGGAACCAACACGGCCAGCGCACGATCCAATCGCTCCCCGTGTTGTGGAGTGTCGATGCGCAACGTGCGTTGCTCCACGTTCTGGCTTGCGTCCGCGCTCTCGTCCAGGCCGTCCCCCGAGTCCTCGACGAGGGGGGGGGTCGATATAATCCGCTCGCTCTGTTTCAAGAAGGTTGCCTATGTTGTTTCGCGCCAAATTATCGGTTGTCCTGCCCCTGGTCATCTCGGGCTCGGCCCTGCTGCTCGCGGCGTGCGCGTCCACGGACGACAAGACCGCAGCCATGACTCCCGCCAAGATCTACGCCGATGCCAAAGATGAAATGGCCTCGGGCTCGTACGACCGCGCCATCGCCCTGCTGGAGAAACTCGAAGGACGTGCCGCCGGCACGCCTCTGGCACAACAGGCGCAGTTGGACAAAGCCTACGCCCAGCACAAATCAGGCGAAGGCGTCCAGGCGATCGCCACGCTCGACCGCTTCATCAAACAGCATCCCGCCAGTCCGGCGCTGGACTACGCCCTGTACCTCAAGGGCGTCGTGAATTTCAATGACAATCTCGGTCTGTTCGGGGCCATCATCAAACAGGATCTGTCCGAACGCGATCAGAAGGCAGCCAAGGATTCGTTCGAAGCCTTCAAGGAACTGGTCACGCGCTTCCCAGATTCGAGGTACACACCCGATGCGCGCCAGCGACTCGTGTACATCACGAATTCACTGGCGGAATATGAAGTTCACGTGGCACGCTACTACTACAACCGTGGTGCCTACGTGGCAGCGATCAACCGCGCGCAGTCGGCGCTGTCCGACTACCGCGACGTGGCTGCTCAGGAAGAGGCCCTGTTCCTTCTGATGAAATCGCACGAAGCCATGGGTGCCACCCAACTGCGTGACGACGCACGGCGCGTGCTGGAACGCACCTACCCCAAGAGCACTTTCCTGACCGTAGGCTTCAAGCCGCGAAATGATCCGTGGTGGAAGATATGGTGAGTTCGTCGAGCGTCTGTGCGAACTCCTCTGGTGAATGGATCTGCCGCATCGGCGGAATCAGAGACAATAGTTTGCGCCCGTAGGACATCGTGACCAGGCGCGTGTCGCAGATGACCAACGCCCCCCGATCCAACTCACTGCGGATCAGACGGCCCGCACCTTGACGCAGAGCCACGGCAGCTTCTGGCAAGAAGTATTCGTTGAAGGGGTTTCTCCTGGTCGATTGCAATCGCTGTGAGCGCGCCTCTACCAGAGGATCGTTCGGTGGCGGGAAGGGCAGCTTGTCAATGATGACCAGTTGAAGCGCGTCGCCAGGCACGTCCACACCCTCCCAGAACGATGCTGAAGCCACCAGCACGCAGCCGGGCGACGTAGGCGAATCCCCCTGCCGGAAACGTTCAATGAGCTCGCGCTTGGGTTTTTCGCCCTGAACCAGCACCTGCATTCGGGGATGGCTTTCCAGTCGTGCACGCAAGGTCTCTCCGATGGCGCGCAGAGCCCGAAGTGTCGTGGTCAGAACCATGGTGCGGCCCCCCAGGCGCAGCACGGCGTCGGCGGCCAGCGCGGCCACCTCAACGCTGTGCCGGGGGTCATTGGGTCTTGGCAGATGCGCCGGCACATACACCGCAGCCTGCTTTGCATATTCGAATGGACTGTCCACGCGAAGGGCAACTGCCGACGTCAATCCGCATGGCTCGGTGAACCAGCTCAAAGCGTCGTCAGTACCCAGTGTGGCGGAGGTGAATATCCAGGACTTGCCTGCCTGCTGCCCCAGAAGGCGTGTCTGCACTGCTTGCGCGATGTCCAGGGGTGACTCCACCAGTCGCACCTGATTCCCCACGTCCAGCCAACGCACGGCATCCGGGTCGCACGGCCCGGAAAACCGGTCCACACGCTCGACAAACATGCCGGCACGCTCGTGCAGGCGTACAAAGTCCGGCGCCAGTTCGCTCATGGAAGCCAACACACCGACCGCCTCGGCACAGACCGCGCCCAGTCCCCGCAGTGCCTCATCCCAGGCATTGGTCGACAACGATTCTGGAACCCGCTCGTTCCAGCGCATCCGGGTCCCTGTGCCCTTGCCCACGACCAGGCGCAATTCCCGGGCGGCGCGCTCGACAGCTGCGGCCAGGCGCGGCCAATCCGTCAGGCCACGCGCCAGTTGCAGCCCCGTGGCGAGTAGGTCCCGCGCAAAATCGAGAACCTGCCCCGTGGACAGGTGTGCGCCGAGAAATTGCACGCCAATCTCGTTGAGTTGATGCGCCTCGTCGAACACCACTGTCCGCACGCTGGGCAGCAGTTCGGCCATGCCGGACTCCCGGACCGCGAGATCGGCGAACAAGAGGTGATGATTGATGACGACGACGTCCGCCGCCAGGGCCTCGCGCCGCGCCAGATTGACATGGCACGCCCGGAACCGGGGACACTGGATCCCAAGGCAGTTCTCACGGGTGGAAGTCACGATCGGAATCAAGGGCGACTTTTCATCCAGCCCCGGCAACTCGGCCAGATCGCCGGCACGTGTGTGTTGCGACCATTGCTCGATCTTCGCCAAGGACGCCAAAAACGAACGATCGGACACCGTTGTCGCGTGCCGAGCCTGATCCAGGCGGTGCAGACAGAGGTAGTTTCCCCTTCCCTTGAGCAGGGCCACCCTCGTGGGCAGTCCCAGGGATTGCACCAGACGTGGCAGATCGCGCCCGAAGAGCTGGTCCTGCAGAGTCTTGGTGGCCGTGGACAGGAGCACACGCTCCCCGCTGAGCAGAGCCGGAACGAGGTAGGCAAAGGTTTTGCCCACGCCGGTCCCCGCTTCCACCACGAGCGCCCCGCCCTGCTCAATCATGTCCGCGATGGCCAGTGCCATTTCGGTCTGACCCTGCCGGGGAACAAAGTGATCGGCGGCGCTGCGCAACACACCGCGGTCGGAAAAGACCTCGCCTACCTTGTCGCGTAAATGCATCAAGCGGGCTCTTTGGGGTCCAGGACCTGCTCCCATCTGGATATCTCGTCGCGCAAGGCAAGGCGCCGCTTCTTCAGGCGGCGTACCAAGAGCTCGTCCAGCGGGGACGTCAGACTGGCACGATCAATCATGGCATCCAGATCGGCGTGCTCCATGCGCAGTTCGATCAGGTGCCGCGGTGGCGAGTTCAGGTTCAAATCCAAGTTATTCGTCCTCGCCCGGTTGTCGGTGGAAAAGTTCGCTTGATAATACGGGCTTTTCAAAGGGTACGCCTTTGCGCTCGTGCCTGCCTAGAAAGACCCATGGCCACCAGTTATCGTCTCAGTGCCTCCACCGGAATCCACAAGGGGGATCGCCCGTACCAACAGGATCAGTTGGCGCTGCTGAGTCACCCTCATGTGAATGGCTGCGTTCTGGGGGTGGTTGCGGATGGAATGGGCGGACTCAGCGGCGGACGCAAAGCGTCAAACCAGGTGATCCTGACGGCCAGGCAACTGTTTGAACGCTACGACCCGACAACGGACGATGCCACGACCCTGCTGAAGCAGTTGGTCACCGAAGCGCACATCGTCATCAAGATGATTGCCGTGTCGGCGGAGCAACAGCCACACAGCACCATCGCTGCCTTCCTCATCAACCCTGGTGGCGACTGCCACTGGGCACATACGGGGGACTCCCGCATCTACCACTTCTCAAGCGCGAACCTCGTCAAGCGAACCCTTGACCACTCGCTGGTTCAGAAGATGGTCAGCCGAGGAGAGATCACGGAAGAGGAAGCCAACGTCCACCCCAAGTCCAATATTCTCACGGGCTGTGCCGGCTCTGCCGACGATCCTCCGATTGAGACCCATTTCATTCCTTCGCTGCGTCCTGGCGATTCATTGCTGGCGTGCAGCGACGGTGTATGGCACTACTTCACCGACCGGGAACTGGGCTCGGTTCTGGCGACCCTGTCATCCAGGGACGCCTCGGAATTCCTGATTACCAAGGCCCGTGCACGTGCGCGCGGTCACGGTGATAACCTTTCGCTCATCGTCATCAAGTTCGAGCCGCTGCAGGTCTATTGACGGGGCCGGGTGGCTCAGCCTGTGCCCGTGGTCACTCGGGCACAGGCAGAGGACGGCCAGGCTGCTTGGCGGCCTGCTCCCGGCGTCGCTGCAGGTCTGCCTTGTGCTGCTCGGCCTGCTCCCGCTTTTCCCGATAGCGCCTTTGCGCGTCTGCCGCTGCGGCTTCCCTGGATGCGCGATCGGCCTCCTTCTGCGCATTGCGCTGCTTCTTCAGCACCAACTCATCGGCACGCTCCTGCGCAGCCAGGCGCCGCTGCGACTCGGCCTGAGCCTTCTCCTGCGTCTTCCGGCTGGCACGGTCCGCCGTATGGCCTGCTGCCGGACCGATGGGGATGGGCCCAACGTCTTCCCGCAGGCGCGCCTCGGTTCGTTCGAGTTGTCGCGCCCCCTTGCGCCGCCGCTCGGCGTCGTTCAGCGAGGTTTCCTGTCTGTGCAAATCGGCTAGGGCCTCGCGCTGCCTGGCCTTGGCGTCCCTCAGGCAGTCATTCACGGCGAACTTGCCGGCACAGATCCGCTCTTCGCTGGCAAAACGCTCGCGCACCTGCTGGCGTTGGACCTCGATGCGCGCGCGCTCGGCCCGCGCAAAAGCATCGGGTTCGGATGCGTCCTGCGCGAGCGCCAAGACGCTCGTCAGCAAAATGGGAACGGCCAGCCAGAGTCTCTTCATGTGATTTGAGTATTCACCACGCGCCGCTGCAAGCCCAGGAATTCGGCCGACTGCATTTCGTGCAGACGGGACACCGTGCGGGCGAACTCATGAACCAGAGGCCCCTCAGTGTAGAGCGCTTCGGGTTCGCCCTGTGCGGAAATGATGAGCTTCACGCGCCGGTCGTACAGCACATCCACCAGCAACGCGAAGCGCCGCGCCTCTGACGCCATGCGCACGGGCATGATGGGCACGTCGCTCAGCAACACAGTATGGAACTGGGACGCCAGTTCCAGGTAATCGTTCTGGGATCTGGGCCCGCCGCACAGGGTTTTGAAATCGAACCAGACCACGCCCCCGGCCCGTCGCAGTGCCCGGATTTCCCGCGCCTCGATGTGCAGCACAGGAGGTTCATCCTGATGTTCGGCCAGGCGGTCGAAGGCATCGGTCATGGCCGCCTGCGCCTGCGCGCCCAGTGGGCAATGGTAGAGCTGGATCTGCTCCAGCGTGCGGCGCCGGTAGTCGGTGCCGTTGTCCACGTTCACAATCTCCATGCGCTCCTTGAGCAGCGCAATCGCCGGCAGCAGACGGTTGCGGTGCAAACCGTCCGGGTACAGCTCGTCCGGCGCGAAATTGGAGGTGGTGACAAATCCCACGCCGTTGGCAAACAGGGCGTCCAGCAGCCGGTGCAGGATCATGGCATCGGTGATGTCCGACACATGGAACTCGTCAAAGCAGATCAGCTTGTAGCGTTGGGCGATGCGCCGCCCCAGTTCGTCCAGCGGATTCACGGTACCCTGCATCTGATGCAGTTCCCGATGCACCTCGCGCATGAACTCGTGGAAATGCAGCCGCGTCTTGCGCCGCAGCGGCACGGCCGCATAGAAGCAATCCATGAGGAAGCTCTTGCCGCGCCCGACCCCACCGTACAGGTAAACCCCGCGCGGAATGTCCGGCCGGTTGATCAGTTTCTTGAGCGCATTGGAGCGACGCGCCTTGTAGCTGGACCATTCAGCCGCGCAACGGTCCAGCGCCTTCACACCCGCCAGTTGCGCAGGGTCGCTGGCATAACCCCGGTGCTGCAGTTCCGCCTGGTAGGCGGCCAGGACTGACCTCACGGCGTCAGAAATTCAGGGTGCGACGATCCACCGCCAGGGCCGCTTCCTTGGTTGCCTCAGACAGGGACGGATGGGCGTGACAGATGCGGGCGATGTCCTCGGCACTGGCCTTGAATTCCATGGCCACCACGGCCTCGGAGATCAGCTCGCTGGCCATGGGGCCCACGATGTGCACTCCCAGAATCTCGTCCGTCTTGGCGTCCGCCAGGAGCTTCACCATGCCGGTGGTGTCGCCCAGCGCACGGGCACGACCATTGGCCAGGAAGGGAAAGGTGCCGGCCTTGTAGGCCACGCCATCAGCCTTCAGTTGCTGCTCGGTGCGACCCACCCAGGCGATCTCGGGGCTGGTGTAGATGACCCAGGGGATGGTGTTGAAGTTGACGTGCCCGTGCTGGCCGGCAATGCGTTCAGCCACGGCCACGCCCTCTTCCTCAGCCTTGTGCGCCAGCATGGGACCGCGCACCACGTCACCCACGGCCCACACGCCGGGTAGATTGGTCTTGCAGTCGCCGTCCACGACGATGGCGCCGCGCTCGTCGAGTTTGAGGCCCACGGCTTCCGCGTTCAGGCCATTGGTGTTGGGCACGCGGCCGATGGACACGATGAGCTTGTCCACTTCCAGCGTCTGGGCCTCGCCCTTCGCGTTGGTCCAGGCCACGCTCACGCCCTTCTTGCTGCTCTTGATCTCGCCCACCTTCACGCCCAACTCGACCTTCAAGCCCTGCTTGTCGAAAGCCTTCTTGGCTTCCTTGGCGATCTGCTCGTCCACCGCGCCCAGGAAGGTCGGCAGGGCTTCCAGCACGGTCACTTCCGCACCCAGGCGGCGCCAGACCGACCCCATCTCCAGTCCGATCACGCCCGAACCGATCAGACCGAGCTTCTTGGGCACAGCGCCAATGCGCAGCGCCCCGTCGTTGGAGAGGATGTTCTCCTCGTCAAACGGCGTGCCCGGCAGGGCGCGGGCGTTGGAACCCGTGGCCACGATGACCTGCTTGGCCACCAGCGTTTCCTCCGCCGCGCCACTGAGCTTGATCTCGTAGCCGCCCGTGGAACCGGAGGTTCCACCCTCGCCGGGCGGAACGGCCTTCACGAAGGAGCCGCGACCGTGGAAGAAGCTGACCTTGTTCTTCTTGAACAGGTACAGGATGCCGTCGTTGTTCTGCTTCACCACGGCATCCTTGCGGGCGATCATCTTCGCCACGTCCATCTTCACGTTCGAGACAGAGATGCCATGCTCAGCAAAGTGCTTGTTGGCGTGCTCGAAGTGTTCGGACGACTGCAGCAGCGCCTTGGACGGAATGCAGCCCACGTTGGTGCAGGTGCCGCCCGGTGCCGGGCCGCCCTTGTCGTTCTTCCACTCGTCGATGCAGGCCACGTTCATGCCCAATTGGGCCGCGCGGATGGCGGCGATATAGCCGCCCGGTCCGCCACCGATGACGATCACATCAAAATGCTTGTTGCTCATGCTCTCATTCCAAAACGGGTAGGTCTCCAGCGAGGCGCAGAGGCTTGTCGATGAAGGTGTTGAAGGGTTTCATGGCCTTGTAGAGGGCCAGGATCTGATCCGTGGCGTCGGCCTGCATCAGCAATTTGTCCGACAGGTCATGCACCACGGCGAAGTTCTTGTACTTGAGGTATTCGGCCATGGGGTCGTCCTTGGCAAAACCCTGCGGCACCTTGCTCAGCTTGTCGCCCTCGAAGCGAAAGGTCTGCTCAAAGCCCTGGGTCGCCAGAATCTTGCGAAAGGCCGCTGCGTTGGCGCTGATGTGCTGGCGCACGGCGGTCATGATCTTGCCATCCACCATGTAGACGCCGCCACCAACAAAGCTGGCTCCTGGCTCCACGTGCAGATAGTAGCCCGCCCGACTTCCCATATGACCTTTGTTACCCAGCAAAGCACCGAAGTTGGTTTTGAAGGGCGCCTTGTCCTTGGCGAAACGGGTATCCCGATAAATGCGGAACACGCACTTTCTCGGATCCACCCCGACCACGCCCTTGTCGAACTTGGCCATGCCCTTGAGCAGCTCGGCGCACAGCTCAGTGAATTCGGTCTGGGCCGCCAGGAAGCGGTCCTTGTTCGCATTGAACCAGTCGCGCTCGTTGTGCGCCTTGAGGTCCTTGAGAAACCCTAGGGCCATCTTGCTAAGGCCAGCCATGGCGCGCCGCTCCTCAGATGTCGAACAACAGGCGCGCCGGGTCTTCCAGCGCTTCCTTCATCGCCACCAGGCCCAGCACGGCTTCGCGCCCGTCGATGATGCGGTGGTCGTAGCTCATGGCCAGGTAGTTGATGGGTCGCACCACCACCTGCCCGTTCTCCACCACGGCACGGTCCTTGGTGGCGTGCACGCCCAGGATGGCCGACTGCGGCGGGTTGATGATGGGGGTGGACAGCATGGAGCCGAACACGCCACCGTTGGAGATGGAGAACGTGCCGCCGGTCATCTCCTCGATGCCCAGCTTGCCGTCCCGCGCCTTGGCACCAAATTCCGCGATCTTCTTCTCGATGTCGGCAAAGCTCATCTGATCGGCGTTGCGCAGGATGGGCACGACCAGACCACGTGGCGAACCTACCGCGATGCCGATGTCGAAATAGCCGTGGTACACGATATCCGTGCCGTCCACCGAGGCGTTGAGTACGGGGTACTTCTTGAGCGCATGGACTGCGGCCTTGACGAAGAAGCTCATGAAGCCGATCTTCACGCCGTGCTCCTTCTCGAACTTCTCCTGGAAGCGCTTGCGCATCTCCATGACCGGCGCCATGTTCACCTCGTTGAAGGTGGTCAGGATGGCGTTGGTGGCCTGCGATTGCAGCAGACGTTCGGCCACACGGGCACGCAATCGGCTCATGGGCACGCGCTGCTCCGGCCGATCACCGAGATCCAGCGCAGGCGCAGCCACCTGGGGCAGTGCCTTGGCGGGAACGCCCGTGGGAATGGCCACGGGCGCTACGGTCTTTGAAGCCCCCGAGGCCACGGCGGCAAGCACGTCGCCCTTGGTCACGCGACCATCCTTGCCCGTGCCGGGCACGGAGCCAGCCGCCAGGTTGTTGTCGGCCAGCAGCTTGGCAGCGGCAGGCATGGCGACACCGGCCTTGGACGCCGTAGCGGGTGCGGACGCGGGAGCCGCCACCGGCGCCGCAACCGGCGCCGAGGCGGCAGCACCGGCCTTGCCTTCGGTGTCGATACGGGCGATGAGTTGGTCCGAGGTCACGGTGCCGCCGTCGTCCACCACGAGTTCGGCCAGCACGCCGGCAGCCGGGGCGGGAACCTCCAGCACCACCTTGTCGGTCTCGATCTCAATCAGGATTTCATCGATGGCGACAGCCTCGCCTACCTTCTTTTTCCACTGCAACAGCGTGGCTTCTGCCACGGATTCCGACAGTTGCGGGACTTTGACTTCTACGATTGCCATGAAAACTTCTCCAAACTTGTGAATGCGGCCCGGGTGCAGTGCCTTGCAATGGCGCCCACCCGGGGCGAAAGAGGCGAGGCGAGCCCAACAGCCCGGCCCTGCGCAGGTCGATTACTTGGTCAGAACAAAACCCTTGAGCTTGGCGAACGCCGCGTCCACCAAGGCCTTTTGCTGTTCCTGGTGCAGGTGCGCATAGCCCACGGCTGGAGACGCCGATGCCGCACGCCCGGCGTACCCCAGCTTCTGTCCGTCGGTCAAGTTCTCGTGGATGTAGTGCTGCACAAAGAACCAGGCGCCCTGGTTTTGGGGCTCGTCCTGGCACCACACGACCTCGTTGGCATTCGCATACCGCCGCAGTTCGGCGGCAAAGGCCTTGTGCGGGAACGGGTAGAGCTGCTCGACGCGGATGATGGCGGTATCCTCGGCCACCTTTTCCCCTCGCTTCTTGACCAGGTCGTAGTACACCTTGCCGGAACAGGCAATGACGCGCTTGACCTTGTCAGCCTTCTTCACGATGGTCTCGTTCTGCTCCGGAATGACGGTCTGAAAGCCGCCGCGCGTGAACTCCGTCAGCGGAGACGCCGCGTCCTTGTTGCGCAGCAGGGACTTGGGCGTCATGATGACCAAGGGCTTGCGCAGGTTACGCACCATCTGACGGCGCAGGACGTGGAATATCTGGCTGGCGGTGGTGGGCTGCACCACCTGCATGTTGGTGTCGGCGCACAACTGCATGAAGCGCTCCAACCGTGCCGAGCTGTGCTCTGGCCCCTGACCTTCGTAGCCGTGGGGCAGCATCAGCGTGATGCCGTTGACACGGCCCCACTTCACCTCACCCGAGGCGATGAACTGGTCGATCACCACCTGGGCGCCGTTGGCGAAGTCGCCAAACTGAGCTTCCCAGATCACCAGGGTGTTGGGATCGTTGGAAGCGTAGCCATACTCAAATCCCAGCACCGCTTCTTCCGAAAGGATGGAGTCAATGACCGTGAACGACGCCTGCCCCTCGCCCACGTTCTGCAGCGGCACATAGGTACCCGTATCCCACTTCTCGCGGTTTTGGTCGTGGACAACGGCGTGGCGGTGCGTAAAGGTGCCGCGACCGCAGTCCTCGCCTGACAAACGCACCGGGTAGCCGGAGGCCACCAGCGAGGCAAAAGCCATGTGCTCACCCATGCCCCAGTCCACCGGGATTTCCCCCCGGCCCATGGCGGCGCGGTCGTCGTACACCTTCTTCACCAACTGGTGCGGTGTGATGCTGGACGGAAGTGTCGTCAGCTTCTCGGCCAGACGCTTCCACTCCGTCAGGGGAATGGCGGTCTCGGCGGCGTCGGTCCACTTCTTGCCCAGGAAGGGCGACCAGTCCACGGCGTACTTGCTCTTGAAGTTGGTCAGCACCGGATCCACCGTGTGCCGTCCGGCGTCCATCGCAGCACGGTAGGCGCGTGCCATGTCGTCGCCCAGGGAATCGCCCAGCCCCTGCGCCGCGAGCTTGTCGGCATACAGCTTGCGTGTACCGGGGTGGGTGGCGATCTTCTTGTACATCAGCGGCTGGGTCAGCGCCGGAGTGTCTTGTTCGTTGTGCCCGAGCTTGCGGAAACAGGTGATGTCCACCACCACGTCCTGACGGAACTCCATGCGGAACTCCAGGGCCAGTTGGGCCGCCAGCACCACGGCTTCGGGGTCGTCGCCATTGACGTGCAGGACCGGGGCCTCGACCATCTTGACGATGTCCGTGCAGTACACCGTCGAGCGCATGTCACGCGGATCGGAAGTCGTAAAGCCGATCTGGTTGTTGATGATGATGTGTACCGTGCCGCCCGTGGTGTAGCCACGGGTTTGTGCCAGCGCCAGGGTTTCCTGGTTGACGCCCTGGCCACCGAAAGCGGCGTCGCCGTGCACCAGAACCGGCAACACCTGCTTGCCTTGGGGGTCGCCGCGCCGGTCCATGCGGGCGCGCACCGAACCTTCGACCACCGGATTCACGATCTCTAGGTGCGACGGATTGAACGCCAGGCTGAGGTGCACCGGACCACCGGAGGTGGACACGTCGGAGCTGAAGCCCTGGTGGTACTTCACGTCACCTGCGGGCAGATCTTCGGGCGCGGTGTGGTCGAATTCGGCGAACAGGTCGGCTGGCATCTTGCCTAGCGAATTCACCAATACGTTCAGGCGGCCACGGTGGGCCATGCCAATCACGATTTCCTGCACGCCCTTGGCGCCCGCCGACTGGATCAGTTCATCCATGGCGGCGATGAAGCTCTCGCCCCCTTCGAGCGAGAAGCGCTTCTGCCCCACGTATTTGGTATGCAAGTAGCGCTCCAGGCCTTCGGCCGCGGTCAAGCGGTCGAGAATATGCTTCTTGCGCTCGGCATCAAAGCTGGGTTTGCTGCGAATACTCTCCAGTTTTTGCTGCCACCAGCGTTTTTGCGTCTGGTTTGTGGTGTGCATGTACTCGGCGCCCAAGGTACCGCAGTAGGTCTCGCGCAGCGCGTTGAGCAACTCGCGCAGCGACATGGTGTTCTTGCCGAAGAAGGTGTTGCTCGTATCGAAGATGGTTTCCTGGTCCGCATCGCTGAAGCCATAGAACGACGGCTCCAGCTCAGGAATCACCGGGCGCTCGGTGCGCTTGAGCGGATCCAGATCGGCCCAACGCTGACCCACGTTGCGGTAGGCGGCAATCAGTTGCTGGACCGCCGTGCGCTTGCGGCCCATGGCCGCGTCGCTGCTGGCCTGGACCACCTTGGTACCACCTTGCTTGGCGCGCTCGGCGAAGGCATTGACGACGGGCAGATGCGGTACGTCACGTGCGGTGCTGCCGTCCACCGCAGCCACGTGCTGCAGGGCATCGAAATAGTCGCGCCAGTTGTCGGGTACGCTGCCAGGATTTGCCAGGTAGTTCTCGTACATTTCTTCAACGTAGGGCGCGTTGCCCCCGAAGAGAAAGGTGTTGCCTTGATAGGCCTGGTAGACGGACGCGGGTGACGTACTCGTCTGGGACGATGAATCGCTCATGTGTTGCTGACCTCCGTTTTCCTGTGGAAAACATTAGCTGGTTGAAAACCTTCCGCGACACGGCTGGACCGGATAGCGGATGCGACTGTGGCAGGAAGGGCCCGAGTTACAGGGGGCGATTGTGCCAGTGAATCTGACCCGGTGCTGAATTCTGGTCAAAGTTGACCACGCAACCGCCGAAATCGCGCGGCGCAGGCATGTCGCCGCGCACCACAGCGAAATCCCAAACGCATCCAGTCAGCCCACCAGATCGCGGATCTGCTGCAATGCCGCCGGATCGTCCATGGTCGTCAGATCCCCCGCATCGCGACCCTCGCAAACGGCCTGGATGGCGCGGCGCAGCAACTTGCCGCTGCGGGTCTTGGGCAACACATTGACAAAGCGCACGCGCGCCGGCCGGGCCACGGCCCCCAGTTGGGTGTCCACGACCTTCATGATCTCGCCCTCAAGCCGCAGCTTGCCCGCCTCGTCCGCAATCTGGCTCGCGTCCTTGACCACAGCGAAGGCCATGGCGACCTGACCCTTGAGTTGGTCCGCCACGCCCACCACGGCGACCTCGGCCACGTTGGGATGGCTGGAAATGCTTTCCTCGATCTCGCGCGTGCCCAGGCGATGCCCTGCCACGTTGATCACGTCGTCGGTCCGTCCCAGAATGAAGAAATAGCCGTCCTGGTCCCGAATGCCCCAGTCAAAGGTGCTGTAGATCAGCCGGCCGGGGATGCTGTTCCAGTAGGTCTGGACGAAGCGCTCGTCGTCACGCCAGACGGTCTGCATGCACCCAGGGGGTAGCGGCCCCTCGATCGCAACCACGCCCTTCTGGTTGGCGCCGGTCAACTCCTCGCCGGTGTTTTCATCAATCAACTTGACGTTGTAGCCGTACATGGCCACGCCGGGGCTTCCAAACGTGCTGGCGGCGCGCTCGACGCCATTGGCGAGCGCCAGGATCGGCCAACCGGTTTCGGTTTGCCAGTAGTTGTCGATGATGGGCACGCCCAGGCCTTGGCTGATCCACTGCGCCGTGGGTTCGTCCAGGGGTTCGCCCGCCAAGTACAAGGCCTTCAGACTGGAAAGATCGTATTTCCGGAGGAAGGCGGGATCCTGCTTCTTGAGCACCCGGATGGCCGTGGGCGCGGAGAACATGCGCGTCACCCGGTACTTTTCCACCAGGCTCCACCAGATGCCGGCGTCCGGCCGGATCGGCAAGCCCTCGTACATGATGGTGGCCATGCCCGCGATCAGCGGACCGTAGACGATGTAACTGTGCCCCACCACCCAGCCGATGTCGCTGGTGGAAAAGTAGGTTTCCCCGGCTTTGCCTTCATAGATGTGCTGCATGCTGGCCGCCAGCGCCACGCAATAGCCCCCCGTGTCACGCTGCACGCCTTTGGGCTTGCCCGTGGTGCCCGATGTGTACAGGGTGTAGCTCGGATGGGTGGAGTCCACCCATTCGCACGGCACGCTGGCCTCCAGATGCTTTTGCCGCAGGGGTCCATACAGCTGATCGCGCCCATCGACGAGCTGCATGGGCGCCAGACCCCGGTCCACAAGCAGCACGGCCCGGGGTTTGTGCTGAGCCAAGGTGATGGCCTCGTCCAGCAACGGCTTGTAGGCCACAACCTTGCCCCCGCGCGAGCCGGCATCGGCACTGACAATGACCTTGGGTGTGGCGTCGTCAATCCGACTGGCCAAGCTGCCCGAGGCAAAACCGCCGAACACCACCGAATGAATGGCCCCGATGCGCGCGCACGCCAGCATGGCGAAAGCAGCCTCGGCGATCATGGGCATGTAGATCAGCACCCGATCTCCTTTTTCTATGCCCAGCTCCTTGAGCACGGCCGCCATGCGTTGCACCTCCCGGTGAAGCTCGGTAAAGGTGTAGACCTTCTCCTGATTCGTTTCCGTGGACACGAAGATCAGCGCCGACTGACTCGCACGATCCTTCAGATGCCGGTCCACCGCGTTGTGGCACAGGTTGGTGGCGCCGCCGACAAACCATCGCGCAAAGGGCGGGTGGCTGTAGTCACAGGTTTGTTGCGGTGGTGTCTTCCAGTCCACCAAACGGGCCTGCTCCGCCCAAAACGCGTCGCGCTGCTCCAATGAATGACGATGGAATTCTGCGTAGCTCGACATACCGGCTCCTGTGAACAAGCGATGAGGACGGTGTCAGCAGCCGGGGGCTGCGGCACATCAGACCAAGCCTGCCGCCAGCAAATGCCGGTGCCCAGCGGGGTCAACTGAATTCATAATTATTCATGACGCGCTTTCGGCAAGCTGACGGGACGGGACCGCAGCGTGCGCAACCCGGCAACCGGCGGCTGTCACTCGCTTCTACGGGAAACGCCCCGCCTACTTGATCAACGCCTGAACGGCCTTGAAATCCGGATGCTCAGAACTGCGCAACCACTCGAACGCCACCATCTCTGTGGTGACCAATTCGACCCCTGCGCCGGCCAGCCGGTCGAATGCGGCGTCCCGGTTTCGCTCGGTGCGCGAACTGCAGGCGTCAGTCACGACCCAAACCTCAAACTCCTCCTCCAGCAAGTCCAGGGCCGTTTGCAGCAGGCAGACGTGCGCCTCGCATCCGGCCAGCACCACAGTTCCACGGGCGGCCTCGGCAGGCACCGCCTTTTGCAGGTGCTTGGGCAGACTGCGCGCATTGCCCTGCGGCGCCCTGGGTCGAGGTCGAAGCCACTCCGTCAGTCCCGCCTGAGCCGCGCTGAACTCCCGCTTGTGCAGAATTCTGCCGCCCGCGCGGGACACGGGGTCCATCAGTTCGGGCACGGTTTCCCCCAAGCCCTGCGGGTTCTGCTCAGTCGCAAAAAGAGGCACCTCCAGCACGGCCGCGATACGGGCCAACCGAATCGCATTGGCCTGGACCTGGGCGGTCTCAAGCATTGCGGGCATCAAACGGGTCTGGTAGTCCACCAGCACCAATTGCGAATCATCCATATCCAGCAGCATCGATATCCTTGTGTATGTTATGGCTCTAGCATAACCAAGGACGTGCCCAGGGAACCGCGAAGCCGGGATCGCAAGCGGCATCAGGCAAAAAGATCCACCTGCGCGGTAGTAGCGGCTTGCCCCTTGTGCGCGGAATCCACTCCCGCGTCCGGAAGCACGCGCAGCACCATCTGCTGAACGTAATCATCAAACAAGTCCTGTGCCGAGCGCGCTGGCGGCGGCAGTGGGGCGGAGTGATGCACCATTAACAGACCCATGCCATGCGCCATCAGTGCATCCATTTCTGGGCGCACCACGGCAGGGTCCACCCCCATGGCCTGCAAGGCCTCGCCACAGGAGGTCAAGCTCTGACGCAGGCGCGCAGGAACCGTGGCACCGAAAGCCGCCTTGCCGTTGGGAGTCTTCCGGGGGCGCAGCAGCAACAGGACGAGATCCAGTTCGTGGGGATGGGCTACGAAGTACGCAAACCAGGCGCTGGCACGAGCCTGCGGCAACTTGTCGCCTTTGGCCTTGCCAGACTTCACGGCCGAAACGCTGTCCTCAAGCTGCTGGAGAGATTCCTCCAGCAATGCCCCCAGCAACTCCTTCTTGCCTGAAAAATAGGCATAGATGGCTCCCGGCGTATAGCCCGCCCGTTTGGCAATTTCCCGAATACTGACCTTGTCGACGCCGACTTGGGTAAACAACTCCCGAGTGGCGGCCAACACCATGGCGCGCCGCACTCCCACCAGCGCTTGCTGACGCTTGATCTTTGCCTCCATTGTTCACCGCACCCCTTAATTATCAATATCTCGTAAATTTGGATCTGATTGTCCCATATCAATCCACGTGCAACCTCATAAATGAACGCTGTTTTTATTAAACGTCGTTGATTCTTATCAGGCACTACGATGGTTTTTATTGAACCATCAGACTTGCAGTGCGCCAGCAAACCGCAATCCGGCAAAGAAAGGGGAAATCTGACGCATCCGCGGACACGCCAAGCTCGGAAATCCACCGAATTGACGCCCTCTCCCCCTGGGGTTATGCTCTCGCCCATGCGTTTTCTTGTCCCGTTCGCCGCCCTCCTGCTGAGTGTTTCCGCCAACGCGGAGCCCCGAGACACGAACGACGAGATGTCGCACTTCCTGAAAGAGCGCGGCTTGCTGGCTCACATCGAAGCGGTCAGCAGTCGCGTGGAGGCCAGGGCGTCAGAGTTGGTCGTGAACGCGATGGGATTTCTGGGTGTCCCCTACAAGCGCGGCGGCAATAGCTCGGAGACTGGCTTTGACTGTAGCGGTTTCGTGCGCGCCATGGTGGAACAGACGGCGGGCCTGATATTGCCCAGGCGTGCCGACCAACAGGCCGCAGCCACCCAGACCATCGAACGGTCCGAGTTACAACCCGGCGATCTGGTGTTTTTCAACACCATGAGGCGGGCGTTCAGCCATGTGGGAATCTACGTCGGCGACGGAAAATTCATCCACTCCCCCAAACCCGGCGCCCAGGTTCGAGTGGAAGACATGCGGATCCGGTATTGGGAACGCCGCTTCAATGGTGCCCGCCGGGTCGCTTCCCCGGTACAGGACCCCAGCCATCCCTCGGCCACTGTCGATTAGCGGACACTGCGTCACATTCCGGTGAAATCAGGGTTTTGACGCAGCATCACTCCCCTTCGCTGGGGGAATGACGCCTGTCTGGGCGTGGTTACGCGCCAGTTGCGCAGGTGCGTGGCTGGCCGAACTGCCCCCCAATGTCTTGTTGATCTCCATACCTTTACGGTAGTAGTTCTCGTCGACCACCGGATCTGGCCGACTGACGACGAAATACAGCGTGGCAAACGCGGCCAGAATGACCGCGACTGGCCCAGAAATGACGAGCCAGACGTGACCATACTTCCACCACGGTCCTGAATTCTTATCTGACATAACAATCGACCTCCATGAGTGGGCGGAACTTGCCCCGAGCCAGTCGCATGTGACCGAGTGGCGCGTGCTTTCTCAAGGTTCCGACTCTGAAACAAACAAAGCCGCAACCACCTAGGCAGTTACGGCTTTGCATAAAGAAATGAAAGACGTGATTACTTCACCTTGTTAGACAGCCCCCAAACGTACGATGCCAACACGTAGATTTGACCTTCCGTGAGCTTGTCGGCCTGAGCGGGCATCTGGTTGATCTTCCCGCTGTTCACCATCGCCATCACGGCGGTTTCACCCGAACCGTGCAACCAGATGTTGTCCGTCAGGTTGGGCGCACCTACGGCCTGCATGCCCTTGCCATCGGGACCGTGACAGGCCGCGCAAACCGCGAACTTTTCCTGGCCCTTGACTGCCCTGGCAGCGTCGTGCTTGGCCCCGGAAAGACTCAGGACATAGTTCGCTACGTTCTTGACGTCATCCGCAGTTCCCACGGCGGCGGCGATCGGGGGCATGTTGCCGATACGACCCAAGGTGATGGTCTCCTTGATTTTCTCGGGTGTACCGCCGTGCAGCCAGTCGTTGTCGGTCAGGTTCGGAATGCCCTTGTTACCGCGGGCATCGGAGCCGTGGCATTGCGCACAATTGTTCATGAACAGGCGCTCCCCGATGGCCATGGCCTGCGCATCCCGAGCCACATCCTCCGGCTTCATGCCCATGAACTTGTTGTACAGAGGCGCGGTCTCGGCGTTACCCTTGTCCACTTCAGCTTTGTGCTGACCCGCAGAGGACCAACCTAACTTGCCTGGATTGCTGCCCAGACCGGGGTACAGCGCCAGATAGACCAGCGCAAAAATGATCGTGATCACAAACAACCATACCCACCACCGTGGCAAAGGATTGTTCATTTCCCGCAGATCCCCGTCCCAGACGTGGCCGGTGGTGTTGTCCGACGAAGACATGGCCTTCGTTTTGCCTGTCGCCCACAGAAGTACGGCACAGGCCAGGATGCTGACCAGGGTGATGACCGCGACGTACATCCCCCAAAAGTTACTTGTAAAGTCACTCATATTTGTTCCTTAATGCGGATCTTCAATCGTGCTCGAACGGCAAATTGGCCGCCTTTTCGAAGTCTTCGGCGTTGCGGCGGGACCAAGCCCAAACAACAATTCCCAGAAAGGTGACAAACGCGACCACGGTCGTGATCGAGCGCAGGGTAATGATGTCCATTTCTTGGTCTCCAGCGCTTATTTCAATGCGGTTCCGAGCACCTGCAGATAGGCAATGAGCGCGTCAAGTTCGGTCTTGCCGTTGACTTCATCGCCCGCCTTGCTGATCTGGTCGTCGGAGTAAGGAACACCCACCACACGCAGGGCCTTCATGCGAGGCGCCATGCCGGCCGGATCCACCTTGGCTTTGGCCAGCCAAGGATAAGCTGGCATGTTCGACTCGGGAACCACGTCGCGAGGGTTGTTCATATGGTCGCGATGCCACTGATCGCTGTACTTGCCGCCCACCCGGTGCAGGTCCGGGCCCGTGCGCTTGCTGCCCCACTGGAACGGATGGTCATACACGAACTCCCCTGCGACCGAATAATGTCCGTAGCGCAGTGTCTCAGCGCGGAATGGACGAATCATCTGGGAATGGCAGTTGTAGCACCCTTCGCGGATATAGACATCCCGCCCAGCAAGCTGCAGGGCAGTGTATGGCTGCACGCCCTTGATGGGCTCGGTAGTGGATTTCTGGAAAAACAGGGGAACGATTTCCACCAAGCCGCCAAACAGCAATACCACCAGAATGAGCACGATCATCAGGAAGTTGTTGGTCTCGATCTTTTCGTGCGACAGACCAGCGCTTGTGTTGTGAGTTGTCATGATGTTTTCCTTCTCAAGCGTGAGCTGCGGCAGCGGGAATGGTGACGTTCACGGACTGCCCGGATGTGGCGGTCTTGATCGCATTCCAAAGCATTACCAGCATGCCACCCAGGTACAAAGTTCCGCCCGCGAGGCGCAGCACATAGAAGGGGAACGTCGCCTTGACCGATTCGACGAAGGTATAGGTCAGCGTGCCATCGGCATTGACGGCGCGCCACATCAAGCCCTGCATCACGCCGGCAATCCACATGGCGGCGATGTAAATGACGATGCCGATGGTGGCCATCCAGAAATGCAGCTCAACCGCCTTGACGCTGTGCATCTGTTTTTGACCGAACAACCGCGGAATCAGGTAATACAGACTACCCATGGACACCAGACCGACCCACCCCAGCGCACCAGAGTGCACGTGGCCCACGGTCCAATCCGTGTAGTGGCTCAAGGCATTCACGGTCTTGATGGACATCATGGGGCCTTCAAACGTGCTCATGCCGTAGAAGGAAAGGGACACGATCAGGAAGCGCAGAATAGGGTCGTCGCGCAGTTTGTGCCAGGCGCCCGACAGCGTCATGATGCCGTTGATCATCCCGCCCCAGCTCGGTGCGAGCAGAATCAAAGAAAACAGCATGCCCACAGACTGTGTCCAATCTGGCAGCGCGGTGTAGTGCAGATGGTGTGGGCCCGCCCACATGTAGGTGAAGATCAGAGCCCAGAAGTGAACAATCGACAGCCGGTAAGAATAGACCGGCCGTTCGGCCTGCTTGGGAATGAAGTAGTACATCATGCCCAGGAAACCCGCCGTCAGGAAGAAGCCCACGGCGTTGTGACCGTACCACCACTGCACCATGGCGTCCTGCACGCCGGCATAGGCGGAATAGGACTTCGTGAAACTCACAGGGATGGCAGCGCTATTCACCAGATGCAACAGCGCCACGGCCAGAATGAAGGCACCATAGAACCAGTTGGCAACGTAGATGTGCTTGACCTTGCGCGTACCTACAGTGCCAAAGAACACAATCGCGAAAGCCACCCAGATAACGGTGATCAGGATGTCAATGGGCCATTCCAATTCGGCGTACTCCTTGCCGCTGGTGAACCCCAGAGGCAAAGTCAACGCAGCCAGCACAATGACCAGTTGCCAGCCCCAGAAGGTAAACGCCGCCAACTTGTCGGAGAACAGGCGTACTTGGCTTGTTCTCTGTACCACGTAATAGCAGGTGGCAAACAGCGAGCAGCCGCCAAACGCGAAGATCACGGCGTTGGTATGCAACGGACGCAGCCTCCCGTAACTGATCCACGGAAGACCGAAGTTCAATTCAGGCCAAGTCAGCTGGGCAGCGATGATTACGCCGACCAACATTCCGACCACGCCCCAGACGACGGCCATGATGGAGAACTGCCGTACAACCCTGTCGTTGTACACAGTCGCCTGCATATTGGAAAAGTTCATTTTCACCTCTTTTAAATTGACTCAAACCTTTACAAGTGTCTCTTCAGGGACCTGGCGCGCAGTTGACGAAAATCAAACGTTCACGGGAAAAGCTAAGAATCCTTAAGAATGCGCTGACCCTGGGCCTCGAGGTCATCAAATTGGCCCCGGTGAATCGCCCACCAAAGCCCGCCCAGAATGAAGAAGACCAAGACGACGGAAAGCGGTATAAGCAGATAAAGGATGTCCATGCGCTACTACTCCGAAGATTTCAAACCGTAAGACAGGCGCAATGCATTGAGCACCACCAGCAACGAACTGGATGCCATGCCCAAGCCGGCGGCCCAAGCGGGCAACCAACCGGCAACCGCTAGCGGGACGCATACGGCATTGTAGGCAGCCGCCCACCATAGATTCTGACGCACGACCTTCATGGTCCCCCGTGCGTGAAGCAATGTCTGCGCCACACCTTCCAGGCGATCCCCCAGTATCACAAAATCCGCACGCGCCTGCGTCAGCGGCACGGCAGACCCGACCGCAAAGGAAGCGTAAGCGCCCGCAAGGACTGGACCGTCGTTCAGTCCATCCCCCACCATGGCGACGCGGCGCCCCTGCTGTTGTGCCTGACGCAAGTGAGTCAACTTGTCTTCCGGCGTGCACCCCCCCACGGCATGGTCGATGCCGGTCTGAACAGCCACCCGTTGCACCGCCTCTGCTACGTCACCCGATAGCAAATGCACCTGAATACCCGCCGCCTGTAGGGCAGCCACACAGCGTGGAGCGTCCTCCCGGACATGTTCCTGCAACTCAAACGTAGCCATCCACCCCTGCTCGTCGCTCAAACATGCATGCTGGGTGGTTGTCGCCTGCGCAACTACGCCACAGAACTTTGCCGAACCCAGGCGAATCTGCCGGACACGCATCACGCTCCCCTCAGCCTGATCCGCAGTGGACACTTCCCCAGATATCCCCTGCCCTGGCATCTCGGATGCAGCCGTGACGACCCAATCGGCGTCCCCTGCAGCGCTCCGGCGGGTTTGAAGCCAGGCTGCGCATACCGCTTTGGATACCGGGTGAAGCGAATTCCGTGCCAGAGCCGCCGCCAGCGCAAGGGCCTGCTCTTGCGGCACCCCTTTCCGCGTGCGAATGGCCACCACGGCCACGGCATCGTGTGTCAGGGTTCCGGTCTTGTCAAACACGACGGTGTTCACGGTGGCCAGGGCCTCGAGCGCCTGCAGGCGCCGGACCATGACCCCCTTGCCAGCCAGGGCTCCGGCGGCAGCCAGCATGGCTGCGGGCGTCGCCAGGGACAACGCGCAGGGGCATGTCACCACCAGAACTGCGACCGCGATCATCACCGCGTGCGCCGGATCCTTTCCCCAGCCATAGACCGCAGCGGCGCCCGCGGCCAGCAACACCCCCAACAGAAACGGCTTGGCTATGCGATCCGCCAGTTGTGCCAGATGCGGCTTCTCCAGCGAAGCGCTTTCCATCAAGGCCACAATCTGTGCAAACCGGGTCTGCTCACCCACCCGCTGTACCCGCACGCGCACGCGGGCCAACAAGTTGTGACTGCCGGCGATCACTGTCGCGCCAATCCCGCGGTGCAATGGGCGGGATTCACCCGTCAGCAGGGCTTCGTCCACGAGGGTTTCCCCCTCCAACACCAGTCCGTCGGCAGGGAAGGCGTCACCGGGCAGCACTTGAACCACGTCGTCGACCTGAAGGCGGCGTACCGCCACGCGCTCCCACATACCCTCACCCCGCTCCCGCTGCACACTGTCCGGGAGGCGGTTCATCAGCGCCTCCAGGGCCCCGGCGGTCCGGTCGCGCAAGCGCAGTTCGAGCCAGCGCCCCGTCAACAGGAAGAACACAAACATGGTCAGGGAATCGAAATAGACTTCGCGACCGAATGGTCCTGCCGGATCGAATGTCCCGGCGGTGCTCACAGCGAACGTCATGGCCATGCCCAAGGCCACGGGCAGATCCATGCTGACACTGCGCCGAATCAAATCGCGCCAAGCGTTGGAGAAGAACGGACCGCAGGAAAACAATATCACGGGCAGCGTCAATACCCAGGACGCCCAGCGCAGCAGCTGCTCCATCTCCACAGTCAAGTCGCCGGGGGCCGCGACGTACGCCGGCCACGCGTACATCATCACCTGCATCATGCAAAACCCGGCGACGGACATGCGCCAGAGCGCCTGACGACTCTCAAGCTTGCGGCGCTCATTGGCGAAGGCGTCGTTCGCGGGAAGCGCGCCGTAGCCAGCCTGACTGACCGCGCCCATCCAGACCGAAGGCACCACGACATCCGGGTGCCAGACGACCCTGGCGCGCTGGCTTGCGGCGCTGACTTCGGCGCTGGCAACACCCGGCACCTTGCGCAGGGCGTCCTCGACAGTCACTGCACAAGCGGCACAGTGCATTCCCACGATGACCACGCTCGATTCCCAGCAACCCGGTCGTTGCGCCGCCTCGCGACTGAACGCCGACCCTTCCTGGGCGTTGTCCAACACCGACAAGACGTCGCTCCCGGGGTCGCCCGAGGTTGGATGAACAGCTGATGGCGTACCAAGGACTACGGAGCGTGGCAACGGGGCCACCTCCTCGAACGAGTGCGGATGTGTCATGTATCGATGGGAACTGCTCGCACCAGTCGCGTGCTGGCGGCTTGACGCGAGCCTAACCCAGTTGCCAGGCTTGCTTGCTTGACTTATATCAAAACAGCAGGCTCCATGCGGTGTAATCTTGTTTCGTCCCTCATCCAAGGAGAGCACTATGTCTATCTACGAAAAGATCCTGGTGGCAACCGATGGCTCGAACCTGTCCAAGAAAGCCGTCGCCAGCGCCATCGAACTGGCAGCCTTGGCGGGTGCCGAATTGGTGGCGGTTAAGGTCATTCCGCGCTATCCGCAGAGCTACTTCGAGGGGTCTCTTCCACTGGGAACGCAGGAAGTGGCGCGCGTTGAAGAGCAATGGGCCGAAGAGGGTCAGGCCATCGTAGATGCTGTCAAAGTTGCGGGTGAAGCCAAGGGCGTGAAAGTCAAGGCCGTCACGGTGAAATCGGATCTGGTTGGCGACGCCGTGATTGCCGCGGCGAAAAAACACAAATGCGACCTGATTGTCATGGCCTCCCACGGTCGGCGCGGCATCAAGCGCCTGCTACTGGGTAGCGAAACGCAGCAGGTCCTGACACACTCCCATATTCCTGTACTCGTCCTGCGCTGAAATCGGGCGTGGTGATCTTCCCGGGCGCGAAGGCCAGGAACAGACCACTCTCTTCTACGACATCGGAGGTTGGTACAGCCCTCCGTACTGCTTCCGCAACAGGTTTTTCTGCACCTTGCCCATGGCGTTGCGGGGCAGTTCGGCCGTCAGTGCGCAATGTCTGGGCACCTTGAAATACGCCAACTTTGACCGCAAGGTCTCGAGTATCTCCCTGGGGTCGAGGCGGGCATCGGCCCGCGGCACGATCACCGCAACACCCACCTCGCCCAAGTCGGGATGGGGTACGCCTGCGACGGCACTTTCCGCGACGCCAGGCAACTCATTGATGCAACGCTCGATCTCGGCCGGATAGACGTTGTAGCCGCCGCTGATATACAAATCCTTGCTCCGACCGACGATGGTGACAAACCCCTGTCCATCCATCTTGCCGACATCCCCTGTCTTGAAATAGCCGTCACTGGTGAACTCCTCGGCCGTTTTCTCGGGCATGCGCCAGTACCCTCGAAAGACGTTCGGCCCCTTGACTTCGATATCCCCGATCTCATCGGCAGCACAGTCATGCCCGTTTGCGCCTCTGATCCTCAAACTGACGCCTGGCAAAGGGAAACCGACCGTACCACCGCGACGTTCGCAACCATATCGGCCGTGGCGTTCGTCCTGACCACAGGGGTTGGACGTGAGCATCACCGTCTCACTCATGCCGTAGCGCTCGAGGATGGTGTGCCCCGTGCGCTCACGCCACTGCTCGAAAGTCTCCATCAACAGGGGTGCCGAACCCGAAATGAACAAGCGCATATGGCTTGCCCGCGCACGGTCCAACCCCGGCTCCGCCAGGAGTCGAACGTACATGGTGGGCACTCCCATGAGGACCGTGGCCTGCGGCAAATACTCCATCACGTTCCGTGCATCGAACCTCCCCAGCCAGATCATCCTGCTGCCGCTGAGCAAGGCACCGTGCAGGGCGACGAAAAGCCCATGCACGTGGAAGATGGGCAAGGCGTGGATCAGTACATCATCGGATCGCCATTGCCAGTAAGTTTGCAGCACCCGCGCGTTGCTCAGCAGGTTGCCATGGGAAAGCATGGCGCCCTTGCTGCGCCCCGTCGTGCCGCTGGTATAGATGATGGCAGCGAGGTCGTCCACGGACAGGTTCGCCACCGTATGCCGGTCATCGCATCCTGCCGCTCGCTCCAGCCAGGACCCCGTTCTATCGTCGTTCAGCGTAAAGACGTGACGGGTGCCGTTCTGGAAGGCGATCTTGCTGACCCAACCAAAATGCGGAGTACCGCACACGACGACGGACGGAGCGGCATCCCGCACAAAATACTCGACCTCGGCGTTCTTGTAGGCGGTATTGAGGGGCAGAAATACGTAACCGGCACGCAGGGTGGCCAGATACAGCATCATGGCCTCAACCGATTTTTCGACTTGCACCGCAATGCGCGCGCCATCCGGCAAGTCCAGCGACGTCAAGAGGTTGGCCATCATCGCCGAGCCTCGGTCCAGATCGCTCCAGGAATACGTCAAGCCAGTTTCGGTCTGAACGGCCGGCAAGTTCATGTCAGCGGGAAAGCCCGCTCGCAGAGCGGCATACAGGTTCTGTGAAGTCATGGCTAGGCGCGCGGAACTGTCATGGGATCTGAATTTCAAAACACGGGTTTGCGTTTGCCGATGAAGGCGCTGATGCCCTCCCTATGCTCGCTACTGTCTGCATAGTCATACGCTGAACTCCCCCCTTGGTCATCGGTGTGAGCCACTCCATCACGGGGCGTCGCCCAGCCCTGCCCCGTCAGCAATCTGCGCAGCGTCTGTTTGTTCAGACGTGCTGCCTGGGGCGCGAGGCCCGCCACATGCTGCGCCAAACCCTCGGTCTGGGGACCCAGTTCGTCGTCCGGGACCACCTTGTTCAGGAATCCACGATCCCACATGGTGCGCGCGTCCATCACGGCGGCAGTCAACAGCATTTCCCGCGTTACCGACAATCCCACTTCGCGAGCCACCAGTTGCGCCTCCCGTGGCGCCATGGGAAAGCCCAAATGCGCGATCGGCGCTCCAAACCGGGCGGATTCGCCGGCGATGCGCAGATCACAGCAGCAGGCCATCTCGATCCCCGCGCCCATGCAGTTCCCCTGAATTTGCGCGATGACAGGTACACCGCAGTCCAGCATTGCCTGCAGGCCACCCCACACTTCGTTCTCATGGAAATCATGCAGTGAATCGGGGTCAAAGCGAAATGTCGGGTACTCCGAAATGTCCCCTCCCGCACAAAAGTGGCCATCCGTTCCGCGGAGAACGACACAGCGTGTCTCACCGGAAGCCTGGACGCGTTCAAACACCTCCCTCAAATCCCGCCACATTGAGCGGGACATGGCATTGAATTTGCGGGAGTGTCGAACCACGACGCGGGCGATATGCCCGTCCATCTTCAGCTCAATCGTGCCTTTAGTCATAGTGTATGTCGTCGAATCAGGGGGAATCGGGAAATCATCGGGCGGATGCGGTATGTCAAGATTTTGTACGCCGTTTGCCCACGCTCGACGGCAGCCTGAAGGTATAGTCTTTGACAAGGTTGGGAGTGGACAATTTCAGGGGGGGACCTATGGAAATGAACGTGATGGTCGTAGACGATACACCCATCAATGTGACGCTGCTGACGCATCTGGTTGCCAAACTCCCTGACTGCGAATCCACCGCCTTCACGGACCCCTTGAAGGGACTCGACTGGTGCGAGCGCAACGTGCCGGACCTCGTCATCGTCGACTACATGATGCCCGAGCTGGATGGTATCGAATTCATCCGGCGATTCAGGGGATATGCGGGCCGCCAGGACATTCCCATCCTCATGATCACGGCCAATGACGAAATCCGCGTGCGCCATCTGGCGCTGGATGCAGGCGCCAACGACTTCCTGACCAAGCCCATCGACAAGGTCGAGTTCATGGCCCGCACGCGCAATATGCTCTCTCTGAGACGCGCCCAGCGGCGACTTGAGGCCCATGCCGCTCAACTGACCGACGAGGTACGGCTGGCGACGGCGGAGATCCTCGCCAGGGAGCGGGAAACCGTGATCCGGTTGTCCAAGGCGGCCGATTCCCGCGACCCGGAGACGGGTGCGCACATTCTTCGCATGGCCCACTACAGCAAGCTCATCGCGACGCGCCTGGGCTTGGACAGGCTGACCCAGGACATGCTGCTGGAGGCAGCCCCGATGCACGACATCGGAAAGATCGGGATTCCTGACCATATTCTGCTCAAACCGGGTCGCCTGGATCCAGCCGAATTCGCCATCATGAAGCGCCACGCCCGAATGGGCTTCGATATCCTTGACGCCAGCCAGTCCCCGTCACTGCAGATGGCGGCACAGATCGCGCTCGGTCACCACGAAAAGTTCGATGGCAGCGGGTATCCGAATGGGTTGGCGGCCGAAGCAATTCCCTTGCCCGCCCGCATTTGCGCCGTGGCTGACGTGTTTGATGCGCTGACCTCGGAACGTCCCTACAAGAAAGCTTGGAGCCTCGACCAAGCTCGACAATTCCTGCAGGATGGCACGGGCAGCCACTTCGATCCCTCGTGTATTGCGGCCTTCCTGTCATCGTGGGACGATGTACTCCAAATCCGGGAACGCTTCAAGGATGAAGACGATGAGAAGACTCTTCACAATCTCGGAGAGTATTAAAGCGCCTTTGTGTGTCGTCGATCGTCAACCCAATCATCAGGAGTCTGCAAAATGCTCATTCAACAAGTGGTACTCAAGAACCTTCCCGATGACCTGAATCAACTTGCATCGCTTGCGACGATCGACCCGCAGCTTTTGCTTGTGTTCTCCAGCCCGACTCTTCTTTCCTCGCCGATACTGGCCGACGCGTTGGCAAATCGCTTTCCCGAGGCACAGCGCGTGGGGTGCAGCACGGCTGGTGAAATCTGCTCGCACGGAGTGGAAAACTCCACCGCAGTAGTCACCGCCGTACATTTCGACCGAACCTCCATGAAGGTCGTCTGCGCCGAACTTGCAGCCATGGAATCCTCATTTGACGCAGGCGAATCCCTGGCACAGCAATTCGCTGGCTGGAATCCGAAGGTGGTGCTCGTTTTTGGCCAAGGTGTGAACATCAATGGCAGCGCCATGATCGACGGCATGGTGCGTCACCTCGGCGTCGGCGTGCCCATTGCTGGCGGATTGGCTGGAGATGACGGCGCGTTCCGCAAGACCTACACCCTATGCAATGCCGGTGTTTCCTCTACGGCCTTGGTGGCGGTCGGGTTGAAGGGTGATGCGTTGAATGTTTCCTATGGCAGTTTCGGTGGCTGGAAGCCGTTCGGTCCTGTGCGCAAGGTCACGCGTAGTGCCAACAATATCCTGTACGAGTTGGATGGTGCGCCGGCACTGGATGTCTACAAACGCTACCTGGGCGACTATGCCAAGGATCTACCTGGCTCGGGCCTTCTGTTTCCCTTCGAAATGCTCAGCGACGCCCGAGAGCCCTCTGGGTTGATTCGTACCATTCTGGGAGTGGATGAATCGCAGGGAAGTCTGACTCTCGCTGGTGCCATTCAGCAGGATGGCTATTTGCGTCTGATGCATGCACAGACCGATGCCTTGGTGGATGGGGCAGAGGAAGCCGCCAGCGCCACTACCAAACTGCTCGATCTAAGGGGCCAGCCCGGACTTGCGCTGCTGGTGAGCTGCGTTGGCCGCAAGCTGGTCATGGGCGGACGAGTCGACGACGAAATTGAAATCGTGCAGGAGGTGCTCGGCGCCCAGGCCCAAGTGGCTGGCTTCTACTCCTATGGCGAGATCAGCCCCGGCCGTGGCGTTTACCCTTGCCAATTGCACAACCAGACAATGACCATCTCCTACCTGTGCGAGAGCACACCATGACCCACAAGCTGCTCCAGCGCCAACTCAAGCGTTTGCTTGGCGTTGCGAACGACGAACAGCTTGGCGTGGTATTGGCTGAACTTGCAACGCTGGCCGCAAGGGATGTGGTTCCGGAAACCGTGCAACGTGTGCTGAGCGGCCTGGGCGGCTTGCTGGAGCAGGTGGACGAGACCTATCAGCAAAACGACAGGGCATTGGAATTGAGCACCCGCAGCCTGGAGCTGAGCTCCAGTGAATTGGGACAGGTCAACGCCACCTTGCGCCAGGAGGCCAAGAATCGGGAAGCAGCCCTCAGAACGCTTAGCGATACCACGAACCAGTTGCTGGAGCCACTGGGGCAGCATATTGGACAAGACGATCAGAGTCTGGAGCGTCTGACTCAACTGCTTTCGAACCTGGTTCGCGATTTCCTGGCCGCACGCAAGAACGCCGATACCGCCTACGCCAAATTGCAGAATCAGCAGTTCGCATTGGACCAGCACGCCATTGTCAGCATTACCGACAACCAGGGAAACATCATTTACGCGAACGACAAGTTCTGCGCCATCAGCAAGATACCGCGCGAACAACTCGTTGGCCGGAACCATCGCATCGTGAATTCCGGATGGCACGACAAGACGTTCTTCGAAGGCATGTGGGCGACGATTTCCAGCGGGAAAGTCTGGCATGGGGAAGTAAGAAACCGTGCCGCCGACGGCAGCTTCTATTGGGTCGCTGCGACGATCGTGCCATTCATGGATGAATCGGGCATTCCCTATCAGTACATCTCCATGCGCACCGACATCTCGGCTCAAAAGGCGATGGAGGTGGAAATTGCCTCACGTGGACGCATGCTGGAAAACATCATGGAAACCCTGGGCGAGGGTGTGTATCTGTTGGATCAGAACGGACTTTGCACGTATGCGAACCGGGAAGCGGAGAGGCTGTTGGGGTGGACAAGAGGGGAAATGCTGGGTCAGAAGCTGCACGACATGATTCATTCGACCCGCTCCGACGGAACCCATCTTCCCAGTTCCGAATGTCCCATGTACCTCTACACGCGCGACAACGCCGTCTACCGGTCGGAAAACGAAGTGTTCACGCGCAAGGACGGCGCTCGCTTTCCGATCGCCATTGTTGCTGCGCCGCTGGTGGATGGAGGTCAGATCATGGGGTCGGTGGCGGCCTTTCAGGACATCAGCGAAAGAAAGCGCACTGAAGAGGAACTGCGCCAGAGTGATCTCAAGCAACGCATGCTGATCGACAACGCTGCCGATGACGTCCTGATCACGAGTGATGAAGGTGAGTTGGCGTATGTGAACGAACTGGCTACCGAGTTGCTCGGTTATTCACGTGCCGAGCTCGTTGGCGCGTCCATCTTCAGCTTGCTGCCCGCGTCCTTTCTGGACTTGTTTGACCGAACCCTACGCACCGAGCTCCGCCAGAACGGGCGTGTCCACACCGAAGTCAAGTTCACGCACAAGCGCGGGCACAAGATTCCGCTGGAACTCAATGCAGCCATTCTTCCAGACGGCAACATCTATGTTTCCTGCCGCGACATCACCTTGCGCAAGGAGGTCGAGACGGCTCTACTCAAGGCGAAGGAAGCTGCGGAAGCCACAAGCAAGGCCAAGGGAGACTTCCTGGCCACCATGAGCCACGAAATCCGAACCCCAATGAACGGGATCATCGGCATGACCGAGCTCGCCCTGGAAACCGAATTGAACGCGGAGCAACGTGAATACCTCACCTTGGTGAAATCCTCCGCCGATTCGTTGCTCAACATCATCAACGACATCCTGGATTTCTCGAAAATCGAATCCGGAAAAATGGAGCTTGAGCGAGTCGAATTTGATCTTCGCTCCCTGCTTGCGACAACAACCAAGTTGCTGGCGGTTCGTGCCGAGCAAAAGGGCCTTGAACTGATCTACGAGGTTGTTGATGAAGTGCCGGATGCAGTGATGGGTGACCCAGGTCGCCTGCGTCAGGTTCTGACCAATCTCATTGGCAACGCGATCAAGTTCACCGATCATGGTGACATTTCGGTCACCGTCAGGTTGCTCTCCAGGCATGGTGACGATGTACACCTGAGTTTCGAGGTGGCGGACCGAGTCATTGGCATTGACCCGGCCAAGCAAGCCAGTATTTTCGAAGCCTTCACGCAGGCGGATACATCTACCACGAGAAAGTACGGAGGCACCGGTTTGGGACTGGCCATTTCCAGCCAATTGGTGGCTGCGATGGGAGGAAGACTCGGTGTGCAAAGCCAGCCGGGACAAGGCAGCGTATTCAGTTTCCAACTGCCAATGACCGTCGCCTCTGGACATCGTGCCCCCCCCATGGCTCGTGAACTTCAGGGGGTCAATGTACTGATCGTGGACGACAATGCCACGAACTTGAGGTTGCTGTCTCAACTACTCAAGAAGTGGGGCATGCACCCAACGTCCGCCGACAGTGGAGAAAAGGCGCTGCAAATCGCGGACGCGGCGCACGGCCGGGGAGAGTCCTTCCCCCTTGTGCTGCTCGATGCCATGATGCCGGAGATGGATGGATTTGAGTTGGCCGCAAGATTCCATACGACACCGCAGGCCTCTGGCTCCATCATGATGATGCTCTCATCGGCCGGAATGCGGGGTGACGCGCAGCGTTGCCGGGAGTTAGGGGTGTCGGCGTACCTGACCAAACCCATCGACCAGGCGGCGTTGCTCAACGCAATCCAAATTGCCCTGGGTGCTCGGCCGGACTCCGCTCTGATCACACGGCACAGTCTGGATGAAGCTCGTCAGCCGCGCCAGTTGAAGATCCTTCTGGCGGAGGATAACGCCGTCAACCAAAAACTTGCGGTGACGCTGCTGTCCAAATGGGGGCATCGCGTGGATGTTGCCCATGACGGTCAGCAGGCACTCGAAATGTCCCGGGATCGCCCTTACGACCTGATCTTGATGGACCTGCAAATGCCGGTCATGGGGGGACTGGAGGCGACGCGATTGATCCGAGAGCGTGAGGCGACACAAGATGGAAAACGCATCCCCATCATTGCCATGACGGCAAACGCCATGAGTGAGGACCATCAGCGCTGCCTGGACGCTGGCATGGACGACTATGTATCCAAGCCCCTCAACACGGAACGTCTGCGAGCAGTACTGGATGCTGCGCCGTCATCCGTTCAAGCTACGTCTGTCGAATGTGCACCTGCAGATACTGAGTTCGATTACGGCCACGCATTGTCAACCGCTGACCCATGGGTCGTGGAAACCATCGGGCAAGCGTTCCTGGACGACTGCCCACGGCAGATGAGAGAAATTGAGCATGCTATACGTGATGTGGATCATCCCCTGCTGCTGAGGTCCGCGCACACGCTGAAAGGCCTGGTGGGAAATTTCAATGCACGCAAGATCGAGAGCCTTGCGCGCGAACTGGAGCAGACCCGTGTTGAGGAGGGAATGTCCAAACCGGAGCATCTTCTTCCCCAACTTGTCGCAGAGATTGCAGCATTCAGCAAAGCGCTGACGAAGTTCCTGGCGCGCTCCACCAGCACGTGAACGCGACAAAACATAGTGCATCGATCGTGGTGCCCGGAACCGGGGTCGAACCGGTACGCCCCTTTTCAGGAAGCGGCGGATTTTAAGTCATACTGCAAATTCAACATCCATGCGGGCTGGCGGGCAGTTTACCCATTTATTGGGACTAATTGGGGACACTGGCCTGGGTTTAAAGAAAGTGAATTCGAACATGGCAGCGTTCATCAAACGCGGTGAATCTCAGTGGCAAGCGAAGATCCGGCGCAAGGGCTTCGCTCCGCAATCCAAGACGTTCAACACAAAGCCGGAGGCCGAAAAGTGGGCGCGTAGCGTTGAGGCCGAAATAGATCGCGGCACGTTCATCGACCGTCGCGAAGCCGATGGAACAACGCTGGAAGATGCGCTTGAACGCTATGGCCGTGAGGTAACGCCCTTGAAGAAGGGGGCACGCGCGGAACGTAACCGCATCAAACGCTGGCAGGCGCACAAGCTGGCCAAGTGCAGTCTGTCCGCTGTCCGAGGTAAGGACATGGCCAAGTTCCGCGACGAGCGCCGCGCAGAAGGGAAGGCCGAAAACACCATCCGCCTTGACCTGGCATTGATTTCAGCCATGTACGAAACCGCCCGAAGGGAGTGGGGATTGGAGGGCCTGGCCAACCCCGTCAGGATGATCAAGGCGCCTGGCAGCAGCAATCGGCGGGATCGCTGCCTGAGCGCACTGGAGGAACCCTGGCTCTTCGCGGGCATGGAAGCGGCGATGCCACGCACGCCGAACGCAAAAGCCATTCTGCAGCTCGCCATCGCGACGGGAATGCGTCAGGGTGAAATTCTCAAGATTGAATGGTCAGACGTCAAACTTTCCGCACGGCACATACACCTCAGCGACACGAAATCAGGCGACCCGAGGGATGTGCCCTTGTCGCCACAGGCCATTGACATAGTCCAGTCACTGCCGCGTCCTTTGGACGGTGGAAAGGTCTTTGATGTCAGCCAAGATCGACTGATCCGAGCATTTAGCCAAGCCTGCAAACTGGGTCGCAAGCTGTACGAGGCGGAAAATGCCAAGCAACCGCCCGAAGGGTTCCTGAGTGGGCTGGTCTTCCATTCGTTGCGACACACTGCGGCAACCCGTATGGCACCGCTTCTTTCGGCGCACGAACTGTGTCGCGCGTTTGGCTGGAAGACGATGCAGATGGCCTTGCGTTACTACCACCCTACCGGGGAAAGCCTGGCTGACAAGCTGGCCGTAGCGGCCTGCTAGAACGCATCATGTGGTACCCCGAGCCGGACTCGAACCGGCACGCCTTTCGGCCCGGGATTTTAAGTCCCGTATGTCTACCGGTTTCATCATCGGGGCACAGCTTTTGATTGTACTAACGAATCGAAACGCCAGACCCACGAAGACCATCCCGGCTTGTTTGTCCAAGGACCAGGGACCGCGATTGCTCCAATATTGCGATAAAAGCTGGGGTACGAAGTGTCGTTTTCTTGTTCAAATTCAATCGCTGCGGCAGAAAAACGGGATTGAAATTCTTCCGCCAGCCAATGCACCATAGCCCGCCCTATCCCGAGCCTCAAAACATCAGATTCGACCGCAAACTTATGTATCTTCACGACATCGGATTGCCGAGCAATACTGATCCCTTCGACGTAAACCATGCCGCGCCCACGAACACTGAAATGCATATTGTTCAGAATTTCCCAGTCGTATTCAGTTTCACATGGCCCGCGCAAGCAGCGCCCTGGATCAGCCAACAGAATTGACACAGCTTCCTGGGTGGACGGCCACCCTGTGTTTCGCGGTCCAAGTGATTGAGATGGATTCATCATCGCCCGAGGTAAACAGCCGTGATTAACTCCCTATTGTGGCCTAGGTCCTGGCTGATTTGTAGTCGTGCGGCCTGATCTATTTGTCTTTGCTCTTGGCTGAGTGAACGGCATTTCGGCCCACCACTTGCCGGGGAGTCCCAACCCGTCAATTCTTTGTACCGAGCCTGCGCGTAGGCATGGCGCAGGCCATGTAATTTCGATAAACCAGCCCGGCGGGTGGTTTGTTCGTAGCGTCCGAGCCATTCCACATATTTCTTCTCTGGGGGAATCATGGAGCCTTTTCCGGCGACAGCAAGAACTCGCGCCAGAACATCCCGTTGATAGTCGGATTCCACTGGAATCTCACGCGCGCGTCCACCCTTGCACCAGGTGGGAGCAAGGCGAATTGACGACGCCTCGTCAATGGGTTTGCCGGCGAGCGCGTACGCCGGCTGGAATTTCAAACACTCTTCCCGGCGCAGGCCGAAGGCCTTTTGAAGCTCCAGGCTCAACCTTAGGCGTTCATTCTTGATGTTGGCCAATTTGGCTTCGGGCAAGGTCTTGGCCTTGGAGACATTCGTGACGTAGGTTCGTCGTCCGAGTCCCATCTTGTCGTTGGTTCGCGGGATGACGTTCTGTTTCCCCACTTTTTCCGCCCACCATCGCAAATGGGCCATGCGATTTTTGACCGTGGCCACTGACAAGCCATCCGCCTTCCATTGTTCCAACAAGACTTCAACATGTTTGGGCTTGAGCCCCCCTGCGCCCAAGTTGCGGAAGCCGTGGGCCAAAAGCTGATTTCCGACCTGCGCCAAGATGTCTCGCCGGGCTGCTTGCGTCGAGAACGAGCCATCCCTGTTGCGTTCGCACAGGGTCATGAGTTCCTTGACCAACTGAATCTTGCTCATCGGTTAGTGTTTACTAATGTCCTTCAGTCCGCAGACTGACGGAGATTTCACCGGGTGGCCGAGGCCATACGGCTGACCTCTTTCGAGGCGTTTCCCTTTCGGGTTTTGGGTCTTGAAGATTCCCTGACGGCAGTGCATGGCGTCCTGTTGGATGCGCATGCACTGGCTTCAAGTTGATTGGCAAGCCAATCTCTTCTCTCTGGTTTTTTTCAGTGACGCGGTGAACAACACCTGGGCTGAAAACCCTGTCCGGCTGCTTTGCACGGTGGCCGCGCAGCTCTAACGACTTTGCTATCCCCGGTTCCAATTTCCTGCCTTGTGGGCTGGATCTAGGTCCGATCGCTGGGATCAAGCGCTCCTTTTTTGGTGAGAAAAAGAGAAAACTACTGCTCGGTTGAAGCCTGGCCTTGAGCCAGTTTTTCTGTCTTGGCCTTGAATCTGTTTGCGCGTTCCACACTGTTCTTCTGACGTTTTCGGGCCTTCAAAACCGCCGCGCGGGCAGCTTCAATCAAGGCCTGCGATTGCGTCAATTCTGCTTTCAAGTCGACTGCCTGCTGCCTGGCTGAGGCCAATTCCGCAGACCCTTTTTTGTTGGCTTCGCGCAGCCTTTCGACCTCGGCCTGCAGGGCTTGAATCTGTTCATCGTTGCCATCTCCAAACAATGCCATACGTACCTCTTTGCATTTATCGACATCGTTATGAATAACGACGTAAGTTATTGATTTATATATGTTTTTTCTCTTGCATAGTACCTTTCGACTCTTCAAAATGCAAGCGTGCAGGCCGTCACTATCGAATGTTTTCTGTTTGCCTTGCTGGCCTGCGAATCGCGCGAAGCGTCACTACGAGCATGCGCCCGTAGAGACGCTTCGCAAGTCCAACTGCGGCGCCCTTTTTGGGCGCAAGAAAGGGTTTCGTCACCATGTTTCTCAACCGCCTGCAGTCCCTCGCTTTCGCGCTCGTGACTGGCGCCATCGCCACGTGGCTGGCCGCCGTGCGGGCGGCCAGCATCGTGGCGGCCGCAAACGAAGCGAAGGTCCTGACGGTCCTCCGCTTCGTCTACTTTCAGCCCGTCTCGGCGTGGCCCGTGTCGTTGTTCGTCTCCATGATCGCCACGATGTCGTTCGGCCTCTCCACTACCTTGCTGTTTTTCTGGCTGACCAGAAACACCATTTGGAGGAGTGGTCCGAGGGACGTCAGCTCCGGTCAAGCGGCCGCCGAGCTGGTCAGAAACTCGGCGGAGGCACTTCCACGAATTTTTGCTGGCCGGTACGGTGGCCGACAATTTCATGCGAGCCGGGAGGATCGTGGTCTTGTCGTCGGACCCCCCGGCACCGGTAAAACGGCATTTCTGGTCAACCAGGTACTGCAAGCCACCAGCCAAGGCCTCAGCTTTGCGGCAGTCGACCTGAAGCCGGAATTGCATTCAATCTTGTGCACCAGACTCATCAAGAGCGGGTATCGGGTTATTCGGCTTAACCCTTGCTCGGATGCGGATGATCCGTTTGCCGACTGCTGGAATCCACTGAATGAAATCCACGACGAGACTGAACTGGTGGAACTGTGTGCCGCACTTCTGCCTATCGACGAGCCGCGCGCCGCGCCGTTTGTGGAATCGCAACGGGACTGGCTGAAAGCTGCGGTTTTCCATGTTTCGGTTCAGCCGGGCGGAAGTCTGCCGATGGCGTTCGACACGTTGTCAAACAGCAGTGATCCTGCTGGCCTGCTAAAAATGCTGGCTGACTCGCCAAGTCAAAGTGCCCAACGCGTCGCCCGGCGTTTGCAGGCCGGCCTTGCCGGTCAAAAACCTGATCCGCTGATCTTGTCGGGCCTGACGGGCGCGCTACGAACACTTGATTTTTTGAGTCTGCCAGGCGTCCGCCGCAGCATCGGCCATAGCAATTTCAAAATCAGCGAACTGGGCCAAAGTGGGAACCCTGCTTCTCTATTTCTTCAGTTCGAGGAGACAAAACTGCAGGCGCTGGGGCCAGTCTTGGCACTCGTCGCAACGGGTCTTCTTCAAGGGCTGATCAGAACGGCCGGCGAGCGAAAACCCGTCGCCGTTTTTCTTGATGAGCTCGGGAACATGCCGCCGATCCCTGGGCTGCCAGAAAAACTCAACACGATCCGGTCGAGACTGATGCCAACCTGGATGTACTTCCAGACGATCGAGCAGATCAATCGTCGGTACGGCCGGGGTTCCGATGCGGTGTTCATGGCTTCGTCGGATGTCCAGATATTTTTCCGCCTGAATGACCACCCGACCCGCAAACTGGTCTCGGATCTGGTAGGTACCACCATCAAACAGAAGCACACCGTTTCGAATTCCGCGAAAGGCAGGACGGTGGCCACCAGCCGGGAACGTGTGTCGGTGATCGAACCCCATGAACTTGGCCAGTTGAAGCCGGGCGAGGTTTTAACGCTCTACCGCGGCGCTGCGGCGCGCGGCCAAGCGACGCCCTACTTCGAAGATTTCCCGGAATTTCGGCGGGCTTGACCAAGTCTGTTTCGCTCCACTCCACTCCAATCGAAGGAACTCAAAATGGTGAATTCAACATCAACCCAGCCGCCGGCCGCCCCCTCCCTCTGGGTGCTCCAGAAATTGGTGCGCGTTCGGCGCGGCTCTGAAACTTGGGAGACTGTAAGCAGGCCGATTTCGTTTTTTGAAGCGGATCGACGGCTGAAAAAATGCGACGGGTCAAAACAGTATCGAATATTGACTGGCGTCAGGCGGGCGATGCGCGTGAAATCCCGCATCGTTGACCTTGTGGGCGAGGTGCCGCACCATGGGTGAGCTGGTGGTTCATCAAACCAGGCCCGCCGAGCCACTGGCGGCGGGCTGGCTACGACGAATTGCCGGACCTGCAATTTCGGCGTGTCTATTTACCGGTCCCGTTCCGCCGGTTGAGTTGAGGCCAACGACGCTCGCCGGTTTTGCGTGCAAGAACGAACAAGACCGCCGTGTCTTCCTGAATTCTCGATGCAGATTTTGGAACCCAGGATCCGTGGTTTCGTTGATGCTGCACGAAATGGCGCACCGCTTGGTCATGGAGCACGAGAAGTCCACGGGTCGTTCGTTCGAGGCGCATGGCCCAGAATTTTTTTTGACTGTCATGGTCCTGTATCGCCGGGTAGACACGGCACTCGATGGAACCTATGCACTGGTCGATCGGTTGGCCCTCTACGACTTCCAAGACAGGCCGCCTGGGCTCCAACACCTTGAGCGGCCGGCTTGGGCGGCAGAGGTTTTGGGATGGGCCCTGCAGCATTTTGAATCCATTGCCAGTTCAAGCGCGAGCGCGGAAAGCATCCCAAAGCTGGCGGCCGATCTGTGGAGTGCGCACGCTGCGAGAAAAAACGCCCAGCGTGCAGAAGAAACCGCCAGACAGGGTGAAGTGATCCGATTGAAGGAGCAAGTGCTTCAAGTCGCGGGTGACGCGAGGATCGAGGTCGGTTTGTATCGAATTTTTGGGTGGACTGGATTTTTTGCCTCGATGGTTTTTGCCCTCTTTGCGTTCGTGGTATAGATCGCGAGCCATTTTCGGTGACGACCATCGGCTGCGCCGACCGCGCCCGGCGTGCTGCGCACCGAGTCTGCGTCTCGGCCTTGCGGCTTGGTCGCTTGTCCCTCCAGGGGGATGCTGGTCAGCACCCCCCGCCGCGCTGGCGCTTGGCGCCCCCAGGGGGAGGGCACAAGGCCTGCGGCCCTGCCCGGCCGCCCTGCGGCAGGCTCGCTGCGCTCGATGGACGGTGCTGGCCGATTCCGGCCAGCAAGGGGCGCTCGCCGCGCGGCGTTTTCATCGTGGCCACGCGATTTCCTCGCCGTCCCCTGCGAGTTGTCGCTTATCCGTGACTGTGCCCATGGCGGCCCGTGCGTCAAGGGTCGCTGCGCTCAGATCCTCACCCGGTCCCTGCGCTGCGCTTCGGGCTGCGGCTTCCGGTCTGTCCCTTGACACCCTGGCCTGATTCCATGTGCCCAGGGCCACGGGCGACAACTCACAGGGGACGGCGAGGAAATCAGGGTCGATGGTGCCCGATGAAAACCGAAACGAAGGGCTCGAATCTTCAGGCCCGGTGAGTGTGAAACCTCTGCATATATCAACCGCGCCCATGGCGCAGAAAGAAAGGCAAGACCATGAAAGTCATTACCCGTACCAAATTCATCCCCACCACAACCGAAGAGCGCGCTCACGCCCTGCAAACGGTCTTCGCGTCGATGCGAGAGCAGGCCGCCTCCATTGATGCTGCACACGATGCCGGCGTCCCAGCGCTGAGGCGCTTGTTCGAACTGTGCGAATCGCGAGACAGTGGCCAGATCAGCCGCGTGGCGCGGCTATTGGCGGGCCTTTACAACGGAACGGCGTATAGGTTTGACCTCACTGACCTGCGCGGCCTCGACACGGAGATTCTGGAGGATTGCCTGGCCGTGTTGAGGATGGACGCCAACCCGAGGCAGGAAGTCCACGAGTACTTCAAAGACGGAAACCGGCGGCTCCACTCTGTCTTCAGGAAGTTTGGCATCACGCCGCTACAACGCGAGGCCGATTGAACCTGGCCGAGTTACCAGCCGTGTTACGCCTCTTTGTCATACCTGCGTTCGACGCGCCTCATGAACACACCCAGCGAAAGTTCCAGGCCTGTGGCCAATTTGTGCAGGACCGACAGGGTCGGTTGTTTGCGACCTACCTCAATCAGGCTGAGGTAGGGCCGGTCCAGTTCACAACGGCCTGCCAGGTCCTCTTGCGTGAACCCGAGTTGCTGACGACGCACCCTGATCTCGACCCCCAAGGCTCGCATCAATACGGTATTGGTGCTCTGACGCATCCTCCGAATATTGGTCAGATGTATACTTTAGACACGTGTCTATAGACAGCAAAAACAACCAACCCAAAGGAGATATTTTTATGTTGGCGTATCAGCAACAAGAGGCCCGCAGACAGCTCCAGCAGCAGTTCTATTGGAAGAAGTACGGGATTACGGTCTTCCTCATATTCATTCCACTTATCTGGCTGAGCATCATCGGACTCTTCATCGCGTTCCTGCTGGCGTGGCCCGTCGCCAAATTCTGGGCAGGCAGTCTGGCTGACAAGAGCCTCTCCCGCATGCTGAGGATAGAAAACGCGGTCAAGGATCGCCTGCTGGGCACACCAGCAGCCGCGAGCTACTTCACGGCCGACGCCACCAATACCCCATGCGGAATTGCGGTGGACCCCGCCGCCGGAACCCTCACTGCGGTGACCTGGGTCGGCCCGTACACGAAACAGCGGCTGGAAACGCTGGCGGATGACTGTTTCAAGACTCAGGTGTTCGCGTCGGCGGAGATCCTGGAATGGAAGTCAGTCCAGCCGGGCGTGTCGCTGCACGAGCTCGTGGGTTCCGTTGCCCACCAACGGTCCGAGGACATCATGGCCGTGAACCGCCAGAACGCCAGGGCAATGCGCGAGCAACGTAACGGAACCGGTTTGTTCCTTGAGACCGATCGCTTCAACGCCCAGGAGGTGTTTTTAAACATGAACTATTCGGACGCGAAGCAATGGATGTTGCTGCTGAAGAAGTTCAGCGACCGGACATTGCCCGCCATCACTGAGCCAACCCCTTTCCCTCAACCTCAAAACTGATCAGGAGTTATCCATGAAATTTGTTCGATCTGCATTCATGCTCTGCGCCGCCCTGGCGCTCCCGGTGGCCTTGGGTGGCTGCATGTCCATGGGTTCAACGGCCATCGAAAAGGAGGACGCCGCCACCCTCGAACAGAAGATTGTTCGAGGCAAGACAACCAAGGCGCAAGTCCTGGCCATTTTTGGGGAACCACTGGAAAAGGGCACACGCGATGGCCGCGAATTCTGGGCCTACAGGACGACACAAACGTCGACGCGCACCTTTGTCCCGTTCGCCGGGTTGGTCACCAACAGTTCCGGCATCACGTCCAAGGACTTGGTGGTGTACTTCGATCGGGCCGGGGTGGTGCAGTCCTACGACCTGACCGAGGCGAAGAGCTGACGCCAAATGCCAATTGATGCCATCCGGCCAAAAATCTTGGGCCGAGGGTAGGCAGCCACGGCATTGTTAATGCCGTGGCTGCAAAGTTTTGCTGTGCGCGGGCGCAACAACGACGCCACGCATGACGCCAAAATTCATAAAACCCCGGAAATCGTGCACGGACGGCATTAACAATGCCGTCGCGACATGTTTCTGCCGCGTGCCCTGTGCAACGACATGCCTAGCTTCGGTTTCATTTTCGTCGCTTTGGCCTCGCCTGAGACGGTGCGTCGACTGATGGCACGGGCGACGATGACTGGGGCGCTTTCTCTGTCGTACTCGGGCATTCGTCGTTGCTAGATCTGCAATTCACCACCGTAAAAAAAAGGAACAGCACAATCGCCCGCCGGAACTCTTTCTCTGTCATGTAACCTCCATCGTCTACTTTGGTGCGCTCCAGTGGGTCTGAAGCGCTCAAAGAAATCTACCGCTGGACCGCTGGACGATGGCCGAGCAAGCTGGCTAAAACGACGACTTGCTCGGCAGCCAAGTCAAATAGATGTAACGGTCGTTCCCTCTTCCTGAAAAACAAAAAGTCCGCGAATCCCACCGGCGCGGCTACGGCGGCATGAAGTGCTTGGCCAAGAGTCTGGGGGACTCTTGGCGAGGCGGTAGGAGCCGGGCCGGAGGCCAAAAGCCGGCCTCAAAGCCGGCTTTTCTCCGTGGCCCGCCGAACACCTGCCGTCCGGCTGGTGCGGTCCGCCTTCAAGCTGCGCTGGTGATTAAATAGAGATTAAGAAAGGATTAGCTTGGTTTTGTCGAAGCCAGTAAACCCGCGCCAACGCTTGCTTTCCGGCCTATTCAGCCTGTGGATAGCGGGGTTGCTGGAACGGTACGCCGGGGTTGCTGGAACGGTACGCCGGGGTCGCTGGAACGGTACGCCGGGGTCGCTGGAACGGTATCAACCGCGAGGCTTCCGGGGCTTGACCGCCTTCCTGTCCAAGTGCCGCCGTTGCGCCCCCATGACCTTCTTCTCGACGTGCACCAGGTCCCCTCGAATGTCGTAGTCAAAGAACCCGCCGCTGACCTTGGCTACCGCGTCGAGCGCCTTGCGCAGCGTCTTAACAAAGTCACTCATCAAGACCGCCTCGCTGCCGCAGAGACTGTGCAGCGAGGCGACTTTCATCGGGAACGGTTTTGCATGGCTGGCATAAAACCCATGCAGCCATTGGGCCAGCGGCTGGCCGTCCAGTTTGCGCCGAACCGCCCATTCCACCTGCGTGAACTGATCGGGCCCGAACAAGGCCAGCAGCTTTGAGTTCAGCACGATCACCCATTCCTGCGTCTCGTTGTCCTTGAAAGCCTCGCTGATCAGGCCGCCAATGTAGGCATGGTGCCCCTGCTCGATCTCGATGGTGTTGGCCCTCAACCGAGTCAGCCGCTTGTGCAGCGTCTCCCTGTTCTTTCCACTGTCAGTCTTCCCCATGAGTTTCAACAACAAGTAGGACGTCACTCTACATTCATCGCCCATCGTCTGGAGGCGCAACGAGTGCAGCACACTTTCATAGGCGTCGAGGTCACCTTGGTCGAAACGCAGCCCTGTGCAGAAGACCTTCAAGCCATGGAGCGCAGCTAGCTGCTCACGCTCCATGTGGCGGCGCTTGCCCTTGCCGATCGCGCCGAACAGAGCCGACCGCAGGAATGCGTTTGGCACCGCCCGGACGGATTCCGCCCAAGGCTTCAGCCGAACAGGTACAACTTTCTCGGCCTGCGCTGCGGCGGCCTTTGCCGCCGCAGCCTTCTCCGCTAGAAACTCAAAACAGCTTTTTTTCTGGTCGTGATCTTTGACGACCAGAGCATCAACGACGGCCCGCATGGCAGCCTCACGCGGTTAATGATGCTGCCTGTCTTTCTAACGTTTCTTTCTTCGTTGGCCTACCCCGCCCGCGCTTTCCGGCTGGGTTGACTTGCCGCGCGCCTTCCATCCACGCTTGCACGTCTTCGACAGTCCAACAAAGCCGCCTCGAGTTCGGCAACTTGTATGGCCGGGGGATGAGATGCTTGTACTTTTCGTTCGTCGCGCACGTCCTAATCGTCGTCGCGGTTTTACCGATCGCCTTCGATAGCGCTTCTATGAAAACAATTTCTGGAAGAGTGCCGGCGTCTTGATTGACATTCAACACATTGATCGAAACCATAAATACCTCACACATACATCGCATGTGTGGAGGCCGGTTATCGCTGCCCTGAAGAAGGGCTCCCGCTCACGGTGTCGTCGAATTGTCAAAAGCGTACTGCCGGTAACCTTATGCTTAGCCCCGACTCGCTTGACCTTAGGCAGATAACTATCTTCGCCCCGGAGTTCCCTCCGTCTTGCCAAGTCCTATCCCCCACGGATTCCACCTGACTCACCGACCCGCGCGCCCTGGGCTACACAGCATTTTTTTTGGCGCCGATCGGTGTGCTGTTACGTACACCCATGAATATCAGTCTATAGCCCAACGATGACACTGTCAACGGGACATTTTTGGGACAATGAAAATGGAACATCACTTCAATTTGACATTCATGCCTTCATCGATTTATATCGATAAAAGATCGATTTTCAGAGGAGAAAACTCGAAAAACAACACAGAAGCAGGACTTGCGATTCGGACGAAAATTTGACGTTCATCGGATTTTAAGTCCGCTGTGTCTACCAATTTCACCATCCGGGCGTGATGCCATCCATCACAAAAAAGCCCCGACAACGGAGTTGGCGGGGCTTTGAACTTGGAGGCGCGAGCCGGAGTCGAACCGACCTACACGGATTTGCAATCCGGTGCATAACCGCTTTGCTATCGCGCCAAATCACCGACATCGTCAGCGCCGCTGACACCAATAAAAAAGGGAAGCTCAGACTTCCCTTTTCTTAAAAATTGGAGCGGGAAAAGAGTCTCGAACTCTCGACCTCAACCTTGGCAAGGTTGCGCTCTACCAACTGAGCTATTCCCGCGTTTCGATCCTCAAATTATAGAACAGTTTTTTTGACTTTTCCCTGGCACACTCGAAATTTTTTGAGCACTCAGTGCTTCACCGAAGGATGCGTGGCCTGTGCCGCCGGTTCCGTCTGTGCCGAGGGCAGCGGTGTTGCGCCAGTGGCGGGGTCTTCGTCCGGCAGCGGCACGGGATGGTGCTCCAAAGCCAGTTCCAGCACCTTGTCAATCCACTTCACCGGAACGATCTCCAGCCCATCCTTCACGTTGGCCGGGATGTCTTGCAGGTCCTTGGCATTTTCCTCGGGGATCAACACGGTCTTGATGCCGCCTCGCAGTGCCGCCAACAGCTTCTCCTTCAGCCCCCCAATGGCGGTAACCTCGCCGCGCAACGTGATCTCGCCCGTCATGGCCACATCGCTGCGCACGGGAATACCCGTCAGCGCCGACACAAAGGCCGTGGTCAACGCCGCGCCGGCACTCGGGCCGTCCTTGGGCGTGGCACCGTCCGGCACGTGAATATGAATGTCCTTCTTCTCGAACACCTCATCCTTGATACCGAGACGCCGGGCACGGCTGCGCACCACCGTGCGAGCAGCTTCTACCGACTCTTTCATGACATCGCCCAGCGAACCGGTACGAGTGATCGCGCCCTTGCCGGGCGTGATCGCGGCCTCGATGGTGAGCAGGTCGCCGCCCACCTCGGTCCAGGCCAAGCCCACGACCTGACCCACCTGGTTTTGCAGCTCAGCGCGGCCATATGAATACTTGCGCACGCCCAGGAAGTCGTTGAGATTCTCGCCCGTTACGCGGACCTCAGGGCTCATCTTCTTAAGCAGCAAGCCCTTCACGACCTTGCGGCAAATCTTGGAAAGTTCGCGTTCCAGCGACCGCACACCAGCCTCGCGCGTGTAGTAGCGCACGATGTCGCGCACGGCCTCTTCGGTGACCAGCAGTTCCCCCTCCTTGACACCATTGTTCTTGAGCTGCTTGGGCAGCAGGTACTTCAGGGCGATACTCGTTTTCTCGTCCTCGGTGTACCCGGATAGCCGGATCACTTCCATACGATCGAGCAAAGCGGGCGGGATATTCATGGAGTTGGAGGTCGCCACGAACATCACGTCGCTCAGGTCAAAATCCACCTCTACATAATGGTCACCGAACTTATGGTTCTGCTCGGGGTCCAGCACTTCCAGCAACGCGCTGGATGGGTCGCCACGAAAGTCTGTTCCCAGCTTGTCAATTTCGTCCAGGAGAAACAGAGGATTGCGCGTGCCCACCTTTCCGAGGCTTTGCAACACCTTGCCGGGCAAGGCGCCGATGTAGGTGCGGCGATGCCCCCGGATTTCGGCTTCATCGCGCATGCCACCCAGCGCCATGCGCACGTATTTGCGCCCCGTGGCCTTCGCGATGGACTGACCCAGTGAGGTCTTGCCCACACCGGGAGGGCCCACCAGACACAGGATGGGCGCCTTCACCTTGTCCACGCGTTGCTGCACCGCCAGGTATTCCACGATCCGGTCCTTGACCTTTTCCAAACCGTAGTGGTCTTCGTTCAGCACGCCTTCAGCATGCTCCAGATCGTGCTTGATCTTGGTCTTCTTGCTCCATGGCAGGGAAGTCAGCACGTCGATGTAGTTGCGCACCACGGTTGCTTCGGCTGACATGGGCGACATCAGTTTGAGCTTCTTGAGCTCGCCTTCGGCCTTCTTCAGTGCTTCCTTGGGCATCCTGGCGAGGCGGATCTTCTTTTCAATCTCGTCAAGGTCGGACCCCTCTTCTCCTTCACCCAATTCCTTCTGGATAGCCTTGACCTGTTCATTCAGGTAGAAGTCGCGCTGGTTCTTCTCCATCTGCCGCTTTACCCGCCCGCGAATCTTCTTGTCCACATTGAGGATGTCGACCTCGCGCTCCAACTGCTCAAACAGATTTTCCAGCCGAGCACGCACGTCCGCCAGGCCGAGCACGGCCTGCTTGTTATCCAGCTTGAGGGGCAGGTGCGCCGCGATCGTATCGGCCAACCGGCCCGCGTCGTCGATGCTTGAGATGGAGGTCAGGATTTCCGGCGGAATCTTCTTATTCAGTTTGACGTACTGATCAAACTGTTGCATCACGGCGCGACGCAGGGCCTCAACTTCACGGCTTTGGGTTTCAGTGACCGCCCCACCCGCTTCTTCCGCGGACTCGATCGGCGTGACAGTGGCCGAGAAATGGGTTTGCCCATCCTCGATCTTGTTGACGTTGGCGCGCTGCTGCCCCTCCACCAGCACCTTGACGGTGCCGTCCGGCAGCTTGAGCATCTGAAGAATGGTCGAGATGCAGCCCGTGTCGAACATGTCTGACACGGTCGGTTCATCCTTGGCAGCCGCCTTTTGGGCCACCAGCATGATGCGCCGTTCGGACTCCATGGCAGCTTCCAGCGCCTTGATGCTCTTGGGACGCCCCACAAACAGCGGAATCACCATGTGCGGAAACACGACCACGTCGCGCAGGGGCAGCAGTGGCAGTTGCAGGGGAATGGCAGGCAGATGGGTCTGTGCGGACATGGTGATCCTTTGAGTTACCTGATGAATATGGTCCGCCAGGCGGTAATTTCAAGCCGCCACGGAGCACGGTTGAAACTGTAGTGGAAAACGCCCGAGAGCGTTAGAAGGAAGTGCCCCGGCGATCAGGCCTTCTTCGCCGCTTCGCGGTACACCAGCAGTGGAGGCTTGTTGTCCTCGATCGTGGACTCGTCGACCACCACCTTGTCCACGTTCTGGCAGCTCGGCAGGTCGAACATCGTGTCAATCAGCGCCTGCTCAAGGATGGAGCGCAATCCGCGTGCCCCCGTCTTGCGCGTCAGCGCCTTGCGGGCAATGGCCTTGAGGGCAGACGGCCGGATTTCGAGATCCACACCCTCCATGGACAGCAGTTTCGCGTACTGCTTGACCAAGGCGTTCTTGGGTTAGGTCAGGATCTGCACCAAGGCGTCCTCACTCAGCTCTGTCAGCGTGGCCACCACCGGCATGCGGCCCACCAGCTCCGGAATCAGGCCGAATTTGACGAGGTCCTCAGGTTCTACGTCCTTGAAGGCCTCTGTCAGACTGCGCTGCTTCTTGCTTTTGACCGTGGCGCTGAAGCCCATGCCGGACGACTCCATGCGGTTCTCGATCACTTTTTCGAGTCCGGCGAAAGCGCCTCCGCAGATGAACAGGATGTTGGTGGTATCGACCTGCACGAAATCCTGGTTCGGGTGCTTGCGACCGCCTTGCGGCGGCACGCTGGCCATGGTGCCTTCGATCAGCTTGAGCAGCGCCTGCTGCACGCCCTCACCCGACACATCGCGGGTAATGGACGGGTTGTCCGATTTGCGCGAAATCTTGTCGATTTCGTCGATGTAGACAATGCCTTGCTGCGCGCGCTCGACTTCGTAGTTGCAGCTCTGCAGCAGTTTGAGGACGATATTCTCCACATCCTCCCCTACGTAGCCCGCTTCCGTCAAAGTTGTCGCGTCAGCCATGACGAACGGTACGTTCAACATGCGTGCCAGGGTCTGGGCGAGCAGGGTCTTGCCGGAGCCGGTGGGGCCGATGAGCAGGATGTTGCTCTTGGCCAGTTCTACATCATCCTTGGCGCGCTTATCCTGATGCCGCAATCGCTTGTAGTGGTTGTACACCGCCACCGCTAGGGTGCGCTTGGCGACCTCCTGACCAATGACGTAGTTATCCAGGTTCGCCTTGATCTCGGCGGGTGACGGTAAATCGCCCTTGTCCCCACCCGCATCGGTCGTTGCCGGCAGTTCATCACGGATGATGTCGTTGCACAGGTCGATGCACTCGTCGCAGATGAACACGGAGGGACCGGCGATGAGTTTCTTAACCTCGTGCTGACTCTTTCCGCAGAACGAGCAGTACAGGGCTTTTTCGCCGGAAGAGCCTTTTTTTTCGGCCATGTGGGAGATGCCTTTTCGGGGAAGTTACCAAATGATACCCAAACCCGCCTGCGCCGGCCTCGGCCGGCGTATGCACGGTGGGTCTCGGTCGATCAGGGGCGTTTGGCGATGACCTGGTCAATCAGTCCGTAGTCGCGCGCCTCCTCGGCGGATAGGAAGTAGTCGCGCTCGGTGTCAGCCGCGATTTTTTCGAGTGGCTGACCGGTACGCTCCGCCAAGATCTTGTTGAGTTGCTCACGCGTCTTGAGAATCTCGCGGGCCTGGATCTCGATTTCCGTGGCCTGTCCCTGTGATCCCCCCGAAGGCTGGTGGATCATGACCTTGGAGTTGGGCAAGGAAAAACGCTTGCCCTTGGCGCCCGACGCCAGAAGAAACGCTCCCATGCTCGCGGCCATGCCGGTGCATAGGGTGGAGACATCCGGCTTGATGAAATTCATGGTGTCGTAAATCGCCATGCCCGCGCTGACCGACCCACCGGGAGAGTTGATGTAGAACGAAATGTCCTTGTCGGGATTCTCGCTTTCGAGAAACAACAACTGCGCCACCACCAGATTGGCGGACTGGTCGTTCACTGGACCGACCAAAAAGATGACACGCTCCTTGAGCAACCTGGAGTAGATGTCGTAGGAGCGTTCTCCCCGGCCGGATTGCTCGATGACCATGGGAATCAGGCCCAAGGCTTGCGTTTCAATTGCGCTCATAGTCTTCCTAATCAGTGGAGGTTCGAACATGCACTTCGCAGGCATCCGCCCATCCTGCATGGTCCAGCGAAAAGCCTACTGTACCTAAAAAAAGCAAGGCCCAAAGGAGTTGGGGCCTGTGCCAAGAAGCACAAGCCCCGTTCTGCCATTCGTCATGCACGACGGCTGACCAAAGGGCATCCCCTCGGCCAGACAAGCCTGATCAGCCCTGCTGGCCCATGAGTTCGTCAAAGCTCACGGCCTTGACGTTCACCTTGGCCTTGGACAGCACATACTCAGTGACATTGTTTTCCAGCACGACGGCCTGGACTTCACCCAGACGGTTGGCGTCGCCGTAGTACCAGCGCACGACTTCCGCAGGCTTCTCGTAGCTGGCGGCCAGTTCCTCGATGTGTGCCTTGACCTGTTCCGGCTTGGCCGCCAGATCGTTGCTACGTACAAGCTCGGCCACCGCCAATCCGAGACGCACACGACGTTCCGCCTGGGGGCGGAAAATATCCTCGGGGATGGGGGCCTTGTCAGCGTCCTTGATGCCACGCTGCTTCAGATCGGCACGAGCGCCCTCAACCATGCGCTCAATCTCCGCCTGCACACTCGCCTTGGGGCACTCCAGCTCGGCCTTGGACAGCAAGGCGTCCATCACGGCCTGCTTGTTACGGGACAGCAGACGGAACTTGACTTCCCGCTCCAGGTTCTTGCGGATGTCGGCGCGCAGACCTTCCACGGTAGCATCGTCAATGCCCAGCGACTTGGCCAGCGCGGCATTCACCTCGGGCAGGTGCGCGGCTTCAATCTTGTGCACCGTCACCATGAAGTCAGCCGTCTTGCCGGCCACGTCCTGACCATGGTAATCAGCCGGAAAGGCCAGCGGGAAAGTCTTGCTCTCACCGACCTTCATGCCGCGCGTCGCGTCTTCGAATTCCTTGAGCATCTGGCCCTCGCCCACAAGGAACTGGAAACCTTCGGCCTTGCCACCGGCAAACGGTTCACCGTCGATCTTGCCCTCGAAGTCCACCGTCACGCGGTCACCATCCTGGGCGGCGGCGTCCTGCGCGCGCAATGCGAAGGTGCGACGCTGCTTGCGCAGGATTTCCAGGGTCTTGTCGATGGCGGCTTCCGTGACTTCGGTTTCGAGCTTTTCCACCTCGGCACCGGCCAGATCGGCAATCTTCACTTCGGGATACACCTCGAACACCGCGTCAAAGGCCATCTCACCCTGAGCCGCCGTCTCCTTTTCGGTAATGCGCGGCTGACCCGCAACGCGCAGGTTGGCCTCATTGGCGGCGTTGGCGAAGGCCTCACCCACCTTGTCGTTCATGACTTCGTACTGCACCGAATAACCATAGCGTTGGGCGACGACGTTCATCGGCACCTTGCCGGGACGAAAGCCGTCCATCCTGACGGTGCGGGCCAAGCGCTTGAGGCGCGAATTGACTTCCGCCTGGATGGCTGCGACCGGCAAGGTCAGCGTCATCTTGCGTTCCAGTTTCTCAAGTGTCTCAACGGTCACGGCCATGTTGGTTCTCCTAAAGTGACGGGGTCTGCGCTGGCGCGTCTCAATGCGTCTTGCCCCACAAAATATCCAAAAGTCCCTGGTGCGCGGGGGGGGACTCGAACCCCCACACCATTGCTGGCGTCAGGACCTAAACCTGGTGCGTCTACCAATTTCGCCACCCGCGCACAAATACAAAGCGGTCGGTCAGGGGGCCCAGCAGGCAGGCCTGCGGACCACCCAACCGACCGCCTGAAATCGGTCAACCGACTATTTTACTTGCAACGGGTCGCGTTTGACGCGGAACCAGGCCGCGTACATGGCGGGCAACGCCAGCAGGGTCAGTACCGTGGCCACGATCAGGCCACCCATGATGGCCACCGCCATCGGTCCCCAGAACACGCTGCGCGACAGCGGGATCATCGCCAGCACCGCGGCGGCGGCGGTCAGCACGATGGGGCGCAAACGCCGCACGGCGGATTCGACGATGGCGTCCCAGGCCGCCACACCACGTTCGCGATCCTGCTCGATCTGATCAATCAGGATCACTGAATTGCGCTGGATCATGCCCATGAGCGCGATGACACCCAAGAGAGCCACGAACCCGAACGGACGTCCCAGCGCCAGAAGTGAAGCCGCCACGCCCGCGATGCCCAGCGGCCCCGTCAGGAACACCAGCATGGCGCGACTGAAGCTGTGCAGTTGCAGCATGAGCAACGTGAACGTGATGAACAGCATGATGGGCACGCCGGCGGCGATGGACGCCGAACCCTTGCTGCTCTGCTCCACGGCGCCCGCCACGGCGATACGGTAACCCTGCAGTCCGTTGGCCTGCCATTGCGCCTCCAATTGGCGCAATGAAGGCAACAACGCCTGGGTCACCGTCGCCCCCTGCAGGCCTTCCACGATGTCGCACTGAACGGTGATGGCGTAGTCACGGTTCTGGCGCCACATGACGCCGGGTTCCCAGGTGAACACGGGCCTGGCGATCTGCAACAGCGGGATCGCCTTGCCTGAAGCCGTGGGCAGGTAGGCATTGCCGATGTCGGTGATGGCGTTGCGCTCTTCCATCGGTTGACGCAGCACGATGTCGATCAGCTTGTCTCCCTCACGGAACTGCCCGACGGTACTGCCGGAGAACACGGTCCGGGTCGCTTGGGCAATGGACTGGCTGCTCACCCCAAGGGCGCGCGCCTTGGCCTGGTCCACTTCGAGCCGGATCACCTTGACCGGCTCGTTCCAGTTGTCGTTCACCCCGCGTGTGTCCGGGCTTTCCCGCATGAGCGCCTTGACTTCATCGGCACGCTCGCGCAACACCGACGGATCGGGACCCTCCACGCGGAACTGCACGGGATAGGGCACAGGGGGACCATTGGGCAGCAGCTTGACCCGGCCACGCACCTCAGGGAACTCCTGCGCCAACAAGGCCGGCAGCTTGACCCGCAGCGACTCGCGCAACTTCAAATCCCGCGGCACGATGATGAACTGGGACACGTTGGACTGTGGAAACACCTGGTCCAGCGGCAGGTAAAAGCGTGGCACGCCTGAGCCCACCCACGTACTGACGCTCTCCACACCCGGCTCCTGCATCAGGCGCTGCTCGACCCGCCGTGTCGTGTCTTCGTTCGCCGCGAAGGACGTTCCCTCCGCAAACCAGATGTCCACCATGATCTCCGGGCGGCTGGAGTCCGGGAAGAACTGCTGCTGGACTTTGCCCATGCCAACAATGCCCATGGCAAACGTCAGCAGGGTGGCACCAATGGTGATCCAGCGGTGTTCCACGCACCCGTTCACCGCCGCGCGAAACCGGTTGTAGAACGGGGTATCGAACATCTCGTGCGCCACGCCATCCTCTCCTGGCATCTTGCCGCCGGCGATGGGGGCATGGGGCTTGACCCTGAGCAGCAGCGTGCCCAGATAGGGCACGAAATACACCGACACCAGCCAGCTCAGGCACAGGGCAATCACTGTCACCGCGAAGATCGCGAACGTGTACTCGCCGGTCATGGACTTTGCGATGCCAATGGGAAGAAAGCCGGCGGCTGTGATCAGCGTTCCGGTCAACATGGGCATGGCCGTGACCTCGTAGGCGAAGGTCGCCGCACGTGCCTTGTCGTAACCCTCCTCCAGCTTGCGCACCATCATTTCGACGGCAATGATGGCGTCGTCCACCAGCAGCCCCAGCGCGATGATGAGTGACCCCAGCGAAATCTTGTGCAGGCCAATACCCCAGTACCACATGGCCAGGAAGGTCAGCCCCAATACCAGCGGAATGGTGATGGCCACCACCAGGCCGGGACGCATGTCGATGGTGTAGCGGCGCAGCCAGCGGGACTCGCCCGGATGCACATGGAAACCCAGCGCCACGAAGCTCACCCCCAGCACGATCACCACCGCCTCGATCAGTACCCGCACGAACTCGTTCACCGAAGTGGCCACGGCCTTGGGCTGATCCTGCAATTGCGACAGCGTCACCCCGGCAGGCAAGGTCTTTTCGATGTCACGCACTGCGGTCTTGAGAGCCTTGCCCAGCACGATGATGTCGCCGCCCTTGGCCATGGAGACGCCCAGGGCAATGGCTTCCTGCCCCTGGTGACGCGCCTTGACCTGAGGTGGTTCGACCAGGCCCCGCCGTATCTGCGCGATGTCGCCCAGCGTCAGTTGGTTGCCGGAGCTGCCGCGGATGGGCATGGCGCGCAGTTGCTCCACGGCAGTGAACTGACCGGCGACCCGCAACTGCACCACGTCCAGCGGCGTCTGGATGGTACCGGCGGACTCCACGGCGTTCTGCTGCCCCAACTGCGCCAACACCTGGCTCATGTCCAGCCCCAGTTGGGCCAGGCGCTGCTGCGAGATTTCGACGTACAGCCTTTCATCCTGCACACCGAACAGCTCCACCTTGGCCACGTCCTGCACCTGAAGCAGCCGCTGGCGCACATCATCCGCCATGGTCTTGAGCTCGGGGTAGCTGAACCCATCGCCGTGCAAGGCATAGATCACGCCGTACACATCACCGAAATCGTCGTTGAAGAACGGCCCCTGCACACCCTGCGGCAGCGTGTAGCGCATGTCCCCCACCTTCTTGCGCACCGCATACCACACGCTGGGCACCTCGGACGGCCGTGAATAGTCCTTGAGCTCCAGAATGATCTGGGACTCGCCGGGCTTGGAGTAGCTGCGGATCTTGTCCGCGTAGGGCACTTCCTGAAGCGTGCGTTCGATCTTGTCGGTCACCTGCTCCGCCACCTGTTGCGCCGTGGCCCCCGGCCAGTAGGTGCGCACCACCATGGCTCGGAAGGTGAACGGCGGATCTTCGTCCTGCCCCAGTTGGAAGTAGGAGGCAAAGCCCAGCACCAGCAGCACCACCATGAGGTAGCGCGTCAGTGCCGCGTGCTCCAGCGCCCAGCGCGAGAGGTTGAAGCCGGGTTTCACATCGTCCCTGTCATTCATGGTCACCTCACTGACCAACGGCTCGGGGAGCCGACGAGGCCGACGCAGCCGCGACCGGCGGCTTGTAGATCGTGACCTTTTGCCCCGGCGACAGCACATGCACGCCGGTGGACACCACCAGCATGCCCGGGGTCACGCCGGCGGACACCACGGCCTCATTGGCATCGGCTGTCGTTACCGTGATCGGCACCGACCTGACCTGCATCGTGGCCGGGTCCAGCACCCAGACCGCCGTGTTCTTGCCATCCTGGCGCAAGGCACTGGTGGGCAGCTTGATGGCCTGTGTGCCGGCGCGGCTCAGCGCCTGTGGCGTCACGTACACCGTGCTGCCCAGAGGCGGCGCCTCCCCCTCCGTCAGGGCCACCTTCACGGTGTAAGTGCGCGTCACCGGATCGGCCGCGGCCCCCACCTCCCGTACCACTGCCGTACGCATCGCTCCAGGGACCCAGCCACGCACCTGCACGTGCGAACCCAGAGGGATGTTGACGACCCGGTCCTCGGGGACGGCAAACACCGCGTCCCGCGGGCCGTCAGCCGCCAAGCGCACCACCGGCGTGCCGGGGGCCACCACCTGGCCGGGCTCAGCCTCCACGGCGGTGACGATGCCCGACACATCGGCGTACAGGTTGGCGTAGGCGGCCTGATGGCCCTGCGTGGAAAGTTGAGCCTGTGCCTGCTCCAGTTGCGCCTGTGCCGCTTTCAGTGCCGTATCGCGCCGCTCCAGCTCCGCGCCACTGATGAAGCCCTGGTCCTTGAGCTCCTTGAAACGCTTGAAATCCGCCGCCGCCAGATCCCGGTTGGTCTGGGCAGCTGCCACCTGGGCGCGCGCGGCATTGGCGGCAAGCTGGTAGTCCTGCGGATCGATGCGCGCCAGCAGTTGACCCGGCTTGACCCGCTGCCCCACCTGCGCTTCGCGGGCAACGATCTTGCCCCCTACCCGAAACCCCAGGCGCGACTCCACCTGAGCCCGGACTTCACCCGCGAACTCCAGCTCACTGGCCAGCGTTCCGCTGCCCACCGTGAGCACTTTCACAGCCCGTATCGGCTCAGGCGTTGCCTCGGTCTTGGAGCAGGCCACCAAGAGCGCGGCCATCGCCCCGGTACTCGCCACGATCGCCCCCGCTCGAACCACCCCATGCAAGAGCGGCAACATCCCGTCGTTTTTCATAGCTGCACCCGAACTTGTTACAAATATTAATGACTGACTGGTTAGTAATGTAAAAAACAGGTTGATGTTTGTCAAGCACCGGCGTGCGCAAGGCGACAATGGCACGGTGAACGATTCCCTGCCCAGCGCGTCACCGCCATCCGCGCACTACGAGAACTTCCCGGTCGCGTCCTTTCTTTGTCCTGCCCACCTGCGGCCGGCCATTGCCGCCATCTACGGGTTCGCCCGCACGGCGGACGACCTGGCCGATGAGGGCGCCGTCGGGGCTACACAGCGGCTCCAGGCTCTGCAGACCTATCGCGGCGACCTGAACGCCGTGGCGCAAGGACTGCCCCACAGCGGACATTGGCCGCAGGTGTTTGACCCGCTGCGCGCGACCTTGCTGCAGTTCCGCTTGCCCGTGCCTCTGTTGGGCGACCTGCTCGATGCCTTCGAGCAGGATGTGATCAAGACCCGAGACCGCGTGGGCTACGCCGACCAGGCCGAACTGCTGGACTACTGCCGCCGCTCCGCCAACCCGGTGGGGCGCCTACTGTTGCACCTGTACGGCGTGAACGACCCCACCTCGCTGCGCCAGAGCGACGCCATCTGCACCGCCTTGCAACTCATCAACTTCTGGCAGGACCTGAGCGTGGACATCCCACGTGGCCGCTACTACCTGCCGGCCCAGGACTGCGCCACGCACGGCGTCACCGTGGCCGACCTGCAGTCCTTGCGTCAAACCGGAAACGCTACCCAATTGATAGCACAACAGTGCCACACAGCAAGGGCCATGATGCTGATGGGCAAAGATTTGGTGCACACCGTGCCGGGCCGCGCGGGCTGGGAGCTGCGGCTCGTGGTCCAGGGCGGGTTGCGCATCCTGGACAAGATCGAGGCGCTGAAGTTCGCGACGTTCACCACTCGCCCCACTCTGGGGCGATGGGACGTCACCATCATGCTCTGGCGCGCCGTGTGGATGCACCCATCGCCTTGAGGCTCAGGGCTTGGGCGTCCAGACAAAGGTAGCCACGCTGCCCGCGGCCAGCGAATAGGCAAAGGCCCGCCCAGCCTGGCGCACGCTGACGCTACGCGCAGCCCCCGAGCCGTTGACCACGATGAGCACGATGGAGCCGTCGTCCGCATTGCGAAACGCCACGCTGTCCAGGCCATTGACCGCCGTGCTGGAATCGATGCGCTGGGCGTCCGGCCGCACGAAGCGGCTGGCATGCGCCAGGGCGTAGTACTCGACGTTGCGTGTCACAGCACCTGTGGTCGAGTTGATCGTCACAACCCCACGGCAATTGGTGCAGCCTCCCAGATGCGGGCCATGGTTCTCATCCAGAGCCAGGTTCCACAGCAGCACGCCGCGCGCCCAGTTGCGTGTAGCGCCAATGACCAGGGTACGCACGTTCCAGAGCAGGTTGTCGCTCCACACGGGTGCCCATTGCCCTCCAGAGCATTCGGTGAAGTAGGTCTCCTTGTCGGGGTAGGCGTTGTGCACCTGGGTCTGCGTGCTCACGTCTCCGGCGTAGCAGTGCCAGGCCACACCCGCCACAAAGGGGCGCGCCACAGGATCGGCGAGCACGCTCAATGGCGAGTTCGGATCGTCCCAGTTGTGGTCCCAGTCCAGCAGACGCGGTGCCGAGGCCCGCTGTGCCAGCAGCGGCCCCAGATGTTGCCCCACCAAGGTCGCGCGGGCGCCGGGGTCCAGCAGCATGCCGGGATAGTCGGGCGGCTCATAGTGCGGCTCGTTCTGCGCGGTTAGCGCATGCAGGGGCACGCCTTCGGCCTGCATGGCGTCGGCAAACTTCACAAGGTAGCGCGCAAAGGCGTCGTAGGCCTGCGGCCGCAGTGTGCCCTTGACGGCAGGGTCCGGACTGCGGGTCAGACTGCCGTTGGCCTTCATCCACGCCGGTGCGCTCCAGGGCGATGCCATGACGGCCAGCCTGGGATTGAGCGCCAGCGCGCCCTTCACGGTGGGCAGCACGTCGGCACGCATGGGGTCGATGGAAAAGTGGGTCAGGGCTTCGTCGGTCTGGCCGGAGGGCATGTCGTCCAGCGTGTAGTGCGTGCGGGAAAAGTCCGAGGCTCCGATGGTCAGCCGCGTAAAGCTCAGTCCGATGCCGGTGCCGCGGCCAAACAGGTCTTCCATCAGCGCCGTGCGCTGCGTGCCACTCATGCGGTTCTGGATGAGCCAGGCCGAGGCGTCCGTGATGGCCGCGCCAAAGCCCACCATGCTCTGGTAGCGCACCGAGGCATCCACATCGATGTTGTTGTTCGCCGGCGCCGAGGCGCTGAAGGCCATGTCCGCGGCACGCGCCAGCAACTGGCTTTGGTCAGCAAGGGTCACCCAGGCCTGTACGGTCGGTCCGGGGGCGGGCGTGGGCTGACACACGCCGTTCACCAGGGTTTCTCCGAGCGCACAGACGGGTGGTGGCGTGCTGCTCCCCCCGGAGCCGCCCCCGCACGAGAGCAGCAGCACGAATGCGCCGCCCACCGTGCACCCTGCCAAGATCCTTCTTGTCGTGTATGCATGCCTCATGTCCCCTCCTTGCGTCAGGTGGTGATGTTCCCGATGACCGCCATCGTGGTCGCTGTATACACTCGGGGCACCCAGCCTGCATTGTCCATGACCCCGCAAGACTACGTCCAACAGAAAGCCGCTGCCTCGGGGAGCAGCTTCTACTACGCCTTCCTGTTCCTGCCGCCCTCCAAGCGCGCGGCCATCACCGCCTTCTACGCCTTTTGCCGCGAAGTCGACGACGTCGTGGACGAGGTAACTGATCCGGGCGTGGCGCGCACCAAGCTGGCGTGGTGGCAAGCCGAGGTGGCCCAGTCGTTTGCCGGCCACCCCAGCCACCCGGTGATGCAGGCGCTGATGCCCTGCGTGCCCGGCTACGGCATCGAGCAACATCAGTTGCAGGCGGTGATCGAAGGTTGCCAGATGGACCTGCAACAGACGCGCTACCTGGACTACCCCGCCCTGCAGACCTACTGCCACCTCGTGGCGGGGGTGGTGGGCGAGGTGTCGGCGCGGATCTTTGGCCAGACTCATGAGCAGACCACGCAGTACGCGCACCGGCTGGGACAAGCCTTTCAGCTCACCAACATCATTCGCGACGTGGGCGAGGACGCGATGCGCGGTCGCATCTACCTGCCCATCAGCGAACTGCAGCAGTTCGGCGTGAAGGTGCACGAAATCCTCCAGCGCGACAACTCGGACGACTTCAGGCCCCGCTTCGCCGCCCTCATGCAGTTCCAGGCCCGGCGCGCCCACCAGTTGTACGACGAAGCCCTGGCCCTGCTGCCGGCCGCGGACCGGCGTGCGCAAAAGCCCGGACTCATGATGGCCAGCATCTACCGCACGCTGCTGCGCGAGATCGAACGCGACGGCTTCCAGGTGCTCCACCGCCGCGTCAGCCTCACACCCCTGCGCAAGCTCTGGCTGGCGTGGAAGGTGCAGGCACTGGGCCGCGTCTAGGGCGGCTCCAACCCATGTCCGCGCGCAACATCGCCATCGTCGGCGCCGGCTGGTCAGGGCTTGCAGCGGCCGTCCGAGCCATCGAGCTCGGGCACAGTGCTACTGTTTTTGAAGCATCGCGCACGCTGGGCGGGCGGGCCCGGACCCTGCCCGTGGCCTTGCCCGATGGCCGCGAGCTGCGGCTGGACAACGGCCAGCACATCCTGATTGGTGCCTACCAGCACACGCTGAGTCTGATGCGTACCGTCGGTGTGGATCCACAGCAGACGCTGCTGCGCCTGCCCCTGAGCCTGCGCCACCCCGACGGCACTGGACTGTGCCTGCCCTGGGGCCGTACCCCCTGGGACGCGCTGGCCGGCATCGTCAACGCCCGCGGTTGGCGCTGGCGCGACAAGCTGTCGCTGCTGCGCGCCACCGTGCGCTGGCGGTGGCAGGGTTTTACCTGCCCACCGCGCATGACCGTGTCAGAGCTGTGCGCGGGTCTGCCGCCACGCATCGTGCGGGAACTGATCGACCCGCTGTGTGTGTCGGCCCTGAACACGCCCACCGGCCAAGCCAGTGCCCAGGTGTTCCTGCGCGTCCTGCACGACAGCCTGTTTGCCGTGGCCGGCGGCTCCAACCTGCTGCTGCCGCGCGTGGATTTGTCGGCGCTCTTTCCCGAGGCGGCAGCGCGCTGGCTCGCCGGGCACGGCGCTCAGGTGGTGTTGGGGGAGCGCGTGGCAGCGCTGCGCGAGTTGCCGCAATGGTGGCAGGTTCAGGGTCGCAGTTTCGACTGCGTGATCGTGGCCACGGGCTCGGCCGATGCCGCCCGGCTGCTGGAGCATACGGAATCCGCGACCCACACCGCCCAATTGCAGGATTGGCAGAGCACGGCGCAAGCTCTGCGTCATGAAGCCATCACCACCGTCTATGCCCACGGCGCGGCTGCGCGGCTGCCGCAGCCCATGCTGGCGTTGCGCAGCAGCGCCCAACACCCGGCGCAGTTTGCCTTTGATCGCGGCCAATTGGATGGTGCTACCGGCGTGATCGCGCTGGTGGTCAGCGCCAGCCAGGGCGAACGTGAAGAGATCGAATCCAGGGCGCTGGCGCAGGCCCGTGCCCAACTGGGCCTGGAGTTGCAGGCACTACGCACCGTCACCGAAAAACGCGCCACCTTTGCTTGCACCGCCGGACTCGTGCGCCCGGGCCGCGACATTGCGCCGGGGCTGCGCGCCTGTGGCGACTACGTGGAAGGCCCCTACCCCGCCACACTGGAAGGCGCCGTGCGCAGCGGGCTGGATGCAGTAACCTACTGACGTTTTCTGGTCCCACCCTCGCGCAAGGCTTCGCATGAAACGCATCCTCAAAACCCTGCTGATCGTCCTGGTTGTAGCCCTGCTTGCGCTGGTCGTCACCGGTGCCTGGTACATCCACACCAAGCAGCCGCAACGCAGCGGCACGGTGGCCCTGACGGGGCTGGCCGCGCCCGTGACCGTGCGCTACGACGAACGCGGCGTGCCGCACATCCGGGCCGAGAACCAGGGCGACCTGTACCGCGCCCTGGGCTACCTGCAGGCCCAGGACCGGCTGTTCCAGATGGAGATGGTGCGCCGCCTGGCCAAGGGCGAGCTGGCGCAGGTGCTGGGCCCCAAGTTGCTGGACGTGGACCGTTTGTTCCGCACACTGGAGCTGGGCCACCATGCCGACCAGTACATCGCCGCCATGGACAAGAACAGCCCCGCCTTCCAGGCCCTGAGCGCCTATCTGGACGGCGTCAACCAGTACCAGGCCGGCCACCCCGCACCGCTGGAATTCGACCTGCTGGGCATCCCCAAGCGCCCGTTCACGCCCTCGGACACCATGGCCGTGGCCGGCTACATGGCCTACAGCTTTGCCGCCGCCCTCAAAACCGAACCCACCTTGACCTATGTACGCAACACCCTGGGCCCAGACTACCTCAAGGTGTTCGACCTCGACTGGCACCCCGAAGGCGTGCTGCCGCCCACGGCTCCCACGGTGACAGCGCTCACCCGCGACGACTGGCGCGGCCTGCAGCATCTGGCGCAACTCAGCCACGAGGCGCTGGAGGTGGCCGGCGTGCCCGCGTTCGAGGGCAGCAACGCGTGGGTGGTATCGGGCCAGCGCACCGCCAGCGGCAAACCCCTGCTCGCGGGCGACCCGCACATCGCCTTCTCGGCGCCCGCCGTCTGGTGGGAGGCCCATCTGTCGGCCCCCGGCTTTGAGCTGTATGGCCACTTCCAGGCCCTCAACCCCATGGCGCTGCTGGGCCACAACACACAGTTCGGCTGGAGCCTGACCATGTTCCAGAACGACGACATGGACCTCATCGCGGAAAAACGCAACCCCGACAACGCCAACCAGGTGTGGTACCAGGGCAAGTGGGTGGACCTGCAGTCGCGCCAGGAGAGCATCGCCATCAAGGGCGCCGCGCCGGTGCCGCTCACGCTGCAACGCTCGCCGCACGGCCCCATCATCAACAGCGCCCTGGGCGACAGCGCGGGCAAGACCCCCATCGCCATGTGGTGGACCTTTCTGGAAACACCCAACCCGGTGCTCGAGGGCTTTTACGAACTCAACCGCGCCGACACCCTGGCCAAGGCGCGCCAGGCCACCAGCAAGATCCATGCGCCGGGCCTGAACGTGATGTGGGCCGCCGCCTCGGGCGACATCGCCTGGTGGGCGTCGGCACGTTTGCCGCAGCGCCCTGCCGGCGTGAACCCCAATTTCATTCTGGACGGTGCCAGCGCGGAATCCGACAAGCCCGGCTTCTACCCCTTCAGCGACAACCCGCATGAAGAAAACCCGGCGCGCGGCTACATCATGACCGCCAACAACCAGCCCACGCCGAGCAGCGGCGTGCCCGTGCCAGGCTACTACAACCTGTGGGACCGTGGCTTGCGTCTGGACCAGAGCCTGCGCGTGCCCGATACCCGGTGGGACACCGCCCGCAGCCTGGCCCTGCAACTGGACGTGCAGACCGGCTACCCCGCACGCGTGCTCAAGCCGCTGCTGCCGGCACTGCGCGCCGGCGTGACGCAAGCCGACGAGCGCGCCCTGCTGGAGCAACTGGCCGCCTGGGACGGCAGCCACACCGTGGATAGCGTCCCGGCCACCGTGTTCAACCAGTTGCTCTACGAAATCGCCGTGGCCGCCATGGCCGACGAAATGGGCGAGGCCCAATTCAAGAACCTGCTCAAGACCCGAGCCCTGGACTTTGCATTGCCACGCCTGGCCGCCGACGCAAACTCCCCCTGGTGGGACAACCGCAACACCCCCGCTAAGGAGACCCAGGCCGACACCGTCAAGACCGCCTGGCGCGCCACCCTGGCCCACCTGCAAAAAACCCTGGGGTCGGACCCCGCAGGCTGGACCTGGGGAAAGGCCCACACGCTCACGCACAACCACCCCCTGGGCCAGCAAAAGCCGCTGGACAGGCTGTTCAACGTCGGCCCCATGCCGGCGCCCGGCGGCCGCGAAATCCCCAACTACCTGGGCAGCGGCGTCGGTCCCGCGCCTTGGGCCGTCACCCTGGGCCCCTCCACGCGCCGCGTGGTCGATTTCGCGGACCCCGCCAAGGCCCAGGGCATCAACCCCGTGGGCCAAAGCGGTGTGCTGTTTGACGCACACTACGCCGACCAGGCCACCGACTTCATCCAGGGCCGAGCCAAACCCCAGCACCTGAGCGAAGCCGACGTGGCCGCAGCCACGCGCAGCACGCTGCGCCTGGACCCCCCGCGCTGACCCGACATGGGAGGTCGCGCCCGCCATCGTTGGCCTCCATAGCGGCACAATGCGCATTACTCACCTGCAAACGATACCGACATGACGTCCACTCCCACGCGCGGCTTCACCCTCATCGAAATGATGGTGGTCATCTCCATCCTGGCCATCCTGGCCCTGATGTTCATCCCCGTGTACCAGGACAAGATCATTCGCGAGCAGATCGGCGAAGCGCTGCCCCTGACCGATATCGCCAAGGTGCCGGTGGCAGCGGCGTGGGCGGCCAGCGTGCCGTTCCCGGCCGACAACGCCGCCGCCGGTCTTCCGGCGGACGACAAGATCGTGAACAACGTCGTGAAGTCGGTGGCCCTGCAAGATGGCGTGATCCACATCACCTTTGGCAACCGCGCCAACGTCGGCATCAAGGACAAGGTGCTGACGTTGCGCCCCGCCGTGGTGGAGTCCACGCACATGGTGCCAGTCACCTGGGTCTGCGGCTTCGCGCCCGCCCCCAGCGCCATGACGGTCCAGGGCGAAAACAAGACCAGCGTGCCAGCGAACTTTTTGCCGCTGAAGTGTCGGGCGTCCTGAGAGGTTCTTGAGCGACCACGGGGATCACGATACGGCCAGCTAAGAATTTTGCACTGCCTCAGCAAGTACTTCCCTGTCCTTCCAACTATTGGGCAGGTACTTGCGCTTGTGGTGCTATCGGTCCAAACAACTGGTTCGGTATCTTGGCTCGAAACACGTCCTCACCTTCTCGTGGGAAGGTAAATGGTAATCGGCGCGCTAGGACCCGCAACACAAGAAATATTGGCCAGCTCCGAACTTTCAAACCCGCCGCCACTGACAAGTTTGTCTGCGAGAAGTGGGTAGCGTGCCTTCACATGGGCACGCGCAGCCTCAAAGTCTGATGAGGCTTCGTAGCGAACCTGCGGCCCAATCTCCGCGAGCTTGATGTCTCCGATGTACACAACCTTCCCGCTTGGTGCATCAAACGTCAACGTCCTTTGCCCCTTGCAGGGAAGAAATACCTTGCCACCAATTCCTTGTGGCAGGACCGCCCCAATGCCATAGTTTGCAGTTCCTGTGCGGGCAGGCAATTTTGCGACGATGTATCCGTCTTCCGGGAAGACGTTAAGCTTTGTCATAACTGTGTCTCGGCTCCACTTGTCACCAACACGGTCACCCTCAAAGATATGAACCCGATAACGTGGAGAGACACCCAAGACAACAATGGCGCTATCACCAACGTCGGAGTAGTTCGAATTTGGATCAAGCCCAGAAAACGTTACGCAGCCCGAAAGCAATACCGCCAATGCGGCCGTTGAGAGAAATTTGTAGTTCATTTGCTGTGGTTCCAGTGACAATGTTGGCAAATTCAGCACGCGAACTATAGCCCGCACACCGAACACACCAAGCCAGGGTAACCCCTGTAGCCCAGCCTACCGCCCAAGCCCCTTGGCCCGCACATAGGCCGGGCGCGCCAGGCAGGTCTGCAGCCAGGCCTGGGTCCGTGGTGCGGATTCCATCAGGGCGCGGGCGGGCTTGGCCCAGAACATGACTGAAGCCACGGTCAGGTCCGCGACGGTGAAGCGCTCACCGGCGATGTAGCTGCGGCCGTGCAGATGCTGCTCCAGCACGCGTACGGGGCCGGCCAGGCGCCTTTCGGCGGCGTCGGCCAACTCGGGCTTGCGCTGCTCGGCGGGCATGGCCAGGCGGTGCATGAGCACGGTGAGTGCATCCTTCTCTAGCTCGGTCACGCTCCAGAAGGTCCAACGCAGGGCGTCGGCCTCTTCCTGCCAGTTCTGGGGCGCAATGCTGTTTGCCGTCTGGCCGCCATAGCGGCGCGCCAGGTACAGCGCGCAGGCCATGGACTCCCAGACGATGATGCCGCCGTCGTCCACCACGGGGATGTGCCCGTTGGGGTTCAAGGCCAGAAACTCCGGTGTGTGCGTGGCGCCGCCCTGGTAGGGCACGGCCACGTGTTCATAGGTCAGGCCCAGTTCTTCAGCGGCCCACAGGGGGCGGATGGCGCGCGAGGCGGAGATGCCGTAAATTTTCAGGGTCATGTAAAAACCTCCTTTGTCAACGAGAATAACGCATGGCCCTTGCATCCCCCTTCCGCCCCGAGCCACCCTTTGTGCACGGACAGGTGCCGCGCACGGCGGTGTTGTATTGCAACCTGGGCACGCCCGACGCCCCCACCCCGTCCGCCGTGCGTCGCTATCTGGCCGAATTTTTGAGCGATGCGCGCGTGGTGGAAATCCCCCGGCTGCTGTGGATGCTGATCCTGCACGGCATCATTCTGCGCACACGCCCGGCGCAGTCCGCCGCCAAGTACGCCAGCATCTGGACGCCCGAGGGCTCGCCGCTCAAACTCTGGACCGAGAAACAGGCGCGCTTGCTGGAACAGGCCCTGCGGGAGCGCGGCCATGCGGTGCATGTGAACTACGCCATGCGCTACGGCTCACCCTCCATCGCGCAGCAACTGAGCGCGCTCAAGGCCGAGGGTGTCGCCCGCGTGTTGATCGTCACCGCGTATCCGCAGTATTCCGCCACCACCACGGCCAGCGCGTTTGACGCCGTGTATGCCTGGGCTGCTCGCACCCGCAACCTCCCGGAACTGCGTTTCGTCAACCGCTACCACGACCACCCCGGCTACATCGACGCGCTGGCGCAGCGCATCCGCGGCTACTGGCAGGAACACGGTCGGGGCGAACGCCTGCTGATGAGTTTTCACGGTGTGCCCGAGCGCACCTTGCATCTGGGCGACCCCTACCACTGCGAAGCCCGCAAGACGGCGCGTCTGCTGGCCGAGGCCTTGAGCCTGACCCCGGAGCAGTACCAGGTGAGCTTCCAGTCGCGCCTGGGCCGGGCCAAGTGGCTGGAGCCCTATACCGAACCCACGTTGCGCGCCCTGGCCCAGTCCGGCGTGCGCCGGGTGGACGTGATCTGCCCCGGCTTCACCTGCGACTGTCTGGAAACGCTGGAAGAGATTGCAATGGAGGGCCGCCAAGCCTTTCTCACAGCGGGCGGTCAGGCGTTTCACTACATCCCCTGCCTGAACGACGATGCGACGTGGATCGCCGGGTTGGCGGACATCACGCAGCAGCATCTGGCGGGCTGGCCCACCCAGGCCCAGCCCGAGGCGGCCAGCCTGCAGGGCGCTCGCGAGCGTGCCCTGGCCCTGGGTGCCAAGGACTGACATGAACACCGCCAATCCACTCCCCTACCCGCATCTGCTGGAGCCGCTGGATCTGGGCTTTACCACCCTGCGCAACCGCGTGTTGATGGGCTCCATGCACACGGGGCTGGAAGACCGGTTCTACAACTACCCCAAGCTGGCGGCGTATTTCCGCGAGCGCGCCCGGGGCGGCGTGGGCCTGATCGTGACCGGCGGCATCTCGCCCGACCGCAGCGGCTGGCTGCTGCCTTTTGGCGGCACGCTGAACAGCGTGTTCGACGTGTGGAACCACCGGCGCGTCACCCAGGCCGTGCACGAGGAAGGTGGCAAGATCCTGCTGCAGATCCTGCATGCGGGGCGCTACGGCTACCAGCCCTTCGTGGTGTCGGCGTCGGGCAAGAAGTCCCCGATCTCGCCGTTCAAGCCCCGTCCCCTGAGCGAACGCGGCCTGGAGCGCACCATTGCACACTGTGCCCGCTGCGCCCGGTTGGCCCAGAAGGCGGGCTACGACGGTGTGGAAATCATGGGCAGCGAGGGCTATCTGCTCAGCCAGTTCCTGTGCGCGCAGGTCAACAACCGCAGCGACCGCTGGGGCGGCCCCATCGAAAACCGCATGCGCCTGGCCGTCGAGGTGGTGCGCCGCGTGCGCGCTGCCGTGGGGACAAACTTCATCGTCATGTTCCGCCTGTCGGTGCTGGACCTGGTGGAAGGCGGCAACACCTGGGACGAGATCACCACCGTGGCCCGTGCGCTGGAGCAGGCCGGCGTGACGTTGTTCAACACCGGCATCGGCTGGCACGAGGCGCGGGTACCCACCATCGTCACCTCCGTGCCGCGCGCGGCGTTTCGGCAAACGGTGGCGCAGCTCAAGCGCGCCGTGTCGGTGCCGGTGGTGGCGTCCAACCGCATCAACATGCCCGACGAGGCCGAGTCCATCATCGCCAGCGGCGACGCGGACATGGTGTCCCTGGCGCGCCCCTTCCTGGCCGACGCGCAGTGGGTGGCCAAGGCCGCCGCTGGCCAGGCGGACGACATCAACACTTGCATCGCCTGCAACCAGGCCTGCCTGGACCATACCTTTGCCAACCGGCGCGCCACCTGCCTCGTCAACCCGCGTGCCGCCTATGAGACCGAACTGGTTTACCGCCAGAGCACGTCCCCCCGGCGCGTGGCCGTGGTGGGCGCCGGGCCTGCCGGCTTGTCGGCCGCCACGGTGGCCGCAGAGTGCGGCCACGACGTCACCCTGTTCGAAGCGAGTAACGCGATAGGCGGCCAGTTCCGCCTGGCCATGCGCGTGCCCGGGAAGGAGGAGTTTGCGCAGACCCTGCGCTACTTTGCGCGGCGCATCGAGGCCACCGGTGTCCAGCTCCGCCTGGGACAGCGTGTGAGCCGCGACCAGTTGGCACAGCAAGGCTTTGACCACGTCGTGGTGGCCACGGGCGTGGCGCCACGCACACCGTCCATCCCAGGCGTGCACCACGCCAAAGTGCTGTCCTACATGGATGTGCTGCAAGGCAAGGTGGAAGTGGGCCGGCGCGTGGCCATCATCGGTGCGGGCGGCATCGGCTTTGACGTCGGTGAATTCCTGCTGCACGACCCCGCCGTGCCGCTGCCCGAGCCGGTGGCGCACTGGTGCGCGCAATGGGGCGTGGACCTGGCGGTGCGCACACCGGGCGGCCTGGTCCCACCGGTCACGCCGCAGCCGGTGCGCGAAGTGGTCCTGCTGCAGCGCAAGGCCACTCGCGTGGGCGCCGGACTGGGAAAGACCTCGGGCTGGGTGCATCGCGCGGTGCTGCAGCGCCATGGCGTGAAGATGATGGCCGGCGTGGACTACCAGAAGATCGACGATCAGGGCCTGCACATCCGCGTGAACGGCAGAGCGCACCTGCTGGAGGTGGACCACATCGTGCTGTGCGCCGGCCAGGAGTCTGTGGCCGACCTGATGCCCGAACAAGGCGCCCTACCCCCCGACGGCCCGAAGTTCCATGTCATAGGCGGCGCCGCGCTGGCCGCGGAACTGGACGCCAAGCGCGCAATCCGCGAAGGGGCGGTGCTGGCGAGCGGCTTGTAGATACCTGGGACCGAAGACAGAAAAACAAAAAGCCGCCAAGCAACAAGTGCTGGCGGCTTCTATTTGGCGGAAACGGAGGGATTCGAACCCTCGATGGGGCTCTACACCCCATACTCCCTTAGCAGGGGAGCACCTTCGGCCACTCGGTCACGTTTCCAATCCGCGTATTATGCCCGAAGCTGGCTAGCTTCCCGGTAGATGCGGTGGCAAATCGCCTGCTCAGACGGCAGCCGGTTGATCCAGTTCGAACGCGCGGTGCAATGCACGCACGGCCAGTTCCATGTACTTCTCGTCGATCACCACCGAGGTCTTGATTTCGCTGGTGGAAATCATCTGGATGTTGATGCCCTCTTCACTCAGGACACGGAACATCTTGCTAGCGATCCCCACGTGACTGCGCATGCCGATGCCCACGATGGACACCTTGCAGATGCGGGTGTCGCCCACCACTTCCTGCGCTCCCAGCACGGGCAGCACCTTGTCCTTGAGCAGGTCCATGGTCTTGGCGTAGTCGCCACGATTCACGGTAAAACTGAAATCGGTCTTTCCGTCCTTGCTCAGGTTCTGGATGATCACGTCGACTTCGACGTTGGCGTCGGCCACGGCACCGAGGATCTGGTAGGCGATGCCGGGCTTGTCGGGTACACCCAGCACGGAGATTTTGGCTTCGTCGCGGTTGAACGCGATCCCGGAAACGATGGCTTGTTCCATTTGCTCGTCTTCTTCAAAAGTTATCAGGGTGCCAGACTTGGCTTCTTCGGAAAGGTCGATGTCCCAGGGCGTGAAGCTGGACAGCACGCGCAACTTGACCTTGTACTTGCCGGCAAATTCCACGGAGCGGATCTGCAGCACCTTGGAGCCCATGGAGGCCATTTCCAGCATCTCTTCGAAGCTCACGGTGTGCAAGCGCCGGGCTTCGGGCACCACGCGCGGGTCGGTGGTGTACACACCATCCACGTCCGTATAGATCAGGCATTCGTCGGCCTTCATCGCCGCGGCCACGGCCACGGCCGAGGTGTCGGAGCCACCACGGCCCAGGGTGGTGATGTTGCCCTCTTCGTCCATGCCCTGGAAGCCGGTAACGATCACGACCTTGCCGGCGGCCAGATCGGCGCGCACGCGGCTGTCGTCGATGGATTCGATGCGCGCCTTGGTATAGGCTTGGTTGGTGCGGATGGGCACCTGCCAGCCGGCGTAGCTCACGGCGTCCAGACCCTCGGCCTGCAAGGCAATGGCCAACAGGGCGCTGGAAGCCTGTTCACCAGTGGCGGCCAGCATGTCCAGCTCGCGGCCGTAGTCATCGCCCGGTTTGGCCGGAGCCAGCTCCTTGGCCAAGCCCAGCAGGCGGTTGGTTTCGCCACTCATGGCGGAGGGCACGACAACCATCTGGTGTCCGGCGCGGGCCCACTTGGCCACGCGTTTGGCGACGTTGCGGATGCGCTCCGTGGAACCCATCGACGTGCCGCCGTATTTGTGAACTATCAAAGCCATTGGAGTAAGGTTTTTCTGTCTGAAACGGGTGCTAAACAGCCGGGGGATTGTACCAATCCAGAACACCCATGTTGCGGCGCACAAATCCGCTGCCCACCTTGATATGGATGCGATGGCCCCGTGTCGTACACGCAGCCAGTTGGTCGAGCAACTCATTCAACTGCGCGGCACTGGGGCTGGTGTGCCACGTGATCTTGAGCCAGTGCCGCACGACGTTGGCCTGGCGTTCGCGCGACAGTGACCGCAGTCGCGCAATCACCGGTGGCACGCCCACGGATTGCAGATCCTGTTCAGCCACCTCATTCAGCACCCGCTGCGCCTGCGCCGCATGGGCGGCACTGCGTGCAAAGGTCTCACGGAATTGGGGAAATGCCTCCTCCAGCACGGGCAGTAGCCGCGCCCGGATGCGATTGCGCGTGAACTGCTGCATGGCATTGGTGGGATCGGTGAGCCACGCCACGGCCCGCGCCTGCAGCCAGGCACGAATGTCGGCACCAGGCACGTGCAACCATGGGCGGTGGTAGACGACGCCATCGCGCTCCCACCGCGCGGGCATGGCACTCAGGCCCGGCAATCCCGCGCCCCGGCTGAGCGCCAGCAGCATCGTCTCGACCTGATCGTCCGCATGGTGCGCCAAGGCGATGGAACGAATGGGGTGCATCGGCGGCTGCTCACGCGCCGCCTCGGCCAGGGCCGTGTAACGCGCGTGGCGTGCCGCGTCTTCCGGACTCTGTCCAGGCCGGTGCCGGGCATCCACCCGCCGAACCAGCAGCGGCACGTCCAGTGAAGCGCAAAACGCAGCGCAGTGACGCTCGAAGTCGTCCGCAGCCGATTGCAGTCCGTGATGGACATGGATGGCCACCACCTGCCCCGGCCATTTCAGTGCACTGGCCAGCAACAAGGCCGTGGAGTCGGCACCGCCGCTGAAGGCCACGGCCAATGGCAAGTCCGGCGCGAAGGCCCGTGTGGCTTCGGTCAGGCGCTGATTCATGCCAAACCACAACCGTGCCAACAGAGCATTGGGAGCAGGCCGCTTGATCCCGACCGGACGCGGCATCCCTCCATGACAAGCCCGGTGGCGACTATTTCTTGGAGGTGGCTGCCGCCTTCTTGGTAGGCGCCGGGTTGATCACTGGCTGTGGTGCCGGCACGTTCAAGGCAATGGACTTGATGACTCCACGTAGCAGAGGTTCGGCGGTTGGGAAATCGGTGACCGTCGAGTTGAGATTGAGCACCAGCATCTGGTTCTTGATGGGCGTGATGAGCATGATGTTGTAGTAGTCGACTCCCATGGCGCGGGAGGTGAACTCCAACTGCAACCACTTCTGCTTTTCCAGGTCGATCACCTTGCGGTACTTCCAGGCCAGGGCGGGGACACGCCGTTCAAATACGCTCGAAAAAGTCGTGAGCGCCTGGGACAGATCCAGCCCGGAAATGTCCCTGTCTTTCATGTCGTAGGTAACCGTGACCGTGCGCGCTGCATTGCCGATCACAAAGCCAGGCCCCCGCGTGGGAGGATACAAGAGCTCGATGTCCTTGCGCGACAGCAGTTCCATGCCGCTGGGCGTGGAAATCCTCACGCCAGCCTGGGAAAACGTGAAGTCGTTGGCTTGGGCCACGGAGACCAATGACATTGCAGTCAAGACGGAGACGATCAATTTCTTCATGAAAGAGCCTTTGAACCGGGACACATGCCCGAAACACGACGGTAAAAAAACAACGAGGGTGAAGCTTACTTGGCGTCGGCCTTGGTGTCGGTGAACCGGCCATAACTTTGCAACCGGTCGTATCGGCGGTCCAGCAATTCCTTCACCTTGAGGTCACTGACCTGACGATAGGCATCGCCCAATGCCCGCTTGAGAAAGGCTGCCATGTGCTTGTGATCGCAGTGGGCGCCGCCCACGGGTTCGTTCACGATCTTGTCAACGACTCCGAGAGCCTTGAGTCGGTGCGCAGTGATGCCCAGAGCCTCTGCCGCTTCCTTGGATTTCTCCGAAGTCTTCCACAGGATCGACGCGCAGCCTTCGGGACTGATGACGGAATAGATGGAGTACTGCAGCATCACCACTTGATCCGCCACCGAAATGGCCAGCGCCCCGCCGGAGCCCCCCTCGCCGATGATGGTGGTGATGATGGGAACTTCCAGTTGGGCCATTTCGTAGATGTTGCGGCCGATGGCCTCTGACTGGCTGCGCTCCTCGGCGTCAATGCCGGGGTAGGCTCCCGGGGTATCGACAAACGTGAATACGGGAAGCTTGAATTTCTCGGCTGTCTTCATCAGGCGCAAGGCCTTGCGGTAGCCCTCGGGCTTGCTCATGCCAAAGTTGCGCGTTGCGCGCTCCTTGGTGTCGCGCCCTTTCTGGTGGCCCAGCACCATGCAGGCCGTGCCGTTGAAGCGTGCCAGACCACCCACGATGCTCAGGTCGTCGGCGAAATGCCGGTCACCGTGCAGCTCCACGAAGTCCGTGAAGATTTCGCGCACGTAATCCAGGGTGTAGGGGCGATCCGGATGCCGCGCGATCTTGGTGATCTGCCAGGCACTCAGGTCGCTGTAGATGTCCTTGGTGAGTTGCTGACTCTTTTTGCTGAGTTGGTCGATTTCCTCGGAAATATCCACTGCAGACTCGGTCTGCACATAGCGCAACTCTTCGATTTTTGTTTCCAGTTCCGCAATCGGCTGCTCGAAATCGAGAAAGGTTCGTTTGGCCAACGTTGTTCTCCTAATACGCCACGGGCACGGGGTCCAGCGAGCGCCAAATATACCAAGTTGCCACGCTGCAGTAGGGCGCCCAGGCGGCAGCCACTTCGCGCACGTCGCTACGGCTCACGGCTTCGCCGGAAAAATAGTTGCGACTGATGCCATTGATCAGGCCGATGTCGTCCAGTGGCAAGACGTTGGGCCGCATGAGGTGGAAGATCAGGAACATCTCGGCCGTCCAGCGGCCAATCCCGCGGATGCCTACCAACTCCGTGATGATGGCTTCATCGTCCATGCTGCCCCAGTCGTTCACGTGCAGGGCGCCAGAGTCGAAATGCAGCGCCAGATCGACCAGGTACTCCACCTTGCGGGCACTCAGGCCGGCCTCGCGCATGTCGTCCACCTTGAGCTTAAGCACCTGGGTGGGCGTCATCCTGCGTGGCAAAGCGGCAAAACGGTCCCACACGGTCTGCGCCGCCTTGACCGAAATCTGCTGACCCACGATGCTGCGCGCCAAGGTAACGAAAGCATCGCCACGGGTCTGCAGGCAGGCGTCGCCAAACTGCGGGATCAACCGCTTCATGACCCTGTCTTTCCTGGCCAGGTGCTTGCAGGCGTCCGGCCAATAGTCCGGAGTAAAAACAGCCACGGCCTGGTTCTTAGCAACAGCCATCGCATCGCCCCGTCGTCATGGCAACAACCCTTGCACACCGTGATGTGCTCATTGAGCCGCCTCCCAGGTCGTGCCGGCCGGGGAGTCCTTCAGGGCGATGCCCTGCGCCAGCAAATCCTTGCGGATGCGATCGGCCTCGCCGAAATTCTTCGCGACCTTGGCGGCGGCGCGCTGCGCGATAAGCGCCTGGATGGCGGCCTCGTCCAACCCAGCGCCGATCTGCAGGTAAGCCTTGGGACTGGCCTGCAGCAGGCCCAAACAGCCCCCCAAGTGCCTGAGCAGCGCGCTCAGCTCCGGGGACTGCGTGCGATTCACCTCGGTTGCCAGATCGAAAAGCGCAGCCACAGCCTCGGGAGTGGAAAAATCGTTGTCCATGGCAGCCTTGAATCGTGCTGCGAACGGCTGGCTCCAGTCCAGTTCCACCTTCGCCGCTGGCGGCACCGCGTCCAGGGTCGTGTACAGGCGTTTCAGACCCGTGCGCGCGTCCTCCAGTCCGGCGTCGCTGTAGTTGAAAGGCCGCCGGTAGTGCACGCGCAGCATGAAAAAGCGCACGGTTTCACCATCAAAGCTCTTGAGCACATCGCGAATGGTGAAAAAGTTGCCCAGGCTCTTGGACATCTTTTCGTTGTCCACCTGCAGAAAGCCGTTATGAACCCAATAGTTCGCCAAGGGCTGGCCGTTGGCGCCCTCGCTCTGCGCGATCTCGTTTTCGTGATGGGGAAACTGTAGATCGGCGCCGCCACCGTGGATGTCGAAAGTCTTGCCCAACACCGCGCAACTCATGGCGGAGCATTCGATATGCCACCCAGGGCGTCCCGGCCCGAACGGCGAATCGTACTTGGCGTCCGCCGGCTCCTCCGGTTTGGCGGCCTTCCAAAGCACAAAGTCCAGCGGATCCTCCTTGCCATCGAGCACGGCCACGCGCTCGCCGGCACGCAATTGGTCCAGCGACTTGCCGCTGAGCTTTCCGTAACCCGGGAACTTGCGCACCGAGTAGTTCATGTCACCGTTGGATGCCCTGTACGCCAAGCCCTTCTCGCGCAGTTGCCCGATCAAGTCCGTCATGTGCCGAACGTATTCCGTGGCGCGAGGCTCCACGGTCGGCGGCGCGATGCCCAGGGCCGCCAGATCCTGGTGCATGGCCGCGATCATCTCGTCCGTCAGGGCGCGAATGCTGATCCCACGCTCCACCGCGCGCTTGATGATCTTGTCTTCGATGTCGGTGATGTTGCGCACATAGGTCACCTTGTAGCCACTGGCCTGCAACCATCGCTGGACCACGTCGAATGCCATCATCATGCGGGCATGACCGACGTGGCACAGGTCGTAGATGGTCATGCCGCAAACATACATGCGGACATGACCAGGCTCGATGGGAGAAAAAGTTTCCAATGCACGCGACAGCGTGTTGTAGATGCGCAGACTCATGAATTCCGTTGCCGAACACACGGAATCTGCGCACACCGCACAATCCCGCTTTCGCGCCTGTTTCAAATCGTTGTTAGGTTGCTCGCCTGGCGGCGCCAGGGCTCAGGCCAACCGACCCGTGGGCTACAATCAAACGCAGTATATAGCCCCGACCGGCTCTCAATCACGCGCCCGCCCAGCGTGCCTGCACCACATGTCATTCACGCGCCGCCGAATCCTCGCAACTCCGGGCTTGATCGCCCTGCTGATGTGCCTGTGCGCGGGATTGGCCCGGGCTGACGCCTACGGCGACGTCAATCAACTGCTGCGCGATGGCAAGCACGCGCAAGCCTTGGCAGCGGCGCAACGTTTCATTGCCGACAAGCCCCGTGACCCCCAAATGCGCTTCCTGCTGGGCGTGATCCAGACCGAGTCTGGCCGCCATACGGACGCAGTGCAAACCTTTACCGAACTGACGCAGGAGTACCCTGAGTTGCCAGAGCCCTACAACAACCTCGCGGTGCTGCTGGCGGGGCAAGGTCAGGTCGGCAAGGCCCGGGATGCGCTGGAGATGGCGGTGCGCACCAACCCCGATTACGCCGTCGCCCACGAAAACCTGGGTGACGTCTATGCCAAACTCGCCGCCCAGGCTTACAGCCGCTCCCTGCAACTCGATCCCACCCATTCGGGAGCGGGCCCCAAGCTAGCGCTGATCCAGCAATTGCTGATACCACCCAAAGCAGCGAGCAAATCTCCATGAGCCACCCGGCGTAGGTTTCTCTTGGCTGCCAATGTTTCTTTCTGAAGGAGTTCTCCCGTGAAATCAAACCGGTTTTCATTGATTCGCCGCACGCTCATTGCAGGCCTGGCTGTCATGGCGTTCACCGGCCAAGTCTGGGCCCAGAACGCACCCAAGGTGAAATTCGTCACAACGGCGGGAGAATTTGTGATCGAGGTCTACCCGGACAAGGCACCCAAGACGGTCGAGAACTTTCTGCAGTACGTCAAGGACAAACACTACAACGGCACGATTTTTCACCGTGTCATCGACAACTTCATGATCCAGGGCGGCGGCTTCACCACATCCTATGAGGAGAAGAAGACCCGTCCCGCCGTGCGCCACGAAGGCCGCGAAGCGCTGGCCAAGGGCGGCCCCAAGAACCTGGTGGGAACGGTGGCGATGGCACGCACCAACGACCCGCACTCCGCCACCGCTCAGTTCTTCATCAACGTCAAGAACAATGCCTTCCTGGATCCGACTCCGATTCCGCCCGGGGACCCGGTACCCAGGTTCGAGTACCAGGGGCGCGTGTATGAGAACACGCCCCGGGCCAATCTGGAAAACGCCCCTCAACTGTTCGGCTACACCGTGTTTGGCAAGGTTGTCAGCGGCATGGACGTCGTGAACAAGATCAAGGGCACGCCCACCGGTGCCGGCGGCCCGTTCCCCACCGACGTGCCCAAGACGCAGGTCGTCATCACCTCCGCTTCCATCATCAAGTAAGGCAATCCCATGAGCAACCCCAAAGTCGAACTGCACGTCGCCGGTTATGGCGTCATCACCCTGGAACTGGACGCGGACAAGGCTCCCAAATCGACGGCGAATTTCCTGAGCTACGTGGGCAAGGGTCACTACGACAACACCATCTTTCACCGCGTCATCCCGGACTTCATGATCCAGGGCGGGGGCTTCGAGCCGGGCATGGCGCAAAAGCCGTGCGACGCGCCCATCGAGAATGAAGCCAACAACGGTCTGAAGAACTCGAACTACACCGTGGCCATGGCGCGTACCTCGGACCCGCATTCAGCCACGGCACAGTTCTTCATCAACGTCACCGACAACAGTTTCCTGAACCACACCGCGCCCTCGGCCCAAGGCTGGGGATACGCCGTGTTCGGCAAGGTGGTCTCTGGCACGGACGTGGTGGACAAGATCAAGGGCGTGGTCACGGGCCGAAAGGGCTTCCACAACGACGTCCCCAAGGACGACGTCGTCATCGAGAAGGCCGTTGCCCTCTGATCCGGAGCTCGGCCCGGTCGCCATGCCCGTGACGGTCCCTCTTCTGGCGGAACTGGTCGCGCCGCCAGGATGGCGCACAGTTGACTTCATCGCGGACCTGCACCTGCAAGCCGCGGACGAAGCCACCTTTTCGGCCTGGCAGCGCTACCTGGCGCAAACCGAGGCCGATGCCGTCGTCATCCTGGGCGATCTGTTCGAAGTCTGGTCTGGCGATGACGTACTGAGGGATTCGACCTCGTTCGAGGCCCGCTGCGCCGGGGTTCTGCAACAAGCAGCGCAGTGCAAGGCCGTGTTTTTCATGCACGGCAACCGTGACTTCTTGGTCGGTACGAACCTTCTTCAGCAATGCGGCCTGAGGTTGCTGCATGACCCCACGGTGCTCGCCTTTGGGGGCCAGCGCTGGCTCCTCACCCACGGAGATGCACTGTGCCTGGCCGACACCGATTACCTGCAATTCCGTCGCCAAGTGCGCAGCCCCGAGTGGCAGCGCGCGTTTCTGGCGCGTCCCCTGACGCAACGGCAGGCGATGGCACGCGACATCCGGCAGCAAAGCGAAGCACGCAAGCGCGGCAGCACGGTCTGCGCGGATGTGGACGCTGGAGAGGCCCGTCGCTGGTTGGCCGCGGCTCAGGCGAGTACGATGATCCACGGTCACACGCACCGCCCGGCCGTCCACGACCTGGGGCACGGCCTGCGGCGCTGGGTCCTGAGCGACTGGGATTGCGGCGGGCCCCGGCCTCGTGCCGAAGCGCTGCGACTTCAACTCCGCTCAGACACGGTGCAGGAATCGGTCGGTCTGCAGCGCC
>JABLTH010007681.1_pt1 | contig 149851 bp, 148 predicted proteins | sample 7875711 | NCBI WGS metagenome assembly JABLTH01 (sample SAMN14941262, study PRJNA633318) | bioreactor metagenome | isolation source: bioreactor | place: China | collected 2019-03-05
ACCGCTCCAGTTTCACGTCTGCGAATGGAGTATCCGAACCAGACCCAAGCACGACTCGATAACCATCCGCCAGACTTACGTTGACGTCACCTTTGGACGTGCGCACCAGTCGGCCAGTGATTTCTTCAGCGAGACGCACGCGTTCGAGAGGTTTGAACGACCCCTGCGTGACGCAATGCAGCAGCGGTCCCAGGGGATCGGTGGTGCGCTGCGCATGTGCGGTGGTTGAAAGGAGCGCAAAAATGAACGCGCTCACGATACCCGAGGGAGACGGATGGATCATGTGGATTCCGGTGTGGTTGCCAATTCAGCCGCTCATTGTGCCTGAGCGCAGGCTCAAACCCATGAGGTGCCGCGCGGTCTTCAGCCCAGCGCTCGCATCAACGCGGCTCGCAAACGGGCCGGCTGACAGCGCGTCACCTGCACTTGGGGCGTCCCGTGCCAATCGGCGCAGCGCTGCAAGGCGCCGGCCAGGGCTTGCACATCGTCCCCATCCAGCCGCACACCGTCCTCCAGATACAACGCCTTGACTTCGAAGATGCCCTCGGCGCGGTGGGCCTTGGCGTCCAGCCGGCCCACCAGTTGGCCCCGGTGCAACACGGGCAGCACGAAGTAGCCATATCGACGCTGAGGTTCGGGCGTGTAGCACTCGAGGCGATACTCGAAGCCGAACATCGCCAGCACTCGCTCGCGGTCCCAGACGATGGGGTCGAAGGGCGAGAGCACGGTGGTGTGCGTGGCCTGGAGCTGGCCCCGCTGCGCCTGCCGCAGCAGCCGCGCTTGTGATGCATGCACGTAACCCGGCGCGTCCCAGCCCTGCACAACCACGCGCAGCAGCCGGCCCTGCGCCACCAGGGCATCCAGGTCCCCATCCTTCAGGCGCGGCTTGAGGCGAAAGTAGTCGTGCACCCAGCGCGCCTGCGTGACGCCCAGCGCCGCCACGGACTTCTCCACGAAGGCGGCACGCACGGCGTCGGCGGCGGGCAATTCGGTGTCGGACAACGCAGGCCAGACCCGTTCGGGCAGGTCGTACACGCGCTGGAAGTTCTCGCGCCGCGCCACCATCAGCTCGCCGTTGGCAAACAGCGCTTCCAGCCAGAGCTTCTCATTTTTCCAGCCCCACCAGGCGCTGGTCCGATCGTCCTTGCGGTCAAAGTCCGAGGACTTCACCGGTCCGGTCTCGCGCACATGGGCGAGCAGTTTGTCCAGGTGGTGGCGTGCCTGCGCGTTCATGCGCTGGCCGCTTGAGATGCCCCAGTGCTGGCGCGCAGTGGCGTTGTAGGCGCGGTGCAGGGCGATGTCCTGCATGGGCGCAAAACAGGCCTCGTGCGCCCAGGTCTCGAACACCTGCGCCTTGGCCAGCGTCCGGTCCAGCCACTGCATGGGGTAGTGCCCCAGGCGCGAATGCAACACAAGGTAGGGACTGCGCGCCACCACGTGGATGGTGTCGATCTGCAGCAGTTGCATGCGCTCGATGCAACGGCGCAACGCCGCCGGCGTGGCCGCCGTGGCCGGAGGCGCCAGCAAACCCTGTGCGGCCAGTTGCAGGTGGCGCGCCTGTTGCAGGGGCAACACCGGTGCCGCAGCCTGGCGCGCGCGCGACATGGCGGGGTCAGGCGCTACGCAACCGCTGCAAGAGCCCCGCCGTGGACGCATCCAGCCCGGCGGCGTCGCCGGAATGCAGGCGCGGCTCGATGTCCTTGGCCAGCACCTTGCCCAGTTCCACGCCCCATTGGTCGAAGCTGTTGATGCCCCACAGCGCGCCGCTGACGAACACGCGGTGTTCCTGCAGCGCGATCAGCGCGCCCAGACTGGCCGGTGTCAGATCGTCCAGCAGCAGGAAACTGCTGGGCCGGTTGCCAGGGAAGTGGCGGTGCCCTCCGGCGTCGTTCTTGCCCAGCATCAGCGCCTGCGCCTGGGCCAGCACGTTGGCCAGCAACTGCGAATGATGACCGGCCAGCGAGTGACGCGCCCGCGTAACGGCGATGAACTCCACCGGCACCACGTCCGTGCCCTGGTGCAGCATCTGAAAGTAGGCGTGCTGGCCGTTGGTGCCCGGCTCGCCCCAGAGCACGGGGGACGTGCCAAAGGGCAGCGTCTGGCCGGTACCGTCCACGCGCTTGCCGTTGCTCTCCATCTCCAGTTGCTGCAGGTAGGCCGGCACGCGGCGCAAGGCGCTGTGGTAGGGCGCAATGCTGCGGCTGGTGAAGCCATGGAAGTTGCGGTACCACAGGTCCAGCAGACCCAGGCGCACGGGCAGATTGCCCTCCAGCGGCGCCGTGCGGAAGTGCTCGTCCATGGCGTGGGCGCCGGCCAAAAAGTCCCGAAACCCCTGGGCGCCGATGGCCATGGCAACGGGCAGGCCGATGGCCGACCACATGGAGTAGCGCCCGCCCACCCAGTCCCAGAAGCCAAAGGTGGTGTCGATGCCGAACTCCCGCGCCGCCGCCACGTTGGTCGTGAGCGCGGCAAAGTGTTTGGCCACGTGGGTGCCGCCCTGCTCCTGGAACCACTGCTTGGCCGAGCGCGCATTGGTCATGGTCTCGATGGTGGTGAAGGTCTTGGACGCGATCAGGAACAGCGTACTGTTCACATGGACGCGCTTGAGCACCGCCGCCAGCTCGTGGCCATCGACGTTGGACACAAAGTGGAACCGCTTGCCCGAATCGGCAAACCCGTCCAGCGCCAGCACCGCCATCTGCGGCCCCAGGTCCGAGCCGCCGATGCCGATGTTCACCACGTCGGTGATGCTGGCGTCCGCGCGCACCTGCTCGGCATAGGCCAGCATGGCGTCCAGCGTGGTGTGCACCTCGCGCAACTCGTTTGCTAGCGTTTTCGTAGCTGCATCCGCGGATGATTCATTGACCGCCGCCGGCTTTCTCAACAAGAAGTGCATCACCGCCCGCTGCTCGGTGTGGTTGATCTTGTCGCCCGCGAACATGGCGTCGCGGTGCTGCGCCAAGCCGCACTGCTGCGCCAGATCGAACAGCAGGGTTTGCGCCGTGGCGTCGATCAGGTTCTTGGACAGATCGGCAAACACGTGCGGCGCGCTCTGGCTGAACGCGGCAAAGCGCTGCGCGTCGGCGGCAAAGGCCGCGCGCAGGTCGAAACGCCGTCCTTCGGTGTCGAAGTGCTGCTGCAACGCGGCCCAGGCAGCGGTTTGGTCACAACGGGGGCGAGAGTGGGCTGGGGTCATGGCAATGGGCACGTGAGGGTTGAGGGGTTACAGCGGCCGCGGCGCGTCAAGCCGCGCGCAGGAGTTGTTCGAGCTTGACAGCGTCCACGGCAAAGGCGCGGATGCCTTCGGCCAGCTTCTCGGTGGCCATGGCGTCCTCGTTCAGGGCGTAGCGGAAACTTGCTTCGTCGTAGTTCACGGGCGCCAGGTCCATGGTCCTGGCTTGGGCAGCGTCCAGCGCGCGCGCCACAGGCGCATCCGAGGCGGCCAGTTGCGCCAGCAGTTCGGGCGCGATGGTCAGCAGATCACAGCCGGCCAGGGCCGTGATCTGCCCCAGGTTGCGAAAGCTCGCACCCATGACCTCGGTGGCGATGCCAAACTTCTTGTAGTGGTTGTAGATGGCGCGCACGGACTTCACACCCGGATCGTTCGGACCCACGTTGTCGGCCTCGACCCAGGCGGCGCCGGCGGACTTCTTGTACCAGTCGTAGATACGCCCGACGAAGGGCGAGATCAGCTTCACCTTGGCCTGGCCGCAGACCACAGCCTGGCAGAACGAGAACAGCAGCGTGAGGTTGGTGTGGATGCCCCGGCGTTCCAGTTGGGCGGCGGCCTGGATGCCCTCCCACGTGGCCGCCACCTTGATGAGCACGCGCTCCACCGGCACGCCCTGTGCCTGGTACAGCTCGATCAGGCGTTCGCCGCGCGTGACCGTGGCGTTGGCGTCGAAGCTCAGGCGTGCATCCACCTCGGTGGACACCCTTCCTGGGATCAGCGACAGGATTTCGCAGCCAAAGCGCACCAGCAGGCGGTCCATGATCTCGTCCAGCGGCCGATCACGAAACCGCGCCACTGTGTCCGTGAGCAACGGCTGGTAGTCCGCTTTCTGCACGGCCTTGAGGATGAGCGAGGGGTTGGTGGTGGCGTCTTGCGGCTGGAAGGCGTTGATCTGCTTGAAGTCGCCGGTGTCGGCCACGACAGTGGTGAATTGCTTGAGGGTGTCGAGTTGGTTCATGCGGCAATTATGCTCACTCCGCTGGGGCGGACAGCGGCCGCACAATAGGCCTGGCGGCCTGTACCTCTGCACCACCATGACACTCCTCTCCCCCGAACAGTTCCTGGGCTTTCTCGGCGCGTCGCTGCTGATCACGCTGTCGCCCGGACCGGACAACCTGATGGTGCTGTCCATCGGCGCCGCGCGCGGACGCCGGCAAGGCATGGCGTTCGGGCTGGGCTGCGGCATGGGGTGCCTGAGCCACACGGTGCTGGCGGCGCTGGGCATCAGCGCGCTGATTGCCGGCTCGCCCCTGGCCTTCACGGGGCTCAAGCTGGCAGGAGGTGCCTACCTGATCTATCTGGGCTGGCAGGCGCTGCGCAGCCCGGGCAGCGTGAACCTGCGGCAAGGTGAGCGCGCAACGTCCACCGCCTGGCAGTTGTTTGGCCAGGGGCTGCTGGCCAACGCCATCAACCCCAAGGTGGTCATGTTCTTTCTGGCATTCCTGCCCCAATTCGTCTCGACCGAGCGCGGTGACGCGCCCTGGCAGATCGCCCAGTTGGGCCTGGTCTTCACGCTCCAGGCCTGCGTGCTGTTTGGCCTGCTGGGTCTGTTCGCCGGCCACGTGGGGCGCTGGCTAAACCGCAACGCCCGCGCCGGCCTGTGGCTCGACCGCCTGGCAGGCGTCGTGCTGGTGGGGCTGGGGATGAAGCTGTTGGCGGGCCGATAGCCCGACCTGCCCACACCGAAAACGACGCGGCTTTCCCCTCGGACGCCCCTGGCGCGATTGCCACGCGCTATCGCGCACCCTTGACGGTCATGGAGCTCGGTTCAGGACGCTCCACTTTCTGCACCGAGGTTGAGCGACCGGTCACGATTCCGTACGGGCCTTGCGGGCAAGGCCTTTCCCTGGGCGTGGTGTTGTGCGGAGTTTGATTTCTCCTCTTGCACGCGGATCTCATCCTGCAGCGCCTGCACGACGGAGTCGTCGGGGCCGTATCGATCGAACAGGTCCTGATACAGGCATTCGAGTTCGACGTGATGTTTGTTCATTCTGAAATCCCCGGCGGCAAATGGTTCGTAGTACTGAGAACACGAGAACGTCAATCACATGCGCGTCGAAGCGACGCGCTGCAGGCGGTACCGATGGACGCAGACGCAGCCCGTGTGCGTTTCGCTCCATCGCGTGTCGTCTTGCCATCGACCGTGTTCACCCACACGAAACGAGGGCCGCGCGCGACGCCGAACGCTCCGTGATGCACCAGCCTATGAGCGTTGAATGAAGCCTGTGTGACACCAACTCTTCTCCGCGGCGCGTCAGCAGCGGGCGCAGCCGACACGTTTCGAAGATGCCGGTTTCGTTTTGGAACTCCCCATCGCGTCACAAATCTGTCGCACGTGTCAGCGACGATGACTGCATGGCCAAAAGAAAATCGGGCGCATCCGGCGCGTTGGAAGGACAAGGGGACGTGTCGCAGAGGCAGCATACTGCCGTGTGTCATGCATTGATCGCCGAGCTGCGGATCCTGCGCGCTGCCATTCTTGAGCGCGAAGCCAGCATGGCCGATGCCTTGGCGGATGTCGTGCCGAAATACAGAGACAGCGCGCGCAATCTCATTCACTACCTGGCTTTGCGCGCGCACGATCTGCGCCCGTTGCAGGAGCAGCTGGCGTGGCTTGGACTGTCATCGCTGGGACGGTCGGAGTCGCATGTGCTGGCCAACCTGGACAAAGTACTGGGCATTCTGCATTGCCTGACAGGGCAGGGATGGCACGATCTGTCTGAGCAGGAGCCGGCGGGCAGCGTCAGCAGCCGCCGGCTGCTGGATCGGCATTGCGCGGATCTGCTTGGACCGTCGCCTCAAGGTCGGTCGGTGCGCATCATGGTCACGCTGCCCGGCGAGGCCGCCGGGGACCCGACCCTGGTTCGCGATTATCTGGACGCAGGCATGGACATTGCCCGAATCAACTGCGCGCACGACGACCCCGCGACCTGGCGCCGATTGGCTGACAATGTCCGCGTCGCTGCCGAGGAATCGGGGCGGCCGGTGAAGATCCTGGTGGACCTGGGCGGGCCCAAACTGCGTACCGGGGAGTTGGCTCCTCGCCCCCCGGTGCTGCGCATGCATCCGCAGCGCGACGACTACGGGCGCACGCTTCGCCCCTACCTGCTGAGCATCCAGCCGACCACGGCTGAAGCAGATGTCCCCGTGGAGGCGGACGGTTGCATTCACGTGGACCCCAAGTGGTTGTCGCACCTTACGGCCGGCACGCTGATCGAGTTTTCGGACGCGCGTGGCGCCAAGAGGCACTTGATCGTGGACCAGGTGAGTGCGCAAGGCGCGATCGCACAGTGTTTGCAGACCGCCTATGTGACCCCCGAGACATTGCTGACCCTACGTGCCGGCAAGGGCAGAAAACAGCACTCGACGCCCGTCGGGGTTCTGCCGCAGCGTCCAGGCGTCCTGCGTCTGCGCCGCGGCGAGACCATTCGCGTCACCCGCAACGGTGTGGGTCAGCCGGCGCGCCTGGATGAACATGTGCCCGGCCAGGTGCTCGAACCGGCGCGCATCGCCTGCACGCTGCCACAGGCCATCGATCAGGTCGCGGTTGGCGAACGCATCTGGTTCGATGACGGACGCATTGGGGGCGTCGTGCGCAACGTCCGCGCCGATGAGCTGGACGTCGAGGTGACCCAGGCACGCGACGTCGGCGAAAAGCTGGTGGGGGACAAGGGCATCAACCTGCCCGACAGCGCGCTGAATCTTCCCGCCCTCACCGAGCAGGATGTGCAGGATCTGACCACCGTGGCCGAACTGGCCGACATGGTGGGGCTGTCATTTGTGCACAAACCCGACGACGTGAAGGCGCTTCGCGCGCAGCTTCAGCGATTGGGGCGACCCGACATGGGCATTGTGCTCAAGATAGAGACGCGCAAAGGCTTCGAGAATCTTCCGGAGCTGATGCTGGCAGCCATGGCCGGTGAGTCGTTCGGTGTCATGATTGCGCGCGGTGATCTGGCTGTGGAATGTGGCTACGAGCGGCTGGTGGAGGTTCAGGAGGAGATCCTGTGGTGTACCGAAGCCGCGCACATGCCCGTCATCTGGGCCACGCAAGTGCTCGAGAGCATGGCCAAGACCGGAGTCCCTTCACGCGCTGAGATTTCGGACGCGGGCTTGGGTGTTCGAGCAGACTGTGTGATGCTGAACAAGGGGCCGTATGTTTCCGATGCCATCCGCTGCCTGGATGACATCCTGCGGCGCATGGCAGGTCACCATGCCAAGAAGCGCACCCTGCTGCGCGCGCTTCAGGCCTGGAGCAACGGCGAGACGACGGCGTAGTCCGGACGCAGGCGCCGTTCGCGCAGACGCGGCCAAAGGCCCTACTGAAGCAGGGATGCCAACTGCGCCTTGCGTGCCGGTTCGATCCGCACCGCCTCCTGGAACGCCGCGCGCGCCAACTCGGGACGCGAAGTGTGCCGGTACGCAAACCCGAGCCCGATCCAGGCCTTGCTGTTTTTCGCATCCAGACTGATGGTGCGCTGGTAGGTTTGCGCAGCCCGGTTGTAATCCTGGCGCGACAACTGCAATCCGGCCAGCTTCATATGCGCCGCCACCGACGCCGGATTGGCGGCGATCGCCTGCTCGAAGCTTTTTGCGGCGTCATCCAGACGCGCCGCCGCCCAAAGCTTGTCACCCTGTGCGATCAGTGCCACCTCCGACGCCGCGACCGGCGCGGGCGCCGCTGGTGCCGCACTGGCCACCGCCCAAACCAGTGTGGCGGCCAATGCCTTGACGAAGCGCGACCTCACTTCAGGGCGCCCTTGCCGTAGCGCTCCTCAAAACCCTTGCGCACCTTTTCAACGGCGTCCTTGCTGATGCCATTGAAGTACCAGTCGTGACCTTCGATGGGCTTGAAGTACTTGTTCAGGATCTCATCGGCGAACTTCTCGTTGCCGTCCTTCTTGCGCACCATTTCGCGCATCTCGGGAATCCACTTGAAATAGGTGTGCTGCGCCACCTCATAGATGCCATGCCACCACGTGTAGTCCGGCCCGCTCATCGCGGCGCCATGACGCGCACGACGACCTTCGTGGTGCCATATCTCCCACCACGTCCACTCGATCTTCTCGTCAAAGGGCTCCGCGGTGATGTAGCCCTTGGCCTGCAGCTCTTTCATGGCCGCGGCGATGGGCTTGGCAAACTTGTCGTTGTACAGCGCCACCACATCGTCAAATTGCTTGTAGTGACCACTGATCACCGATGAGCCGTGGCACGAATAGCACACATTGGTCATATTCTTGCGGCGGTCCTCCCAGGTCAGGACCTGCGTGACCTTGAAGCCCTTCACCACGTCACCCACCTTGGGCAAGGGCACGCCTTCCGGTTGGTCGAACTCGTCGCCGTTGGCCAGCCGCACCATGTTGAGCTTGGTCGAGATCGGCGGACGCAATGTCCACGAAATGCGCTCACCCACATCGTGCGTCACCCCCTGGGTGCGCGTGGCGCTCATGTGGCAGGTGGCACAAGTGGGCGCGGCGGAGTAATCCACCCCGGCGACCCACTTCTTGGCGTTGAGATTCATCTCCGCGACGTTGGCCTTGTAAAGAATACCGTGCTTGGACTCGTTGTACACCTCGAGTTGTGGGTGATCGGGGCCCAGGTGGCACTTGCCACAGGTGTCGGGTGTGCGGGCCTGTGCCTTGGAGAACCGGTGCCGCCCGTGGCAGGCCGAGCAGGATCCGAGGCTGCCATCCGGGTTCACGCGGCCAATCCCGGTGTCGGGCCATGTCTCTGCCGTGGGCTCGCTTGAGCTATCCAGCTTCACGGTACCGCCGTGGCATTGACGGCAGCCCGCGTTCACCGCCGCGGGGCCACCGATCACTTCACCCATGATGTTGTCGAGGGAGGCCAGGATCTGCCCACCTTTGGCATGGTGCGACCGCTGCTGCTGGGCCACTTCCTTCTCATGGCACGTGGCGCACGTCTTGGGAGACACGATGGTCGAAATGTAGAGTGGCTTGCCCGCCGCGTCCTTCTCGTGCTGCACGACACCAGGCTGTCCGGCCTTGCCCTTGTGGCAGCTATAGCAGTCAACATCGACAACGGCGTGCGAACTCTTGCCCCACTCGGTATGGAGACCAGGACTCTCCTTCTTGTGGCAATCGACGCAGATCTTGCCGATTTGCGCATCTTCCTTGGACTTGACGGGAAGCTTGCTCTGGGCGTGGACGCCGAACGCGCTGAGGGCGACCAGCACAACGGCCAGCAGCCGCCAAAATACACTCGAACACCTCATCGTGGACTCCTGTGTTGTGATAGCGCACAAGAAACTAAGACTGACAACTTCGCCAACAGTTGCGAGGATACCGGAACCAGCCGTTGCCGGTTGTGTCACGGATTTGACGAGACCCAAAAATGCTCCGTACTGTGGCTCGTAGCCGACAGTCAGACCGCCACCACCGACGCGCGGGCCAAGGCGCTACCGAAACGGCAATCTAGGAATCTTCCCAGATAAGACACCTTGGCCTCTACGACATGTGTTTCCCCACCGGCCAGGGTTTTGATTTGGGCCAGCGATTGACGGTCACTTCGATGGTGTACCCCGTGCCGTCAGGTGAATCCTTGCCGACCTTCAAGGTGGCCTTTTGGCCCAACTGGGTCATTACCCTGGGCTCTCTTTGGTAGTTGTCGCAGTTGAACGGCATCCTCACCATCACCTGGTCATGCGGCAATGAATTGACTTCAAAATCCATCGTGCACTCCAGTGGTCGCGCCGGGTTGAGCGATAGGCGGGCCCGTCCACCGGTCCGCAGCGCAAGGACCGTGTTGAGGGTTTGTTTCGTGCCTGGAGCCTCCATCTTGAAGTCCACGAAGACCTCGTAGCGCTGTGCGTTGGCGGCACTGGCCGAACTTGCCCCGTTCGCGGGCGCTTGCTCGGTGGCCCATGCGCCGTAGCAGGCAGCCACGGCAATGGTGGCCAACACCGCCATGGCAGATCGGCGGCGGGCGCGACTGGGAGGGGATTGTGAAAGCTGCAAGATTCTCTCCTTCAAAGGCTATCCCACCATTTCAATGACGCGAGTCACAGCCTCAGGGACGGCGGATACAGCAAACCACCGCATCTTGACAGCATCGGCCTCGCTTTCAATTTCCGCTCTATTTAGCTTGAGCTGTTCCCGCTGCTTCGACCCAAGAGTCGGGTCGTCGTCTCGCGGAACTGCCGCAATCAAAGCAGCATTGCCAATACCGGCAACGTCGCGTGCGCGTTGAAGCTCGAAGAGACGGGCTCGCGCATCACGCACCCCGGCCGCTTGCCTCACCGCATTCAGAACCGTAAAGTGAAGTACTGCTGTAGGGCTGAAGTACCCGAATTTCACCATCTGCCCCCCGGGAACCAGTCTTCCACCTTTGCCGAAGTTCACTAACAATTCAGGCCGAATCGCGGCAACGCCGCTCCGGACTTCCGTGCTAAAGCGACGGTTGACATCCTCCTGTTGAGGAGCGTCGCTCTCATCAAGCTCGTCCAGCTTATCCATGTTCGCCAAACTGCTGTAAAGCAAAGCTGCGACGTGCAGCAACTCAGTAACGGAACGAACTTCTGTTTCCTTGAGATCGCCAGCGTGTAGCCCCATCATGCTGACGCCCACGTCCCTCACGCTACTCGCGTTCGCAGCGGCAAGATACAGTTGAAGACCTTGTTCAATCAGACGACGTACCCCGTCCGCTGCTTTCCCATACAGCGCATCCAGCACGTCGTCACGAATGATTCGGGCGGTGCCAGTCTCTCCACCAAAATCGTGAACGAGACCTATCATCAGGCGCTCGCCCGTACCAGCCACCGGTTCCCAAAAGAGTGGCCTCCAGGTGCAGCGAGGCGCTGCCGTAGGAGATTCAAGGTTACTGCTATTCATTGGTTAGAAGATCTGCTGGCTTAGGGAATCGGGCAAGAAGCCGGACGGCAAGATTGGTAAGGCGAGCAGCAACATATGCTGCATAGTCTTTGTGCTGTAGGCTGACCGGCATTGCTTCACTGCTCGATACAAGTGAGGCTGACCCAATCGCCAGAGCTTGCCCAACAGCAGCGCGGCTAACACGGTCATGATCACCAACCATCAGAGCCATGTCGCACAGCTTGTTGCGATCTGGGTAGTCAGTTGGGTACTCGCCCAGGGCCAAAGCATGGTCAATCCATGCTTCCGCCTGACCATCCCACAAGATGTTCCCAAGATTCCGGTCTCGGTTGTCGATTGCCTCATCAGCTACTGCAGCCAACGGTGTAGTCGGCAACTGCACTGCCAGTTGTACAGCTATACGCACTGCCGCATCTTTCGCCGGTCCATCCGGCAGGTTATCCAATGCAAGGCGCTTTTTAAGATTCGGATAGCCGACATCGGAACTAGCGAAAGAGGGGCCATCGGTCTCATCAACCAAGAATGCCTCGGGCACTGGTAGACCCCATGCACTGAGTACGAGGGCTGCGAACGCTTCAGCGGCAATTACGCCCACTGGCCCGCGCTTGAGAATCGCCGCTCGTCGCGTGCCATCTGGCAGCACGATGACACAACGCATCGCACCTGTCTGTCCATCGCCAACCGGAGTCTCTGACCCAGCTATTACTGTTGCTGTTTGGAGCTGCATTTTTCTTCCTGCCTCCCTGTTGTAGGCATAGTATGCCTTTACTGAGACGTTGGCGGCTAAACGACGGAAGAGCGGTTGGGCTGGTGCTGCGATCTCATTAGCCAGCCGCGTCGGATCGGAACCGTGGCCTTGCTGCCCACCCGTCGGTCGGCTTGATGGGCAGTGCCTTAAGCCGATCGCCCTTGCCAACACCCCAACGCCAACCCCTTCAGCGCGGTGGGCGTGCGTGCCGGGGCGCTGAAGCCCATTCGCGGCGTTGTTGACGCAACGATCACTGATCCGGCTCTGGCACCACGGCGCTGACACACCCACAGCACCCCGCCCGCGAGCGCGCAAGCGTCACGGCACGGACCCCAGCGCGCTGACCACGACGCGCCCAGCCTGGACAAGAACGCAACCCGCAATAGGCAAGTTAGCCCGCCACCACCGACACCCCATGTTGCGCCAACGTCAGCACCACCTCGTCCCCGGGCTGCAGCACGTCGGTCAGGTCGGGTGACACCACAAACACGCGACCCAGGGCGCTGTCGAAGCTGTATTCGTAATAGCTGCCCAGGTAGGCCGCCTTGACCAGCGTTGCCGTCAGGCCGGCACCGCCGCGCTGGATGTGCCAGGCCTCGGGGCGCACGGCCACCTTGGCGGCGCCGGCGGCCACAGCGTTGGCGGGCGTGAGGGTCAGCGGCCCGAGCGTGACGCGGCCGTTTGCGTCGGCGCTGGCGTCAAACAGCACGGCCTCGCCCATGAAGCCGGCCACGAAGGCGCTGGCGGGGCGTTCGTACAGCTCCTGCGGTGTGCCGCGCTGGGCGATGCGGCCGTCGTCCATGACGATGATGTGGTCGCTCACGGCCAGGGCCTCGCTCTGGTCGTGCGTGACGTAGGCCACGGTGAGGCGCAAGCGCTGCTGCAGGCCGCGAATTTCCTCGCGCATCTCGCGGCGCAGCCGGGCGTCCAGGTTGCTCAGGGGTTCGTCAAACAGCAGCACGGCAGGCTCCAGCACCAGGGCGCGCGCCAGGGCCACGCGCTGCTGCTGCCCGCCTGAAAGCTCGCTGGGCAGGCGTTCATCAAAGCCCACCAGGCCCACGGCCTGCAGCACGTCGCGCGCGCGGCGGCGCGTCTCGTCCTTGCTCACGCCGCTCATCTTCAGGCCGTAGCCCACGTTGGCCAGCACGTCCATGTGCGGAAACAGCGCGTAGCTCTGGAACATCATGCTCACGTTGCGGTCGGCCGGGCCCAGGGTGGTGACGTCCTGCCCGTCGATGAGGATCTGCCCGGCGCTCGGTGCTTCGAGCCCCGCGATCATGCGCAGCGTGGTGGTCTTGCCGCAGCCGGACGGCCCCAGGATGGTGGTGAGCGTGCCCTTGGGCACCGCAAAGCTCACGTCCTTGACCACCAGGGGCGCGCTGGACTGCGTGCCGTAGCGTTTGCTGACCTTGCGGAATTCGATGCCGTGGTTCATGTGGGGTCCTGAAAGCACTTCGACAGGCTGGGTGCGAACGGTGGGGTTGCGGGCGTCATGCGGCGGGCACCACGACGGGCGTGGCCGCCCTGCGCCGCCCGAGCTTGCGTTCGCCCACGCTGAACTGGATCAGCGCCACGGCCAGCGACATGAGCGCGATGAGCACGGTGCAATAGGCCAGGGCCACGCCGTAGTCGCCATTGCCCACGCGGCCGATGATGTAGGTGGTGGCGAGCTCGTTCTCGGCCGTCACCAGGAAGATCACCGCGCTCACCGTGGTCATGGCGCGCACGAAGCTGTACACCAGCGCGGCCACCAGCGCCGGCTTGAGCAGGGGCAGCACCACGTGCCACAGCGTCTGCGCGCTGGTGGCGCGCAGCGTGAGCGAGGCCTCGTCCAGCGAGCGGTCCAGTTGCTTGAAGGCGGCCGTGCCGGCCTGCACGCCCACGGGCAGGTTGCGGAACATGAAGCACAGCATGATGATGAGGGCCGTGCCCGTGAGCTCGAACGGCGGCACGTTGAAGGCCAGGATATAGCTCACGCCCAGCACCGTGCCGGGGATGGCAAAGGCCAGCAGCGCGGCAAATTCAAACAGGCCCTGTCCCCGGAAATCGGTGCGCGCCAACAGCCAGGCAATCAGCAGGCCCAGCACCGCCGTGACCGGCGCGGCACCCGCCGCCAGCTTGAGTGTGGTGAAGAGCGAGTTCCACGCCGTGCCCGCCCAGACGATGCCAAACGGCCCCCACTCCAACGCAAACGCGGTGTGAAAGTGCTGCAAGGTGGGCGTGTAGTCGCGCCCCCAGGTTTGCACAAAGCCGCCGGCAAAGGCAAACAGGTACACGACCACGGTGAAGCTCAGCCAGGGCAGGGCCACGGCGGCGGTGAGGCGGCGCACGCCGCGCGGCAGCGGCATGGGCACGCCCGCATCGCCCTTGCCGCTGACGGTGGTGTAGTTCTGCCGCCCCAGCAAGCCGCGCTGCAGCACGAACACCGCCAGCGCGAACAGCGTGAGGATCCAGGCCAGCGATGCGGCCATGCCTTGGTCGTTCTGCGCGCCCACGATGGCAAAGAAGATGTCCGTGGACAGCACCGAGAACTGCGCGCCCAGGATGATGGGGTTGCCAAAGTCGGCGATGCTCTCGATGAAACCCACGAGAAAGGCGTTGGCCAGCCCCGGCTTGAGCAGGGGCAGCGTGATGGTGTAGAAGGTGCGCCGCGCGTCGGCGCGCAGCGTTTGCGCCGCTTCTTCCAGGCTGGGCGCCACGCCTTGCACCACGCCGCGCACGATCATGAAGGCGATGGGCGTGAAGGCAAACATCTGCGCCACCCACACGCCCAAGGCCCCATAGAACCAGCGCGTGGGCTCGATGCCAAGGGCGTACTCCAGCCACTGGTTCACGATGCCGGCGCGGCCAAACAGCAGGATCAGGCCCAGGCCCACGACGAAGGGCGGCGTGATGATGGGCAGCATGGCCAGCGCCTTGAGCGGAGCCTGCCAGCGGCGCTGGCCGCGCTCGGCCAGCAGCGCCAGCATGGTGCCCAGCACGGTCGTGCCCGTGGCCGTGAGCAGGGCCAGGAACAGCGTATTCCAGGCCACGCCGCAGCGCACGCCCCCGGCCAGACAACCCAGGCCCCAGATGCGCTCGGTGCCGATGCGGTCCGCGAACGCGCGCAGCGACCAAAGCCCCTCCTCGCTCAGGAACGCGCCGTACAGCGCCTTGAACACCGGGTAGGCGATGAACAGCAACAGCAGGAAGCCGCAACCCAGAACGCTGGCGGAGATGAACAGATCACCCTTGAAGTAGCCGCGCCGGGCCACGCCAAAGGCCAGCAACAGCACCAGCGACAGCAGCGTGGCAAAACCGCCGATACCCAGACCAAACTGATTGACCGCCAGCTCGCCCCACAGGCCATTGAGCGCGGCCACCGACCAGCCGCGCGCCCCGATCAGGAAACCACTGCCCAACAAGCCCAAGCCCCCCACACCGCCGCCGGCCAGCAGCCAGCGGCTTTGCGCCACACCTGGGCGCACCCACAAGGCCACGCTGGCCAGGCCCAGCCCCAGAGGCGCCAGCCAGAGCCAGACGCGCCCGTGCAGCGTGGCCTGCAGCAGGCCGCTGGCGCTGTCCGCGCCGCCAAAGACCTGGGGCAGCACCAGATACCAGGCCGAGTCCTGGATGGCGTACCAAGGCAACAGCGCCCACGACAGGGCGCCCACGGCCAGCCAAAAGGCCAGGGCGTGGTCAGGGCGACGTGGCTTCACCATGGAGAACGCAGATGCCTCAACAAGGGATGGTCAGGGGCGGCTCAGCGCGGCAGGGAGTTGACTTCCTTCTCCCACTTGGCGATGAGGCGCTTGCGCTCGCTGCTGGCGCCGTACTTGGCGTAGTCGTAGTTGATGAACTTGATTTTCTTGAAGTCCGGCACGCGCGGGTCCACCTTGGCCGCCTTGTTGGACGGCACCTGAAACTGCCGCGCGGCAGCGGCCATCTCCTGCGCGGCGGGTGTCAGCGCCCACTCATAGAACTTCTTGGCGGCCTCCAGATTGCGCGCACCCTTGATCAGGCTCATGGAGCCGATCTCCGCGCCCGTGCCTTCGGCGGGCGTGACGGTTTCCACAGGAAAGCCGGCCAGCTTTTCGCCGGGGCCATCATGCACGAAGCTGATGGACACAGCCGTCTCGCCGCGTGCCACCGCCTTGATCGGGCCGGTGCCCGAGCGCGTGTACTGGCTGATGTTCTTGTGCAGCGCCTTCATGTAGTCGAAGGCCTTGTCCTCGCCCATGAGTTGCACCAGCGTGGCCACCATGGTGTAGGCCGTGCCGCTGGAGGCGGGGTTGGCCACCTGGATATCGCCCTTGTAAGCCGGCTTGAGCAGATCGGCCCAGGTCTTGGGCACGGGCAGCTTCTTCTTGGCCAGCAACTCGGGGTTGTAGCCAAAGCCCAGGGGACCCGAATAGATACCCACGGTCCGGTATTTGCTCTGTTGCGCCTGCTGCTGCGCCCAGGAATGCAACTGCCCCAGCGCCGGCGACTTGTATTCAAGCGACAGCCCCTGCTCGGCCGCCTGCAGATGCGGGTCGCCCGTGCCGCCGAACCAGATGTCGGTCTTGGGGTTGTCCTTTTCGGCGATGAGCTGAGCCAGCGCCTCGCCCGAGCCCTTCAGACTCAGGTTGACCTTGGTGCCGGTAGTGCGGGCGTAGACGGTGCCGATCATGTTGCACCACTCGGCCTGCACCGAGCAGATGATGTTGACCTGGCCCTGCGCCCAGGCACTCCCGCCCAGCGCGGTCAGTGCAAGGCCGAGGATGTGTTTCTTCATGCGTGTCTCCCAGAAGGTTGCCATCTTGCGAAGTAATTTGATTACCCGCCGAGCTTAACCGTTGCCGGTGACGCGCCATTTTCGGGAAAGTACCGACGACACTTGCACCAACGTTTGCGGCTCTCGGTGTATGTAACCGGGTGGCGCCGAACATGAAACTAAGTTACATTAGCGTTTTTACCTGACCTCTTCACAGCATGAGCTTCGATCTAGTTTTGTTTGGCGGAACGGGGGATCTGGCATGGCGCAAACTGATGCCGGCACTGTTTCAGGCGTTTCGCCACGGCACCCTGCCCGAAGGTGGCCGCATCATCGGCGTGGGCCGTGACAACCTGAGCCACGACCAGTACCGCGCGCTGATCTGGAGCCGGTTTGACAACGTGGAACTGGCCAAGCGCCCGTCCGAGGAAGAGTTCAAGCGCTTTGCGGAATTGTTGGAATTCGTGCGCATGGACCTGTCCAAGCCGGACGACTACGCCACGCTGGCCGCCACCTTGCAGGCGCGCAATGCCGACACCGTGGTGATGTATGTGGCCACGGCGCCGGGCCTGTTCACCGTGGTGTGCGAGCAGTTGGGCGCCGCCGGGCTGAACACGCCCAGGACGCGCATCGTGCTGGAAAAACCCCTGGGCCACGACCTGGCCTCCAACCGTGCCATCAACCAGTCAGTGCGCAAGGTGTTTGGCGAAAAACAGGTCTACCGCATCGATCATTACCTGGGCAAACCCGCCGTGCAGAACCTGTTTGCGCTGCGCTTTGGCAATGCCCTGTTCGAACCCCTGTGGCGCCGTGAACACATCGCCAACATCCAGATCACCATCGCGGAGGAACTGGGCGTGGAAAGCCGCGGGGCGTTCTACGAAACCACGGGCGCGATGCGTGACATGGTGCAAAACCACGCCCTGCAACTGCTGTGCGCCATTGCCATGGAGCCACCCATCAATGCCCACGCGGACGCCATCCGCGACGAAAAGCTCAAGGTACTGCGCTCGCTCAAGCCCTGGACCGCTGAGACCCTGGCCACGGACGTGATCCGCGGCCAGTACACGGCCGGTGCCATCGGGGGCGTGGCCGTGCCGGGCTACCGCGAAGAGGCCGGCGTGTCCCCGGACAGCCATACCGAGACCTTCGTCGCGCTGCGCACCGAGATCTCCAACTGGCGTTGGGCTGGCGTTCCGTTCTACATCCGCACCGGCAAGCGTCTGGCTGGGCGCGACGCACGCATCGTCGTGAACTTCCGCCCGACGCCACACGCCCTGTTTGACACGCACATCGCAGCCACGAACAGCCTGGTGATCAACCTGCAGCCCAAGGATGGGCTGGAGCTGCACCTGTTGGCCCAGGGCACAAGCAACCGGCGCCAGCAGAACGCGTTGAGCCCCGTGCACCTCGACCTGGACTTCGACAAACGTTTTGGCAGTGGCCGCGTGGGTGCCTACGAACGCCTGTTGCTGTACGTGATCGATGGCCGCCTGAACCTCTTCGTGCGCAGCGACGAGCAGGAAGAAGCCTGGCGCTGGGTCGAGCCCATCCTGCAGTTGTGGAAGAACGACGCTCAGGGTCCTCGGCCCTACGCCGCCGGCACATGGGGTCCGAGCGCCTCCAGCGCCATGATCGCGCGCGACGGCCACTGCTGGAGCGAGGAGTCCTGATGCCCCGCGTGGAACGATAGGAAGGGCGCCCCATGCTGGAACGGATCAAAGCCTCCCTGCCCTCCCTGGCCCCCGCCGAGCAACGCGTCGGGGCGCTCGTCCTGAGCGATCCGCGCGCTTTCGCCAACCTGCCCGTGACGGTACTGGCTGACCGCGCTCATGTGAGCAAGCCCACGGTCGTGCGCTTTTGCCGCAGCATGGGATACGACGGCCTGTCCGACTTCAAGCTCAAGCTGGCGGGCAGCGTGAGCGAGGGTGTGCCGTTCATCCACCGCAGCGTGGACGTGGACGACAAGATCGGTGACGTGATGGTCAAGGTGATCGACAACACCGTGGCTGCTTTCCTGAAGTACCGCAACGACGCCAGCACGACCGCCATGGAGCGCGCCGTGCAGACCCTGGCCGCCACCTACCAGACCGGACGACGCATTGAGTTCTACGGTGTGGGCAACTCGGGCATCGTGGCACAGGATGCCCAGCACAAGTTCTTCCGCCTGGGCGTGAATGCCATTGCCTACAGCGACGGACACATGCAGGTCATGAGCGCCTCAATGCTCGGACCGGGGGATTGCGTGGTCATCATCTCCAACTCGGGCCGCACGCGCGACTTGATGGACGCCTGCGACATCGCCCGCAAGAACGGGGCTTTCACGATCGTGCTAACCGCCAGCGGCTCGCCCTTGGCCGCGGCAGGTCATCTCCATCTGTGCGCCGACCACCCCGAGGGCTTTGACCGCTACAGCCCCATGGTGTCGCGACTGCTGCACCTGCTGGTGATCGATATCCTGGCCACGGGTGTGGCCTTGCGTATCGGCGGTGGCAGCGTGCAGCCGCGCCTGGAAGCGATGAAGCTGAACCTGCGTAGCAAGCGCTACACATAGTTCTTTTCCCGGTCGCCGCGGCGGACTATGCTGCACACGGACCCACCCGACTGTAAAATTCCCCCTTACCGTGTGACGAACGGACCGGAGGCAACGTGAATTTCCTGAGTGAGATCAAGGCGCGCGCGCACGCCGCGCAGGCGGCCAAGACCGTGGCGCTGACGCAGGCGCAGATCGACGCCGAAAGGTGTATTGATACAACGGAAGCCGCGTGCCAGCGGGCATGGGTTTACCTGAGCGACATGGCGAAACACCTGAATATTCTGACCCCCGAGGGGCCGAAGTTCAGCGTCGATGGCAAGACACCGTGGCCCACGATGAAGCTCGTGGAGTTTCGCGCGGATTCCCGCAAGAAGACACTGGCCAAGCGCGAGATATTCGAGAGCATCGGCATCGGCTGGGACATCGTGCCCATGCAGGGGCAACCCGTGACCGCCCGTATCAGCGTCAACTTCCTGCCCGAACTGCAAAAGGTGGAAGCACGGCTGAAGGCCGGCAACATCCAGCACGAGCGCTTTCAGGTCCGTCATCCCGAAAAGCAGTCTGTGCAGGCCATTACCTTTGAGTACCGCACTTTCGCGCGGGGCAGCATCTCCATCACGCCAAACCACGAGCAAGGGACCATGACGTTTCGTTTCGGGAATATCAGCGGTCTGGCCGTGCAGACGGGCACTTGGCCGTCGGACACGATCACGACCGGTTTTCTCGACGAATTGGCCAAACTGCTTCTATCGCAACCCAGCCGCCTGTTCCCTACGCCCTAGGATGCGCGCCGCCACACACGACACGGTTCTGCGCGACACCCGAGCGTGGCTGGAACGCGCCGTCATCGGCCTGAACCTGTGTCCGTTCGCCAAGGCCGTGCATGTCAAGGGCCAGGTGCATTACGCCGTGAGCGGGGCACGCAGCGCGAGCGGACTGCTGGAGGATCTCGAAGCCGAATTGCAGGCCTTGGCCGCGGCCGACCCAGCCCGGCGCGACACCACGTTGCTGATCGCACCGTACTGCCTGCACGACTTCCTGGATTTCAACGACTTCCTGGACCAGGCCGATGCGGCCCTGGTGCGGCTGGACCTGGACGGCGTGCTGCAGATCGCCAGCCTGCACCCCGCCTACCAGTTCGCCGGCACCGACATCGACGACATCACCAACTTCACGAACCGCTCGCCCTACCCCACGCTGCACCTGCTGCGCGAGGACAGCATCGACCGGGCCGTGGCCGCCTACCCGAACGCCGAAGCCATCTTCGAGGCCAACATGGACACGATGCGCCGTCTGGGCCTGACGGGCTGGAAAGCCCTCGGCGTGGAAGCCACGACGCAGGATGGCGGAGCGGACACCCCCGCATGAACAAACCCCAAGCCGCCCGCCCACGCGCGGAGCCGCCAACCACCATCGCGCCTGAAATCCGGCCCGGGCAGTCGATTGAGTTGCTCAAGGAACTGCACATCCTCACCCGTGACGGCAAGCTCAACCAGGATTCGCGCCGCAAGCTCAAGCAGGTCTACCACCTGTACCAGTTCATCGAGAAATTGCTGCAGGAGCTGCCGCCCACGGAGAGCGGCGTCACGCTGGCCGACCACGGCGCGGGCAAGTCCTACCTGGGCTTCATCATCTACGACCTGTTCTTCAAGGCGTTGAGCACCGGCCACATCTACGGCATTGAAACCCGGCCGGAACTGGTGCAAAAGTCGCGCGAGCTGGCGGCACGTCTGGGCTTTGCGCGCATGAGTTTCCTGAACCTGAGCGTGGCCGAATCGGCGCAGTCCCAGGAGCTGCCGGAGCGCATCGACATCGTCACCGCGCTGCACGCCTGCGACACCGCCACCGACGACGCCATCGCCTTCGGCCTGCGCAAGCAGGCGCGCTTCATGGTGCTGGTGCCCTGTTGCCAGGCCGAGGTGGCGCGCGCCCTGAGCCAGCACAAGGCGCTGCAACTGGCGCGCACGCCGCTGGCGGAACTGTGGCGCCACCCGCTGCACACGCGCGAGCTGGGCAGCCAGGTCACCAACGTGCTGCGCTGCCTGTACCTCGAAGCCTGGGGCTACCAGGTCACGGTCACGGAACTGGTGGGCTGGGAGCACAGCATGAAGAACGAGCTCATCATCGCCCGCCACACCGGCCAGCGCAAACACAGCGCCACGCAACGCCTGCGCGCCGTGCTGCAGGAGTTCGGTCTGGAAGCGCTGGAGCCCACGCGCTACCCGCTGCCGGACTGCGCCACAGCAGCCTGACTCAGGAGTCACTCGCCCACAAAAAAGCCCGCGATCAGCGGGCATTTTTGCGGGCGAAAGGCCAAACTCAGCGCAGACGCGGCTGCTGGATGGACTTGAGCTCGCTGTCCAGTGAACTCACGTAATTGGCCAGCAAACGCAGCTCGGCATTGGAGAACTGCTTGGCGATGGCGCCCATCACCGGGTTGGCGCGGCCGATCATGGGCTTGCCCTCCGTCTTGTAGGAGGCCAAGGCAAAGTACAGGTAGTCGGGGTGTTGCCCGGCGATCTTGGGGTAGCTCGGGTCGATGGGCTTGGAGAAATTGTCGCCATGGCAGGACACGCAACCGGCCTTGGTGATGAGCGCCGACACCTCGGCGCTGGGCGCCTTGCTCGCCTTGACCGGCAAGGTGGCGCCCTGCACCACCCCGTGGGCGCTGTAGTAGGCGGCCACGTCGGCCATATCCTGCTCGGTCAGGGTTTCAGCCACGGCGCGCATGGACGGGTTCTGACGCTCACCCTTCTTGTACGCCGTCAGGGCCGACACGATGTACTTGGCGTTCTGCCCGGAAATCATGGGAACACGGTACACCTGAGGAAACCCGGTATGAAAGCCCAGAATGCCGTGGCAGCCCATGCACATGGCAATCTTCTTCTCTCCGGCAACGACGTCGCCCTTGATCTCTTGTGCGCTCGCCAGAGTCGTCACGGAAGCGACAAGAAACGCCGCCATGGTTGTCAGTAAATGCTTCATTTTGCGCGCACAATCCATCGTTGCTTGGGAAAAACAAGCGCCGATTATATCGACGCATCCCGCTGCCGCCGGACGCGCGCCACCCCTGAAAACCCTTGTGGGGTGCGTCGTTGCACGGTATCCACCACCCTTTGAACCATTCCGCCGTATGTCTGTTGCCACCCAGAAATTCCAGGGCTCACCCACCTACATTGCCACACAGGACCTGAAGCTGGCCGTGAACGCCGCCATCACCCTGCAACGCCCCCTGCTGGTCAAGGGTGAGCCGGGCACCGGCAAGACCATGCTGGCCGAAGAGGTGGCGCAAGCGCTGGGCATGCCCCTGCTGCAATGGCACGTCAAGTCCACCACCAAGGCGCAGCAGGGTCTGTACGAGTACGACGCCGTCAGCCGCCTGCGCGATTCGCAACTGGCGGATGTGGACGGCGGCGAGCGCGTCAAGAACATCCACAACTACATCGTCAAGGGCGTGCTGTGGCAGGCCTTCACGGCCGACCAGCCCGTGGCCCTGCTGATCGACGAGATCGACAAGGCTGACATCGAATTCCCCAACGACCTGCTGCGCGAGCTCGACCGCATGGAGTTCTACTGCTACGAGACGCGCGAATGGGTTCGCGCCCGGCACCGGCCCCTGGTGTTCATCACTTCCAACAACGAGAAGGAACTGCCGGACGCGTTTCTGCGCCGCTGCTTCTTCCATTACATCAAGTTCCCCGACGCCACGACGCTGGAACAGATCGTGGACGTGCACTTCCCCAATCTCAAGCGCGAGCTGCTGGCCGCTTCACTGAAGACCTTCTTCGACGTGCGCGGCCTGCCTGGGCTGAAGAAGAAACCCTCCACCAGTGAACTGCTGGACTGGCTCAAGCTGCTGCTGGCCGAGGACATCCCCCCCGAGGCGCTGCAGACCAGCGACAACAAGGTGGCGGTGCCGCCGCTGGTGGGCGCCCTGCTCAAGAACGAGCAGGACGTAACGCTGTTCGAAAAACTCGTGCTCATGCAAAGCCGCAACCGCTGAAAGCCCAAGCTCATGGCCTCCCCCCTTTTGATTGAAGGCGTGTCCGACGCCATTGGCTTCGTTGGTGGCGCACTGGCCGCCTACTGGCTGAGCCAGTGGCTGGGCCTGGATGTGTTTGCCCCCGGCTACTCCACGCGCAGCATCCTGGGCATCGGCCTGCTGGGTCTGGGGGGTGGTCTAGGATTGCAGGCAGCCCGGCGTTGGCGTGCCGCCCAACACGACAGGAAAAAGGATTGACCCATGGCCTTTGTGGAACCCGTCACACTGGAACTGCGCGGCGTGCGCCTGGCACCGCTGGCGCTGGAGCATGAAGAAGGGCTGCGCGCGGCCGCGGCCGACGGCGAACTGTGGAAACTGCGCGTGACCTCCGTGCCCGAGCCGGACCAGACCCGGGCCTACATCGACAATGCACTGGCCCTGCGCGCGGCCGGCCAGCGCTTCGCCTTCGCGGTGCTGGATGCGGCCACCGACACGGTGCTGGGCTCGACCAGCTACCACGACATCGTGCCCGCCATCCGCCGCGTGGAAATCGGCTGGACCTGGTACGCCCAACGCTGCCAGCGCACCCACGTCAACACCGTGTGCAAGCTGCTGATGATGAGCCACGCCTTCGACACGTTGGGCTGCCACGTCGTGGGCTGGCGCACCGACAACTACAACTTCGCCTCGCAGCAGGCCATCGAGCGCCTGGGCGCCAAGAAGGACGGGGTGCTGCGCGGCCACGCGCTGCGCCGCGACGGCACCATCCGCGACACCGTGATGTACAGCATGCGCGCCGGCGAATGGCCCGAGGCACGGGCGCAACTGCTGTACCTGCTGGACAAGCCCCGATGAACACGCGTGCGCCATCGCTCCTGCCGGACGCCGTGGTTCTGACCCCGGCGCGCCGCGACGACCTGGAACACCTCGTGGCCTTGCGCATCGAGGCCATGCGCGAGAGCCTGGAGCGCATCGGCCGTTTCGACCCGGTGCGCGCCCGCGAGCGGTTTGCGAGTGGCTTTACGCCCGAGCACACGCGCCACATCGAACTGCAAGGCGAGCGTGTCGGCTTCGTGGCGGTCAAGACCACAGCGGATGCGCTGGTGCTGGATCATCTCTACCTGCGCCCCGCGTACCAGGGCCGAGGCCTGGGCGCAGAGATACTCCAGCGCGTCTTCGCCCAGGCCGACGCCGCCGGGCAGCCCGTGCGCGTGGGCGCCTTGCGCGGCAGCAACGCCAACCGCTTCTACCAGCGCCACGGTTTCGGCCTGGTGGAAGAATCCGAATGGGATCTGTACTACGTGCGAAATCCCCTCGCAACGCCATAGCGTCCATCCTTGCGCGAACATCGCCATGCTGACCCAGTTCTTCTACACCTTGCGCGCCGCCAAGCTGCCGGTTTCGGTGAAGGAGTACCTCACCCTGCTGGAAGCCTTGAAGGAAGGCGTGGTGGGTCCGGCCAGTGGGGACGCCCAGGGCCACTCGGCCTACGGCATCGACGACTTCTACCACCTCAGCCGCACGGTTCTGGTCAAGGACGAAAAGCACTTCGACAAGTTCGACCGCGCGTTCGCGTCTTACTTCAAGGGTGTGGAGATGTTGGCCGACTTCAGCAAGGAGGTGCCGCAGGACTGGTTGCGCAAGGCGCTGGAGCGCGAACTCACGCCCGAGCAGAAGGCCGCCATCGAAAAAATGGGCTGGGACGAGCTCATGGAAACGCTGAAGAAGCGCCTGGAAGAGCAGAAGGAGAGGCACGAAGGCGGCAGCAAGTGGATCGGCACAGGCGGCACCTCGCCCTTTGGCCACGGCGGCTACAACCCGCAGGGGATACGCATCGGTGGCGCGGGCAAGAACAAGAGCGCGGTCAAGGTGTGGGAACAGCGCGCCTACCGCGACTACGATGACACCCAGGAATTGGGCACGCGCAACATCAAGGTCGCGCTACGCCGGCTGCGCAAGTTCGCACGCGAGGGCCACGAGCTGGAACTGGACTTGCCCGACACCATCCGCAGCACCGCCGCGAACGCGGGCTGGCTGGACATCAAGATGATTCCCGAGCGGCACAACAACGTGAAGGTGCTGCTGCTCATGGACGTGGGCGGCACCATGGACGAGCACATCGCCCGCGTGGAGGAACTGTTCTCGGCGGTGAAGAGCGAGTTCAAGCACCTGGAGTTCTACTACTTCCACAACTGCGTCTACGACTTCATGTGGAAGAACAACCGGCGCCGCTTCGCGGAGAAGTTCGCCACCTGGGACATCATCCGCAAGTACAACAAGGACTACAAGCTCATCTTCGTGGGCGACGCCACCATGAGCCCCTACGAGATCCTGCAGCCCGGTGGCAGCGTGGAGTACAACAACGAGGAAGCCGGCGCCGAATGGCTGCAGCGCCTGACCCACGCCTTTCCCAAGTTCGCCTGGATCAACCCCGAACCACAGGGCGTGTGGCAGTACCGGCAAAGCATCAGTGTCATCCAGCAGCTCATGGGCCAACGCATGTACCCGCTCACGCTCAAGGGCCTGGAGGAAGCCATGAGGATGCTCACCAAATAGGGCGCCCGATCAGCCCCGCGGCATTTACAATGCCCTGCTTCCCGCCGCCGTAGTTCAATGGATAGAACGAGCGCCTCCTAAGCGCTAGATATGGGTTCGATTCCCGTCGGGGGCGCCACATCAACCCGCGGCCCGCCGCAGCGTTTCCACCACCGGGCGGCTGAGCACCTCGCGCAATCCCCACCAGCCGGCAGCCAGTGCCAGCACGGCGCCCGTGAACGCGCCCACCACGGGCACCCAGAGCGATACCGACCACTCGAATTCGAAGGCGTATTTCGCCAGCGCCCAGCCCACGGCACTGGCCACCACGGACGCCAGGAACCCCGCCAACAGGCCCACGCCGGCCAGCTCGGCACGCTGCACCTGGCGCAGCAATGACGACCCGGCACCGATGGCCCGCATCACGGCAAACTCGCGCGCCCGTTCCTCGCGCGTAGCGGTCACGGCTGCAAACAGCACCACCAGCCCCGCGGCCAGGGTGAAGCCGAAGAGGAATTCCACCGCCCGGATCACCTGGTCCAGCACGCGCTGCACCTGGGTGATGGTGGCCGTCATGTCCACCACGGTGATGTTGGGGAAGGCGCGCACCAGGGCATTGTCAAAGCTGGTCTGGCCCGTGCGGCGCTCCGGCGCGCGGAAAGCGCTCATGTACGTGGCCGGCACGTTGCGCAGCTCGCTCACCGGGTACATGACGAAGAAGTTGGCACGCATGGAGCCCCAGTCCACCTTGCGCAGCGAGGTGATGCGGCTGTCGGTCTGCGCACCCCCCACGTCAAAGCGCAAGGTGTCCCCCAGCTTCAGACCCAAGGTTTGCGCAATACCCTCTTCCACGCTCACTGCGCCCGGTTCCCCAGCCTGCCAGCGGCCCGCCACCACCAGGTTGTGCGCGGGTTGCACGGCGCTGTGCGAGATGTTGAACTCGCGGTCCACCAGGCGGCGCGCGCGCTCCTGCGCAAAATCATCAGGCGTCACGGCCTTGCCGTTGATGGCCACCAGCCGGCCACGGATCATCGGAAACCAGTCGAACTTGGCCACGCCACCTTCGCGCAATGCCTGCTGGAAGGCTGTGCCCTGTTCCGGCATGACGTTGATGACGAAACGGTTGGGCGCATCCGGCGGCGTGGCCTTGCGCCAACTCGCGACCAGGTCGGTGCGCAGCAGCACCAACAGCACCAGCGCGAGCAGGCCCACGGCCAGCGCGCTCACCTGGACCACGGCATAGCCGGGCCGCGCCGAGATCTGGCGGGTGGCCAGCACCAGCCAGCGAGGCGCGGTGGTTTCCTTCACGCTCAGGCGCAGCAATTTCACCGCCAGCCAGCTCATGAGCGCAAACACCGCCGTGGCCCCGGCAAATCCGCCCACGGCAATGAGCCCCAGCGTGAGATCACTGCTCACGGCCAGCAGCAGCGCCGTGAACCCGGTCACGCCCAGACCCAGCACCGCCAGCGATGCCGGCTTGAGGCTGCCCAGGTCGCGGCGGATCACCCGCAGCGGCGGCACCTGTGCCAGTTGCAGTACCGGCGGCAGGCCAAAGGCCACGAGCAGCGTCAGCCCCATGCCCAGGCCAAACGCCGCCGGCCACAGGCTGGGCGCGGGCAGGGCCGCGTCCACCAGACCCGCCAGCAGGGCTACGAAGACGTAATGCACGGCAAAGCCGATGGCCACGCCCAGCGTGCTGGCAAACAACCCTACCAGGGCAAATTCGGTGCCATAGCTCAGGGCAATGCTGCGCTGGCTTTGCCCCAGCACGCGCAGCATGGCGCAGTCGTCCAAATGGTTGGCGGCGAAGCCGCGCGCGGCCAAGGCCACGGCCACGGCGCTGAGCAGGGCCGCCAGCAGCGCCACCAGGTTGAGGAATTTTTCGGCACGGTCCAGCGTCTGTCGCATCTCCGGGCGCCCACCCTGCAGCGACTCCACGCGCAGGCCGCGCACCTCGCGCTGCTTGGCCTGCTCGGTGGCCCATTGTTCATACTCCTGCGTGTTGCGGTCGCTGCCCGCCACGGCACAACGGTAGGTCAGGCGACTGGCGGGCTGCACGAGTTTGGTGGCCGGAAGGTCCGCGCTGTGCAACATGACGCGCGGCGCAAAGTTGGTGAAGCCCGCGCCGCGGTCCGGCTCGGTCACGATGACACGCGCCACGCGCAGCGTACTCTCACCCAACAGCACAGCGTCGCCCACGCGCAATCCCAGTGCCTCCAGCAGCGAAGCATCCACCCAGGCCTGTCCTGGCGCAGGCACCTCGCGCGTGGGCTCGCCCGGCGCGTCCGGCTGTGGCGCCACCCTGAGGTTGCCGCGCAGGGGGTAGCCCTCCTGCACCGCCTTGAGCGCCACGAGCTTGCTCATCCCGCCCTGCGCCTCCGTGGCTCGCGCCATGGTGGGAAAGCTCACTGTGGCATTGGTCTGCAGTCCGAGGCTGCGGGCCTTGTCGATGAAGCTCGCGGGTGTCGGGTTGTCGCTGGAGACGACCACATCGCCGCCCAACAGTTGGCGCGCGTCACGCTCCAATCCGCCCTTGAGCCGGTCCGCAAAAAAGCCCACCGCCGTCAACGCCGCCACCGCCAGCGTCACCGCCACGATCAGCAAGCGCAACTCCCCGGCACGCACATCGCGCCACAGCGTGCGCCAACCCAGGCGCCAAAAATTCGTGTTCATGGAGATAGCTTAAGGGGTTTTCGAAGGGCAAGTGCTGGCGCCAGCTGTACTTGGGCGAATACGGTACAGTTTCCAACTCCTATCAACATGCCGGGATATCCGAAATGACGCTGCACAAAGTTCTCGTGGCCCTGGGCCTTGCGATCTCCATCACCTTGCCCGCAGCCGCTGGCACCTATACCGAGGCCACAGGGCAATGCATGGCCAACAGCACGACTGGCAAGGATCGCAAGGAACTCGCCAAGTGGGTATTCGTCGCGATGTCGGCGCATCCGGACATTCGTCAATTCTCGGCCATTACGTCCGATACTCGCGAGCAGTCTTCGCGTGTGATGGGATCCCTGATGACACGCCTGATCACCGTGGACTGCCCGAATGAGTTCCGTGCGATGGTGCAAAACGAAGGCCCCGACTCGGTCCGATTGGCTTTCGAAATGCTGGGCCGGGTGGCGATGCAAGAACTGATGAGCGATCGGGGCGTCATCCAATCCATTACGGACTACACCCGGTTCGTGGACGGTGCCAAAGTGACACCTATCCTGACTCCCCCCGCCAAGTAGGTCTCTTCACCACTGGTTGTCGGCTCCAGGTCGCGACCTATGCCAGCTCCGGTTGCAACACCAGTCGGTGCGCCGCCGTGTAGCACAGAAAATGTTTGTTCATGGCCCGCCCGATCGTGCACAGGCCCAGTTGCTGCGCGACTTCATAACCCATTTGCGTGATGCCGCTGCGTGACACGATGATGGGCACACCCATCTGCGCGGCCTTGATGACCATTTCGCTGGTCAGGCGGCCGGTCGTATAGAACACCTTGTCCGCGCCCGACATAGGCTGATAGGGGCGCGTGAGCGCCGACGGACCGCCCCTGGGCGCGAGGGCCACGTCCTGCATCCACATCCATCCGGCGATGGTGTCGATGGCGTTGTGGCGACCCACGTCTTCCACGAAAGTGAGCATCTCGTCCCCACGGAACAGCGCGCAACCGTGGACGGAGCCGGCCGACTTGTAGGTACTCTCCTGCAGACGGATGGCGTTGGTGATGCCGTAGAGCTGGGCCTGGGTGAGGCTGGCCTCGGGCAGGCGAATGGCGTCGATCTCGTCCATCAGCCCGCCAAACACACTGCCCTGGCCACAGCCGGTGGTGACGACGCGCGTGGCGGTCCTGGCCTCGATGTCGCGGATGCCGTGGCGGGTCCTGACAGCGGCGGCTCCCACGTCCCAGTCCACGGTGATGGATTCGATCTCCTGTACCGAGTCGACCAGACGCTGGTTGCGCAGATAGCCCAGCACCAGCAGCTCGGGTTGCGCGCCCAGGGTCATGAGCGTGACCAGTTCGCGCTTGTCCACGTACACCGTGAGCGCGCGCTCGGCAGGGATGGAAATGCGGTCCTGCACCCCGTGCTCGTTGACCACAGCAATCTCGCGCGTCAGGGGCGCTCGCGCTTGCGAAAGATACGGAGAATCGTAAAGCTCAGGCATGTGGATCATGGTACATGAGCGCCATCGAGTCGCCCCGGGGCGCGCATACGCCCACAAAAAGCAAAGGCCGGACCTCCCGGTACGGCCTTCGCGACACAAAGTGGGAGCGTCAGGACTTCTTCGCCGGTGCCGCTGGGGCCGCGGCCGCAGCCGGTGCGGAAGTCGGTGCCACGGCAGCTGGCGGGGTGTACACGAACGGCCCCGGGTCAGCGCAGGCAGGTGTGGTCGCCGCAGGCTTGGTGGCCTTGCCACCGGCCTTGGCGGTCTTGTAGTAGTGCGCCGCCACCTTGTCCTGTGACTTGCACAACAGATAACCGTCGACCTTGCCACTCCATGCGGTCTTGGCCGCCGCTTCGGCAGCCTTGGCCTTGGCTTCGTCGCTGGGCGCGGGCAGCTTGGCCAGCACAGCGCTGCCCAACAGGGATGCCAGCGCCAGAACAATCAGTTTTTTCATGTGCGGTTCCTCAAACTTGAACAGGCTTTGCGCCCACCGGCGTGGCAGAACGCTGCGCCGGAATCTTGCCGGACTGGATGTCGTCGTACCAGAGCTCGTGGTGTTCCTTGGCCCAGGTTTCATCCACGTAACCGGTCTTCATGCCTTCCATGGCACCTTCGGTGGCGTAGCCCATGTAGATGTGCCCGATGAACACCACCAGCATGAAGACGGCCGCCACGGCGTGCACCATGTGCGTCACCTGCATGGTGCCACGCTCGTACACCAGACCGGGAATGAGCTTGTCCATGACCAGCCCGGAGGCCACCAGCACTACGCCCAGTGCGAATACGCCCACCCAGAAAATCAGCTTCTCGCCGCCGTTGAAACGGCCGGACTTGACTTCGTGGTCCGAAAACAGGCCGCCCCCGTTGAGCAACCACGCCAGGTCACCCTTGGCCGGCAGGTTGTCGCGCACAAAGGTGACGATCACGATCACCAGCGACACGGCAAACAGCGGGCCGGCGAAGTTGTGAGCATTCTTGAGCAGGTAGGTCAGCCAGCCGAACAGCGTCGTGCCAATGACAGGCAGCAGGAAGAACTTGCCAAATGCCATGACCACGCCCGAGACCGCCAGGATGCTGAACGCAATGGCATTGGCCCAGTGCGCGCTACGCTCGAACGGCGTGAAACGCTCGACAACTCGACCCGTGCGCGCCCCGTGCAGTTTGAACCCTCCCGTGCGCCAGTGAAACAGGACCATGGCGCCCAGCACGATCAGTACGAGCGAGCCGCCGTAGGGAAGAATCCAGTTGTTGCGCACCTGGCGCCAAGCTTCGCCGGCATTGGTCAGGCGCGAGCCCGGGTATTGCACGAACGGCTGGATCAGCACGCCCGCCTCGGGCGCCGTGCTCTTGGGCAGGCTGCTGTAGCCTTCGTTGCCGGAGCGGACCTGGCGCCACATGGGGGCGTTGTTACCGGGCTGGACCTTGGCGCGCTGGCTGTTGCTCTGCTGGGCGTAGCCGGCTTCCTCGCTGGCATCAGGCTTGACGTCCAGGATGCTCACGCTTTGCACGGCCGCTGATGCCGCCGCCGGAGCCGGTGCCGGCGTTGCCGCCGGCTGCGCCGCGACCGTGCCGCTCACGCCAAGCGCTACACAAAACGTAGCAATAAGTGACCGCAGCATGTTGCCTCCAGTCAATTCATTCTGGAATAGTCGTTCTGACTATTCAACTGGCGCGCCTTGAGGTGCTGCTCCCAGCTCGTCTTATCGCCCGCTTTCCAGCCGCTGACGACAAAGCCGCTGCCCGTGCCGACGTAGGGCGCCGAATCGGACTTGGGCGTGCCCACGGTCTGGGGCTTCTCGCCACAAGCGACCAGAGCCGCGCTCGCCATCAGGATGCATGCCACGCGCTTCATGATTTCGCTCCCGTGGTCGGTTGCCCAGCCTGCTTGGAACCGTAGGCAGTGCCCCAGCCCCACACCTCCGCACCCTTGCCGCGCTTGATCACGCGGGTGCGGAAGATTTCCGCCACCACGTCGCCGTCGCCGGCGAGCAGGGCCTTGGTGGAACACATTTCCGCACAGGCCGGCAGCTTGCCCTCGGCCAGGCGATTTCGTCCGTACTTCTCGAACTCCGCCTGGCTGCCGTTGGCTTCAGGGCCACCGGCACAGAAGGTGCACTTGTCCATCTTGCCGCGCACGCCGAAGGTGCCTTGCGACGGGAACTGGGGCGCTCCAAAGGGGCAGGCGTAGGAGCAGTAGCCGCAGCCGATGCACACGTCCTTGTCGTGCAGCACCACGCCTTCGTCGGTGCGGTAAAAGCAGTTCACCGGACACACGGCCATGCAGGGTGCATCGCTGCAGTGCATGCACGCCACGGAGATGGATTTCTCGCCGGGCACGCCGTCGTTGATGGTGACCACGCGGCGGCGGTTCACGCCCCAGGGCACCTCGTTTTCGTTCTTGCAGGCCGTCACGCAGCCGTTGCACTCGATGCAGCGCTCTGCGTCACAAACAAATTTCATGCGTGCCATGGTCAGGCCCTCTCGACATTACAGATGGTGGTCTTCGTCTCTTGCATCATGGTCACACTGTCATAACCATACGTGGTGGACGTGTTGATCGCCTCGCCGCGCACCACTGGCGCCGCGCCATTGGGGTAGTACGCCAACATGTCCGCACCCTGCCAGCGTCCGGAGAAGTGGAAGGGCATGAACACGGTGTCCGGAGCGACACGCTCGGTCACCAGCGCTTGCACGTTCAGGCGCGCGCCGGTGGGCGTGGACACCCAGGCACGGTCGCCGTTGCGGATGCCCTTTTCGGCCGCCACCTTGGGATTGATCTCGATGAACATCTCCTGCTGCAACTCGGCCAGCCACGGGTTGGAGCGGGTTTCCTCGCCGCCGCCCTCGTACTCCACGAGCCGACCCGAGGTCATGATGAACGGGAATTTCTCGTGCACCTTGTCGGCGATGTTCTTCTGCTGAATGGTCTTGTACAGCGTGGGAAGACGCCAGAAAGCCTTCTTGTCGTCGTGCGTGGGGTACTTGGCCGCGAGATCGGGACGAGTGCCATACAGCGGCTCGCGATGCTGAGGAATGGGATCGGGGAAGTTCCACACCACCGCACGCGCCTTGGCATTGCCAAACGGATGGCAGCCATGCACCTGCATCACCACACGCTGGATGCCACCAGACAGGTCGGTCTTCCAGTTCTTGCCCTCGGCCGCGGCCTTCTCGGCGTCCGTCAGATCGTCCCACCAGCCCAGCTTCTTCATCAGCACATGGTCGAACTCGGGGTAGCCTGTGGTGATGTCGGCGCCCAGCGAGTGGGAGCCGTCCTCGGCCAGCAGGCTCTTGCCCTCGCGCTCCACACCGAAGTTGGCGCGGAAGTTGCCGCCGCCGTCCATGACGTGCTTGGAGGTGTCGTACAGGTTGGGCGAACCGGGGTGCTTGATCGCGGCCGTGCCATAGCAGGGCCAAGGCAGGCCAAAGTAGTCGCCGCTGAGGTCGTAGCCGGTGTCCTTGTCCTTGGGGTTGCCCTTGGCCTTGAGGGTCTTCACGTCGAACACGTGCATGTTCTTCATGTGAGCCTTGAGGCGTTCAGGGCTCTGGCCGGTGTAACCAATGGTCCACACGCCCTTGTTGATTTCACGCAGGATGTCCTCGGGCACCGGCTCATCCATGCCGTTGACCTTCTGCATCTTGAAATTCTTGGACAGTTCCTTGCCAAAGCCCAGCTTGTCGGCGAACTGCTGCATGATCATGTGGTCGCTGCGACTCTCCCACAGCGGCTCGATGACCTTCTCGCGCCACTGGATGGAGCGGTTCGACGCCGTAACCGAGCCGCTGGTTTCAAACTGCGTGGCCGCCGGCAGCAGGTACACCGCGCGGGTGGGGTTGAGGTCCTCGGGCTTGCCCGGCATCGCGGCCATGGCTGCGGTGGCGGAGGGGTACGGATCGACCACCACCAGCAGGTCCAGCTTGTCCATGGCGCGTTTCATTTCCAGGCCACGGGTTTGCGAGTTGGGCGAGTGGCCCCAGTAGAACACGCCGCGCAGGTTGGAGTCCTGGTCGATGAGCTCGTTCTTCTCCAGCACGCCATCGATCCAGCGCGACACGGTGATACCGGGTTTGCTCATCATGGCGGGCGACGAGAACTGCTTCTTGATCCATTCGAAGTCCACACCCCAGACCTTGGCGAAGTGCTTCCACGAGCCTTCCACGATGCCGTAGTAGCCGGGCAGCGAGTCGGGGTTGGGACCGATGTCCGTGGCGCCCTGCACGTTGTCATGACCACGGAAGATGTTGGTGCCGCCACCGCTCTTGCCCACGTTGCCCAGGGCGAGTTGCACGATGCACGAGGCACGCACCATGGCGTTGCCAATCGTGTGCTGGGTCTGTCCCATGCACCACACGAGCGTGCTGGGGCGGTTCTCGGCCATCATGCGGGCCACGCGCAGCATCTGCTCTTCCTTCACGCCGCAGGCTTCTTCCACCTTGTCCGGCGTCCATTTGGCGAGCACTTCGTCCTTGACCTTGTCCATGCCGAAGACGCGGTCGTTGATGTATTGCTTGTCTTCCCAGCCGTTCTTGAAGATGTGGTACAGCAAACCGAACAGGAAGGGGATGTCCGACCCGGAGCGGATGCGCACGTATTCATCGGCCTTGGCCGCCGTGCGCGTGAAGCGCGGATCGACCACGATCATCTTGGTGCCGGTCTCCTTGGCGTGCAGCATGTGCAGCAGGCTCACCGGATGGGCTTCGGCTGCGTTGGAGCCGATGTACAACGCGCACTTGCTGTTCTGCATGTCGTTGTACGAATTGGTCATCGCGCCATAACCCCAGGTGTTGGCCACACCAGCCACGGTGGTGGAGTGGCAGATGCGCGCCTGGTGGTCGCAATTGTTGGTGCCCCAGAAACTCACAAACTTTCGCAGCAGATAGGACTGCTCGTTGTTGTGCTTGGAGGAGCCCACGAAATAAACGCTGTCCGGCCCGCTGGCCTTCTTGAGCTCCAGCATCTTGGCGCTGATCTCGTTGAGCGCCGTGTCCCAACTGATGCGCTCGTACTTGCCGTTGACCAGCTTCATGGGATAGCGCAGGCGGAACTCGCCATGGCCGTGCTCGCGCAACGCCGCGCCCTTGGCGCAGTGCGCCCCCAGGTTGATGGGGGAGTCGAACACCGGCTCCTGGCGCACCCAGACGCCGTTTTCCACCACCGCATCCACGGCGCAGCCCACCGAGCAGTGACCGCACACCGTGCGCTTGACCTCGATCTTGCCCGCGCCGACGGCAACGCCCTTGTCGTCCGCGGCCTGGGCCTTCTTCACCAGTGTGAGCTGGCTGGCCGCCAACCCCACGCCCACGCCCAGCCCCGAGCGGCGCAGAAACGCGCGCCGATCCATGGTGGGCAGCGCCTGCGACAGCCCGCGGCGCAGACTGTGAACGAAGGGCGAACTCACGCCACTTCGCGCGGCATCCGACTTTTTGGTCAACAACATGCAGGTCTCCTGGCAATTGGGTTAGACGAGGGCGGTCTTGTAGTAGCGCTTGACGTGCTCCGACAGGCTGTAGCCGCCGCCATTGACTGGAGCCTCCTTGGGCAGCGCCTGCGCTTTCACAGGCTCCTGCGTGGCAGGCATCAGGGCCGCCGTGGCCGCGAGGGCACCCAGGGTGCCCGCGCCGGCGAAGAGGGTGCGACGCGAAAGCTTGTTTTGCGGCTGGGTCATGAGCATCTCTCCTGAACAAACATCATAGGAAATGGGTTGCATAAGCCCAATTGGGCATGAGGCCGACTGTATCGGCACCGGTGGCTTTGAACAAGTAGGGTAACTCCCAGAGCGGGGGGTTCGGATGGCTCAGTCGAGCATGTCAAAACCCTGGGTCTCCACGCTCATGAAAGCCCGCGTCAGACCGGCCAGAGCGGCATAGAACCGTGCCTGAGGGTGGTTCTGAAGGGCGTCGCACAAATCCATCACCCAGGACTGCAGGTGCGTGCTGAAGAAATGTCGCTGCTGTGCCAGGTTGGAGACAGCCACATCGTCTCCCGCGATCAGGAAGCGCATGACCTCGCACAGGTAGGCAACGTGATCCTCGGTTTCGGACATGGCTTGATCGCGCTCCAGCCCCAGCCGGGCGAGGTCGCCGCGCAACACGGCCAGCGGCTTTTCGTTCAGGAAGCCGGCCAGATAGTGCGAGCCGAACAGGTACACCTCGGGCTTGCCCACGCCACCAAACAGGGCGTTGTATTCGGAGCGCAGCGCCTCGTCGTCCAGCGCGCGCGCAGCGGCCACTACCTGGCGCCAGCTCTCTTCCAGAAACCCGCCGGCAGCGGGCGCCTCGGTCACGGCCACGCGCAGTTGCGCGGCCATGTCCGGCGTGGGCGGTGCGTAGTACAGGCTGGCCAGCAGGCCGTACAACTCGGCACGGGCGGTTTCTTCGTCCAGCGCGGACGTGGTGGGCGCGGCGTTCATAAGTCGGTAATGCGGGTTTCGTCGGTGGCGGAATGAAGGTCGATCACGCGGCAGTCGCCGCACATTTTCAGGCGTTCCAGCGCGGCGCCCTGGAACATGCTGTGCCCCGCCAGCTTGCCCAGCATGGCCTCGACGCCCTTGAGCGTGCCGAAGAGCTTGCCACAGCGGATGCAGGCATAAGGCGCGGCCTCGTTGAGCACGCGCGCCTCCTTGCGCTGCGCGCCCAGCAACAACCGGGGCTGCAAGGTGATGGACTTCTCGGGGCAGGTGCTGGCGCACAAGCCGCACTGCACGCAATTCTTCTCGATGAAACGCAGTTGCGGGGCGCTCGGGTTGTCCTGCAGGGCGCCGGCCGGGCAGGCGCTCACGCAGCTCAGGCACAGGGTGCAGGTATCCGCGTTGACGCTCAGGCTGCCGAATGGCGCGCCGTCGGCCGGCAGGGAGATGCTGACGGGCTTGGCCGGAGCCGTTTCGATGAGGTGGTCCAGCGCCAGTTCCAGGGTGGCGCGCTTGTCCGCCTGCACGGCAAAGCCGGCGCTGCGCCCCACGGTCGCTGCCGGCGTTGCCCGCAGCTCAGCGTCCAGCGCCGCCAGATCGCGCGCATCGCGGGCGTCCAGGATGCGAAAGTGCTGCCCCGCGTAACCCAGCCCGGTGAGGATGGCCTGGGCCACGTCCATCTGGGCCTGCACAGCCACGCGGTACTGCGGGGCTTCTTCGTCGGTCATCAGCACCCACACCTGGGACGCGCCGTAGGCCAGCGCGGCCAACCACAGGTCCAGCCCGACCGAAGAGGTGTGCCACAGGGCCAGTGGCAGCACACGCGCGGGCAGGCCGTGCACCGACGGGTCCAGCCGCGTCGCGCGGCCCAGATCGCCCAGCAGGCGCGCGCCGGCCTCCTGGCTGTGCAGCAGCAGCGCGGCGCTCTTGCCGCCCGCGCGGGCATAGGTCGCCAGCAGCGTCTTGAGCTTGACGCCCTGGTCGCTGGCGCGGGGATAGGCATAGCTCAGCGCGCCCGAGGGGCACACGGTGGTGCAGGTGCCGCAGCCCACGCACAGGTTGGGGTTGACCTTGATCGCGGCGCGGTCCTTTTCGGAGCTGATCGCCGAGGCGGAACACACGTCCACGCAGGCATGGCAACCCACCTTTTCGTTGCGCGCATGGGCACAAAGCTTTTGCTTGTAGACGAAGAACTTCGGCTTTTCGAATTCGCCCACCAGATCGCGCAACTTGAGCAGCGTTTCACTCTCGGACGCGGCTTGTGCGCCACGCGCGCCGGCATCTGGCAGACGGAAGTAGCCCTGCGGCAGGGCGTGCTGGGTAAAGGCGGGTTGCGCGCGCAGGTCCAGCACCAGATCGAAGCTCTCGGTCTCGGTCGCGGGCTCGCGCTGGAAGTCGATGGCGCCCAGGGCACCGCAGGCCTGCACGCAGGCGCGGTGCGCCTTGCACAGCGCCAGATCCACCTGGTAGTCCAGACCGATGGCACCTTCGGGGCACGCGGCCACGCAGGCGTTGCAGCGGGTGCACAGGTCCAGGTCGATCGGGTTGCTGCGCTGCCAGGTCAACTGGAACGCGCCCAGCCAGCCGGTGAGCTGCGCGATCTGCCCGCTCAGCACGGGGTAGCGCCGCTCCTGCGCGCCGCCCTGTTCACCCGGGCCTAGCGTGAACAGCGTCACGTCCAGCGCATCCCCCAACCGGTCGGCCAGGCGCTCGGCCCGGTCCAGCGTGCCGATGATGAGCACCCGCCCGGCGCTGCGGTAGGTCACGGTGGGCACGGGTTCCGGGTCGGGCAGATGCGCCAGCGCCAACAGGGCCGCCAGCTTGGGGCTGGCCTGGGCCGCGTCCCGGCTCCAGCCGCCCATCTCGCGGATGTTCACGAACCGCAGCGGCGCCGCCGCCCCCGCGTCCTTTGCGCCCCCCACCTGCTCGGCCAGCTCGCTGAACAGGCGCCGTTCCTGCGTGCAGGCCACCACCACGGGTTCGCCCGTGCCCAGCGCCTGCTCCAGGGCCCCGGCCTCGCGTCGGCACAGGGCCGTGTGCAGCCTCAGCTCTTCATTCAGTGCCGCGCCCAGAGCCTGGGGCTTGAGCGGCATGGTCTGGTTGCAGTCGCAAATCAGTGTCGTCATGGTCGGAAACTTCGTGTGCCGCCGGGGCGGTCACCGGGGTGGATGGGGCCACGTCCTGGCTGGGCGTGGGCAACGGCACGGCGGCCTGGGAATTGTCCTCCACGGGGGACGGCCGGGAACCAGGGTGCTCCTTCTCCTCGAACAACTTGAGGAGCTGCGCGCTGGCCATCTTGCGCAGCATGGACGCGGGGATCGGGTCGGGCTGGGAGTAGTCGTCGATGTAGATGTCCAGCCGGTCCATCACGTTGTAGTGCGGATCGGCAAACAGCTTCTTCATGGCGGCGTTCCTGACTTCGGGCGTCACGCCACGCGCCACAAAGGGCTTGAAGTCGGAGTCGCGCGTCAGCGCCTGCACGTCCTGCATCGTGGGCAGGGTTTCGGGCTCCGACTGGGGCGCCTGGAGCGTGGACTCCCGGGAAATGATCGACGACGGCGCGCCAGGCGCCGGCTCCACCGGTCTTGCTGGCACCGCCGTTGCAGTCACGGGTGACGCAGCCGGCACCGGGGTCGGGACGGGATCGGCCAGCGGCAGGCCCTTGCGCGCGTCGGCCTTGCGCTGGGCCCAGCGCCCGAGAAAGCCTTCAGCCATGCTGTCCCCCGGGACCCTGGCCGCCGCCAAACTTCTTCTCCGTGGAGATGGAGGCGGGATTGCCGAAACGGTCGGTGAGCGACTTGAAGCTCTCGGGCCGTTTGCGGCGCTTGACCTCGGGCTGGTAATGCTCGGCGGTGAAGTCACGCAGCCACTGCAGCACGTGCGCGGGCGCGCTCACCTGTTCCACCGTTTCCTGGGCGTCCAGCCAGCGCCCGGCGTCGTGGTAGCTCAGGCTCACCACCACGGGCCGGGCCAGGGGTTCGTCAACGAGCGTCGGCTCCTCGTCCATGCGCCACAGCACAAACCAGCAGGGCGCGGGCGTGGTCAGGTTGAGCTCGTAGCCCTCCGCGTCATCCTTGAACAGTTCCACGCGGTAGCCCGGATGCAGCCAGCGCTCCTCGCTCTCGCTCTTGTAGAGCTGGCGCGCCACCGTGCCGAAACCCGCCTCGTGGGGCACCACGTCCTCCAGCACCCAGCGCCAGGTCTGCCAGCGGCTCATGGCCCCCTCGATGCGCTCGCGGCGCATGATCACGGCAACTTCAATGGCGGGACGTTCGGCACTCATCTCGGACGGGACTGTAACCGGTGTGCAATACCCGGAAACCCCGCCCGGAATTTTCAGGGACTGCCCGGGTACGCCGGCAGTCGCCCCGCACGCAGCCTCACTTCCCCGCCAAGTCGCCCCACAACTGCTGCAGCCGCGCGTCGCGCCCGCAGCTGGCACGGTAGTACTTGTAGCGGATGGGATTCTTCTTGTAGTAATCCTGGTGGTAGTCCTCGGCCGGGTAGAAGGGGCCGGCCATGACAATCTCGGTGACGATGGGCTCCTTGAACGGCTTGGACTTCTCCAGCGCGGCACGCGAGGCCTGTGCGATGCGCAGTTGCTCGGCATCGTGGGCGAAGATGACCGTGCGGTAGGGTGAGCCGTGGTCGCAGAACTGCTGGTCCTTCACCGTCGGATCGATGGTGTGCCAGTAGTACGCCACGAGCCGCTCGTAACTGATCCTGGCCGGGTCGTACACCACCTGCACGGCCTCGGCGTGACCCGTGGTGTGGGACGACACCTGCTCGTAGCTGGGATTGACCGATCTGCCGCCGGTGTAGCCGGACGTGGTGGAGATGACGCCGGGCAGCTTGTCGAAGTCCGACTCCACGCACCAGAAGCAGCCGCCGGCAAACGTGGCCTTGGCCGTGACGGCCGCAGGCGCCGCGGCGGGCGCTGCCGCGACCGGCTTGCCCTGGGCCCACACCAGCGCCGCCACGCCCGCCAAGGCCAGTGCGGCGGCGGCGCTCTTGAAGAGGTTTCGGCGTGACGACTTCATGCGGCCGCCACGAACGTCAAGGCCACACCGTTGTTGCAGTAGCGCTTGCCGGTGGGCGCGGGGCCGTCGTCAAACACGTGGCCCTGGTGCCCGCCGCAGCGTGCGCAGTGGTACTCGGTGCGCGGGTAGATGAGCTTGAAGTCGGTGCTGGTGGCCACCGCGCCCGGCAGGGTGCGAAAGAAGCTGGGCCAGCCCGTGCCGGAGTCGTACTTCATGTCCGAGGCGAACAGCGGCAGGTCGCAACCGGCACAGTGGTACTGGCCCTTGCGCTTTTCCGTGTTCAGCGGACTGGTGCCGGCGCGCTCCGTGCCCTCCTTGCGCAACACCTCGTATTGCGCGGGCGTGAGGCGCTTCTTCCACTCGGCATCCGTCAGCCGCAACGGTTCGATGCGTGGGGCCGTGCCATCGGCTGGCGCGGCGTCGGCCTGGGTACCCAGGCCGACAGTGCCGAGAAAGGAAAAAAGCTGGCGTCGTGTCATGGTGAAGCTCCTTGTCGCGGTTGATGGATATGTGTGCATGCCGGTTTGGTCGCCGCCGCGCACCCAAACTTTCACAACTTCACGATATCTTTACCTGTGCGCCGTAGCCCGAGAGGGGGGCCAATGTCCCGCCTGGCGTCAGGGCGACCGCGCAGTATTTGAATTCGGGAATCTTTCCGAACGGATCCAGCGCGGGGTTGGTCAGCAGGTTGGCCGCTGCCTCGTGGTAGGCAAACGGAATGAACACCGCGCCCGCTGGCGTGCCGTCGTCCTGGCGCACGTGCAGCACCACCTGGCCGCGGCGTGAACGCACGGTGACGGTGCCACCCGGCTGCAGGCCCAGCGCACGCAGGTCCGCGCCGCACAGAGCGGCCGTGGCTACGGGCTCCAGCGCGTCCAGCACCCGGGCACGTCGTGTCATGCTGCCCGTATGCCAGTGTTCGAGCTGGCGCCCGGTGATGAGCACGAAGGGGTAGTCCGCGTCCGGCAGTTCGTTGGCGTGGATGAACTGCGCCGGCACCAGGCGCACGCGCCCATCGGGCGTGGCGAAGTGCCGGGTGAACTCGATGCGTTCGCCCGGATCGTCGGGCGCGAGGCAGGGGTAGGTCACGCTGGACTCGCGCTGCAGGCGCTCCCAGGTGATGCCGGCGATGCTGGCGTGCATGGCCTGGCGCATCTCCTCATAGACGTCGGCCACGCCGTCGTCGGCACCCGCGTAATCCCACTCCAGACCCATGCGCTGCGCGATCTGCCGGATGATCCACAGATCCGGCTTCGCCTGCCCCGGCGGGGTGATGGCCTGACGGCCCAGTTGCACCATGCGGTCGGTGTTGCTGGCGGTGCCGGTTTTCTCCGGCCAGGCGGTGGCGGGCAGCACCACGTCGGCCAGCCAGGCGGTCTCGGTCATGAAGATGTCCTGCACCACCAGGTGCTGCAGGCTGGCCAGCGCGTGGCGCGCGTGGTTCAGGTCGGGGTCGCTCATGGCCGGGTTCTCGCCCATGACGTACATGCCGCGCACCTTGTGCGCGTCGGCGTCCGGCGCCAGTGCCTTGTGCATGATCTCCACGACGGTGTAGCCCGGCTGGTCGTCCAGCTTCGCGCCCCAGAAATTCTCGAACCACGCCCGGGCCTGGGGGTTGTCCACGCGCTGGTAGTTCGGGTACATCATGGGGATCAGGCCCGCGTCGCTGGCGCCCTGCACGTTGTTCTGACCGCGCAGGGGATGCAGGCCCGCGCCCGGCTTGCCGATCTGGCCGGTGATGGCGCACAGCGCGATCAGACAGCGCACGTTGTCGGTGCCATGCACGTGCTGGCTCACGCCCATGCCCCACAGGATCATGGACGCGCGGCTGGTGGCAAAGGCGCGGGCCACCTCGCGTAGCGTGGCCGCCGGGATGCCGCATATCGGCGCCATGGCCTCGGGGCTGGCGGCCGCGACCTGGTCCTTGAGCACCTCGTAGTCGTTGACGCGCTCGCGGATGAAACCCTCGTCCACCAGCCCCTCCTCGATCACGGTGTGGATCATCGCGTTGAGCATGGCCACGTCGGTGTCCGCGCGAAACTGCAGGCTGCGCCAGGCGTGGCGGCTCAGGTCCGTGCGGCGCGGGTCCGCCAGCACGATGCGCGCGCCGCGGGCGGCGGCGTTTTTCATCCAGGTGGCGGCCACGGGGTGGTTGGAGGTGGGGTTGGAGCCGATCACCAGGATCAGGTCCGAGTGCGCCACGTCGTTCACCGGGTTGCTCACCGAGCCCGAACCCACGCCTTCGAGCAATGCCGCCACGCTGGAAGCGTGGCACAGGCGCGTGCAATGGTCCACGTTGTTCGAGCCGAACCCCGTGCGCACCAGCTTCTGGAACAGGTAGGCTTCCTCGTTCGTGCCCTTGGCTGAGCCAAAGCCCGCCAGCGCCTTGGCGCCATGCGTGTCACGCAGCGCCTGGAGTCCGCCGGCGGCCAGCGCCAGAGCTTCGTCCCAGGTGGCCTCGCGAAACACCTCGCGCCAGTCCTCGGGGTGGCGCGTGGCCGCGGGGTCCTTGGGCACGCCCGGCTTGCGCACCAGCGGCACGGTCAGGCGCTGCGGGTGGTGCGCGTAGTCGAAGCCAAAGCGCCCCTTGACGCACAGACGGCCATGGTTGGCAGGGCCGTCGCGCCCCTCGACGCTCACGATGCGGTTGTCCCTGACCTGGTAGGTCAGCAGGCAACCCACGCCACAGAACGGGCACACCGAGTCGACCTTGCGGTCCACGGCCTGGCTGCCGAGGAGCGTGCGAGGCATGAGCGCACCCGTGGGGCAGGCCTGCACGCACTCGCCGCAGGCCACGCAACTGCTCTCTCCCATGGCGTCGTGCAGGTCGAACACGATCTGGCTGTGCGCGCCCCGTTGGGCCACGCCAATCACGTCGTTCATCTGCTCCTCGCGGCAGGCGCGCACGCAGCGCTTGCACTGGATGCAGGCGTCCAGGTTCACGGTCATGGCCGGATGCGAGCTGTCGTGTCACCCCGGATGCGATACCGCGGCCTCGGGCGGCGCGCGGCGCAGGGCCTGCAAGGCGGGACGCACGGCCACGCCGCAACGCTGCGCCCAGTCGCTCAACTCACCGTGCGGCAGCGACGCATCCTGCCCGTTCCACTTGGTGCCCGTATCCGGCATGTCGGACAGCAGCAGTTCCAGCACCAGCTCGCGGCTCTTGCGGGCGCGCTCGCTGCCCGTGTGCACCACCATGCCCGGCGTGGCGCTGCGGCAGCAACTGGGAGCGAGGGTGCGTTCGCCTTCGATCTCGATCACACAGGCGCGGCAATTGCCGTCGGGCCGCAGGCCGTCCTGGTGGCACAGGTGCGGAATGTGCACACCCAGGCGCCGCGCGGTCTGCAACAGGCTTTCGCCCGGCAGGGCGCTTGCCGCCTGGCCGTCCAGGGTGAACGCGACGGACGATGCGCGTTCCGTGTCGCGGGGGCTGCTCATTGCACCTCCTGCGCAAAGTACTTGAGCACGCAGCGCACCGGGTTGGGCGCTGCCTGCCCCAGGCCACAGATGGAGGCATCGGCCATCACCTGGCACAGATCGCTGAGCGTGGCCTGGTCCCACGCACTGGCCTGCATCAATTGCACGGCCTTGGCCGTACCCACGCGGCAGGGCGTGCACTGGCCACAACTTTCATCCGCGAAAAATCGCATCGCGTTGAGCGCGGCGTCGCGCGCGCGGTCGTGCTGGCTGAGCACCACCACGGCCGCCGAGCCGATGAAGCAGCCATACGGCTGCAGCGTGTCAAAGTCCAGCGGCACCTGGTTCAGGCGTGCGGGCAGGATGCCACCCGAGGCACCGCCGGGCAGGTAGGCGTACAGCGTGTGGCCGTCCGCCATGCCGCCGCAGTATTCGTCGATCAGCTCCTGCACCGTGATTCCGGCAGGCGCGAGCTTTACGCCCGGCTGCCGGACGCGCCCGCTCACGCTGAAGCTGCGCAGCCCCTTGCGGCCGTGGCGCCCGAAGCTGTTGAACCAGGCAGCGCCCTGCTCCACGATGTCGCGCACCCAGTACAGGGTCTCGAAGTTGTGCTCCAGCGTGGGCCGCCCGAACAGTCCCACCTGGGCGATGTAGGGCGGGCGCATGCGCGGCTCGCCGCGTTTGCCTTCCAGGCTTTCCAGCATGGCCGATTCCTCGCCGCAAATGTAGGCGCCCGCTCCCCGGCGCAGTTCGATGCGCGGCAAGGGGAACGGCGCAGTCGCCCGCAGCCTTGCCAGTTCGCGCTGCAGGAGGGCGCGGCAACCGTGGTACTCGTCGCGCAGGTAGATGTAGCAGGCCTGCACGCCCACCACCTGGGCGGCCACGAGCAGGCCTTCGAGGAAGCGGTGCGGGTCACGCTCCAGGTAAGTGCGGTCCTTGAAGGTGCCGGGCTCGCCCTCGTCGATGTTCACTGCCAAAAGACGCGGCGCCGTCGTATCGCGCACGATGCGCCACTTGCGCCCCGCCGGGAAACCTGCGCCGCCCAGGCCGCGCAGACCGGACTCCTCCAGGGCGCGCAACACCTGTTCGGCGTCCTTGCGCCCTTCACTCAACGCCGCCACCAGGGCGTAGCCGCCGTGGGCGCAATAGGCGTCGTAACCCACGTACTCGGGCGCCACGGTGCGCAGTTCCGCGGCGGTGCCCACGCTGGCATTCCCGGCCTCCGCCGGGGCAAAGCTGCCCGTGTCCGCCGCCAGTGGGTGCCCGGTCTCGCCACGTTCGATCAGGGCCATCACCGCCTCGGCCGTGGCCCGCGGCACGGGCCGCTGGTGCACCACCGCCACCGGCGCCTGCTCGCAGCGGCCCACACAGGGCGCGTGCCGCACGCGCACATCACCGCGTCCCAGCAGCCCGGGCAGGCGCTCCAGCAACTGCGCGCTGCCAGCCATCGCGCAGCTCAGGCCATCGCACACGCGTACGGTGACCGTCGGTGCGGCGGCGTCGCCCACGACCTCGAAGTGGTGGTAGAAGCTTGCCACCTCGTACACCTCGGCCATGGGCAGGCGCATCTCGTGCGCCAGCGCAACCAGGTGCCGCTCGTGCAGACCTCGGTAGCGATCGTTGAGCAGATGCAGGTGTTCGATCAGCCGGTCGCGTGCGTGGCCTTCGGTCGGGGCCGGGCCGATCAGGGCACGCACTTCGTCCAAAGCGATCGCTTCGACCTGGCGGCCTTTGAGTTGGCCGCGCGGGCGCGCGGCAGAGCGCGGCGCCTCGGCCGCGGAGAGCCCAGCTGGGCCGGCCTCCACTGAAGGGATATCTGATGGTTTGTTCATGACTGTGCAGCCCGCCCGGCGACGCATCGGGCACACCAAGGGGAGTGGTATGCGTGGCCGCTGAGCGATAGCTTTTCAGTATAAACAGCCAAGTTCCCGAAACCGGGATGCGCCGCTGCGCATCCGCCCCGGAACTACAGCCGGCTCACGCCCGGCAGATAGCCCACGAGTTGCCCGTTGACGTACAGCGCCCCCTCGGCAGCGCCGGCTTCGGCATAGAACTCCACCACACCGGGGGCGGGGGCGCCCTCGCGGCGTCGTTCGGCGGCGGCCAGTTGGCGCGACAGCCGCGCCAGCCATACGCTGGCAGCACGCAGGGCCGTGGCGAGAAGGCGGCGCCCTGAGGGGCCGCGTGGGGCAGACAGGGGCAGGTAGCCCGAAGACAGACTTGGCATCATGATGTTTCTCCTGAGCCGACCCCGTGCCTCGCGGTGGTTTGCCGTGGCGACGGCGGTCGGCGGTACGGAACTAGGGACTGGGGGGATGGCTGGGGCTCACCACGGCGCGGCGCAAACCCTTGGGGGATCGGCGCATGCCCAAGCCCTGCAGGCGCGTGGCGACAATGAGAGGGTGAAAGGTGCTGAGGTGAATGTGGTTCATGGAACACTCCTTGGGTTGATGGAAAAACACGAACAAAAAGACGCGGACGCACGGGCCTGGAGAAGTTGCACCCGGGCCGTGTGACGGGCCCCCAGGCAGGGTGCGAAGTGAAAGAGGGTGGTTGGAACCTGCTGCGCAACCGCGGGGCCGGGCGGTAAGAAGATCTGGCAGCGAACTTGCTCAGATGATAAACAATAAATTATCTTGAGCAAGCGAAATTTATCCGCTCATGCGGCGGGCGAAGGCGCGTTACTTTTTGTGTCGCAGTGGCGCGACACCGGCCTGCGAACGCAGCCACAGGGCGCGGGCGTCGCTGGGTTCCGGCGCCAATGGCGCGGCGGCCTTGGACTTGCCTGCGGAGGCTGGCGACGCCGGCCCGGCGGCCGGCGTGGGCGCGGCCGCGGGAGGAGACGGCTGACTACCCGTCGGTGGGGTCAACACCTCGCCCAGCAGGTCCAGCAGCCGACTGCGGGCGCGCTGCGGATGACGCCGGTAATACGTGAGCACCAGGCCCACGATGAAGCGCTCGTCATCGTCCTGCGGCTCGTGGCTGTCACTGGGCGCGGATACGGCAGCGGCTTTGGTCGCAGCGCCCCCGGGTGTATGCGCCTGATCCATCCAGCCATGGGGCTTGTGGCACAACTGCTCGAACTGGCGCGCCAGCCGTTCCCCGATCTGGCGCGAGCGGCTCTTGATCTGGCTCCAGTAGCTGGGCTGGATCCGCACCTTCTCGGCAAAACGGCCTTCCAGCCCCCGCAAGGTGGCGGCGTCGGGGTGCTTGATGGTGCTGCGCACGAATTCGTCGAACAGCGCCAGCGCGTTGTCAAACCGGATCTGCGCCGTATCGGGAACAGGAGACATGCGCAGATGATAAACCTGCCTTGAGCAACGCATCCCCGCCCGCGACTGCGGCACCCACGGGGTTCTGCGACACTGCGGGCTCGTTTGGCGCCCCCTGTTCCCGATTCCTCATGACCATTCTTCTGGCCCCCATGGAGGGCTTGCTCGACTTTGTGCTGCGCGACGTCCTCACGCGCGTGGGCGGAGTGGACCGCTGCGTGTCCGAATTCATCCGCGTCACCCACACTCTGCTGCCGGACCGGGTGTTCACCCGCATCGTGCCCGAGCTGCTCAACGGCGGACGCACGTTCGCCGGCGTGCCGGTGCGCCCGCAACTGCTGGGCTCCGACCCTGTGTGCCTGGCCGAGAACGCCGCGCGCCTGGCCGCACTGGGGCCCCACGGCATCGACCTGAACTTTGGCTGCCCCGCCAAGGTGGTGAACCGGCACCGTGGCGGCGCCGCGCTGCTGGAGGAACCCGAACTGCTGCACGCCATCGTGGCGGCCGTGCGCCGCGCCGTGCCCGCGCACATGCCGGTCTCGGCCAAGATGCGCCTGGGGCTGCACGACGACACCCGCGCCGAGGAATGCGCGCTGGCGCTGCAAGCCGGGGGCGCGGACGAACTGGTGGTCCATGCCCGCACCAAGGCCCACGGCTACCGCCCGCCGGCCTACTGGGAGCGCATTGCCGACATCCGTGCCGTGGTGCGCATCCCCGTGGTGGCCAATGGCGAAATCTGGACCGTGGCGGACGCGCTGCGCTGCCAGGCCCTGTCCGGCTGCGACAGCCTGATGCTGGGCCGTGGCATGGTGGCCGACCCCGGCCTGGCGCGCGCCATCCGCGCCGCCACGGCGCCCGCAGGGCCGGTGGACGACGGCGTGGACTGGCCCACCCTGCGGCCTCTCGTGGGCGATTTCTGGCAACTGGCGCGCACGCGGCTGGAGCGGCGCCAGCAGGCAGGCCGGCTCAAGCAGTGGCTAAACCTTCTGCGCCGCCGCTACCCGCAGGCCGAAGTGGCCTACGCCGAACTGCGTACCTTGACCGAGCCCGAGGCTATAGACGCGTGGATGGCACGCCCAGCAGACGCGCCACATTCCTGATGCCCCGCGCCATGAGCAGGCGCATCATGCTCGGAAACACCCAGCCCAACGGCCCGAAGCGCGTGCGGAAAAACTGCTGCCACGACACGGTGGTGCTGCCATCGCTGTTGTGGGTGAGCCGTATCAAACCCACGTGGTCGCGCAGCGGCACCATCGCGCCCGTTGCGCGGTAGGCATAGCCCTGCGGTGGGTTCCACCACACGATGTGCTCGTTGACCTGGCCCATGCCGCGCACGCTGCACACCCGCAGACTTCCCTCGCCGATGCAATCGGCCGGCGCGTCCACCGTGGCGTGATGGATCAGCGGAAAGAACCGGGTGATGCCCTCCAGGTCCCCCAGCACACCGAACACCTGCTGGGGGCTGGCCTTGATGCGGTAGCGCTCATGAATGCGCAAGGGAGAGCGGTGCTGCGCCAGGAACCGGTTGACCGGGGATGGAAGGGAATCTTCTTGCGACTCCATGCAAACCTCTTTCTGAATCGAGTGGTACAAAACCATTGCATCATGCCAGCTTTTACCGTATTCTGCAACGCATGGTTCAAAATATTTCCAAAGCCGGACGCCCCCTGTCCTTTGACCGCGACGCCGCGCTCGAAGCTGCCATGCATCTGTTCTGGGACCACGGTTACCACGGGGTGGGCCTGGCCGACCTGGAAGCCCGCACCGGCCTGAACCGCTCCAGCCTGTACAACAGCTTTGGCGCAAAAGAGGCCCTGTTTACCCAGACGCTGGCGCACTACACGGACCAACTCGCCACGGCCATGCTGGCGCCGCTGGTGTCGGGCCAGGCCGGCCTGGCGGACATCGAGACCTTTCTGCGTGGGTTGTTGCAGCACCTGGTCGCCCAGCGCGGGCGTGGCTGCTTCATGGTCAACACCATGTCCGCCACCTCGGACACCCAGCCCGACGTGGCGTCCCTGGCAACAGAGTATGTTCAGAGCTTTCTGCAGACGGTGCGCGCGCCACTGCAACGTGCCGCCGCGCGGGGCGAGATCCAGCCCGAACGTGTGGAGGCCGCGGCCCAACTGCTGCTGGGCGTGGTGCTGGGCGCCAATGTGCTGGCGCGGGCCAATCAGTCGGCCAGCCTGATCGAGGCCGTGCTGCTGTCGACCCTCCAGCAACTGAAGCCGGTGGGTGGGCCGTCCGCCGTGCAGGCGCAGCGCCCGCCCGTCAGCGGATCAACCGCCGGGAAGCCGACGCGGCGCAGGGCAGTCAGCCCCGGAACATGATGCAACTGCGCAGCCAACCTCGACGCAACGCAGCCCTGAGCGGAATATCCGTGGCCGTGGGCGCGCTGCTGGTCTACTTCGGGCGGCACCACGCCGACACCAATGCCTGGGCGGGCTATCTGCTGGGTTGGCTGATGCTGCTTCTGGGCCTGGCCGCTTTGCTGGTCAATGAAAGCAGGCAACTGGAATTGGACACGCGGCGCCGCCTTCTGGTGCTCGACGTACGGCGCCGTCTGGGCGGCAACCGCCGGGTGACGATTCCGTTTTCCCAGATCACGAGCGTGGACGTCAGCACGTTCGGTTCACGCAGCGACGGCAGCGTCTACTACGACCTCGTGGTTCGTACACTGGACGGAAGAAGCGTCTACCTCATGGGTGGCTGCGCATTCGAAGGGCGCATGAACCGCGACTACATGGAGCGCCTGCGCGATCAGTTCATGCATGTCACGCGCGGGGCATGAGGCACCCGACGGCGACAAAATGTATGGCTGGTAACGCATTGTCTACCACCCGGTCTTTCCTTCGCTTCCCGGTTCCTCGCTACCTACAATGCCCCGCTCCACTACAGAGAGCGAGGCACTTCATGATGACCAGGTATTTCACGCTGGCGGCCTTCCCGTGCACACGTCTGCGTGGGTATGCCTACGTGCTGGTGACTTTGGTCCTGGCCGCGTGCGGAGGAGGAGGTGGCAGCGGCAACACGGGAGGCAGCACCGGCTTCCTGCGGGTGGCTCTGACCGACGCGCCCTGCGACTACAAGAGCGTCTACATCACGGTCGAAAAGGTGGCGGTACACACCAGCAGCGCGGCGGCCGACACCGACATGGGCTGGCGCGAAATCGTGCTGCCCACGCCCAGGCGCATTGACCTGCGCATGCTGACCAACGGTGTGCTGGAAGAGCTGGGCAGCATGCCGCTGCCCGCCGGCACCTACCAGCAGGTGCGCCTGGTGCTGGCCGCCAACAGCAGCACAGCGCCAACGGCCAATGCCGTCGTGATGCACGGCAGCACCACCGAAATGCCCATGGACACGCCCAGCGGCATGCAGACCGGGCTCAAGCTGCGGCACACGTTTGAAGTGCCCGTGGGCCAGACCGCCGATCTGGTGCTGGACTTTGACGCCTGCAAGTCCGTGGTCTCGCGCGGCAATTCGGGCCAGTTCAACCTCAAGCCCGTGATGAGCGCCATGGCACGGCTGACCACTGGCATCGAAGGCTACGTGAACACCACCGTCGCCAACGGCACTACGACGGTGTCGGCGCAAAAGAACGGCGTGCCGGTGCGCGCCACCGCGCCCGACGCCACGGGGCGCTTCCTGCTCTCGCCCATTCCGGAAGGCAGCTACTCCGTGGTGGTGGTTTCCGACGGCTTCGTCACATCTGTCGTCGATCAGGTGCCGGTCGCGCTGTCCATTGGCAAGACCACGCTCAACAGCCCCAGCACCAGCATTGCACCCGTCACCAGTACCATGGCCTTCCTCGGCGGCACGGTGTCGGCTGTCTCGGGCAGCACCAGCAGCCCGCTGACCGATGCCACCGTGCGTGTCACGCAGTCCCTGCTGGGTGGCCCAAACGTGGAGTTGGCGTCGCGTCCGGTGGACGCGCTGGACGCCAGCTACAGCCTGAAGCTGCCCCTGGGCGCGCCAGTGAAGGCCACCTACGTGGCAGGCACCACGACACTGAGCTTTGGCGCGCCGGACACGGCCGTGGCCGGCAAGTACGCCGCGACCGCCAGCTCGCCCAGCTACGCCACGCCCAGGTCCGTCAACCTGACGCTCACGGGCAACACGACTCAGCCCTTCACCTTCCCCTGAGCCCGTGACGGGCAAGCGGGGCCGGTCGCCGGCGTCAGGTGTCCTTGGAAATCTTGATGGCCGGGACCTTGGACGAAAAGTCCTTGTTCTTGGCCGCGATCGACACGGCCACCTGGCGCGCCACCGCCTTGTAGATGGCGGCCACCTCGCCATCCGGGTCGGCCACCACGGTGGGCTTGCCACTGTCGGCCTGCAGGCGGATCTGCATGTTCAGCGGCAGTGCCCCCAGGTAGTCCATCTTGTACTCGGTGGCCATCTTCTTGCCGCCTTCCGAGCCAAAGATGTGCTCCACGTGGCCACACTGGCTGCACACGTGCACGGCCATGTTCTCCACGATGCCCAGGATGGGCACGCCCACCTTCTCGAACATCTTGATGCCCTTCTTCGCGTCCAGCAAGGCAATGTCCTGCGGCGTGGTGACGATCACCGCGCCCGTCATGGGCACGCGCTGGCTCAACGTGAGCTGGATGTCGCCGGTGCCGGGCGGCATGTCCACGATCAGGTAGTCCAGATCCTTCCAGTTGGTCTGGCGCAGCAGTTGCTCCAGCGCCTGCGTGGCCATGGGGCCGCGCCAGATCATGGCCTCGTCCTGCGCCACCAGGAAACCGATGGACATGACCTGCACGCCGTAGTTCTCCAGCGGCTCCATGGTCTGGCCATCCTGCGACTCGGGCCGGCCGTCGATGCCCATCATCATGGGCAGGCTGGGGCCATAGATGTCGGCATCCAGCAGGCCCACCTTGGCACCTTCGGCGGCCAGCGCCAGCGCCAGGTTCACGGCCGTGGTGCTCTTGCCCACGCCACCCTTGCCCGAGGCCACGGCCACCACGTTCTTCACGCCGGGCAGCAGGGCCACGCCACGCTGCACGGCATGCGCGGTAATCTTGCTGGCGATGTTGACGGACACGTTCTGCACGCCGGCCACGCCCTTGGCGGCGGCGATCAGCGCCCGGCGCAACTCCGCGATCTGGCTCTTGGCGGGGTAGCCCAGCTCCACGTCGAAGGCCACGTCACCGTCGGTGACCGTGAGGTTCTTGACGGCCTTGGTGGACACGAAATCCTTGCCGGTGTTGGGATCGATCACGCTCTGGAGCGCTTGGCTGATGGCTTGCTGGGTCAATGACATGGGTTGGTCTCCTGTACCCTTAGTTTAGCGAACACTGATTTAACCTTGCCGCGCGCGGCAAATCCGGGTTTACCCACGTACAACCCACGCGGCCGCACCCGAAGGCGGCGTTTCGCGGTTAAATGGACCCCACGAACCTGCCATGACGCCCACCGACCCCGCCCCCGACGCCAGCGCAGAGCGCACCGGCTTGCTGCTCACCGGCGGCGGCGCGCGCGCGGCCTACCAGGTGGGCGTGCTCGAAGCCATAGCCGACCTGCGCCGGGCCTGCGGCGCGCAGCACACGGGCAACCCCTTCCCCATCATCACCGGCACCTCGGCCGGCGCCCTCAACGCCGCGGCCTTGGCGTGCGGCGCGGACGACTTCGATCAGGCCGTGCGGCGCATCGTCAAGGTCTGGAAGAACATCCACGCCGATCAGGTCTATCGGTCGGACTCGCTCAGCGTGTTGCGCAGCGGCGCGCGCTGGCTCACCCTGCTGTCCCTGGGCTGGGTGGTGGCCCGGTGGCGGCGCGTGCGCCCGCGCTCGCTGCTGGACAACGCCCCGGCCATCGACCTGCTCACGCAAATCGCCCCACTGGAACGCCTGGGTGACCTCATTGCTCAAGGCCACCTGCACGCGCTGGCCATCACGGCCTCCAGCTACAGCTCGGGCGAGCACGCCACGTTTTTTGAGGGCGCCGCGCAACTCAAGCCCTGGGTGCGCTCGCAGCGCTTTGGCGTGCGCGACCGCATTTCCCTGCAGCACCTGCTGGCCTCGTCGGCCATTCCATTCGTGTTTCCCGCGGTGCCGCTGTCGCTGAACGGCCACCGCGAATACTTTGGCGATGGCTCCATGCGTCAGTCCGCCCCCATGGCCGCGGCCATCCACCTGGGCGCGCGCAAGGTGCTGGTGGTGGGCGCCGGCCGCATGCACGAGCCCAAGCTGCCGGCCGCGCCCCAGGCCGCCCACAACTACCCGTCCCTGGCGCAGATCGCGGGCCACACCCTGTCCAACATCTTTCTGGACGCGCTGGCCGTGGACGTGGAGCGCGCGCGCCGCATCAACCGCACACTGTCGCTGATCCCGCTGGAAGCGCAAGCCACCAGCCCGCTGCGCCCCATCGAACTGCTGGTGATTGCCCCGTCGCAACGCCTGGACGAAGTGGCCGCCCGCCACATCGACGCCCTGCCCAGCGCCGTACGCACCCTGCTCGGCGGCCTGGGCGTGTCGTCCCGCGCCTCCGACGTCAAGGGCGCGGCCCTGGCCAGCTACCTGCTGTTCGAAGCCGCCTACACCCGCGAACTCATGGACCTGGGCTACGCCGACGCCCTCAACCAGAGCGACGAGGTGCGCAACTTCTTCGGCTGGTACGAAACGCCGGAGCGGTTTGAGAGGGAGGCGTGAGTTCGCCAACAACACGCTGACTTGCCAGGCCCTGGTGGCTGAGGCCCTTTATTCAATCGAAAGTCCGAACCCATGATCAGGATTCACACACGCAATACGCTTTACCTGGGTGCCGCACTGGCCGTCTGCATGAGCTTGCCCGCGCACAGTCAAACCCCATCGCCCAGCACCGCGCAGCAACGCACCGAAGCCCATTTCCGCACCATTCGCACGCAGCCGCCCGAGCTGTGGGCCTTTCTCAAGGACATGCCCAAGGGCGGCGACCTGCACAGCCATTTGTCGGGCGCCATCTATGCCGAGTCAATGATTGGTTGGGCGGTGGAAGATGGCCTGTGCGTGGACTCCAAGACGCTCGCGGTGCAAAAGCCCCCCTGCGATGCCGCCAGCGGCAAGGTGGAGATGAAGGACGCGCAGGTCGATGACGTGCTGTACCGCCGCATGATTGACGCCTGGTCCATGCGCAACGCCGAAACCTCGGGCCTGAGCGGCCACGACCAGTTCTTCGACACCTTTGGCAAGTTTGGCTTGTCCAACAAGAACCGCAACGGTGACATGCTGGCCGAGGTTGCCGCGCGTGCCAGCGCGGGCCAGGTCAGCTACCTGGAGCTGATGCTCACCCCCGGCGGGGCCGGCGTCTTCAAGGTGGCATCCAAGGTCGGCTGGAACGACGACTTTGCCGCCATGCGCAAGGCCATGCTGGAGGGCGGCCTGCCCGAGGCTGCCAAGGCCGCCGCCGATGAACTCAGCCGTGCCACCACGCGCAAGGGCGAACTACTGCGCTGCGGCACGCCACAGGCCGCGCCCGGCTGCGCGGTGACCGTACGCTACCTCTACCAGGTGCTGCGGGGCCTGCCCAGGGAAATGGTCTTTGCCCAGATGTTGACCGGGTTTGAGCTGGCCAGCCGCGCGGACACTCAGGTGGTGGGGCTGAACCTGGTGATGCCGGAAGACGCGCTGGTGCCCATGCGCGACTTCTCGCTGCACATGCGCCTGCTGGACTACCTGCACAGCGTCTACCCCAAGGTGCAGGTCACGCTGCACGCCGGCGAGCTGGTGCCCGGCCTGGTGCCGCCGGAGGGGCTGCGCTTTCATATCCGCGAGTCGATTGAAAAGGGCCACGCCACGCGCATCGGCCATGGCGTGGCTGTCATGCAGGAAGACGATGCGGTGGGCCTCATCAAGCGCATGGCACGCGACAAGGTCATGGTGGAGATCTGCCTGACCAGCAACACCGGCATTCTGGGCGTGAGTGGCGCGCGCCATCCCCTGTCGGCTTACCTGAAGTACGGCGTGCCCACGGCGCTGGCCACCGACGATGAGGGCGTATCGCGTTCGGAGATGACGCACGAATACGTCAAGGCCGTCCAGGAGCAACACGTCAGCTACCGCCAGCTCAAGACCATGGCGCGCAACAGCCTGCAGTACGCCTTTGTGGAAGGCGCGCCGCTGTGGCAGGACGTGGAGCGCGCCAAGCCCGTGGCCGCCTGTGCTGCCAGCCGAGCGGGCGTGAAAAACATGGGCTCGCCCTGCCAACGCTATCTGGAGCAGAACCCCAAGGCCCGGTTGCAGTGGCAGCTGGAGGACGCGTTCGCCCGCTTCGAGCGCAGGTTTTGATTACGCCGCACGCAGGTCCAGAAAACCCAGCACCGCATCACCCTTGGCAATCACCGCGAAGAAGCGCTCGGGGTCGTGCCGTACCGTGTGCTCACCCAGGTGCGCCGCCCTGGCCAGCTGCCTGCTGTTCGAAGCCGCCTACACCCGCGAACTCATGGACCTGGGCTACGCCTACGCCCCAACCAGAGCGACGAGGTGCGCAACTTCTTCGGCTGGTACGAAACGCCGGAGCGGTTTGAGAGGGAGGTGTGAGGTGGCAAGCAGGCTGACGCTTTGCGCCACAATGCAGGCAAAATGAGCGCGAATGGAATTCCCCAAAATTGCGGTCCCCCACAGCACTTCAATATCTTCCCGCGCTGTCCATCTCAGACAGCTTCTGTCCAACATGGTTTATCCACTGCGCGTCACTTCAACGCTTGACCCCAGCGCTTCCCGCGTAGGTTAGACGCCAATCTCTAGAGGTCACATGACACCACAGCAACTTTTTGGCGTAGGCGTTCGACTTTTTGCAGTCTGGCTACTTTTGACCAGCATTGCCTACTTCGGATCGATCCCCACGGCGCTTTCAAGCTCCCCCATGGGTTTCGGAGCCGCGACAACAGTCGCCTATGCATTGGGCGTAGCCTACGTCATTGGAGGGCTGCTGCTTTGGTTCTTCCCGATGCTCGTTGCCCACAAGCTCCTCCCACGCACAACGCACACGAACCACCTGAACCCTCAGGGCTACGATCTGGCGCGAGTTGGCTGCGGGCTTCTTGGCCTCTGGCTGTGCGCCCGAGCACTGCCGACGGTCGTTTGGCTGCTCTTTCGCGCATTCCTCTTCGTTGATGCGGGCTCCACCTTCTCATCCATTCCGCTAGAGTCCAAGCTCGAAGTTTCCGTCGCCTTCTTCGAAGTTCTTCTTGGCGGGCTGATCGTGATCAAGGCTGCCCTATTCGCCCACGTGCTCGTTCCAAATCCCCACAAGGCGCCGAGTGAAGAGCAAGACGTCTAGCCCAAGGCCCGGCCTCAAAGGCAGAAATTCGGTTACTGCACCGCTTGACCAAGTTGATCAACCGTCCCGACCGCACATGAAAAGGCTTTTCTCCTCTGCTCTTGCAGCCATCGGTCTTGGAAACAGGGTACGTGGCGCACCACGCATTGTGACGGTCGACCCCAAGACGGTCCGGTACACCATGCCAACGGTCGCCGCTGACGACATTCAGTTCGTCATGCCAACCGCACAGACCTTCGACGGTGCTCCGCAGTTTCATGAGGACGAGTGGCGCCAGCTAGAGTTCTACCCTGCGTCTCAACTGCTCTACCTGCAAACTCGATTGGCCGAGTACAAAGTTTTTGAGCAGCGGAACCGCACGAAATACGGATGGAACGAGACTTACGCTCGCCGCATATCTGGCCCGACAATCCTTCCCGGCTTGGATGCCAAGTCTGAACTTGCCGAACTGCTGCAGGCGACCAGTCAGCCATCTCCGATTCTTACCGTGACATCAAGCCCTTTGGGCCAGGTAAAAGATGGTTTCACGCTCAGGCTTGCCGATACGGTGTTTTTGTACGGCTTGGCGAACAGCTCCGGGATTCACTCTCTCGCTGCCGCGGTAGAGCAGGGCGGTGATGATCAACGCTTGACCGAAGTGTTCTGCCGTTTGAACAAGACGTACAGCTTGGTTTTTGTCGATTGGCGCTCACAGATGATCCTTACGTCGGTGGGTCACGATGGAGGCATTGACGTTTGGCGCCCGTGAAGCCTGCCAACTTTTCACCAGGCCGCACTGCTCCCGTAGCGCTTGCAAAGCAGTGAGGGCCGTGTCGTCTCGCATCTCAGACATCAAGGGCGCGACCCTGGTCAGCCACCTGCGGTTCGAAGCGGGGAGCAGGTCAGATTCCGAAGTCACCATGAAACATCGTCCCATTTCGAACACTTTGAACCAGTACAAGAAGCGTCCCTTACGTGCGGCTGCAAACTGGGAGCCAAAGTGCCAGAATTCCCAAGCGCGGTCCTTCCGGGATGGAGGCTCACATGGCAAATCAGGAGTGTCCGAAGTGCAAAGCTGTGTTTTCCACCGATGAAAGTTCTGCGGAAGGCTGGGCAAAGAGCGCAATCGCAACGCTTATGCCGGCTCCCGCAGTGCCAGATATGGCGACGCAAGTGCGCTGCCCCGAGTGTGGGTACGTTTTCGGAGAGGGCGAGGTTCGCTACGAGCGCGCGGCCGCCAAAACGGGAACTGTGATCGCTGTGTGGTTGGTAATCCTGGGTCTCATCCTCTTCTTCGCGCTGTAAACTCTTTCGGCCAGCAGAGGCACACCTTCTGCTCTACGCCCCCGATTTTTCGTTTGCGACAGGTGGAGTTCACATGGAGTGTTTTGCGCATCCTGGGTCCGATGCGGTCGGCATCTGCAAGACCTGTGGCAAGGCGGTCTGCCGCGACTGCGTCGTGGATACCGGGTTCGCCATAGCCTGTTCTGAAAGCTGCGCCTCGGAAGACACGGCGCTGCACCAGATGAACCAGGCGGGGAAGAAGCTGTACGGCATCGGCGTGGATCGAAAGAAGCTCCCCAGCGGCGTCGTGATGTGGCTGCTGTTTGGCACCCTGTTCAGCGGGTATGGCGTCTTCGAATTCATGCAGGACAGCGGGTTGCAGTGGTTTCCCTCGCTCGTTGGTGCAGCCTCTTTTCTCGTGGCCTGGATTGGCTACAGGCGCGCCAAGGACGTGGGTCTGCAGTGCTAGTGCTTCGGCGCGCGCGGGGTCATCGGCAGCGCGTTGGATAAGGCGCGGCGGGCCGTAGGGGTGGGCGCTGCTGCCGCCCAGGCGGGATGACGGGGAGCCCCGGCCGTCCCTCGCCCACGGACTAAAATTGGAGTCCGTTTTTGAAAGCCGCGTCGCATGCCCCGCCAACTCTTCGTCACCACCGCACTCCCCTACGCCAACGCCAATTTTCATATTGGTCACATGATGGAGTACATCCAGGCCGACATCTGGGTGCGGTACCAGCGGATGATGGGCAACACGGTGCATTTTGTGTGCGCGGACGATGCCCACGGCGCGCCCATCATGATCGCGGCCGAAAAGGCGGGCAAGACGCCGCAGCAGTTCGTGGCCGACATTGCCGCCGGGCGCCGGCAGTACCTGGATGGGTTCCACATCGGCTTTGACAACTGGCACTCCACCGACGCCCCGGAAAACCACGAACTGGCCCAGGCGATCTACCGCGACCTGCGCGCCGCCGGGCTCATCAGTACCAAGACCATCGAGCAGTTCTTCGACCCGCAGAAGGCCATGTTCCTGCCGGACCGCTTCATCAAGGGCGAGTGCCCCAAGTGCGGGGCCAAGGACCAGTACGGCGACAACTGCGAGGTGTGCGGCGCCGTGTACGCGCCCACCGAGCTGAAGAACCCCTATTCGGCGCTCAGCGGCGTCACGCCCGTGCTGCGCAACTCCGAGCACTACTTCTTCAAGCTGTCCGACCCCAAGTGCCTGGCCTTCCTGGAGCAGTGGACGCAGGCCGAAGGCCATCTGCAAGGCGAGGTGTACAACAAGATCAAGGAGTGGCTCACGCCCGGCGAGGATGGCCAGCGCGACCTGGGCGACTGGGACATCAGCCGCGACGCGCCCTACTTCGGCATCGAGATCCCCGACGCGCCGGGCAAGTACTTCTATGTGTGGCTGGACGCGCCCATCGGCTACCTGGCCTCGCTCAAGAACTACCTGGGCAAGATCGGCGTGGACTACGACCGCTTCCTGGCCGACCCGGCCACCGAGCAGTACCACTTCATCGGCAAGGACATCATCACCTTCCACACGCTGTTCTGGCCGGCCATGCTGCACTTCAGCGGTCGCAAGACGCCCAACGCGGTGTTCGTGCATGGGCATCTGACCGTGAACAACGAAAAGATGAGCAAGAGCCGCGGCACCGGCATCGACCCGCTGAAGTACCTGAACATCGGCATGAACCCCGAATGGCTGCGCTACTACATCGCCGCCAAGCTCAACGGCCGCAACGAGGACCTGGACTTCGTGGGTCAGGACTTCATGCTGCGCGTGAACAGCGACCTGGTGGGCAAGTTCGTCAACATCGCCAGCCGCGCCGCGGGCTTTGTGAGCAAGCGCTTTGGCGGCAAGCTGGGCGTGATTTCGCCGGACGGCGCCGGCCTGCTGGACATCCTGCGCGGCCAGGCCGAGCCTCTGCACCAGTTGTACGAAGGCCGCGAGTTTGGCCGGGTGCTGCGCGAGGTGATGCTGCTGGCCGACCGCGTGAACGAGTACGTGGACCAGAACAAGCCCTGGGAACTGGCCAAGCAGGAAGGCATGGACGCCCGGCTGCACGACGTGTGCACCGTGTGCATCGAAGCCTTCCGCCTGCTCACGCTGTACCTCAAGCCGGTGCTGCCCGCGCTGGCTGCCCAGGTGGAAGCCTTCCTGAAGGTGGAGCCCATGCCGTGGGCCGCCGCCGCGCAGGCGCTGGGCCCCGGGCACGCCATTGGCGACTACAAGCACCTCATGCAGCGTGTGGACGTGAAGCAACTGGAGGCCCTGTTCGAGACCCCGGCCGCCACGGCGCCCGCAGCCGCTGCGAGCACGGCCGTAGGCGCCACCGAGGGCACTGTGCCCGGCGGCGAAGCGCTGGCGCCCACCATCGGCATCGACGACTTCGCCAAGATCGACCTGCGCATTGCGAAGATCGTGCAGTGCGAAGCGGTGGAAGGCTCCACCAAGCTGCTGCGCCTGACGCTGGACGTGGGCGAAGGCCAGACGCGCAACGTGTTCAGCGGCATTGCCAGCGCCTACCAGCCGGCAGAACTGGTGGGCAAGCTCACGGTGATGGTGGCCAACCTGGCGCCGCGCAAGATGAAGTTTGGCGTGAGCGAGGGCATGGTGCTGGCCGCCAGCCATGCCGACGAAAAGGCCAACCCCGGCATCTACGTGCTCAACCCCTGGCCGGGCGCCCAACCGGGCATGCGTGTGCGATAGGCGGTGATGCCACGGTGAACGCACTGCTCGGCGCCGTTCTCGTCCTGATGCTGGGTGCGGGAGCCTGCCTGCTGCCCCTGCGCAACGGGGTGCGTGCCGGCCTCGGGATCGGCTCGCAGGTGCTGGCCACGGCACTGGTGTGGACCACCGTGCTGCCGGTGCTGTTCGGCGCGCCGGAGGTCACCGGTGAGCTGGCCTGGGCCTACCCCGTGGGCCTGTTGCGCATGCGGCTCGATGCGCTGGGTGCGTTCTTCCTGTCGTGGTCCTTGCCCATGACGCTGCTGGGCGCCGTGTACGCCGCCGGCTACCTGCGCCCCGCCTTCCACACCGGGCGCAACGTGGGCGTGCACTACGCCCTGCTGAACATGACCTCGCTGTCGTTCGTGCTGGTGTACACCGGCGAACATGCGCTGGTGTTCCTGCTGGGCTGGGAAATCGCCGCGCTGGCCGCGTGGCTGCTGGTGATCTGGGACTACAGCAACCAGAAGGTGCGCTTTGCCGGCTTCAACTACCTCGTGTCCACGCACATCGGCCTGATCTTCCTGGTGGCCGCGTTCATGATCCTCTACACCCACGCGGGATCGTGGTATCTGGACAGCTTCGGCACCTGGCTCAAAACCGACAAGGGCTCGCAGCGGGTGCTGGTGTTCCTGCTGCTGGTCACCAGCTTCGGGCTGAAGTCGGCGTTCTTCCCGTTCCACTCGTGGCTGCCACGCGCCCATGCCGCGGCGCCGGCCCACGTGTCGGCCCTCATGTCCGGCGTGATCCACAAGGCGGGGCTGTACGCGCTCATCCGCTTCGTGCTGCTCATCGGCAAGCCGGACGAGTGGATGGGCTGGTTTTTGATTGGTTTCTCGGCGTGCTCGGCCGTGGTGGGCGCGCTCTACACCATGAGCCAGCGCGACCTCAAGCGCCTGCTGGGTTACTCCTCCACCGAAAACGTGGGCATTGCCGGCATGGGCCTGGGCGTGGGTTGCCTGGGGCTGTCCTGGGACATGCCGGCGCTGGTGGCCATCGGCTTTGCCGGCGGCATGCTGCACATCCTGAACCACGCCTTCTTCAAGTGCCAGTTGTTCTATGCAGCCGGCGCCGTGTACCAGTCCTCGCACACCGTGGACATGGAGCGCCTGGGCGGGCTGGCGCGCCTGATGCCGGCGACGGCCGTGGCCTTCCTGATGGGCGGCGTGGCCATCAGTGGGCTGCCGCCTTTCAACGGCTTTGCCAGCGAGTTCGCCATCTATTCGGGTCTGTTCCACAGCGGGCCGCATGCGCTGTCGGCCAAGCTGGCGCTGGCGCTGGGCGGCGTGGTGCTGGCCGTTGTGGGCGCGGTGTCGGCGCTGAGCATCACACGCGCCTTTGGCATCGTCTTCCTGGGGTCGCCTCGCGACGCCAGCGTGCATGCACCGCACGAGGTGAGCCGCTGGATGCTGGCACCCATGGCCGTGCACGCCCTGGGTGTGCTGGCGCTGGGCATCTTCCCGGCGGCGGGGCTGGCGCTGGTCAGCGGCCCCACCGGCCTGGCCCTGGGGCTGATGCCCGACGCGGCCATGGAGGTGCTGGCCCCCCTGGCGGCGCGGCTCAACGCCATCGGCCTGATCTCGGCGGTGCTGATCGTGGCCGTGGCACTCGTGCTGTGGCTGCGCTTTCGGGCCGTGCCCAACCCGGCACGCACACACGTCACCTGGGGCTGCGGCTACGACGCGCCCAACACCCGCATGCAGTACACGGGCTCCAGCTTTTCGTTCGAGACCAGCGGCATGTTCCGCAGCATCCTGCTGCTGATCCGGCGCAAGAAGGCGCCGGCGGGCTACTTCCCCACCGACGCCTACTACGTCACGGACTGCGTGGACGCGGTGGAGCGGCGGCTGTTCAATGTCATCGGCCATGGCGACAACTCCGCGGGCGACCTGTCCCGCAAGATTCGCGAGGACGATCCGCGCATCGCCTTTGCCGCCGGGCTGGCGGTGGTAGTGCTGTTTGTCGTGGTCGTGCTGCTGTCGGGAGCGGGCCTGCCATGAAGCTGCTGCTGGGCGCTGTGCACGTGCTGCTGGTGCTGGCCCTGCCGGTGCTGATGACCGGCGTGGTGAACCGCACCAAGGCGCTGTGGGCCGGACGCAAGGGGCCACGTCTGCTGCAGTCCGCCTGGGACCTTCAGCGCCTGTGGCGCAAGCGGCCGGTGTACAGCGCCACGGCCACGCCACTGTTTCGAGCCGGCGCCTACGTGGTGCTGCTGGCCACGGTGCTGGCCACGCTGGTGGCGCCCATGCTGGGTGGCTTTGCGCCCGCGGGGTTTGAGCACGACTTCGTGCTGTTTGCCTACACGCTGGGCCTGGCGCGCCTGTTCCTGATGCTGTCCGCGCTGGACGTGGGCAGTTCCTTCGAGGGCATGGGCGCGGCGCGCGAGGCCTCGTTTGCCATGCTGGCCGAGCCGGCGCTGTTCCTGCTGGTGGGCGCGGCCAGCGTGGCCACGGGCCACACCAGTTTTGCCGGCCTGATCGGCCAGTTGCACGCCAGCGCGCCCTACCCGTGGCTGGTGGTGCCGGCCGTGGCCACGCTGTTCATCCTGCTGCAGGTGGAAGCCGCCCGCGTGCCCGTGGACGACCCGCTGACGCACCTGGAACTGACCATGATCCACGAGGTCATGATCCTGGACCACAGCGGCCCGGAACTGGCCGCCATGCAGTACGCCGCCGGCCTGAAGATGACGCTCTATGCCGGCCTGATCGCCGCGCTGCTCAATCCGTTTGACCCGTTCGCGACGCCGCTGGCCTGCGTGCTCACGTCGCTGGCCGTCATGCTGGGCGTGGCCGTGGCCGTGGGCTGCGTGGAGTCGCTGGTGGCGCGGCTGCGCATGCGCTGGGTGGCCGGCTATGTGCTGGCCGCGTCGGTCACGGCGGCGGCGTGCATGGCCGTGGTGGGTTGGGGAGCGCGTTTGCCATGAGCCTGCCGCTGATCCTGTTTATCGTGGCCGTGGTGGTGCCAGCGTTTTTCGGCAAGCTGCGCTCGGCCCCGGTCTGGCTGTGCCTGCAGGCGCTGGCCCTGGCCTGGAACGTGCTCACGCAGCACCCGCAAATCTCGGAACACGCGCTGGCCGCGGTGCTGGAACTGGTGTTCGTGCGCGGCTGCCTGGTGCCGGTACTGGTGCGGCGCATGGCGCAGCGCCAGGCCGGCGAAAGCGGCGACCCGGGGCCGGACCTGATCGCCTCCGACCTGTTTGCCTGGGGCATCTCGGCCGTGCTGATCGTGCTGGCGTTCGAGGTCGTCGGTGCCGCATCCCTGCGCGGTGAGTCCTTCACGCTCGGCGTGATGGCCGCCACCGTGGTCACGGCGTTGCTCATCCTCTCCACCAACAACGCGCCCGCCTCGCAACTGGTGGCCGTGCTGTTCCTGGAAAACGCGGTCGTGCTGTTTGAATCGCTGCTGCCCCACCCCTGGCCGCTGCCGGTGCACGCCGCCCTGTCGGCCGTGTACGTGGGCACCGTGGCCGTGGGCGCCTGGCTGGCAAGCCGGCCGCTGCCAATGCCCGCGGCCGCCGATGCCGAGCCGAGGGAAGTGCTATGACCCATGCGTACGCGTTGGTGGCGGTGGCGCTCGTGGGCTGGCTGTCCAGCCTGGGGCTGTTCCTGAGCACGCGCCTGGAAAATCTGCCGCTGTATTTCGTGCAGCGCTACTTTGTGCTGGACGCCACTTCGCTGCTGTTCGTGTGGCTGGTGGACACGGTGTTCCTGGGCATTGCGGTGTACATGCTGTCGCGGCTGCGCACGGCGCCGGTGCTGGCGCAGGACATGCCGCAGATGGTGCGCCTGAGCCTGGCCTTCATGGTGGCCATGAACCTGGGTCTGCTGTCCAACCACCTGATGCTGATGTGGGTGTGCATCGAACTGACCACGCTGTGCGCCGCGCCGCTGGTGGCCCGGGGCGAGTCGCACCTGGCAGGGCGTGTGGCCTGGCATTACATGCTGTATTCGACGATCTCGCTGGCCCTGACCTTCCTGGGTTTCCTGTGCCTGGCGCATTCGGCCCATTTGCGCGGGCTGGAGGCCAACTTCCAGCTCGACCAGCTCGCGCAGACCCTGGCGTCGCCGGGAGACGCCTGGCAGCGCATGGGCTTCTCGCTCATGCTGTTCGGCCTGGGCTCCAAGCTCGGGCTGGCACCGGTGTATGGCTGGCTGCCCGAGACCTACGAAGCTGCGCCGCCCAGCATCAGTGCGCTGCTGGCCGCGATCCAGTTCAACGTCAGCATCGCGGCCGTGTTCCGCGTGCTGCAGGTGTTTCGCGCCCACGACGCCAACCTGGTCGCCTACGAACTGCTGTTCATGGGCTGCCTGTCGCTGACCGTGGCGGGGGTGCAGATCATGGCGGCGCGTAACTACAAGCGGCTGCTGGCCTACGCCTGCGTGAGTTCGGGCGGGGTCATTGCCATCGGCCTGTCCGTGGGGCGCGCGGCGGCCTACGGCGTGGTGCTCTACGTGGTGAGCAGCGCCTTCGTCAAGGCGTTGCTGTTCCTGACCGCCGGGCGCCTGAAATCGGTGTACCGGACCAAGGATGTCGCGGCCCTGAGTGGTGTCATCAAGGTGCTGCCGTTCTCGGGCCTGCTGTTTGCCGTGGGCGTGTTTGCCCTGCTGGGCTTCCCGCCGTTTGGCAGCTTCATGGCCGAAATGCTGATCCTTTCGGGCATGGTGCAATCCCGCCATTTCCTGGCCTTCACGCTGATGTGCGCGATGCTGACGGTGATCTTCGTGGCCATGGGGCGCTCGGTGTTTCCCATGCTGTGGGGGGCGTCGCAACGCTCGGGACCACCCATGCGTGAGTCGCTGCTGACGGCGCTGCCCAAGCTGGGCTTCGTGGGCATCCTGGTGTCGTTGGGGCTGTACACGCCCGACTCGGTGAGCCAGTTGCTGTTGCGCGTGGCCGCCACCATCGGAGGGCAAGGATGACCGCGGCGCAACCCGTGCTGATGCTTCCCTCGCGGGACATCGCCACCACCTCCCTGCCCGTGCTGGCGCAAAGCTGCGCCGCGCGGCTGGAGGCGGGCGCCCGGCTGGTGACGCTGTTCGGCCGTGCCGACGGCGCCGGGCAGATGTGCGTGACCGCCGTGCTGCAAGACGCCACCGGGCTGTCGGTGCTGCGCGCGCAGGCGCAGCGCGGCGAGCGCTACCCGGCGCTGACGGCGCGCTTCCCGGCCGCGCAGATGGCCGAACGCGAGTTGTGGGAACAGACCGGCCTCACGCCCGAGGGCCACCCCTGGCTCAAGCCCGTGCGCTTTGAAGGCGCGCGCCAGCAGCACATGGCGGACTACCCCTTCTTCACGGTGCGCGGGCCGGAAGTGCACGAGGTGGGCGTGGGCCCCATCCACGCCAGCGTGATCGAGCCGGGACATTTCCGCTTCATGTGTCTGGGTGAACGGGTGCACCATCTGGAAATACAGCTCGGCTACCAGCACCGCGCCGTGGAGGCGCTGCTGCTGCGCCGTGCGCCCCTGTCGCTCACGTCCACCATCGAGTCCGTGGTGGGCGACTCGGCCGTGGCCTATGCCTGGGCCTACTGCGCGGCGGTTGAAGCGCTCGCGGGCCAACCGGCCAGCCTGCAGGCCGACCTGGTGCGCGGCGTGGCGCTGGAGCTGGAACGCATCGCCATGCATCTGGCCGGACTCACCGGCCTGGCCACGGACATTGCCTTCCTGCAAGGCGGCGCCACCTACGGCCGGCTGCGCACCGCCATCATCAACGCCTCCATGCGCGCCTGCGGCAGCCGCTTTGGCCGTGGCTGGCTGCGGCCCGGGGGCGTGCGCTTCGGCCTGAACGAAGAGCGGCGCCAGGACCTGCAGCGCACACTGGCGACGTTCGCCCGCGACTTCCACCAGGTCAACGAACTGCTGCGCAATGCCGTCACCGTGCGTGCCCGCTTCGAGACCGTGGGCACGGTGAGCCGCACCGACGCGCAGGCCGTGGGACTCGTGGGCCTGGCAGCACGCGCCAGCGGTGTGGCACTGGACACGCGCGTGAGCCTGCCCGGCGCGCTGCACGCCGCCTACCCGGTGCCACTGGCCACCGAAACCGGCGGCGACTGCTGGGCGCGGCTCACGCTGCGCATGCGGGAGATCGACACCTCGCTGGACTGGCTGCGCAAGGTACTGGGCGACGCCACTCTGGCGCTCGACACCCCCGCCCCCGTGCCGCCCGGGCCGCTGCAGCCGCTGGCGCTGGGCGTCTCCGTGCGCGAGGGCTTCCGGGGCGAGGTGGTGCACGTGGTGGAAACCGACGCCGCGGGCGGCCTGCTGCACTACAAGCTGCAGGACCCGTCCCTGCCCAACTGGTTTGGCCTGGCACTGTCCCTGCGCAACAACGACATCTCGGACTTTCCGCTGTGCAACAAGAGCTTTGACCTCTCGTACTGCGGCAACGATCTGTAGGCCAGAACATGCTCAAGTCCATCGCCGTCAGGATTGCCCAAGGCACGCAATACATCCCGAACCCACGCACTGCCCAACCCGCGGGCCTGCGCGGCACGCCGGTGGTCGCCGCAGGTGCCTGCGCGCCCGACTGCCAGGCCTGCGGCGCGGCCTGCCCCACCCAGGCCATCGAACTGGCGCCCGTGCGCATCGACCTGGGCCGCTGCGTGCTGTGCGGGGACTGCGCGCCGGTGTGCCCGAACCATTTGCTGTCGTTCTCGAACGCCTTCCAACTGGCGTGCACCACGCGCGCCGGTCTGGTGGTGAGCGCATCGCGCCCGGCGCCCGACCCGGTGCAGGTCTCGGCCGAATTGAAGCGGCGCTTTGGTCGCTCGCTGAAATTGCGCTCGGTGTCCGCCGGCGGCTGCAATGGCTGCGAGCTGGAAGTCAACGCGCTGTCGAACGTGAACTTCGACCTGGGGCGCTACGGCATCGACATCGTGGCTTCGCCGCGCCATGCCGACGGCCTGGTGCTCACCGGCCCGATCACGCGCAACATGGTCACCGCCCTGCAGCAATGCTGGGACGCCATGCCCGAGCCCAAGTTCGTCATCGCCGTGGGCGCCTGCGCCATCTCGGGCAGCCCCTTTGACGGCTCCCCCGCCGTGGACCGTGAGTTTCTGGAACGCTTCACGCCCTCGCTTTACATCCCCGGCTGCCCGCCGCACCCGCTGACGTTTGTGTGCGGGATTCTGGATCTGCTGGGCATTCCCAGTTGAGCCTCCACCCCTTGGCAAGAGGCCGCATGAGCCCAGCTTCGCGACGCGCCCCCACCATCCCCGCCGCCCCTGGTTCCATCCAGAAGGGCGTGCCCCTCAAGCACCTGCTCGACGTGGAGGCGGTGAACTGTCTGGCGCACAACATGGCCCTGGTGTACCCGGCGTTCGACGGCGACGGCTTTTGCCAGGCGGCGTTGCAGGACCTGGAGCCGCTGGGTCTGATGGAGCGCGGCAGCCGGCTGGCCCGCGCGCTGCGTGGCTTTCTCCCCTCACGCTATGCCGATGCCGTGGAGGTGCTGCTGGCTTCGCTCACCGCGCCGCTGGCGTCCACGGACGGCAACGGGCTGGAGGTGTTCTTCTACCTCCCGCACACCCTGTTCGTTGCCGAGTACGGCCTGGAGCCGGATGGCAAACAGGGCGAAGACCCGTTCGAGATTTCCATGCGGGCACAGTACGAACTGACCCGCCGCTTCAGCGCCGAGTTCTCCATCCGGCCCTTCCTCATCCGCCAGCAGGAGCGCACCCTCGAGAAACTGAGCGCGTGGCTCGACGACCCGTGCCCCCACGTGCGGCGCCTGTGCTCCGAAGGCACCCGCCCCCGCCTGCCGTGGGCGACGCGCATCCCGAGCTTCATCGTCGACCCGCAGCCCGTGCTGCCGATACTGGAGGCGCTCAGGAACGACGACAGCCTGTATGTGCGCCGCAGCGTGGCCAACCACCTGGGCGACATCGCCAAGGACCACCCGCAATGGGTCTATGACCTCTGCGAACGCTGGTTGAACGGCGCGTCGTCGGAACTCAAGTGGGTGATCCGGCATGCGCTTCGGCATCCCGCGAAGAAGGCCGACCCGCGGGCGCTGCGCATTCGGGCAGCGGCGGCCTGAGGGCGCGTCTCCCATGGCTGCGCGGCGCGCAGGCGCCCCAGCCGATCAACGCCCGCGGCGCACCAGGCTCAGGATGCCACGCAGGATGTCAATCGGTGGCGGTGGGCACCCTGGCACGACGAGGTCCACGGGGATGACGTTGGCCACGCGGCCACAACTGGCGTAGCTTTCGCCGAAGATGCCGCCATCGACACCGCAGTCGCCCACGGTCACGACCAGCTTGGGGTCGGGGGTGGCGTCGTAGGTGCGCCGCAGGGCCTGCTCCATGTGGCGCGACACCGGCCCCGTCACGAGCAGCAGGTCCGCATGGCGCGGGCTGGCAACGAACCTGATGCCCAGGCCCTCGATGTTGTAGTAGGGGTTTGCAAGGGCGTGGATTTCCGGCTCGCAGCCGTTGCACGAACCCGCGTCCACCTGGCGGATGGCCAGCGAGCGCCCCAGGATGCCCAGCACCTCGCGCTGGATGCGCTGCACCTCGACGAGCGGGGCTTCGTCGACAGCGGGTGCGTCTTCGGTACGGATGCCGTTACGCGCGATTTGCCGCAGGATCTTCCACATCAGAGGTCGTGTCCCGAGTAGCTGAGGTTGAAGGATTTGTTGATGAGCGGAAAGTCGGGGACGATGTTGCCCATCACGGCATGCTCCAGCACGGGCCAGTTCTGCCACGAGGGGTCGTGACAGTGGCAGCGGCGGATGGCGTGCCCGCTGGCGGCGTCGCCGAGTTCCAGCGCCACGAAGACCTCGCCGCGCCAGCCTTCCACCCAACCCGCGCCGCGCGCCACAGGATCCGGCAACGACACGGGCACGCAGACCCCGCCCGCCGGCAGCTCGGCCAGCAGGGCACGCATCAGCCGTAGCGACTCCAGTACTTCCTCAAAGCGCACGATGACACGCGCGGCCACGTCGCCGTTGCGGTGCGTGGCCATCATCACCTTCAGGCGGTCGTAGGGCGCCCAGGGCTGGTCGCAGCGCAGGTCGCGGGCCTGGCCGCTGGCGCGCCCGGCCAGGCCGGTCAGCCCCAGGCGCGCGGCCAGCTCGGGCGTGACGCGGCCCGTGGTCATGAAACGGTCCTGCAGTCCAGCGTGTTCCTCGTAGATGGTGCGCAGGGCCAGCACCTCTTGCGCCACGGCATCGCACTGGCGCGCCATGCGCAACGCACCCTCGGGGTCGAGGTCGCAGGCGACGCCGCCGGGCACCACACGGTCCATCAGCAAGCGGTGGCCCAACAACTCACCTGAGAGGCGCTGCCAGTCCTCGCGCAGACGCGAGAACTGCGCCAGACCAAAGGCCAGGGCGGCATCGTTGCCCAGCGCGCCCAGGTCACCGAGGTGGTTGGCCACGCGTTCGCGCTCCAGCAGCAGGGCCCGCAGGCTGGCAGCGCGCGGTGGTACGTCGCAACCCGCGGCGGACTCCAGCGCCATGCAGTAGGCCCAGGCGTGCGCCACGGTGGAGTCGCCGGACACGCGCCCCGCCAGGCGGTGCGCCTGCAGGGCGGGGAGTTGCGTGAAACGCTGCTCGATGCCCTTGTGCGTGTAGCCCAGGCGCTGCTCCAGGCGCAAGACCTTTTCGCCGACCACGGAAAAGCGGAAGTGCCCCGGCTCGATGATGCCGGCGTGCACCGGCCCCACGGCGATCTCGTGCACACCGTCGCCGGCCACGGCCACGAAGGGATAGTCGGTCACGGGCGAGGCCGGCACGTCGGGCGCGGTCGCCGCGCCCTGCAGGGGAAAGTAATCCAAGGGCCAGGCACCGTGCTGCAACCACGGTCGCGGGTCGACGACGCCTTCGGGACGGATATCGGTCAGGTCCGCAGCCGCGCGCTGCATGCGGGCCGCGCAGGGGAAGAAGGTGGCCAGATCGGGGTAGGTGGATTGACCCGGCGCCAGGGGCAGCTCCAGCCAGGCCAGGCCTTCCAGCGTGACATAGCTCACGCTGATGGAGCGCCCAGCGGCGTCGCAACGTGCCCACAGTGCCAGCAGGCGCCCCCCCATGAGGTGCACCGCGATGGCGGCCTGCTGCCAGTCGTCGGCCGTCACCTGCGCGTGCCACATCGGCAACGGCCCGTGCAGGCGTTCAAAGTGAAGATCGAGGTCCGCGATGCGCATGGCGTCAGTTCCCCAGCATGCGTGCCACCTGGACGTACCAGCCGTTCAGGTAGGGAGGGATGTACAGGCCCAGCACAAAAGCCAGGCTCAGGTGCACGAACACCGGCACCAGTGCCGGGGGGTGCGCCAGCGGCTTGAGCGAGGTTTCGCCAAACACCATGGGCAGCACGCGGATCAGCATGGATGCGAAGGCCACGCCCAGCGCCAGGAACAGGAAGGGCGTGGCCCAGGCCTGCTCGCGCATGGCGGTGGTGAGGATGAGGAATTCGCTGGCGAAGATGCCAAAGGGCGGCATGCCCAGGATGGCCATCACGCCCAGCATCAGACCCCAGCCCACGCGCGGGTTGACCTTGATGAGACCGCGGATGTCGCCCATGACCTGGGTGCCGGCCTTTTGCGCGGCATGGCCCACGGTGAAGAAGATGGCGGACTTGACGAGGGAATGCACGGTCATGTGCAGCAACCCGGCAAAGTTGGCGATGGCGCCGCCCATGCCAAAGGCAAAAGTAATGAGACCCATGTGCTCGATGGACGAGTAGGCGAACATGCGCTTGACGTCGCGCTGCCGCGACAGGAAGAAGGCCGCCACCACCACCGACAGCAGGCCAAAACCCATCATCAGTTGCCCGGCCAGCGGCCGGTTCAGGGCACCGTCGGTGAGCACCTTGCAGCGCAGCAGGGCGTACATGGCCACGTTGAGCAGCAGGCCCGAGAGCACGGCCGACACGGGCGTGGGGCCTTCGGCGTGCGCGTCGGGCAGCCAGCTGTGCAGCGGCACCATGCCGACCTTGGTGCCGTAGCCCACGAACAGGAACGCAAACGCCAGCGCGATGATGCCGGGGTCGAGCTGCGTCTTGACCGCGTCCAGGTTGGTCCACAGCAGCGAGCCGCCCTCGTGCCCCACCACTTTCTCGGCCGCCATGTACAGCAGCACGGTGCCAAACAACGCCAGCGCAATGCCCACGCCACACAGCACGAAATACTTCCACGCGGCCTCCAGGCTGGCGGCCGTGCGGTACACGCTCACCAGCAGCACGGTGGTGAGCGTGGCCGCTTCCATGGCCACCCACAGGATGCCCATGTTGTTGGTGGTCAGCCCCAGCAGCATGGTGCAGCAAAAGAGCTGGTACATGCTGTGGTACAGGCGCAGGCGCGGCGGCGTCATCTTGCCGTGGTCCTGCTCCACGCGCATGTAGGGACGGGAGAAGATCGAGGTGGTCAGGCTCACGAACGTGGTGAGCGTCACCAGGAAGACGTTCAGCGGATCGATGAAGAACTGCTTTTCCAACACCAGGATGGGTCCGTTGGCGACGATCTGGGCCGTGAGCACGCAGGACGCCAGGAACGTGCTCAGGCTGAAGCCCACGTTGATGTCGCGCGCATAGGGGCGGTGGCCGGTGAAGGCCAGCACCAGGCTGCCCACCAGGGGAATACCGAGAACACACAGCAGGGCCAGCACGCTCAGTCGTCCTTCAGGGTTTCAAGGTTGTGAATGTCCAGGCTGTCGAACTGCTCGCGAATCTGGAACATGAAGACACCCAGGATGAGCACGCCCACCAGCACGTCCAGCGCGATGCCGAACTCCACGATCATGGGCATGCCGTTGGTGACGGTGGTGGCTGCGAAGATCAAGCCGTTCTCTATGGACAGGAAACCGATGACCTGGGGCACCGCCTTGGAGCGGGTGATCATCATCAGGAAGGACAGCAGCACGCACGCCAGGGCAATGCCCAGCGAACCACCGGCAATGGAGGTGGACAGGCGCGAGATCGGCAGGGCCAGGCTGAAGGAGAAGATGACCAGACCAATGCCCACCAGCATGGTGGTGGGCACATTGAACAGTGTCTCCACGTCCCAGCGCACATTGAGCCGGCGGATCACGCGGTACAGCAGCCACGGGATCAGCACCACCTTGAGCACGAAGGTCAGGCCGGCCGAGATGTACAGGTCCGGCTGGCGGGTCGCATAGCCCAGCAGCACGGAAGCCACCACCAGGGCCGCGCCCTGCGCGGCGAACAGGTTGATCAGCGAGACGATGCGCCGCTGCGAGATCATGGCGAACGACAGCATGAGGATCATGGTGGCGCACAGGTTGATCAACTGGGGCACGTACTTCATGCGTTCAGACTCCCAGCAGGATGTTCACCAGCAGCCCGATCACCGCCAGCAGGAAGGCCGTGGCCAGGAACTCGGGCACGCGAAAGATGCGCATCTTGGCGCTGAGCGTTTCCAGCACGGCCATCAGCATTCCGCCCACCGCCAGCTTGACCACCAGCACCACCAGCGCCAGCACCAGGCCGAGCGGTGCGTCCGCCTCGGCCACGCCCCAGGGCACGAACAAGGCCAGGCCGACACAGGAATAGGCGAACAGCTTCAGGCTCGCGGCCCATTCCAGCAGCGCCAGGTGGCGCCCGGAGTATTCGAGGATCAGGGCCTCGTGAATCATGGTGAGTTCGAGGTGGGTTTCCGGGTTGTCCACCGGCACGCGGGCGTTCTCCGCCAGCGACACCATCGTGAAGGCCACGCCCGCCACCAGCAGGCTCGGGTAGATCGCCAGCTCCCGATGGCCCAGGGTCTCCACGATGGTGGTGAGCGAGGTGGACTTGGAGATCAGCGACGCGCAGAACAGCACCATCAGCAAGGCCGGTTCGGCCAGGAAGCCGATGAGCATCTCGCGCCGGGCACCCAGCGCGCCGAAGGCGGTGCCCACGTCCATCGCAGCCAGGGAGATGAACACGCGCGCCAGGGCAAACAGCCCCACCAACGCCACCGCGTCCGCCGCGGGGGACAGTGGCAGGTCCGTGGACAGCGTGGGCACGATGGCGCTGGCCAGCAGCATGCAGCCGAACACGATGTAGGGCACCAGACGAAACAGTGGCGACGCATGCTCGGCCAGCACCGAGTCCTTGTGGAACAGCTTGTGCAGCGTGCGGTAAGGCTGCAACAGGCCGGGGGCCGACTTGTTCTGCAGCCGGGCGCGCCACTGGTTGACCCAGCCCGTGAGCAACGGCGCGAGCAGCAGCGCCACGACGATGGCCAGGAGTTGGGAAAGGATGCCCAAAGCGCTCATCGCTTCACCACCAGCAGCACGACGATGAGCGTGACAAAACCGTACAGCAGGTAGACCGCGATGCGGCCCTGCTGCAACAGGCTGATCAGGCGCGACAGGCGCTCCACCGCGGGGGCCATCGGCAGGTAGAGCCAGTGCCACAAGGGGTCCTCCACGGTGACGCGGTAGCGCGGCTCCACATCAAACGACGTGGGTAACTCGCGGCGCATGCGGAACATGGGTTCGAAAATCTGCCGAATAGGTTGGCCAAAGCCTTCGGCCGTGTCCTGCATGCGGGCGCTCTGCCACGGAAAACCGCAGTCCCAGGGCGGAGCGCGGCGCACCCGCGCGTGGTAGCGCCAGCGCACCAGCAGGTAGGCCACCGCGACGCTGGCCAGCACCCCCAGCAGGAAGACGCCGGGCGCGTAGCTGGCGCGGTCCAGCGACACCGGCACCAACATCAACCAGCCGTGCGCCGACACCGTTTCGGCCAGACCCGACGACACCATGAGCCGCGTCACGGGATCGATCAGGCGAATGAGTTGATTGGGCAGCAAACCCAGCAGCACGCAGCCTGCCACCAGCCACAACATGCCCATGCGCTCCCAGAAGCCGGCGTCGTGGGCCTGGGCGAGCTTTTCCTCTCGCGGCTGCCCCAGGAAGACCACGCCGAAGTACTTGACCATGGTGTAGCCTGAAAGGGCCGCCACCAGGGCGATCAGGGCCGCCACCACGGGCACCAGCATGTTGAGGAAGGAACTGGGCAAGCCGGTGGTGAACAGAAAGCTTTGCAGCAGCAGCCACTCGGCCACGAAGCCGCCGAAGGGCGGCAGTCCGGCGCAAGCGAGCACGCCCACGAGCGTGGGCCAGGCCACCCAGGGCATGTGGCGGATCAGGCCTCCCAGCTTGCCCAAACTGCGCTCGCCGGTGGCGTGCATCACGGCGCCGGTGCTGCAAAACAGCAGGCTCTTGAAGAAGGCGTGGCTGAGCACGTGGTACAGCGCGGCCGTGAGCGCCAGCGCCGCCAGGACATGCATGCCGTACGCGGAAAACAGCAGCGACAGGCCAAAGCCCACGCACATCAGACCCACGTTCTCGATGGACGAGTAGGCGAGCAGGCGCTTCATCTCCACCTGCACGGTGGAGAACACCACGCCAAACAGCGCACCGGCCAGACCAACGGCCATGAGCAGCACGCCCCACCACCAGATACGCGTCTGCAGCAGGTCAAACGCCACGCGCAGCAGCCCGTACAGGGCGATCTTGAGCATCACCCCGCTCATCAAGGCCGAGAACGGCGAGGGTGCCGCCGGATGCGCCTCGGGCAGCCAGGCGTGCAGCGGCAGGAAGCCGGCCTTGGCGCCGAAGCCCAATACCGCGAGGACGAAGGCCACCGAGCCCCAGAACGGACTCAGGTGCTGGGCGCGCATGTTGGCAAAGGTGTAGTCGCCGGTGTTGGCCTGCAGCACGCCAAAGCACAGCAGGATGCCCAGTGCGCCGATGTGCGCCACCAGCATGTAGAGGTAGCCTGCGTGGCGGATTTCCGGTATGCGGTGGTTGGCCATGACCAGGAAAAAGGACGACAGGGCCATGGTTTCCCAAACCACCATGAACACGTAGGCATCGTCCGCCAGCGCCACCAGGGCGATGCTGGCCAGGAACGCGTGGTACTCCAGGCAGATCAGGCCTGGCGGCGTACCCTCGCCCTTGCGGAAGTAGCCAGCGGCAAAGGCCGACACGCCGGCGGCCACGCCACCGATGACGATCAGGAAGAACGCGGAAAGACTGTCCAGCCGCAGGTGAAAGGGCAGTTGCGGCAAGCCGATGGGCAATACCGCCACTTCCGGCTTGGCAAGGATGGCGCTCAACCCCACCCCCAGCAGCAGCACCGCGAACGCTCCGCCCACGGGGACCAACACCGTGGCCACGAACCGCAGGCGCCGCAGCGCAAAAACCCCCAGCACGCCGATGGTCAGCCAAGCGACCACGACCACCAGGACCCAATCGAGATGGACCCAGGTCGCCGGATCAGGAATTGCGCTCATGTTGTCTCACGAATTCCCCTGCTTCACCGCGGCACCGGAACCGGTGCCCCGACGGAACCTGCACACAGGCGGTGGCCAACGAGAGTGTGGGGCACCGCGGACCCACTTCAGCGCGACTGGTAATTCACGTCCACGCGACGATTCTTGGCCCAGGATTACTCATCGTGCCCCAGGGCCACCGGCTTTTCCTTGCCGAAGCTCACGGCTTCAATCTGCTTTTCGGCTACCCCGAGCAACTGCATGGCGCGGCGCACGGCGTCGGCCCGCTTCTGGCCCAATGCCAGGTTGTATTCACGGCCGCCGCGCTCGTCGGCATGGCCTTCCAGGCGGATCTGAGCGCTGGCGTGGGCGCGCAGGTACTTGCTGTGCTCCTCGATCAGGGTGCGGCCCGCGGGCTGGATTTCGTAGCTGTCGTATTCGAAATACACGCTGCGGTTGGCCAGCGCCGACTTGGGGTCATCCAGGGGGTGCAGCACCACGGACTTGACGGTGGACTGGGGCTGGTCAGGCGTGGTGGGCGTGGCCGGCTTGACCGGCTGCACGGGAGCATCCGTCACCGGTGGCGTATCCAACGGCGTCGAGGTGCAGGCACTCAACAAGGCGGCGAAGAGCAGGCTGGCCAGAAATTTCAAGTTCACGGGAAGTCCTTTCATGGATTGACCAATGGCAAAAGGTGAAATAGTCGGACCCGTGGTCCGCGCAAGGGCGCGCACCTCGGGTTTCAGGGAGCCATTCTAGAACCCCTGACCGTACAACCCCGTGTCAGCTGCGCATCGCGCCGGTAGAATCGCGCCCGAGGCCACGCACATGAACATCTTTTACCGCCCCTCTTACAACTCCGACGCCACGAACTTTCTCAATCAGCTCAGGGCCGCGAAGCCGGAGCTGGTGCAACAGCAGCAAGTTGGCCGCAACCTGCTGTGGGACAAGACCGTGGACCGCGGCGCCCACGCCGAGTTCCGGGCTGCTCGGGTGGCACAGAAGCCCTACGTCTATCAGTCACACGGTGAGTGACGCGGCCGACTGGCCCACCTCGCAACCGACCGGTGGACTGGCACTGCTAGGACCATGACACGACCAGGCCACGGCTCGACATTGATCGATCCGGCTGAATCCGCGACCGAAGGCATGCCGGACGTGGTGGATTCAGTGGCCGTGGCGCGTCTGTACGGCGAACCGCTGTTCACGCTGCCGCAGGATCTGTACATCCCGCCCGACGCGCTGGAGGTCTTCCTGGAGGCCTTCGAGGGCCCGCTGGACCTGCTGCTGTACCTGATCCGCAAACAGAACTTCAACATCCTGGACATCCCCATGGCGGGTGTCACCCGCCAGTACCTGTTGTACGTGGACGAGATCCGGGCACGCAACCTGGAGCTGGCGGCGGAATACCTGCTGATGGCGGCCATGCTCATCGAGATCAAGTCCCGCATGCTGCTTCCTCCCAAGAAGACGGCCGAGGGCCAGGAGGCGGAAGACCCGCGCGCCGAGCTGGTGCGCCGTCTGCTGGAATACGAGCAGATGAAACTGGCCGCGGTGCGCGTGGGCAACCTGCCGCAATTCGGACGCGACTTCCTCAAGGCCCAGGTGTTCGTGGAGCAGTCCCTGCACCCGCGTTTTCCGGACGTGCACATCGTGGACCTGCAGGAGGCCTGGCGCGACATCATGAAGCGCGCCAAGCTGGTACAGCACCACAAGATCACGCGTGAGGAGCTGTCGGTACGCGAGCACATGAGCATCGTGCTGCGACACCTGCAAGGCCGCAAGTTCGTCGAGTTCGAGAGCCTGTTCGACGTGAGCAAAGGCACTCCGGTGCTGGTCGTTACCTTCATTGCCCTGCTGGAGCTCGCCAAGGAAACCCTGATCGAGATCACTCAGGCCGAGGCCTTTGCGCCGATCTACGTGCGACTGGCGTACTCGCCCACCTGACGGACCATCTCAGGATTCCTCGCGCGCCACGCGCTGCATGAGGCGGCTCACGGCCTGCTCCGGGCGGATCACGCCATCCAGCAGGTCCACCACCGCCTGGGTGATGGGCATGTCCACGCCCAGACCCCGCGCCCGCTGCGCCACGGTGCGTGCGCAGTACACGCCTTCGGCCACGTGCCCCAGGGACTGCACCGCCTGCTCCAGCGTATGCCCCTGGGCCAACAACAGACCCACCTTGCGGTTGCGACTCAGATCGCCGGTGGCCGTGAGCACCAGATCGCCCAGTCCGGACAGGCCCATGAACGTTTCCGCCCGCGCGCCCAGCGCACAACCCAGTCGGGTCATCTCCGCCAGACCGCGGGTAATCAGGGCCGCGCGGGCATTCAGCCCCAGGTTCATGCCGTCACACAACCCGGTGGCAATGGCCAGCACGTTCTTGACGGCGCCGCCCACCTCCACACCCACCACGTCATCGCTGGCATAGACCCGCAAGGTGGCACTGTGGAAGGCCTCGACCATGGCGTCGCGCACGTCGGCGTGAGCGCTGGCGGCGACCAATGCGGTCGGACGGCCAAGTGCCACTTCCTGCGCGAAGCTGGGCCCGCTCAGGACACCCGTCTGCAGTTGCGGCGCGACCTGCGTCGCGATTTCATGCCCCAACAAGCCGAAGGCCGAGTTCTCGGGACTCTCAAAACCCTTGCACAGCCAGGTGACCGGCACCGGACACGACCCGAGCTGCTCCAGCAGAGGTCGCAGACCGGCCATAGGCGTGGCCACAACCACGAGGTCGTGCGCGACGGCCAATGCCGCCAGGGATGAGGGAGGGGTGGACTGGATGTCCAGGCTCGCGGGCAGCGCGACGTCCGGCAGGTAGCGCGCATTGACACGCGTGACCTGCATGGCCTGGGCCTGCTGGACATCACGTACCCACAAGGTGATCCGATGGGGCGTTTCGCGGGAACGGCTGGCGCTGACGGCCAGCGCGCTGCCCCAGGCACCCGCGCCAAGAATCAGGATTTTCATGGCATCCGCTTCAGCCCAGGAGACGCCCGGCCGTGGCCAGCCGGGCCGGAGATCAGTTCAGCGCGGCGGGCTGGGTGTCACCACCGGCCGGTGCGGCTTGTGCCTGTTGCGCCTGATGCGCCAGTTGTTGCTCGTACATGGCCTGGAAGTTGATTTCCGCCAGATGCACAGGCGGAAAGCCGGCACGCTGGATCAGATCCGCCACATTCCCACGCAAGTAGGGATACACGATCTGCGGGCAGGCAATGCCCATGATTGGCCCCAACTGGTCGTCGGCCATGTTGCGGATTTCGAAGATGCCCGCCTGTTTGGCTTCCACCAGGAACACGGTCTTGTCCTTGATCTTGGTCTGGACGGTGCCGGTGACCGTCACTTCAAAGACGCCTTCCGCCACGGGCGTGGCGTTGATACCCAGCTGGATATCCACGGTAGGCTGCTCCTGCTCAAGCAGGATGGCCGGGGAGTTGGGTTGTTCCAGCGAGGACTCCTTCAGGTAGATGCGCTGGATTTGGAATACGGGTTCTTGGGTTTCAGCCATGTGAGCCTTCTTGGGTAAAACAAGACCCGCGCGGATTTCCGTCGCGGGCCATAGACAGGATGGGGGATTATGTCAGGTGCGGCATGCGCTGGGGATGGCGCATATCACGCGGCGTCCAACAGGGGCTGGAGTGCCCCACTGGCATCCAGCGCCACCAAATCGTCGCAGCCGCCCACATGAGTTTGACCGATGAAGATCTGCGGCACGGTGCGCCGACCCGTGATTTCCATCATTCGGATGCGTGCCTGCGGGTCGGTATCGACCCGGATTTCCTGGATGGACTGGACACCCTTGGCGCCAAGGATCTGTTTGGCGCGAATGCAGTAGGGGCATACGGCCGTCGTGTACATGGTGACGTCTTGCATGATGCGTGACTCCTATCCGGCTTACGCCTTTTCGACCGGCAGACTGGCGGCCCTCCAACTGGGCAGTCCGCCCGCCAGGGAGTGCGCCTGCTCGAATCCCAGCTTCCTGACAATGGCCACGGCCCGGTTGGACCGTGCACCGCTCTGACACACCAGGATCACCGGAGTCGCCTTGTTCTTTACCACCCCAGGCAGCTTGTCCGCCAACTGCCCCAAGGGCACGTTGCGGGCGCCGCCGACGTGGCCGCGTGCAAACTCGTCGGGCTCGCACACATCAATCACGATCGCCTTGTCCCGGTTCATGAGCTGCACGGCCGCCGCCGGTGTCAGGCCGGCGCCGGCGGCCCCCTGCAGCAGCGGCCACAGCAGCATGCTGCCCGAAATCAGGGCGACAGCGAACAGCATCCAGTTATCAACGAAAAATTTCACCATGTTCCTTGCTTTCAGAAAAATGCCGGGTCGGCCGAGTACCTGCAGACGGTGATTCTAGAATGCAGCCTTGGCCCGGGCTTGCCTGCGCACGTTTCCCCCTTTCACTCCATGACTTTTTGAGAAGGACAGCATGTACAAACTGGTACTGATCCGCCACGGTGAATCCACCTGGAATCTTGACAACCGCTTCACAGGCTGGACCGACGTGGACCTGACCCCCACCGGTATCGAACAGGCCAAGGAGTCAGGGCGCCTGCTCAAGGCCGGGGGCTGGGAGTTTGACGTGGCTTACACCAGCGTGCTCAAGCGCGCGACCCGCACCCTGTGGCATTGCCTGGATGAAATGGACCGCACGTGGCTACCGGTAGTGCACAGTTGGCGCCTGAACGAGCGCCACTACGGTGCCCTGCAGGGCCTGAACAAGGCCGACATGGCAAAGCAATACGGTGACGCCCAGGTGCTGATCTGGCGCCGTAGCTACGACACGCCCCCGCCGGCGCTGGAGCCCACCGACCCACGCTGCGAGCGCGGCGACCTGCGGTACGCCAAGCTGGCACCAGGGGAAGTTCCGCTGACGGAGTGTCTCAAGGACACGGTGGCGCGCGTCCTGCCTTTGTGGCATGAATCGCTGGCCCCCACGATCAAGGCTGGCAAGCGCGTGCTGATCGCGGCCCACGGCAACTCCATCCGCGCCCTGATCAAGTATCTGGACAACATCTCGGACTCGGACATCGTGGGGTTGAACATTCCCAACGGCATTCCGCTGGTGTACGAACTGGACGCGGATCTGCGCCCCCTGCGCCACTATTACCTGGGCGATGCCGAAGCCGCAGCCAAGGCCGCCGCCGCCGTCGCGAACCAAGGCAAGGCCTGACGCGTCCGAAGCTCCCGGTCTGTGGCCTGAGGTGCGTCGAATCTGCCCGGCGGCGCGCCGGGATTCAGGTTTTTTTGCGCTGCCCACCCGCGGCGGGAACCGTTAGGCTATAAAGCTGTCCAACAGCACCAATTTTCAGGGAGTAGGGATTGTCATGGGCCAGAAATTGAAAGTCACGGGCTGGGTTTGTGCCGGCGCACTGGCCGGAGCCTTGGCTACCGTGTCGTTGCAGACCGTGGCGCGCGGCTCCCTCGCGCCCTTGCCGCTGGAAGAACTGCAGCAGTTCGCGGCCGTGTTCGGCATGGTCAAGAGCGACTATGTGGAGGTGGTGGACGAGAAAAAGCTCATCACCGACGCCATCGCCGGCATGGTGGCCAGCCTGGACCCCCACTCGCAGTACTTCGACAAGAAATCCTTCAAGGAATTTCGTGAAGGCACGACCGGCAAGTTCGTGGGGGTAGGCATCGAGATCACTCAGGAAGACGGCCTGGTCAAGGTCGTCTCCCCCATCGAAGGCTCACCGGCCTTTCGCGCCGGACTCAAACCCAACGACCTGATCACCAAGATCGACGACACCGCCGTCAAGGGCCTGTCCCTGAACGACGCCGTCAAGCGCATGCGGGGCGAGCCCAACACCAAGGTCACGCTGACGATCTTCCGCAAGGATGAAAACCGCAGCTTCCCGGTGACGATCACGCGCGAGGAAATCAAGACGCAGACGGTGCGCGGCAAGGTTGTGGAACCCGGCTATGCGTGGATCCGGCTCAGCCAGTTCCAGGAGCGCACGGTGGACGACTTCGTGCGCAAGCTGGAAGATATCTACAAGCAGGAACCTCACCTCAAGGGCCTGGTGCTGGACCTGCGCAACGATCCCGGCGGCCTGCTCGAAGCCTCGGTGGCGGTGTCAGCGGCGTTTCTGCCGGAAAACGTGGTCGTGGTCACCACCAACGGACAAATCGCCGACAGCAAGCAGACCTTTCGCGCCGCGCCCGAGGGCTATCTGCGCCGCAGCGGCGCCGATCCCCTGAAGAAACTGCCGGCGGCACTCAAGACCGTGCCCCTGGTCGTGCTGGTGAATGAGGGTTCCGCCTCCGCCAGCGAAATCGTGGCGGGTGCGCTGCAGGACCACAAGCGCGCCACGATCATGGGCAACCAGACCTTCGGCAAGGGCTCGGTGCAAACCGTACGCCCCCTCGGCCCCGACACGGCGCTCAAGCTCACGACCGCCCGCTACTACACGCCCAGCGGCAAGTCAATCCAGGCCAAGGGCATCGTGCCCGATGTCATGGTGGACGAGACCGCCGAAGGCAATGTCTTTGCCGCCCTGCGCATGCGCGAAGCCGACCTGGAAAAGCATCTGACCAGCGGACAGGAAGCCGAAAAGAAGGATCCTGCCCGGGAAAAGGCTCGCGAGGACGCGCTCAAGAAGCTGGAGGAAGAGGCCAAGAAGCCACCTGCGGAGCGCCGTCTGCCGGAATTTGGTTCGGACAAGGACTTCCAGTTGGCGCAGGCGCTGAACCGGCTCAAGGGCCATACGGTCGTGGCGAGCAAGACGCTGACCGAGCGCAAGGAAGAGAAGAAAGACGAATGACCCGCCGCGCATGACGGACGAGCAACTCCTGCGCTATTCGCGCCACATCCTGCTCAACGAGCTGGGGGTCGAAGGGCAGGAACGTCTGCTGGCGTCGCACGTGCTGGTCGTGGGAGCCGGCGGACTTGGTTCGGCGGCAGCCATGTACCTTGGAAGCGCTGGCGTCGGGCGTTTGACCTTGGTGGACCATGACCGCGTGGACCTGACCAACCTGCAGCGCCAGATCGCACACACCGTGGAGCGCGTCGGCCTGCCCAAGGTGGAATCCGCCCGACAGGCCATCCACGCCATCAACCCGGAGGTGAGCGTGACGCCTTTGCAGTTGCGGGCTGACGGGCCGTTGCTGGACGAATGGCTGCCCCGGGTCGATCTGGTTCTTGACTGCTGCGACAACTTCGCTACCCGCCACGCCATCAACGCGGCCTGCGTGCGCCACAACAAGCCGCTGGTGTCGGGAGCCGCCATCCGCTTCGACGGCCAGATCGCAGTCTACGATCCGCGGGATGCGCAATCCCCCTGCTATGCCTGCCTGTTTCCGCCCGACTCGGGCGTGGAGGAGACGCGCTGCGCCACCATGGGTGTCTTTGCGCCCCTGGTGGGAATGATCGGCGCGATGCAAGCCGGCGAAGCACTCAAGTGGCTCAGCGGAGCGGGTCAATGTCTGACGGGACGACTGCTCATGCTGGACGGGCGCACCATGGAGTGCCACACGATGCGCATTCCGCGCAACCTCCAGTGCCCCGTGTGCGCTGCACGCCCAGCGCCCTGACACAACAATGAATTTGCGCCGGCGTTGAGCCGTGCCATTGTTCCATTTCTGCAGTTAGACTTCGGACAGCCCTCCATGCCCTCCAACGTGTCCGCGCCCATCACCCCTTCGCTTGTTGACTTGCGTGACCTGCAGCTCGAGAACGCGATCGCGTTGCTGCAGCAGGGTGGCACACCGGCCCTGCCGCCCATGGCGGAGTCCCCCACCAATTACCTGCAGGGTCTGGTCAACGGACTGTGCGAGCTGTCCCTCAAGGATCCGCTGACCGGGTTGGGGAATCGGCGCCAGTTCCTGAGCGTGCTGGAACGCGAAATCGACCGCGTGGCCCGCTCCGGCGAGCAGGCGCTGATGCTGATCCTGGACATCGACCACTTCAAGAAGGTCAACGATACCTACGGTCATCCGGCGGGCGACCTGGTGCTGCAAAGCGTGGCTTCCTGTCTGGCCCAATGCATCCGCCCCATGGATACGGTGGCGCGCTTCGGTGGCGAGGAATTCGCCATCATCCTGCCCAATTGCCAGAACGCGTTCGGCATGGCGGTCTCTGAGCGTATCCGGCAGGCCGTGGCCTCCACCGTGACCACCGTGGCCCCAACCGTGGAGATTTCGGTGACGGTCAGTGTGGGCGGCGCTTATGCGCCCCAGTGGATCCGCTCGACCGCCGCCATCTGGACCGAGCGTGCCGATCAGCAGCTCTACAACGCCAAGACCCAGGGACGCAACCGCGTCTGCCTCGCTGCGCAACCCGACAGCATCGTGTCGGCTGAAGAGAAGAATTTGCTGTTTGGACATCTCTCGGTCAGCGACCCGGCCTGGATTCAACTGCCGCAGGAAGAGGTTTCCAGCAATGCAACCGAAATCATCGTCGATCCCACCCGATTGCGCGGTCCGCGCCGCAAGCGGCGCCAGTCGCCACCGACGGATCCAAAGGCAAGCCGATGAATGATATTTCCAAACCTTCCGCCTCGCCTGCGCCGCAAGGGTTGCGCGCGGCTTCGTCTGGCGCCAAGGTACTGGCAGTGACCAGTGGCAAAGGCGGCGTGGGCAAGACCTTCGTGTCGGCCAACCTGGCTGCGGCGCTGGCCAAGCGTGGCTACCGCGTCCTGGTGCTGGACGCCGACCTGGGGCTGGCCAATCTGGACGTGGTACTGAACCTCTACCCCAAGACGACGCTGCACGATGTGTTTACGGGCAAGGCCAAGCTGGAAAACGCCATTCACAAGGCGCCGGGCGGGTTTTCCGTGCTGCTGGCCGGATCGGGCATGGTGGAGTACTCGCGGCTGACCCCGCAGGTACGCAATGAATTCCTGGAAGTCATCAACAGCCTCGTGTCCAAATACGACGTGCTGTTGCTCGATACGGGTGCAGGCATCTCGGACGTCGTGCTCTTTGCCGTGTCCCTGGCCTCGGAAGTCGTGGTGGTGGCCACACCCGAACCCACCTCCCTCACCGACGCGTACGCCACGATCAAAGTGCTGGCCGTGCAGCAGAATCGCGATCATATGCACCTGATCGTGAACCAGACGGTGCGCATGGGTGACGGCCGTGCCATCACCGCGCAGTTGCAGCAGGTGCTGGACCGTTATGTCGGCGCAGAGGCCGGCAAGCACATCCGCCTGCAGCACCTGGGGGACATCCCCATCGACTCGTCGGTGCGCGAGGCGGTGATGCGACGTCAGTTGCTCTTGCTGTCCACGGGGGGGTGCCCCGCGGCAGTGGCGGTGTCCAACCTGGCGGCCAAGCTGGACGACTTGCTGCTGGGCTGAGCACAGGCCGTGCCGAAGGTGACTTCCATCCCCGGCGCGACTCAGGCGATCAATTCCTCCATGCCAGCGCACAGCTCGGGCCAGGGCGGCAAGTCCTGCAGCACCGCCGAACTTGGCAGCCCCAGCTTGGCCCCCACCTCGGCCGGCCAGGCCGCCTCGATTTCCTCAGCGTTGAGGTGATTTTCCGTGGCGCGCGAACGCCACGCCGCGATATGCACCACGGCACCGACTGGATTGAATGGCGTGTGCTCAAGCGGCATGCCACTGGCTTCGATGGCGCTGGCGAAGTCGTCGGGGAACTTCCAGCGACGCGCCAATTCGGCCCCCACGTCGACGTAGGTATAGCCGAACGCCTGGCGTTCCGCGATGAGTCGACGCGGATCGAGGGTGCTCACGGTCTTGTCCAGACGCAACATGGCCTCGGACATGGCCGCGTGCATCACCAATTGCCCGATGGCGTGCATCAACCCCACGGTGAACGCCAGATCCGTATTGAGCTCCAGGGTGCGTGACAGGTGCCGCGCCGCCACGGCGGTGTGCAGGCTGTGCCGCCAGAACTGCTTCAGGTCCATGCCCGGCATGACCTTGAAACCTGAGGTCATGCCCGTGCTGATGACCAGGGTGCGCACGTTGATGAACCCCAACATGGCCACGGCGTCATCCACGGTCGCCACCTGACGCGACACGTGGTAGTACGCGGAATTGGCCAAGCGCAGCAATCGGGCGCTCAACACCTGGTCGGCGGAAATGTGGCGGATGATCTCCCCGACGGAGACGTCCTCATTGTTGAAACTCTGGATCAGTTCCTGAACGACCTTTGGGATCGTAGGCAGGGTTTGCGACGGCAGGAACAGGGCGTCGAGACTCACGGTACTCATGGCGGAACTCCGGCGTCAAAGAACGCCATTGGGTTGGGACACTTCGATTGCTGGGAAGGTCACCTGGGCGGACACTTTGTCCGCCCAGGCCCACCGCCATTGTGAACTACACGCGGCGGGGGCGGCGCGACCCCCCTTCAGGCCCAGGCCAGCGACATGACACCGACCGCCATGAAGAGGGCCCCGAGCAAGCGGGGCACGCGGTCGCCCTCCCCCAGCATGTGCCCGCCCAGCAGGGCGGCGAACAGCATTGACACTTCACGCGCGGGGGCCACGTGCGACAAGGGTGCGACCTGCACGGCGTACAGCACCAGCACATAGGAAACGGGGCTGATGATGCCCACCAGCGTGGCGTACTTCCATTGCCGGCGCCACAGGTCCACCACGGCCGCGCGATCACGCAGGGTCACGGGCGCCAGTATCGCCAGACGCACGAGGTTGCCCACGTAGTCCAGCAGGATGGGAGAGAGCAGCAGCACCTTCACGGCGTAGCCGTCCAGCACGGTGTAGGCGGCGATGAACAAGCCGGTGAGCAGGCCGTAGCCCAAGCCAGCACGCACCCGCTGCTGACGCCGCGGGTCGTGGGTCGCGCGCAGGATCTCGGTCCCGCCGGCCACGAAGAACACCCCCACCACCACGCTGGCAATGCCCCACAGGCCCAGGGCCGACACCGTCTCTCCCAGCAACGCCAGCGCAGCCAGAGACGACAGCAACGGCCCCGAACCCCGCGCCATGGGGTAGACCACGGTGAGATCGGCCTGGCGGTAGCCGCGCAACAGGATCAGGTAGTACGCCAGATGCAGCACGCCGGACACGGCAACCAGCAGCCACTCGGCGCGACCCCACGTGAGCAATTGCTGCCAGCCCAGCCACAGACCCAGCGGAGCCCAGAACACCATCATCACCAGTCCGGTGAAGCAGGCAAAGCGGGCGTCGCCGCCGGCCTTCTTGGCAGCGATGTTCCAGCTGGCATGGATCAACCCCGCCAGAATGACCAACGCGAGGGCGGAGGCGGGCATGAAGCGGTCGGAGCGCGGCGAAAGATCAGTTCTTGCCGGGGATCAGCGCCAGGAATTCGCGCCGCAGGTTGCCGTCCTTGAGGAAGCTGCCGCGCATGACGGAATTGATCATCTTGCTGTCCAGGTCCTTCACGCCCCGCCAGCCCATGCAGAAGTGGCTGGCCTCCATGACGATGGCCAGGCCATCGGGCTGGGTCTTGGCCTGGATCAGGTCCGCCAGTTGGATCACGGCTTCTTCCTGGATCTGGGGGCGCCCCATGACCCACTCGGCCAGCCGTGCATACTTGGACAGGCCGATGACGTTGGTGTGCTCGTTCGGCAGCACGCCGATCCAGAGTTTGCCGATCACCGGGCACAGGTGGTGCGAGCAGGCGCTGCGCACGGTGATGGGACCCACGATCATGAGTTCGTTCAGGCGCTCGGCATTCGGGAATTCCGTGATCTCCGGCGCCGGCATGTAGCGGCCGCGGAACACCTCGTTCACATACATCTTGGCCACGCGGCGCGCGGTTTCCCCGGTGTTGTGGTCGCGCTCGGTGTCGATCACCAGGCTGCCCAGCACCGCCTTCATCTTGTCTTCAACCTCGTCGAGCAGGCGTTCCAACTCACCCGGCTGAATGAAGGCCGAAATATTGTCGTTGGCATTGAAACGCTGGCCCGCGCTCTGGATGCGTTCGCGGATCTTCACCGAGATGGGAACACCCTCATCGGACGCGGCGCCGGGCATGGCCGATGGCGACGGATTTTTCGTATTTTTGAGCATGCGGGCATCGTAGCAGCGTTTCCGACCGGGCGTGCCATGGCAGGGGCAATCCTGCCATGACGACATTGCTACATTTTTGGAAGCAGCGAAGCTCCGGTCAATGCCGAAATCTCAGTAGCGTTTCCCGGTCAGGGTCAGGGCGAAACGCATCAGCCCGTAGGCCAGCCAGTCCAGCACACGGGACGCCAGCCGGCGTTGTGCAAACAGTGTCGGATCCAGTTGCTGACCGTGCAGGCACATGGCCGTCTCCAAACGTGCATGCAGATCGCTGGCAAACGCGGCATCCACGGCCACGACGTTGGCTTCGCGCGCCAGCAGCAGGCTCAAGGGGTCCAGATTGGACGACCCCACGGTGGCCCAGGGCTGCCGCGTATGAGCATCGATCACCGCCACCTTTGCGTGCAGGTAGCTCGGTGCGTACTCGTGCAATTCCACCCCACCGGCCAGCAGCGCGCCATAGGCCGGTCGTGCTGCGTGGTACTGCATGAAGAACTCGTATCTGCCCTGGAGCAGGATGCGCACGCGCACGCCCCGGCGGACCGCATGAATCAGGGCGCGGCGTAGCTTGCGCCCTGGCAGAAAGTAGGCGTTGGCGATGACGATGTCCTGGTGGGCCGCGCCGATTGCCTTGAGATACGCCCTCTCGATCGTGCGCCGATGCTGGATGTTGTCGCGCAGCACCAGGGTGGCCCGCGCCGAGGATTTCGCCTTGGTCGATTCCGGCCAGGGTTCTTCACTGTCCAGTCGGGCCTTGCCGGCCAGCCGCGCCGATTCCCAGGCCGCCACCAGATCCCGATCGCGCACGCTGCGCAATGCTCGGGTGCGCCACCAGAGCTGCGTCATGACCTCGTGGGCACCGCGCACCAGCGGGCCCTGCACGCGCACGGCGAAGTCGAACCGGGGGGATTCCAGGCGACCATGCTGGGGATCGTGGAAGTCGTCCAACACGTTGATGCCGCCGCAGAAGGCCGTCACCCGGTCCACCACGCACAGCTTTCGGTGCAGTCGCCGCCAACGGCTGGGTATCAGCAGTCCCCACCGTCCCAAGGGAGCGAACACGTGCCACTGGACGCCAGCGGCGTCAAAACGCAATTGCCAGTCTGCGGGCACCCGCGGTGTACCCACGCCATCCACCATGAGGCGCACCGTCACGCCACGGCGTGCGGCACGCACCAGGGCGCTGGCCACTTCGGTCCCGGCGCCGACAAAATCGAAGATGTAGGACTCGAGCAGCACCTCGCGGCGCGCGCGGTCTATCTCCTCGATCATGGCGGCAAACAGCTCACCGCCGCCCTGCAGCAGGCGCAGTTGATGGCCGGGCGCAAGCGCGAGAGAACCTTTCACGGCACGAGCGCGAATTCGGCGATCAAGGGCAGGTGGTCCGACAGGCGTGACCAGACCGGGCCATGGGGCACATGGGCCGACACCGGCCTGAGGCCCCGCACATAGATGCGATCCAGGTGTAGCAGCGGCAGTCGCGAGGGAAAGGTCGGCAGACGCACGGCGTCGAAAGTGCGCAACCCCAGCGTCTCCATGGGGCGATGCAGGCGTTCACCCCAATCGTTGAAATCACCAGCCACCACCACGGGCGCCTGTGGCGGGATTTCGTGCGTCAGGTAGTGGCCGATGCGTTCCACCTGCCGCACGCGGCTGACATGGATCAACCCCAGATGGACGACGATCACATGCACCGCCACATCCGCCACCCGCACCGCCGCATGCAGCAGCCCGCGCTGCTCGAATCGGTGATCGGACACATCCGTCTGCCGGATTTCCAGCACGGGCCAGCGTGACAGCACCGCGTTGCCATGCTCACCATGGCGCGTGAAGGCGTTGCTTCGGTAGGCGGCTTCGTAGCCTTCGGGTGCCAGGAAATCGGCCTGCGGCTGCTCCGGCCAGCGCACAAAGTGGTGTTGCTGGCGCCGGTGCACGCTGCGCACCTCCTGAAGGCATACCAGATCGGCATCAAACTGCTCCACCGCATGCCCGATGTCGTGAATCTGCAGGCGCCGGCCTGTCACGCCCTTGTGGATGTTCCAGGTGGCAACGCGCAGGGTTGCAGGAAACTGGTTGACCGTGTTCACACTGCAAATTGTGGCAGCAAAGTCCATGACAGGACCTGACAGAATCGCCGTCATGGCGAACTATTTGATTGGCGATGTGCAGGGCTGCGATGCGGCCCTGGGAGAACTGTTGCAACGCCTTGATTTCTCTCCCAGCCGCGATACCCTGTACCTGCTGGGCGACCTGGTGAACCGGGGGCCTGCCTCGGCGGCGGTGCTACGCCGGTTGATGCACCTGGACGGCGCCGCGCACTGCCTGCTGGGAAACCACGACCTGCACCTGCTCGCGGCCGCCCATGGCGTGCGTCCGCTGCGGGCCGACGACACGCTGCAGGACGTGCTGGACGCACCGGACCGCGATGCGCTGCTGGCCTGGGTGCGCGTGCAGCACATGGCCCTGCTGGAACACAGCTGCCTGATGGTGCATGCCGGCGTACTGCCGCAGTGGACGCCGCAACAAACGATCGCCCTGGCGGCGGAGGTGGAATCCGCGTTGAGAGGTCCGGACTTCCTGGAATTCCTGCGACACATGTACGGCAGTCAGCCCACACGCTGGCAGGACACGCTGCGCGGCGCGGACCGGCTGCGGGTGATCGTCAACGCTCTGACGCGCATGCGCTTTTGCAATCCGCAGGGGGCGATGGAGTTTTCCGCCAAGGAAGGTGCCACGTCAGCGCCGCCCGGTTACATGCCCTGGTTCGAGGTGCCGGGCCGCCAAAGTGCCCAGGTCACCGTGGCGTTTGGCCACTGGTCCACCCTGGGCCTGCTGCAACGCGACATGTTGCTGGGTCTGGATACGGGCTGCGTGTGGGGCGGTTGCCTGAGCGCCGTGGAACTGGCCCGCGATGGGCGGCCAGGCGCGCTGTTCCAGGTGAAGTGCCCCCAGATACAGGTGCCGGGCTCGTCACCGTAGCAACGCCGTCCGGCGGACGACCCGGTGCGGGCGCGCCGGGTCAGTGGCTGGCGCAGGCCGAACCCGCCTTGGGCGGCATGGGCGCGTCGCGATCCACGCCGGCCTCCTGCAGGCGCTGCAGGTAGTCGGCCCACAACTGCTCCTGCTGCGAACCTAGGAAATACAGGTAGTCCCAGGAATAGATGCCGCTGTCGTGACCGTCCGAGAAAGCGGGCTGCACGGCGTAGTTACCCACCGGCTCCAGCGCCACCAGATTCACGTCGCGCTTGCCGGTCTGCAGCACCTCCTGCCCCGGACCATGACCCTGCACCTCGGCGGAGGGGGAATACACGCGCAGCAATTCGAAGGGCAGACGGAACGACGCTCCGTCCGAAAAAACCACCTCCAGCACGCGCGACTGACTGTGGACCGTCAATGCCTGGGGAGTGGGCGAACCCGCTTGCAAACCTGCCATGGTGTGAACTACCTCGATGAATGGAAACGTTGGACTTCCGATGCCCGGCACTGTAGCGCAAGCCGCATGTCCTTGTCGGGCGCAAGGGGGCCCCGGATCACGCCATCTGTCTCAGGCGTTGCGCCATGGCCTGTTCCACGGCTGGCAGCAGGCGTGACACGGCCTCCAGTCGCGAGGATTCGGCCTCCACGCGTCGGGGCGCCCACACCGGCGCGGGAAAGTGGCTGTCCCAATCGAAACGGGCAATGACGTGCCAGTGCAGATGCGGCACCACGTTGCCCAATGCGGCCAGATTGATCTTGCTGGGCTGCAACACCTGACGCAGGGCCTGTTCGACCTGCGCCACGCCCCGCATGCACAGCACCTGATCGGCCGGGGACAGGTCCGAGAACTCCGCCACATGCTCGGTCCACACCAGCCGGTAGAACGCGGGGAAGCCGGGTTCGTCGGCCCGGATGACACGGAACTTGTCCGCCTGGTGGACCCGCACGCCGCCCGGACCGTCGCACAAGGGGCAACCTGGCTGTTTCATGCTTGCGCCGTCGGGTGTCACACCAGCACGCGCTCGATACCGCCGTTGTTGGCTGCCGCCACGTACTGCGCCAGCCACTGCTCGCCCAGGATCTTGCCGGCCATCTCCACGACGATGTAGTCGGCCTGCAGCAAGCCGGAATCGAGGTCTTCACCAAAGCGGCTCAACCCCTGCAGGCAGGCCGGGCAGGAGGTCAGCACCTTGACGTTGTCCTTGGCGCCCACCAGGCCTTGCTCGCGCAACGCCACCTCACCCTTGCGGATTTCCTCTTCCTTGCGAAACCGCACCTGGGTTGAGATGTCGGGCCGATTCAGTCCCAGGGTGCCGGACTCGCCACAGCAGCGCTCGGACTTGATGACGCCATCGCCCACCAGGGCCTTGACGGTCTTCATCGGGTCCTGAAGTTTCATGGGACTGTGGCAGGGATCGTGGTACAGGTAGCCTCCGCCAGCACCCACGGGCAAGGTGATGCCCTTTTCAAGCAGGTATTCGTGGATATCAATGATGCGGCAGCCCGGGAAGATCTTATCGAACTCGTAGCCCTGCAACTGGTCGTAGCAGGTGCCGCAGCTCACGACCACGGTCTTGATATCCAGGTAGTTCAGGGTATTGGCCACGCGGTGGAACAGCACGCGGTTATCGGTGATGATCTTTTCCGCCTTGTCGTACTGGCCAGCACCCCGCTGTGGGTAGCCGCAGCACAGGTAGCCCGGCGGAAGAACGGTCTGCACACCCGCGTGCCAGAGCATGGCCTGCGTGGCCAGCCCCACCTGCGAGAACAGCCGCTCGGAGCCGCACCCCGGGAAATAGAACACAGCCTCGGTCTCCGCGCTGGTGCGCTGCGGGTCCCGGATGATGGGCACGTAGTTCTTGTCTTCGATGTCCAGCAGCGCGCGCGCGGTTTTCTTCGGCAGGCCGCCCGGCAGCTTCTTGTTGATGAAGTGGATGACCTGCTCCTTCACCGGCGCCGTGCCCACCGTGGCCGGTGGCGCGCTGGTCTGGCGGCGGGCCACCACCCGCATCAGGTCGTGGGCCGCGCGCTGCGCGCGCATGGCCCCGTTGACCATGACCGAGCGCGCCAGCTTGATGGTCTCCGGATTCGTGGCGTTGAGCAGAAACATGGCCGCCGCGCCCGCGGGCCGGAAGGTCTTCTGGCCCATCTTGCGCAGCAGGTTGCGCATGTTCATGGACACGTCGCCGAAGTCGATGTCCACCGGGCACGGGGTCAGGCACTTGTGGCACACGGTGCAGTGGTCCGCCACGTCCTCGAATTCCTCCCAGTGCTTCAGCGAAATGCCGCGGCGCGTCTGCTCCTCGTACAGGAACGCCTCGACCAGCAGCGACGTGGCCAGTATCTTGTTGCGCGGGCTGTACAGCAGGTTGGCACGCGGCACATGGGTGGCGCACACCGCCTTGCACTTGCCGCAACGCAGGCAGTCCTTCACGCTGTCGGCAATGGCGCCGATGTCGCTCTGCTGCATGATGATGGACTCGTGCCCCATCAAGCCGAAGCTGGGCGTGTAGGCATTGGTCAGGTCCGCGTAGAGAACGCCTCCACGCTCCGCCGCTTCGCGGGTCGTTGCCCCCCGAGGGGGCTGATTCGCCTCGGGGAGGCCCAGCGTCGAATCTGCCTCTAACGCCCGAATTTCCTTGGTTTGTTGCTCCTGATTTCGCAGCAGTTTGCCCTTATTGAACAGGCCTTTCGGGTCCACGCGCTGCTTGTACTCGGCAAACGGACGCAGTTCGGCGTCGCTCAGGTACTCCAGCTTGGTGATGCCGATGCCGTGCTCGCCGGAAATCACGCCGTCCAGGGAGCGTGCCAGCGCCATGATGCGCCGCACCGCGCCGTGCGCGCTCTGCAGCATCTCGTAGTCGTCGCTGTTCACTGGCAGATTGGTGTGCACGTTGCCATCGCCGGCGTGCATGTGCAGCGCGGCCCACACGCGCCCCTTGAGCACGCGCTGGTGGATGGCGCTGCATTCCTTGAGGATGGGCGCGAAGGCGCCACCGGTGAAGATATCCTGCAGCGGCGCACGCAGTTGCGTCTTCCAGCTGGCGCGCAGGCTGTGATCCTGCAATTGCGGGAACAGGTTGTCCACGTTGTCCAGCCAGCCCTGCCAGATGGCGCGCACCTCGGCCACGAGCGCCAGCGCCTGGCTCACGCGGTCCTGCAGCAGTTCGGCCGAGGGGATCTCGCTGTCGTCGTCATGCAGGCCCAGCGGCAGGTTGCCCTGGGCGAAGAACTCATGCAACGCGTCGCACAGCTTGAGCTTGTTGCGCAGGCTGAGCTCGATGTTGATGCGCTCGATGCCATCGGTGTACTCGGCCATGCGCGGCAGCGGAATCACCACGTCCTCGTTGATCTTGAAGGCGTTCGTGTGCTTGGAAATGGCCGCCGTGCGCTTGCGGTCGAGCCAGAACTTCTTGCGCGCCTCGGGGCTGATGGCCACGAAACCCTCGCCGCTGCGCGAATTCGCGATGCGCACCACCTCGGACGCTGCGCGCGCCACCGCATCGGCGTCGTCCCCGGCGATATCCCCCACCAGCACCATCTTGGGCAGGCCGCCACGCTTGGACTTGGTGGCGTAGCCCACGGCCTTGAGGTAGCGGTCATCCAAATGCTCCAGGCCCGCCAGCACGACGCCGCTGCGCCGCTGCTCGGCAAACATGAAGTCCTTGATCTCCACGATGCTGGGCACGGCGTTGCGCGCATGGCCAAAGAATTCCAGGCATACGGTACGGGTGTGCGCCGGCTTGCGGTGCACCACCCAGCGCGCGCTGGTGATGAGGCCATCACAGCCTTCCTTCTGGATACCGGGCAAGCCGCTGAGGAATTTGTCGGTCACATCCTTGCCCAGGCCTTCCTTGCGGAAGGTGGCGCCCGGAATGTCCAACCGCTCGGTACGGATCAGGGTCTTGCCGTCGGCCTTGAAGGTCTTGAGCTCGAAGCTGGCCACCTCCACGTCGTGGATCTTGCCCAGGTTGTGTCCCAGCCGCGTGACCTCCAGCCACTCGGCCTGGGGCGTGACCATGCGCCACGAAGCCAGGTTGTCCAGCGCCGTGCCCCACAGCACAGCCTTCTTGCCACCCGCGTTCATGGCGATGTTGCCGCCCACGCAGGAGGCTTCGGCGGACGTGGGGTCCACGGCAAACACATGCCCGCCACGTTCCGCCGCCTCCGCCACGCGCTGCGTCACCACCCCGGCTTCGGTCCAGACCGTGGCCACGGGTCGATCCAGGCCAGGCAGCGTCATCATCTGCACTTCGGTGATGGCATCCAGTTTCTCGGTATTGATGACGGCACTCTTCCAGGTCAGGGGCACGGCGCCCCCGGTGTAACCCGTGCCACCGCCACGCGGCACGATGCTCAGACCCAGCTCGATGCAGGCCTTGACCAGCGCGGCCATCTCGGACTCAGTGTCCGGGGTCAGCACCACGAAGGGGTATTCCACGCGCCAGTCGGTCGCATCCGTGACATGCGACACCCGACTCAGGCCATCGAACTTGATGTTGTCCTTCGCCGTGACCTTGCGCAGCACCCGCAGGCTCTGCCGGCGCAAGGACTGAACTTCCTGAAACATGGCGTCGAAGGCCTGGATGGCCCTGTCCGCCGCATCAAACAGCTCCCCCACCAGGGCATCACGCTCGGGATCCACGTCGGGTGTGCGGCGCTTTTGCACCTCGGTCAGCCGATGTTTCAGTGCATCCACCAACAAAGCGCGACGCTTGGGATTGTCCAGCAGGTCGTCCTGCAGGTAGGGATTGCGCTGCACGACCCAGATGTCGCCCAGCACCTCGTACAGCATGCGCGCGGACCGCCCCGTGCGCCGCTCCTGTCGCAAATGGGTCAGCACCTCCCAGCAACGCGGTCCCAGCAGGCGCAGAACAATCTCGCGGTCGGAGAACGACGTGTAGTTGTAAGGAATCTCGCGAATGCGCTGCAGCGGGTGCGGCGCTTCGTCGGCCGCAGAGGCAAGCGTGTGTAGCGAAGTGGGAGCGTTCATCAGAGTGGGAAGAGGGGCTGGCAGGGCACGGTCCAGTCCGGGCAATGTTACCGCAGCGCACCATTCACGTGCCGCACCAGGGATATGCAGGGGTTCTGCGGCCCGCCGCGTCAGCCTCATGGAAACCCCGGTGGGCGCAAAATGAAAAAGCAGGTTAAATACAACCGTCACAAACCCGGCCTATTCTTCGGCCTTTGTTTAGGAGAATTCATGAAACTGCACGTTGTTGCCGCCGCTTTCGCGGCTATCGCCGCTCTTCCGGCCCAGGCCCAGGTGGAAATCCAGTGGTGGCATTCGATGACCGCCGTCAACGGGCAGTGGGTGGACGATCTGGCCAAGGATTTCAACGCCAGCCAGAAAGCCTACAAGATCGTGCCCACGTACAAGGGTTCCTATCCCGAGTCCATGACCGCGGCGGTCGCAGCGTTCCGCGCGGGCAACGCACCGCACATTCTCCAGGTCTTTGAGGTTGGTACGGCCACCATGATGGCCAACAAGAGCGCCATCGTGCCCGTGGGCAAGGTCATGGCGGACGCCGGCTTCAAATTCGACCCGACCGCCTATGTGCCTGCGGTGGCCGGCTACTACACGGCGCCCAACGGTCAGATGTTGAGCTATCCGTTCAACAGTTCCACCACCGTCTTCTACTACAACAAGGATGCCTTCAAGGCCGCAGGGCTCGACACGACCAAGGCACCGGGCACCTGGCCCGAAGTGGCGCTGGCCGCGGCCAAGCTCAAGGCCAGTGGCCACAAGTGCCCCATCTCCATTGCCTGGCAGGGCTGGACCCAGTTGGAGAGCTTCTCTGCCTGGCATAACGTGGAGTTCGCCACCAAGGGCAATGGCCTGCGCGGCACGGATGCTCGCATGACGGTCAATTCCCCGCTGCACGTGCGCCACATCGAGAATCTGGCCAACATGGCCAAGCAAGGTCTGTTTGTGTACAAGGGCCGCAACAACACGGCCGAAGCCAGCTTCGTCTCCGGCGAGTGCGCGATGATGACCACTTCTTCCGGCTTCTACGGCAACGTCAGCAAGAATGCCAAGTTCGCCTACGGCCTGGCTCCCCTGCCCTACTACCCGGATGTTCCGGGAGCTCCGCAAAATACCGTGATCGGCGGCGCCAGCCTGTGGGTCATGGCCGGCAAGAAGCCCGAGGAGTACAAGGGCATCGCCACCTTTTTCAACTACCTATCCAGCCCCGAAATCCAGTCGGCCAGCCACAAGCGCACCGGCTACCTGCCCATCACCACCGCGGCATTCCAGTTGACCGAGAAGTCCGGTTTCTACAAGGCCAACCCCGGTACCGATGTGGCCGTGACGCAGATGATTCGCAAGACCACCGACAAGTCGCGCGGCATCCGACTGGGCAACTACGTGCAGATCCGCACCATCGAGGATGAAGAACTCGAACAGGTCTGGGCCGGCAAGAAATCCGCCAAGGAAGCGCTGGACTCCATCGTCAAGCGTGGCAATGAGTTGCTGGAGCGGTTCGAGAAGGCCAACAAGAACAACTGATGGAAAAGCGCGTCGTCTTCCGCTCGTCCTGGCTGCCCTGGGTGCTGATCGCACCCCAGGTCGCGGTCATTGCGGTGTTCTTCTTCTGGCCCGCCGCGCAAGCTCTTTTGCAGTCGGTCCAGCAGGCCAACGCGTTCGGCACCTCCGTCGAATGGGTCGGTCTGGAGAACTTTCGCAACCTGTGGAATGACGAAACCTACATCGCCTCGTTCTACACCACGGCCGTGTTCTCCACGGCCGTGGCAGTGTTTGGCATCTTCGTTTCGTTGCTGCTGGCGGTGTTCGCCGATCGAGTGGTCAAGGGCGCGCTGGCGTACAAGACCCTGCTGATCTGGCCCTATGCCGTGGCCCCTGCCGTGGCCGGCGTGCTGTGGCTGTTCATGTTCGCGCCCAGCGTGGGCGTGGTCTCCTACGGGCTGCGTGCCGTGGGCTTCGACTGGAACCACCTGCTCAACGGTACTCATGCCATGACGCTCATCATCATGGCCGCCGTCTGGAAGCAGATTTCCTACAACTTCCTGTTCTTCCTGGCGGGGCTGCAGAGCATCCCGAAGTCGCTCATTGAAGCGGCCGCCATCGATGGCGCACGCCCCTGGCGGCGTTTCTGGACCATCGTGTTCCCGCTGCTGTCGCCGACCACGTTCTTTCTGCTGGTCATCAACATCGTCTATGCCTTCTTCGACACCTTCGCCATCATCGACGCTGCCACAGAGGGCGGTCCTGGCAAGGATACGTCCATCCTGGTGTACAAGGTCTACTACGACGGTTTCAAGGCCATGGACCTGGGCGGATCGGCAGCGCAGTCGGTCGTGCTGATGGTGATCGTGGTGGCGCTCACGGTGGTGCAGTTCCGTTTTGTCGAAAAGAAGGTGAGCTACTGACATGGTCGAGCGTCGCCCCTGGTTAGCCCTGTTCTCGCACTTCGTGCTCATCCTGGGTGTGATGGTGGTCGCGTTTCCGCTGTACCTGACCTTTGTGGCGTCCACCCACACGGCACAGGACATCGTGCAGGCACCCATGCCCCTTTTGCCCGGCGGCCACCTGCTCGAGAATTACAGCATGGCCTGGAATGGCACGAGCAGCGGTTACGGTTCCAAGGCCCCCGTGGGCCAGATGATGATCGTCAGCCTGGTGACCGCCCTGGTCATCTCCCTTGGGAAGATCGCCATCTCGCTGCTTTCGGCCTTCGCGATCGTGTATTTCCGCTTTCCGTTTCGCATGTTCTTCTTCTGGGCCATCTTCGTGACCCTGATGCTGCCGGTGGAGGTACGTATCGGTCCGACGTACAAGGTGGTTGCCGATCTCGGCCTGCTCAACAGTTACGCAGGTCTGACCATTCCCTTGATCGCCTCGGCCACCGCGACGTTCCTGTTCCGTCAGTTCTTCCTGACCGTGCCGGACGAACTGGTGGAAGCGGCGCGCGTCGACGGTGCCGGACCTCTGCGGTTCTTCAAGGATGTGCTGGTGCCCCTGTAGGCGACGTCCATCGCCGCCCTGTTCGTGATCCAGTTCATCTATGGCTGGAACCAATACCTCTGGCCGCTGCTGGTCACGACCAAGGAAGACATGTACCCGGTGGTCATCGGCATCAAGCGCATGATCTCCGGCGGGGATTCCGACAACCAGTGGAACATCGTCATGGCCACTGCGATGCTGGCGATGATTCCGCCCGCGCTGGTGGTGGTGCTGATGCAGAAGTGGTTCGTCAAGGGACTGGTAGATACGGAAAAATAGGACCATGGCTTCAATAACCCTGAAAAACGTCATCAAGCGCTACGGCACGGGCAAGACCGCCAATCAGGTCATCCACGGCGTCAACGCGGACATCGCCGACGGCGAATTTGTCGTCATCGTGGGGCCATCGGGTTGCGGAAAGTCCACGCTCCTGCGCATGGTCGCCGGACTGGAGGAAATCAGCGAGGGTGAGATCTCCATCGGCGCGCGCGTCGTCAACAACCTGGAGCCGTCGGAGCGCGATATTGCCATGGTGTTCCAAAACTACGCCCTGTATCCGCACATGAGCGTGTTCGAGAACATGGCCTACGGCCTGAAGATCGCCAAGGTGCCGATGGAGGAAATCAAGGCGCGGGTGGACAAAGCCGCCAAGATTCTGGAGATCGGGCCCTTCCTCGACCGCAAGCCGCGCCAACTCTCTGGCGGACAGCGGCAACGGGTCGCGATGGGGCGCGCCATCGTGCGTCAACCCCAGGTATTCCTGTTCGATGAACCGCTTTCCAACCTGGACGCCAAGCTGCGCGCCCAGACACGACTGGAAATCCAGAAACTGCACCGGGAGCTGGGCATCACCTCCCTGTTCGTGACTCATGATCAAGTGGAAGCGATGACACTGGCGCAACGCATGCTGGTGATGAACGGCGGCGTGATGGAACAGTTCGGCACGCCCGAGGAGGTGTACAACCGCCCGGCCACGACGTTCGTGGCCAGCTTCATCGGCTCCCCTCCGATGAACCTGCTGCGCTCGGCGCCCGGTGGCAAGCCGGGCGAGATCCTGGGCATCCGTCCTGAGCATCTGGACATCACGGATTCCGGATGGCAAATGCAGGTGGAAGCGGTGGAACTGCTCGGTGCGGAACGACTCGTGTACTGCCTGCTGGGCGAGGAGCGCCTGATCATCCGCACGGACGAGCATCATGCGCCACCTCCGGCCGGGAGCACACTGTTCGCCACGCCGCGCAGCGACCGCGTCCACCGCTTCAACGCCGACACTGGCAAGCGTCTGTCAGCCTGAACCACGGGTTTTCAAGTAACCTGTCGGGGTCCCCGACTTCACGGTACTTGAACCGCACGTTCCATGTCCTTCGATCCAAGCTCCTGGCCCTACCCGCGCTGGATCGCGCATCGCGGCGCGGGCAAGCTGGCCCCGGAAAACACGCTGGCTGCCTTCCGGCTGGGCGCGGCGCACGGCTACCGCATGTTCGAATGCGACGTGAAGCTCTCCCGTGACGAGATTCCCTTCCTGTTGCACGACGCCACGCTGGACCGCACCACAAACGGCTGCGGCACGGCAGGCGAACAGCTCTGGTCCGATCTGTCGCAACTGGATGCCGGACAGTGGCATGGGCGTCCCTACGCGGGTGAACCCATCCCCACGCTGGAGAATCTGGCGCGCTATTGCCTGCGCAACGGGTACCTGCTGAACATCGAAATCAAGCCCACCCCGGGGCAGGAACTGCGCACAGGCGAGGTGGTGGCGCAGCACGCCGCACGCCTGTGGCGCGAAGCTCCGGTGCCACCGCTGCTGACCTCCTTTCGCCCCGACGCTTTGCAGGGCGCGCGGAACGCCGCGCCCGAGCTTCCACGTGGGCTGCTGCTGCACACGCTGTGGACCGGTTGGCTGGAAACGGCGCTCTCGCTGGGCTGCGTGGCCGTGATCTGCAACTACGCGCTGTGGGACAAATCGTCGGTCACCCAAGCGCACAGCGGCGGACTGCGCGCCTTGAGCTACACCGTGAACGATGAGTGGGCCGTTCAGTACCTGCAGGACCTGGGCACGGACGGGATCATCACCGACCGGGTGGACCTGTTCACGCCCATCGTTTGAGCGCCTTCAGCCCTTGTGCCCCTGGGCCATCAGCCACTGGCAGGTGCCGCAGCACAGCGCCAGCGCCAAGTAGGTGAGCATCTTGCCGTCCACACCGAAGAACACCAACCCCGCCATGAGCACAGCCACCCCAACGGCCAACTGGAGGCCTACTTGGCCGCGCCAACTCCAGCGCGAGGACACCTTGCGCGCGACCAACCTGGCGACCAACGGCAACACCGCCGCCACAAACAGCGCCGGCGCCAGAAAACTCAATCCATGCCAAATGAAGGTAAGGGGTCCCATGGCGCCAAGGATAGCCGGCGGGAAGCACAAAAAACCACCCCTCCGTGGCGACGGTGGACAAATTTTATAATGGCCCGATGGCAGTCTGGGCGCTAGGCATCAATCACAACACGGCACCGCTGGATTTGCGCGGCCGGTTTGCGTTCGCCATTGACCAGATCGAGCCCACCCTGCGCGCGTTCCGGCAGTCGCTGACGCGCCAGCCCGAAGTCGCGCTGATTTCCACCTGCAATCGCACCGAGATCTACTGCGCCGCCGAACAACCCGAGGTTGAGCATACGCTGGACTGGCTGGCGCAAAGCGGTGGCGTGCCCAGCGCCAGCTTGCGCCAGCACACCTACACGTTGCAGGACGGACTGGCGGCGCGGCACGCCTTCCGAGTCGCCAGCGGTCTCGACTCGATGGTGCTGGGTGAACCCCAGATCCTGGGGCAGATGAAGGACGCGATCCGGGCCGCCGATGCGGCCGGCGCACTGGGCACAACCCTGAACCAGTTGTTTCAGAGAACCTTTGCCGTGGCCAAGGATGTGCGGACCTCCACCGAGATCGGCGCGCACTCCATCAGCATGGCCGCCGCAGCCGTTCGGCTGGCAGGGCAGATCTTCGAGGAACTGAGCCAGGTCAAGGTGCTGTTCGTGGGAGCCGGCGAGATGATCGAACTCGCGGCCACCCACTTCGCCGCCAAGAACCCCAAGTCCATTGCCATTGCGAACCGTACCCTGGAACGCGGAGAAAAGCTGGCCAGCCGTTTCAGCGGGGAGGTCATGCGCCTGGCGGACCTGCCCAGCCGTCTGCACGAATTCGATGCCGTGGTCAGTTGCACCGCCAGTACCTTGCCCATCATCGGGCTGGGCGCCGTGGAACGTGCCCTGAAAATGCGTCGGCACCGCCCCATGTTCATGGTGGATCTGGCCGTACCGCGTGACATCGAGCCCGAAGTCAAGGCCCTCGAAGACGTGTACTTGTACACCGTGGATGACCTGGCGGGCGTGGTGCAGACAGGTCAAGCCAATCGACAAGCGGCCGTAGCCCAGGCCGAGGCCATCATTGACGCCGGTGTGCAAAGCTTCATGCACTGGATGGAGCAACGCAGCAGCGTGCCGCTGATTCAGCAACTGAACGCGCAGGCCGATGAATGGCGTGCCCTGGAACTGGCCCGGGCGCGCAAACTGCTGGCGAAAGGCGAGGATGTGGATGTCGTGCTGGACGCCCTGTCCAAGGGTCTCACGCAAAAGCTGCTGCACGGCGCCATGGCGGAACTGCGCTCGGGCGATGCGCATTCGCGCGAGCACACTGCCCAGGCGATCCACAAGCTGTTCCTGCGCAGGGAACGTTAGCGACGCTCGCGTTACCCCCTGTTTCCTAGGTGGTGGGGTTTGGGGATCGGCCCAACACACCCGCCGCCAGACCCTCGCCATCTCCGCACTCCCCTCGCCCGGACGCCACTCACCATGAAACCCTTTCTCCGCCTACAGCTCGACCGCTACGCTTTCCGCCTGTCGGAACTCGATTTCCTGCTGTCGCGCGAGGACATCATGGGTGACATGAAGCAGTTCCTGGCCTTGTCGCGCGAGCACACCGATGTAGCCGCGATCGCCGGGCGTTACGCGCGCTGGCAGCAACGTCAGGCCGACCTGCGCACCGCCCAGGAACTGCTGGACGCGGGCGCCGACGACCCGGACATGGCGTCCATGGCGCAGGACGAAATCCGCACCGCGCAGGACGAATCGACGCAGCTCGAAGTCGAGCTGCAGCGCATGCTGCTGCCCAAGGACCCGGACGACGCGCGCAATGCTTTCCTGGAAATCCGCGCCGGCACGGGCGGCGACGAGTCCGCCTTGTTTGCCGGGGACCTGCTGCGCATGTACACACGCTATTGCGAACGCATGGGCTGGAAGACGGAGATCATGAGCGAATCGCCCAGCGAGCTGGGCGGCTACAAGGAGGTGGTGCTGCGCATCGAGGGCGAAGGTGTCTACGGCAAGCTGAGGTTCGAATCCGGCGGTCATCGCGTGCAACGTGTGCCCGCCACCGAAACGCAAGGCCGCATCCACACCAGCGCCTGCACGGTCGCGGTGCTGCCCGAGCCCGACGAGGCCCAGGCGGTGCAGATCAACCCCGCCGACCTGCGCATCGACACCTTTCGTGCCAGCGGCGCCGGTGGCCAGCACATCAACAAGACCGACTCGGCCGTGCGCATCACGCACCTCCCCACGGGCATTGTGGCGGAATGCCAGGACGACCGTTCCCAGCACCGCAACAAGGCCAAGGCGCTGCAGGTACTGTCCGCACGCATCCAGGAAAAGGAGCGCTCGGAACAGGCAGCCAAGGACGCGGCCATGCGCAAGGGCCTCATCGGCAGTGGCGACCGCAGCGACCGCATCCGCACCTACAACTTTCCGCAAGGTCGACTGACCGACCACCGCATCAACCTCACGCTGTACAAGCTGTCTCTCATCATGGAAGGCGATATGGGGGAAGTCGTGCAAGCGCTGCAGCAGGCACGCGAAGCCGAGCAACTGGAAGAGCTGGAAGTGGGTGCCAACCACTGACCCGCACCCGCCCCATGACCGCCCGCCCCACCGTCGCCCAGGCCTTGCACGCCGCCCTGACCCAGGGGCTGGAACGCCTGGATGCCCAGTTGCTGCTGCTGCACGCGCTCGGCCGGGCAGACGCCGGCCGCGCCTGGTTGCTGGCCCACGACACCGACGTGCTGACCGGCGCGCAGCAGCAGGCATTTGCCGCCCTGTGCCGGCGCCGCCTGGCGGGCGAGCCCTTGGCCTACCTCACGGGCTGGAAGGAATTCTTCGGCCTGCGCCTGCAGGTGGATGCCCGCGTGCTGGACCCGCGGCCGGATACCGAAACCCTGGTCGAATGGGCGCTGCACGTGCTGCAGCCTTTGGCCACCCCACGCGTGGTGGATCTGGGCACTGGCAGCGGCGCCATTGCCCTGGCCTTGCAGCAGCATTGCCCCAGCGCCCAGGTGCTCGCCGTGGATGCCAGCCCGAACGCCCTGGCCGTGGCCCGCGCCAACAGCCACCGCCTGCAACTGCCCGTGCAGTTCTGCCAAGGCTCGTGGCTGCAGGCGGTAGGCGGCACATTTGACCTCATCGTGTCCAACCCGCCCTACATCGCCCAAACCGATCCGCATCTGGCGGCCCTCGCCCATGAACCGATACAGGCACTGACCAGCGGCAGGGACGGCCTGGACGACATCCGCGCCATCATCGGTCAGGCATCGGCGCGCTTGCGGCCTGGGGGCTGGCTGCTGCTGGAGCATGGGTATGACCAGGCACACGCCACACGCGCACTGCTGCAGGACGCGGGCTTTGCAGTCGTCCAGTCCCGGCGCGATCTGACCGGGATCGAGCGATGTTCGGGTGGGCAGCGGCCTTTGCCCTGACGCCCATGCGCCATACGCCGTTCGCTATACATTCAGGAGCAACCGACAGAGCGTAGGAACCGTCTCGACCACCTCTTGTGATTCCTGCCCGCCGCCCCCATGTGCTCTCAAGCTGCCCCAGTATGTCCGTGCATGGGTAGCCCGTCTGCACTCCCCCAACCCACAAGAAAGTGACAAATGTCCGATCTCCTCCAGAAGCTCCAATGGCGCTACGCAACCAAGAAGATGAACCCGGCCAAGGCGGTTCCTCAGGAAAAAGTCGATCGCATCCTCGAGGCCGCGCGTCTGGCCCCCACCTCCAGCGGCCTACAGCCCTTTGAAATCATCGTGGTCACGAATCCCCAGGTCCGCGAGCAAATCAAGCCCAAGGCCTGGGGTCAAGGCCAGATTACGGACTGCTCGCACCTGCTGGTGTTCGCGGCATGGGACAACTACACGCCCGAACGTATCAACATGATGTTCGACTTGACCAACGCCCAGCGTGGCGGCACCAACGAAGGCTGGGAAAACTACCGCCAGATGCTGCTGGGCACCTACCCGGCGCGCGATGCCGAAGTCAATTTCCAGCACGCGGCGCGGCAAGCCTACATTGGTCTGGGGGCCGCCGTGATCGCCGCCGCCTTCGAGGAGGTGGACAGTACTCCCATGGAAGGCTTCGATCCTGCTGCCCTGGACGAGATCCTGAACCTGCGCGCGCGCGGCTTGCGCAGCGTCGCCATCCTGGCACTGGGCTACCGCGAGGAAGACAAGGATTGGCTGGTAAACCTCAAGAAGGTGCGTCGCCCACGCGAGCAAGTCGTCACCGAGGTGAAGTAGGGTGACTCACGCCCGGTCCCGCACCGCCGGCATGTATGTCTGCATGCCGGCGCGGGGCATGCCGAAGGTGAAATAATCGGCCGATCGACACCAAAGCATCGGCGCAAGGAGCACAACCATGAGCGATACCCAACAACGCATTGACGATCTCGTCAAGTCCAGCGACGTGCTGCTGTTCATGAAGGGCACAGCCAGTTTCCCTCAGTGCGGCTTTTCCGGCCGCGCCATTCAGATCCTCAAGGCCTGCGGCGTGGACCCCAAGGCGGTCAAGACCGTGAACGTGCTGGAGGACGAAGCCATCCGCCATGGCATCAAGGAATACAGCAACTGGCCCACCATTCCCCAGCTCTACGTCAAGGGCGAATTCATCGGCGGCTCGGACATCATGATGGAGATGTACGAGTCCGGGGAATTGCAGCAGGTACTGGGCACGGCTGCTGCGTAGATCCGGCGTTGGCCATTCCGTATTCGCGCTACGGCGCGCGCAGCGTGGTCACTGGGCCCTGAATTCCCACAACTGCCGCGCCGTCAGCACGGCGTTGGGGTACGCCGGCTTGCCCCGGCTGCCGTTGTAGCGGCCCAGGCCATAGAACAGGTCACCGTTTTCCCGGTCGAGGTAATGACGAAGGATCACGCAACCGAAGCGCAGGTTGGTCTGCATGTGAAATAGCTTGCCTGCATCGCCGTCTCCCAGAACCCGCGTCCAGAATGGCATGACCTGCATGTAGCCCCGAGCACCCACACTGGACACGGCAAATTTGCGGAAATTGCTTTCCACCTGGATCAGGCCCAGCACCAGGGCCGTGTCAAGACCTGAGCGCTTGCTTTCGTACCAGACGGTTTGCAGGAATTCCTTGCGCGTCTGCCAGTCGCTCTTTTTCTTCTTCAGGCGCTCGCTCATCACACCCAGCCACCGCAGGTAAACCAGGCGTGCCTCGGTGGTCGTAAATTCGGGAACGGGCGGCGCCTGGTTGGCGATGGCGGAACTCAAGGCCGTGCGCACCGAGTCGATCAAGGGCTCTTCCACCTGGGCGCCGGCCCATCCCGGGCTGCTGCCGAAAAGACCGCACCCCGCGGCCACGGACAGCACGGCGTGCCGTCTCGAAAGCCCCTGCGCAAACCTCATGCTCAGGACGGGAGTTTGGACTTCAGGAACGACAGCACATCCGCCACCGGCACCTTGCTGGCCGCCACATCGCGACGGTGCTGGTATTCCAGTTGGCCTTCCTTCAGGCCGCGGTCGGAAATCACCAGCCGGTGCGGCACGCCGATGAGTTCCCATTCGGCAAACATCACACCGGGACGCTCGCCGCGATCATCCAGCATCACATCCACACCGGCTGTCAACAGCTCCTGGTATAGCCGTTCGGCGGCGAGCTTGACGTCCGGGCTGCGGTCCATGCCGATGGGGCACAGCACCAGGGTGAAAGGCGCAATCGCGTCCGGCCAGATGATGCCGCGCTCGTCGTGGTTCTGCTCGATGGCCGCCGCCGGCAGCCGTGTGATGCCAATGCCGTAGCAGCCCATTTCCATGTATTGAGGCTTGCCATTGACGTCCAGGAACGTGGCATTCATGGGCTTGCTGTACTTCGTGCCCAGCACAAACACGTGGCCCACCTCAATGCCACGCTCGATCGCCAGCACGCCCTTGCCGTCGGGAGACCAGTCACCCTCCACCACATTGCGCAGGTCGGCCACCCGATCAGGCTCGGGCACGTCCCGGCCCCAGTTCACGCCCGTCAGGTGATAACCCGCGTCGTTGGCGCCACAGATCCAGTCGGACATCACAGCCACCTCACGGTCGGCCACCACGCTGACAGGCTGCTTGAGGCCGACCGGCCCCAGGTAGCCAGGCTTGCAACCGAAGTGCTCCTCGATCTCGGCTTGCGTTGCAAAGCGGAAACCCGCATCCAGCCCCGGCACCTTGCTCACCTTGACCTCGTTCATGTCGTGGTCGCCACGCAGCAGCAGCAGCCAGACGGTGGTCTTGGTGACTTGCTCGTGGTCGTTCAATTCGTCCGTCGCCAGCACCAGGGACTTCACCGTCCTTTGCAGGGGAACGCCCAGCAACTCTGCCACCTCGGCGCACGTGCTCTTGCCCGGCGTGGGCACCTTCTGCTGTGGCTGGCTCGCGGTTGCACGCGCCTGTTGCGGCGCCAGCGCCTCCGCCTTTTCCATGTTGGCGGCGTAGTCGCTGCCCGGACAGTAAACGATGGCATCCTCACCCGTGGCGGCGATCACCTGGAACTCCTCGCTCATGTCACCACCGATGGCGCCACTGTCGGCAGCCACCGCGCGGTAGCGCAGGCCAAAGCGGTCGAAGATACGCCGGTAGGCGGCGGCCATGTTCTGGTAGCTGACCTTGGCGGATTCCAGGTCGCGGTCGAAGCTGTAGGCGTCCTTCATGATGAATTCGCGCCCACGCATCAACCCGAAGCGGGGACGCCGCTCGTCACGGAACTTGGTCTGGATCTGGTAGAAGTTGCGCGGCAACTGCTTGTAGCTCTTGATCTCCTGGCGGGCGATGTCGGTGACCACTTCCTCGCTGGTGGGTTGCACCACGTAGTCGCGATCGTGTCGGTCCTTGATGCGCAGCAGTTCCGGACCCATGCTGGTAAAGCGCCCTGTCTCCTGCCACAGCTCTGCCGGCTGCACGACCGGCATGGTCAGTTCCACCGCGCCGGCACGGTTCATTTCCTCACGCACGATGGCCTCCACCTTGCGGATCACGCGCAAGCCCATGGGCATGTAGTTGTAAATGCCGGCGCCGAGCTTCTTGATCATGCCGGCACGCATCATGAGTTTGTGGCTGGCCACCTCGGCATCGGCCGGAGCTTCTTTCAGCGTGGAAATGAGGAACTGGGAGGCTTTCATGTGGTTGAACGGAAGAAGAAAATGCGGACCCCTAGGGCCACGCCCCTTGATGCACGGCGCCTGCTGTGCATAATGGTCTCAGTTAAAAGAATTGGGGTTTGATTATGCTTGACCGTGAAGGCTTTCGGCCTAACGTCGGCATCATTCTGCTCAACCAGAAAAACCAGGTGTTCTGGGGCAAGCGCATACGCACCCATTCCTGGCAGTTTCCGCAGGGTGGCATTGACCGGGGTGAGACGCCGGAGCAGGCCATGTACCGTGAATTGCACGAGGAGATCGGCCTCCGGCCGGAGCATGTATGCATCGTCGCCCGTACCCGTGACTGGTTGCGCTATGAAGTGCCGGATCGGTACGTCCGCCGCGATGCGCGGGGACATTACAAGGGGCAGAAGCAGATCTGGTATCTGTTGCAGTTGATCGGGCACGACTGGGACTTGAACCTGCGCGCCACGAGTCACCCCGAATTCGACGCCTGGCGCTGGAACAACTACTGGGTCCCGCTGGATGCTGTTGTGGAGTTCAAGCGCGGGGTCTATGAAATGGCGCTGACTGAGCTGGCCCGATATCTGCCCCAGCACGAACACCGCAATCGCTACCTGCGCAACGGCCCCCGCCCACGCGAGCACCTGGAGCAAGCGGGTCGGGCCCTGCGCGCTGGCACCCATCAGCTCATGCCGGGTGCCAGCTTCGAACTCCCACCGGGCGCGACTTTTGAACCCGGACCGAGTCCAGCGAACCCGTCACTCGAACTGGAACAGGACCGGATCAAGCCCTCCATGGCATGATCCGGCCGCTGCCTGTGCACCTGTCGTGGCGCGTTCAGCCAGTCAGAACCAGGTTGTCTCGGTGCACCATCTCCGGCTCTGCCATGTAACCCAGCAGCCGCTCAAACTCCGCCGACGGCTTGCGGCACAGAAGTCGGGCCTCGGCGCTGGCGTAGTTTGCCAAGCCGCGCGCGAATTCGGCGCCGTCACCTCTGCGTATGGCGATCACATCTCCGCGGGAAAAGTCACCTTCCACGCCGATCATGCCAATGGGAAGCAAGCTCTTGCCCTCGTCGCGCAACTTGACCACGGCACCGTCGTCCACCGTAACCGCACCGCGCAACTGAAGATGGTCCGCCATCCACTGCTTGCGCGCCTGCTTCTTGGGAGTCTGGGCCAGCAGCAGCGTGCCCAGAACCTCGCCCTGCATCAACCGTACGAGAGCATCGGGTTCCCGCCCCCAAGCAATCACCGTGGATGCCCCCGAGCCGGCGGCACGCTTGGCTGCGAGGATCTTGGTGATCATGCCGCCGCGTCCGATGCTCGACCCCGCACCGCCGGCCATGCGCTCCAGTTCCGGGTCACCCGCTGTCGCCTCATGCACAAAACGGGCTGAGGGATCCTTGCGTGGATCGGCGCTGTACAGGCCGCGCTGGTCTGTAAGGATGACCAGGACGTCGGCATCCACCAGATTGGCTACCAAGGCACCCAGCGTATCGTTGTCACCGAACTTGATCTCATCGTTCACGACGGTGTCGTTCTCGTTGATGACGGGCACAACCCGGTGCTGCAGCAAGGTTAGCAAGGTGGAGCGAGCGTTCAGATAACGCTCCCGGTCTGCCAGATCGGCATGCGTCAGCAGCACTTGCGCGGACCCCAAGCCACTTTCGCGGAGCTTTGTTTCGTACATCTGCGCCAGCCCCATCTGCCCTACGGCGGCGGCGGCCTGCAACGCATGAATTTCGTGCGGCCGCGTCGCCCATCCAAGTCGCTTCATGCCCTCGGCGATCGCGCCACTGGACACCATCACCACCTCCCGCCCTTCACCGTACAGGGTGGCCAACTGCCGGCACCATTGCCCAATGGCGGCTTCGTCCAGGCCACGCCCTTCATTCGTCACCAGGCTGGAGCCGACCTTGACGACGATGCGGCGGGCCTCCTGCAGTACTTTGGAAATGTTCTGATCAGTCATCGCGAGAGGATATACCTTTGGGTCAGCGTGCGTTCCAGAAGGTGCATGACCTTTGCCTCACGCGGCCGCATCGGGCGTGAATCGGGGATCGACCTCCATCGGCACCTGTTCCTGCACCTGCTCGGCCTTGATGTGCTGGTAGACGGCCTTGATCAGTGACTCGCAGCCTTCCCGCGTCAGTGCGGAAATCTCGAATACCGGTCCCTTGAACTTGAACCGTTTGACGAAATCCTTCACCCGCGCGGCACGCTCATCGTGGGGCACCATGTCCAGTTTGTTCAGCACCAGCCAGCGCGGCTTGGCATACAAGGCCGGGTCGTATTTCTTGAGTTCGCCCACGATCGCCTTGGCCTGCGCGACCGGGTCGGCGGCTTCGTCGAAGGGTGCGAGATCCACGATATGCAGGAGCAAGCGGGTGCGCTGCAGATGGCGCAGGAACTGATGCCCCAGCCCAGCCCCTTCCGCGGCGCCCTCGATCAATCCCGGCAGGTCCGCCACCACGAAACTTTGCTCAGGCCCCACCCGGACCACCCCCAGGTTCGGGTGCAACGTCGTAAATGGATAGTCGGCAATGCGCGGACGGGCATTGGACACCGCAGAGATAAAGGTCGACTTGCCCGCGTTGGGCAAACCCAGCAGTCCCACGTCCGCAAGCACCTTGAGCTCCAGCTTGAGGCTCTTGCGCTCGCCCGGCCAGCCAGGGGTTTTCTTCCGGGGTGCGCGGTTGATGGCGCTCTTGAAGCGCATGTTGCCAAAGCCGCCGTCGCCGCCCTTGGCCAGGGTGATCATCTCACCGGGAATCAGCAGTTCATGCAGCACCTCCCCCGTTTCAACATCGGAAATGATGGTGCCCACCGGCATCTTCAGCGTGATATCGTCACCAGCCACGCCGAACATGTCCGATCCCATGCCATGCTGCCCGCGCTTGGCTTCATGGCGCCGCGAGAACCGGTAGTCAACCAGCGTGTTCAGGTTCGGATCGGCCACCGCAAACACATGCCCACCCCGTCCACCGTCACCACCATTGGGGCCGCCAAACTCCTTGTACTTCTCGTGCCGGAACGAGACGCAGCCGTTCCCGCCATCGCCGGCCGCGACGTCAATAAAGGCCTCATCCACGAACTTCATAGCTTGTCCCCATCACCAACACCACAGCCCCAAAGAACAAAGCCCCGACCAGGCGGGGCTTTGAGCAATGGGTGACAACAACGCAAAGGCCGCTCAGGCCGCAGTGACACTCACCGTATGCTTGTTCAATGCGCCCTTGGTTGAGAACGACACGTGCCCGTCGACCAGGGAGAACAGGGTATGGTCTTTGCCAATGCCCACGTTCGTGACGGGATGAAACTTGGTGCCACGCTGACGCACAATGATAGAGCCTGCGCTGATCAGTTCACCACCGAAAGCCTTGACACCCAGCATCTTGGGCTTGGAATCACGCCCGTTTCGCGTTGAGCCGCCGCCTTTTTTCTGTGCCATTTCCCTTGCTCCTTATGCTGCAATCGAGGCGATCAACAGCTCCGTGAACTGCTGGCGATGCCCTTGACGTTTCTGATAGTGCTTGCGACGGCGCATCTTGAAGATGCGAACCTTGTCATGCAAACCGTGCGCCACCACCGTGGCCTTGACCGTTGCGCCAGTCACCAAGGGCGTACCCACCTTGATCTCGGCGCCGTTTCCGACGGCCAAAACCTGGTCGATCACAATCTCTTGGCCCACATCCGCAGCAATCTGTTCTACTTTAATTTTCTCGCCAGCAGCAACACGATACTGTTTGCCGCCGGTTTTTATGACCGCGTACATATTGACCTCTTCAGTATTGACTTACCCCGCAAAGGATTTCGCAGAGCCTGACATTCTAGCACGCAACTCGGATTCCCATCGACGCCCGCTTCCAGCCCAGGCGCGAGGATTCAAGTTCAGAGCTTCCGCAGGCAACAGGCGACTATCAGGGCCACTGACTGCACTCGGCTTTGCCGGTGCACGCCGCTGCGAAACAAGGCCACCAATCGCTGCCAGAACCAGGGCGCAGTCCTAGCGCTCTCGAAGCAGGTGCAAATGACCTGGGCCTGGGGCACAAGATGGGAGCGTATCTGACTCAAAGCCTGCAGGCTCAGGCCGTTCCACTCGCGGTATGCGCCGCCCAGGAGCAACCCTAACCTGCGCAGGCGCGCGCGCGCGCCCCGGTTGAAGCCCACTTCGTTGCTGCCGTGCTGACGGTAGCGCAATCCTGGCCTGGGGTCGTAGACAAAACGCCCCCCGCATCCGGTAACCACCTGATAGCACCACCAGTCATGACTGGGCACATTGAGTGGCTGCGGAATCAGCATGCAGCGCAGAGCGTGTACATTGAAAACCAAAGTATTCGCTCCCGCGATGCACTGCACGAGCGCATTGGCAAATGCCGCAGGACGCCGCTGAAGCGTCGACAACCCCACCCCCTCGCCCCTGGAGTCAATGACCTCGGTCCTTGACCCGTAGGCCGCAGGCCGAACAGGATCGCCCGCCGTCAAGGCCGAAACGGCGCGGACCAGTTTGTCCTCGTGCCAGATGTCGTCCTGGTCGCAGAACGCCACCCATTCACCTTCACGAATACGTGGCGCCACCCAGCGCAGCAAGCGGAAGAAATTGCCCGTTGCGCCAAGGCGCGACCGAGGTGGCAAAACTTCGACCGGCCAGCCTTGAAAGCCGCGAACGATGGTCAACGTGCCATCTGTGGATCCGTCGTCCGACACATAGAGGCGCACGCTCACACCTTCCTGACGGGCCAGTGAATCGAGTTGCGCTTCCAGGTAGGCCGCGCCATTGAATGTGGCCAGCAGCACATGAACCGTCGGCAAGGAATTGCTTTCGGACACCGGGTGACCTTAAAGCACTTCGCGCAACATGCGTATGACACCCGGCTGCCACGCCGGCAAGGTCAGGCCAAACGTCTGTTGAAAACGAGCGCAATCCATCCGCGAGTTCAGCGGTCGTCGTGCCGGCGATGGGTAGGCGGCGGTCGACACCGCCCGGACGTCCCCAGGCTGTACCTTCAGGGAAACCCCGACCTCCAGAGCGGTTTGCAACACCAGTTGCGCGTAGCCATGCCAGGACGTGCTGCCACCGGCGGTCACGTGGTAGGTGCCGGCCAGTTCGGCCGCATCTTCCGCCTGCATCACCTGACGCACGGCGTGTGCCGTCACATCCGCCAGCAATTCGGCCCCGGTGGGTGCCCCCACCTGGTCGTCGATCACGGTCAGGCTGTCGCGCTCCTGCGCCAGGCGCAGCATGGTCTTGGCGAAATTGCTGCCGCGCGCGGCATACACCCAGCTGGTACGAAGAATCAGATGCCGCGGACACAGCGTCTCAATGCGCTGTTCGCCTTCGCGCTTGGTGCATCCATACACATTCAGCGGCGCCGTGTCATCGGTTTCGCGCCAGGGCGTGTGGCCACTGCCATCAAACACGTAGTCGGTGGAATAGTGCACCAGCCAGGCACCCACACCGCGCGCCGCCTGGGCAAGCACCTCGGGGGCCAGCGTGTTCACCGTGCGCACCAGATCCGGCTCGCTTTCGGCCTTGTCGACCGCCGTATAGGCGGCAGCATTCACGATGACATCCGGCCGCACATGGTCGACCGTTCGAGCCAAGCCCTGCAGGTGGGTGAAGTCGCCGCACAACTCGCGACTGTCGAAGTCCAGGGCTACCACCTCGCCCAGAGGCGCCAGGCTGCGCTGCAGCTCCCAACCGACCTGCCCGTTCTTGCCGAACAACAGGATCTTCATGCCTGGGCTCCGTATTGGATTTGCAGCCACTGGCGATACACCCCGGTCTGGACGTGTTGCACCCACTCAGGATGATCCAGGTACCACTGCACGGTCTTGCGAATGCCAGTCTCGAAGGTTTCCGCAGGCGTCCATCCGAGTTCACGCTCGATCTTGCTGGCGTCGATGGCATAGCGCCGGTCGTGCCCAGGCCGGTCGGTTACATGCGCGATCTGCGTCGCGTAGGACACGCCGTCAGCACGGGGCCGAAGTTCGTCCAGCAGGCTGCAAATCGTGTGCACGATGTCCAGATTGGTCTTTTCGTTGCGTCCACCAATGTTGTACACCTCGCCCACTCCGCCGCACTCGAGCACCTTGCGAATGGCGCTGCAGTGGTCCTTGACGTACAGCCAGTCACGTACCTGCTGCCCATCTCCGTAGACCGGCAGGGTCTTGCCAGCCAGGGCATTCACGATCATCAGAGGAATCAGCTTTTCGGGAAAATGAAACGGGCCGTAATTGTTGCTGCAGTTGGTGGTCAACACCGGCAATCCGTAGGTGTGGTGGTAGGCGCGCACCAGATGGTCGCTGGCCGCCTTGCTGGCGGAATAGGGGCTATTGGGTTCGTAGCGGTGACCTTCGGTGAACGGGGCATCTTCGGGACTCAACGATCCGTAGACCTCGTCGGTGGAAACGTGGAGGAACCTGAACTCAGCCCGGCGTTGCTCCGGTAGCGAGCCCCAGTAGGCCCTCACCGCCTCGAGCAGGCGAAATGTCCCCACGATATTGGTCTGGATGAAATCCTCCGGCCCGTGAATGGAACGGTCCACATGAGACTCGGCCGCGAAGTTCAGCACCGCGCGCGGTTGATGCCCGCGCAGCAGTCCCTCCACCAGGGTCGGGTCGCCCATGTCGCCTTGTACCAGCAGATGGCGCGCATCCGTGCGCAAGGAGGCAAGATTCTCCGGATTGCCGGCATACGTGAGCTTGTCGAGCGTGACGATAGGTTCGTCGCTTTGAACCAGCCAGTCCAGCACGAAATTGGAGCCAATAAACCCTGCGCCCCCGGTGATGAGAAGCATGCGAAATCCCTGAAAATGGGCGGGGCATCGTGCCCGCGTGAGTGGCACGAATTATCCCATCGCGTACGAACCCACCACTTTCCCAATGAAAAAAGGGGCACCCTCAGGTGCCCCCCGGCGTGCTCCAGCAACGCTCAGAAGTGAATGCCGCGCATCATCTGCTGCATGGCAATGGCCTCCGGCGAAAGCTGGGGTTTGGCAGCCTTCTCGCCGGGCTTGAGCCCCTTCGCAGCGGACGAGTCGGGGAACATGCGGAAACTGGTGTTCATGGCAATTTGCGCCACGCGCGGCAGCAAAGCATGAAGCAACTGCCCCGTCACCCCCAGGCGCGTGGCAATGCGCACCGGCTTGAAGATGCAGGCTTGGGCCACGAGATCAGCCGCATCGTCCGGGCTGAGGGTGGGCACGTTGTTGTACAGGCCGGTGGGCGCAATCATGGGCGTGCGCACCAGTGGCATGTTGATGGTGGTGAAGGTGATGCCCTGGTCGGCGAATTCGCTGGACGCGCAGCGCGTCCAGGCGTCCAGCGCCGCCTTGGAGGCCACGTAGGCGGAAAAGCGCGGCGCGTTGGTCAGCACGCCGATGGAGCTGATGTTGACCACATGCCCCTTCTTCTTGGCCACCATGGCCGGCAGCAGCCCCATGGTGATGCGCAGACTGCCGAAGTAGTTGAGCTGCATGGTGCGCTCGAAATCATGGAAACGGTCGTAGCTAGACTCGATGGCTCGGCGAATCGAGCGCCCGGCATTGTTGATAAGGAAATCCACCCCGCCGTGCTCTTCCAGCAGCAGCTTGACGAAACGGTCGCAGTCCGCCATGTCGGACAGGTCCGCGGGGTAGGCCACGAAACTGTAGCCCTTGCCCTTGGCCTCCTTGCAGGCCTCGTCCAGTTTGTCCTGGTCGCGGCCGCAGATGATGGTGGTGGCGCCCGCCTCGGCAAACTTGTGGGCCGCGGCCAGGCCAATGCCCGATGAACCACCGGTGATGAGCACCACCTTGCCAGCCACCGTGCCCTTGAGAGAGCGATCGATGTGCAGATCCGGGTCGAGGTGCCGCTCCCAGTAGTCCCACAGGCGCCAAGCGTAGTCCTTCAGGTTTGGACACTCCACGCCGCTGCCCTTGAGCGCGGCCGCCGCGTCACGGCAATCGAACCGCGTCGGGTAATTCACGAACGTGAGCATGTCCTCGGGCAGACCCAGGTCTTTCATGATCGCGTTGCGGATACGGCGCACCGGCGCCAGCGCCATGAGCCCCTTGGTCACGCTGCGCGGAATGAAGCCCAGCAGCGCCGCATTGATGAACAGGTTCATCTTGGGTGCGTGAGCCGCCTTGGCAAAGATGTCGAGCACATCGCCCACGCGGTAGCCCACCGGATCGACCAGGTGATAGCAACGCTTGGCGATGTCCTTGCCGTGGCTGATGAAGTCCAGTGCGTTCACGACGAAGTCCACCGGGACGATGTTCACGCGCCCGCCTTCCAGGCCGACCGCCGGCATCCAAGGCGGCAGCAACTGGCGCATGCGCTGAATCAGCTTGAAAAAGTAATACGGCCCGTCAACCTTGTCCATCTCGCCGGTGTTGCTGTCGCCCACCACCATGGCCGGGCGGTACACGGACCATGGCACCTTGCACTCCTTGCGCACGATCTTCTCGCTCTCGTGCTTGGTCATGAAGTACGGGTGATCGTAGTTCTCGGCCTCTTCGAACATGTCCTCGCGGAACACGCCCTCGTACAGGCCCGCGGCCGCGATGGAACTGACGTGATGGAAGTGCCCGGCATCCACCGCCTTGGCGAACTCCACCGTATTGCGCGTGCCCTCGATATTGACGGCGATCTGACTGGCCTCATCAGCCCCCAGGTCGTACACCGCCGCCAGATGGTAGAAATGATCGATCTGGCCCTTGAGTTTCTTGACGTCCTCGCTGGCCACTCCCAACTTCTTGCTGGTCAGGTCCCCGAACACCGGGATCACCCGCGCGGCGCTGGCACCCCAGTACTCACGCAGGCCCTTGACCTTGCCCTCACTCTCCTTGCGCAGAAGAAAGTACACCACCGAGCCTTTGCGCTCCAGCAGTTTTTTGACCAATCGCTTCCCAATGAACCCCGTGGCGCCGGTGACGAAATATTGCATGGAACCTCCTGAAAGAAGGTGTATTTTTGCCCAGAATCCTCAACTCGGGATTCAGCAGAAACCCGCGTCCGCCATAGAGGCGGCGCACTAGGCATTTAGAAGCCGGCGCCTAAATTGCCGCCGATGCAACGCGTAAAGTCCCCTCAGCGCGTTGCGACACGACGCGTGTAGCACCCCCTAATTTCTGGAGTTCACCATGGTCACCAAACTGCAAAAGCACAGCACGGAAAAGAAAACATCGGCAGGCTCTCCCCTGTCCAGCACCGCCAAGGAATCTGCACAGCAGATCTGGTTGGCGGGCCTTGGCGCCTTTGCCAAGGCGCAAGAGGAGGGCGGCAAGGTGTTCGAGGCCCTGGTCAAGGAAGGTCTGAGCATCCAGCGCAAGACGCAATCCGTGGCGGAAGAGAAGATTTCCGAAGCCACCAGCAGGATGACTCACATGGCCACCGACATCAGCGCCAAGGCCGCAGGTCAGTGGGACAAGCTGGAAAACATCTTTGAAGACCGCGTGGCAAAGGCCCTGAACAAGTTGGGCGTGCCCTCGGCCAAGGACGTGGATGCCCTGATCGTGCGCATTGACGAACTGAACAAGAGCGTGCAGAAGCTCTCGGCCAAGCCGGCCCCCAAGGCTGCCGCCAAGGCGCCAGCCAAGAAGCCTGCCGCGAAGAAACCCGCAGCCAAAAAGGCTGCAGCCAAGGCTGCTTGAACACATGACACTGAGAGCCCTTCGCAGGCTTGACGGCAAAGGGCGCCCAGGCGCCCTTTTTTGTGCCCAAGACCCCTATTGCACTGCAGCAATTTTGATGCCGCGTACGCCCTACACTGTGCAGCCATGAATCGGAATATGTCGAGATCTCCCCGGGTAGCACTCGCGTTGGCCGGCGGCGGCCCACTGGGTGCCATCTATGAAATCGGTGCTCTGTGCGCACTGGAAGAATCCCTCATCGGCCTGGACTTCAATCAGCTCGACCACTATGTCGGCGTGTCCGCAGGCGGGTTCATTGCCGCGGGGTTGGCCAATGGCATGAGCCCGCGTGCGCTGTGCGCGACGTTCATCGAAAGCGATTCCACCGCGTCGGATGTTTTCGACCCGTCCTGGCTCATGGTTCCCGCGTATGCCGAATTCGCGCGTCGCGGAGCCCTGTTGCCCGTGCTCGCGGCCTCAGCGTGGTGGCGCTGGGCCGTGGGGGGCAAGTCGCTCACGAACGCGCTCGAACGCCTCGGTCCCGGCCTGCCCACGGGCATCTTTTCCAATGATGAGGTGCACAAGCATCTGGCGCACATGTTCTCGCGCCCGGGGCGTACCAACGACTTCCGCAAGCTCAAGACCCGGCTCACCTTGGTGGCCACCAACCTGGACAGTGGCGAGCCCGCTCCCTTCGGTCGCCCTGGATGGGACCACGTTCCCATCTCCAAGGCCGTTCAAGCGAGTTCCGCCCTGCCGGGCCTGTTTCCTCCCGTGGAAATCGACGGCTCCTACTACCTTGATGGCGCGCTCAAGAAGACCATGCACGCCTCGGTGGCCCTGGAGGACGGCATCGACCTGCTGCTGTGCCTCAACCCGCTCGTGCCCTTCGACGCGACGGCGCCCAAACTCGCGCCGGATCAGGTTCACGATCCGGCATTCGACAAACGCAGGATTCCGAGCATCGTGGAAGGTGGGCTGCCCTCCGTGTTGAGCCAGACTTTCCGCTCCATGATCCATTCACGCCTGGAACTGGGCATCAAGAGCTACGAACGCGCCTACCCCAACACAGACATTGTGCTGATCGAGCCGGATCACCGCGACCCCGAGCTGTATCTGGCCAACACCTTCAGCTACGGCCAGCGCCGCCATTTGGCCGAGCACGCCTACCAGCAGACCCGTGCCCTCCTGCGTTCGCGCAAGTCGGACCTGGCCCGCAAGCTGGAGCGCCATGGCATCGGTCTGAACCACGCGGTCCTGAACAATCCGAAGCGCCACTTGGCGACTCCCCGCCCTGCACATTCCAAGCTGGGGCGGGCCGTGGACTCCCTGCACGAGATCATGGAAGACTTGGACCGTGCCCTGGCCGAAACACATTGAAACATGCCTTCCCGGCCTCGACCGGGCGCTCGACTGATCCGAAGTGACGCTGACTGCGTTAGAGTTGACACCGTCAACGAGGGGAAGTCCATGGCGAAAAAAGCGCCGCGTCGCACGGCTGAACGCATTCTGGAAGTCACGCTGGACCTGTTCAACCGGTTCGGCGAGCCCAATGTGTCGACCACGCTGATTTCCGCGGAACTCAACATCAGTCCTGGCAACCTCTACTACCACTACCCTGCCAAGGACGAACTCATCAATGCGCTGTTCGACAGGTACGAGCGCGCCCTGAGCGAACTGCTCAATGCCAGTGACAGCGTGCGCAACGTGGAGGATGCGTGGTTCTTCATGCACACCCTGTTCGAACTGATCTGGCAGTACCGATTCCTGTACCGCGACCTGAACGATCTTCTGAGCAAGAACCGGCGTCTGGAAACCCACTTCCAATGGGTTCTGAAGAACAAGACACGCGCCGTGCGTTCCCTGCTGGACGGCCTGAGCCGCGGCGGCGCCCTGCGCATCGACGCCCGTGAAGTGGACGCGACTGCCACCAGCATGGTGGTGGTGCTGACCTACTGGCTGAGCTATGAGTACGTACGCGACCCGCGCCATGCCCTGGAGCCGGAAAACGCCCAGTCAGCCTTGCTTCGCGGCGCCCATCATGTACTGGATCTGCTGGCACCCTATTTGGAGCCGGCGCAGCGCGCGCATCTGCTGCAACTGGCGCAAGCCTACTGCAGCAACGCCGGATGACGCTCCACACGCAGGAGATCCGCATGACCGCATGGACCGTCTTTCCGTACCTGGGGGACTATCACTTCACCGCCGCCAGCCTGAAAAAGCACTGGGCACGGCTGCACGCTGGCGACAAGGAATCCCTACCCGGTGATGACCGGGTACTGCACGCCTGGGTGCTGTTCCACAACGGAAAGTTCGAGGACGCCGCGCGCGAGGGTCTGGCCATGGGTGCGGCCGGAACCACCGTCGCCAACAAGGCCACAAGCGTCTATGCGAACTACCTCGAGCCCCACGAAGCCACGAGACTTCAGTTGTTCCAGGACGTTGCGGAACGGGCGGCCCTTCAGGCGCAGACCGAACCCCAAAACCCCAACGCCTGGTATTGGCAAGCCTATGCCTTGGGCCGCTACAGCCAGGGCATCAGCGTGGCCAAGGCGCTGGCACAAGGACTGGGCACACGCGTGCGCAATGCGCTGGAGACCACCATCCGCCTGGAACCCCTGCACGCCGACGCCTACGTCGCGCTGGGGGCATTTCATGCGGAAGTGATTGACAAAGTGGGCGTCCTGATCGGCGGCATGACCTACGGCGCCAAGAAGGAGGTGGGCATGAAACTGTACGAGGACGCCCTGAAGCTGAACCCGGCTTCTGCCATCGGCATGGTCGAGTACGCCAATGCATTGGTAATGATGGAAGGCGAACGACGCGCCGAAGACGCAAAGGCGTGGTTTGAGAAAGCCGCCCGCTGCGAGCCGATGGACGCACAGGAGCGCCTTGATGTGGAGATGGCCCGCGCCGAACTGACGCGCTGAGTCATGTTCTGCACACCGGCCCAGGGCGGGACCGGCGTGCAAGGTCTACGACCGATTACTTCTTGGCTGCTGACGCGGCTGCTGCTGGCTTGGTGGCGGAAGCGGCGGCGGCCGGCTTGGCGGCGGCCTTCTCGTCGGCCATGCACTTCTTGATGTGGCTGGTCTTGGCCGCGCCGGCGAGCTTCTTGTCGGCGGCGGACTTCTCGCAGGCAGCGCTGGCGGACGTGGTGGTGGCGCCTCCGGCATCGGCCACGCACTTCTTCTCGAAACTGGCCTTGGCCGCCCCCGCGAGCTTCTTCTCGGCGGCCTTGGCGGCGCAGTCAGCGGCGGCGTCAGCCGCGTGGGCGGTGCCCAACGACAGGCCCAGGCCCAGAATGAGAACGGACAAAAGCTTCTTCATGGTGTTTCCTTGGTAAGGGTTGATGGAAAAATCCCGCAGCGGATTCCAGCACATAACTCCCGTCATGGCAAACCGGATGACCCGCCGCCGCGCCGGCCACTGACGAGGCAGCACTCTTCAGTGGCAGCGCAGGCCACGCAGTGCCAGGCTTGGGGGGGGTGAAGTGCTCAGGACCAACCCTTAAAATCCGGCGATGCTCTCAGTCAAACACGAATTGCTCGACGCCCTGGCGACCGAGCTGGAAAAGATGTCGCCCGGCGCCGGCACCCGGGCCGCGTTCGAGTCACCCAAAATGCCCGAACACGGCGACCTGGCCTGCACCGCGGCCATGCAACTGGCCAAGAGCCTCAAGCAGAACCCGCGCCAGTTGGCCGAGTCCCTGCGCGTGGCCCTGCTGCCCACGCCCGCTTTTGCCCGCTGGAGTCACGCCGTGGAGATCGCCGGCCCGGGCTTCATCAACATCCGGCTCAAACCCGAGGCCAAGCAGGAGGTGGTGCGCGAAGTGTTTGCCGCAGCCAACCGCTATGGCTGGCGCGCGGCCAACGGCCAGAAGATGCTCGTGGAATTCGTGTCCGCCAACCCCACCGGCCCCCTGCACGTGGGCCACGGACGGCAGGCTGCGCTGGGCGACGCCATCTGCAACCTCTACCAGACCCAGGGCTGGGACGTGTACCGCGAGTTCTACTACAACGATGCGGGCGTGCAGATCGCCACCCTGGCCACCAGCACTCAGCTACGCGCCCAGGGCTTCAAGCCCGGAGACGCCCAGTGGCCGGACGCCGCCTACAACGGTGACTACATCCAGGACATTGCGAACGACTTCCTCGCCAAAAAGACGGTCAAGTCCGACGACCGGGAATTCACCGCCTCGGGCGACGTGCAGGACCTGGACTCGATCCGCGAATTCGCCGTGGCCTACCTGCGCCATGAGCAGGACCTGGACCTGCAGGCCTTCGCCGTCAAGTTCGACAACTACTACCTCGAATCCAGCCTGTACACCAGCGGGCGCGTCGAAGCCACCGTGAATCGGCTCGTCGCCAACGGCAAGACCTACGAACAGGACGGCGCCCTGTGGCTCAAGTCCACCGACTACGGTGACGACAAGGACCGCGTCATGCGCAAGGGCGACGGCACCTACACCTACTTCGTGCCGGACGTGGCCTACCACATCGCCAAATGGGAGCGCGGCTACAGCAAGGCCATCAACATCCAGGGCACGGACCACCACGGCACCATCGCCCGCGTGCGCGCCGGCCTGCAGGCTGCCGATGTCGGCATCCCCCAGGGCTACCCCGACTACGTGCTGCACACCATGGTGCGCGTCATGCGTGGCGGCGAGGAGGTGAAGATCTCCAAGCGCGCCGGCAGCTACGTCACGCTGCGCGACCTGATCGAGTGGACCAGCAAGGACGCCGTGCGTTTCTTCCTGCTCAGCCGCAAGCCCGATACCGAGTACGTGTTCGATGTGGATCTGGCGCTGGCGCAGAACAACGACAACCCGGTGTTCTACGTGCAGTACGCCCACGCCCGCATCTGCTCGGTGCTGTCGGCCTGGGGCGGTGACGTGGCCTCGCTACGCCACGCAGACCTCACGCCACTGCAAAGCCCCCAGGCACTGGCGCTGATGCTGCAACTGGCCAAGTTTCCGGACATGCTCAGCGGTGCGGCCCAGGACTTCGCACCGCACGACGTGACCTTCTACCTGCGCGATCTCGCCGCCAGCTACCACAGCTACTACGATGCCGAGCGCATTCTGGTGGATGACGAGACCGTCAAACGCGCGCGTCTGGCCCTGGTGGCCGCCACCGCGCAGGTATTGCACAATGGCTTGGCGGTGCTGGGTGTGAGCGCCCCGCAGAAAATGGAGAGAACCAGCGTATGAAACAACAACGTGGGTCGACGATCGTGGGCTTCATCATCGGCGTGGTGGTGGGCTTGGCCGTGGCGCTGGCCGTGGCCATGTACGTGACCAAAGTGCCCGTGCCCTTCCTGCACCAATCCCCCAGCCGCAGCGCCGACCAGGACGCGGACGAGTCGCGGCGGAACAAGGACTGGGACCCGAATGCGCCGCTGTACGGAAAGAACCCCGCCCGCCCCGCGTCCGCCGCCTCCACTGCGGCCGGAGCCGCGTCCGCACCAGCGGCAGGAGCCAGCGCGGCGGCCTCGGCGCCGGCGGCCAAGCCCGCTGTAGCCGCCTCTGCGCCCAAGGCTGCCAGCAGCACAGCGGCGGCCGCGGAGCCCTTCACCTACTTTGTCCAGGCCGGCGCTTTCCGCACCGCCGAGGACGCCGAGTCGCAGCGCGTCAAGCTGTCGCTGGCCGGAGTCGAAGCCAAGGTATCCGAGCGCGAGCAATCGGGACACAACGTATTTCGCGTACGTGTCGGCCCCGTGGACACCAAGGCCGAGGCCGACAAGCTCAAGGAGCGCCTGGACGGCGCCGGCTTTGAAACCGCCCTCGTGCGCGTACCGCGCTGAAGGCTTGAACCGGAAACGTTGAACTTTCCTTTCGGCGCTTCGTCTCACCGTGTCCCGGAACCTTTCCACCCACCGTTTGGAGTATTGAACATGAAACGTCGCGCCTTTTCCGCTGCCGCCAGCGCCCTGCTTGCCACCACCGCATGGACGGCCCGCCCGGCTCTGGCCCAGGTGAAAAAACTGGAGGAAGGCACGGACTACCTGGCGCTGCCCAAGCTGGCGCCCGTTGAAGCCCCCAAGGGCAAGGTCGAGGTGATCGAGTTCTTCTGGTACAACTGCCCGCACTGCAATTCCTTCGAGCCCACGCTGGACGCATGGACCAAACGCCTGCCCAAGGATGTGGCCTTCCGCCGCGTTCCCGTGGCCTTCGACGACAGCTTCGTGCCGCAGCAGCGCCTGTACTACACGCTGGAAGCCATGAACAAGGTCGACGAGTTGCACAAGAAAGTGTTCGCCGCCATCCATCTGGAAAAGCAGAATCTCAAGACCCAGGACAAGATCGTGGCCTGGATCGAAAAGCAGGGCTTGGACAAGGCCAAGTTTCTCGAGCTGTACAGCTCTTTCTCGGTTTCCACCAAGGCCCGCAAGGCCTCGCAGTTGCAGGACGCCTACCGCGTGTCCGGTGTGCCCGCTCTGGGCGTGGCCGGGCGTTTCTATGTCGACGGCGAACTTGCCCACGGCGTCGAAAAAGCCCTGCCCATTGTCGAGTATCTGGTCGAGCAGGTACGCAAGGGCCGCTGATCGCGCTCCCCCGTGCCGCATGCAAAGCCCGCGGACGCGGGCTTTTTTCTTGGTGCGCGAAAGCCCGGGCGTCCTTGCTCGTTACAATCCAACGCAAGATTCATGCCCTTATGAAAAACACCCTGATCCGCACCCTTTTGCTGCTGGCCTGCGGCCTCGCCACGGCAGCCGCGCATGCGGAAAAGGCGGACCGCTACAAGAAGATGATCATTGAAGCGGACGAACTGCGCGCCGACGATCTGAATCAGGTCACGGTGTACTCCGGCAGCGTGGTCGTGACCAAGGGCACCCTGATCCTGCGCGGTGCCCGCATGGAACTGCGTGAGGACCCGCAGGGCAATCAGTACGGCGTCGTCACCGCCGAGCCCGGCAAACGCGCCTTCTTCCGCCAAAAGCGCGACGGCGTGGACGAGTTTCTCGAAGGCGAGGCCCAGACCATCGAATACGACGGCAAATCGGACGTGGTCAAGTTCATCGAACAGGGCGAATTGCGCCGCTACCAGGGCTCCACCCTGAACGACGAACTCATCGGCGCACTGATCGTGTACGACAACAAGACCGACGTCTTCACCATGCACGGTCAAGGCGCGAAACCCAGCACGTCGAAATCCTCGGGCCGCGTTCGCGTCATGCTGACCCCCAAGAATGCCGCCAGTGCGCCCGCAGCAGCCGACACCGCCACCCCCAAGCTGCGCCCAAGCTCCAGCCTGAACGGGGACAAGAAGTGACGGCGGCGCCATTGACCGGATGCGGCGTTGATTCAGGCAGCCGACTGCAGGTCTGCCATCTGAAGAAGTCCTACGGCAGCCGCACCGTCGTCAAGGACGTCTCGCTGGAAGTGCAAAAAGGTGAGGTCGTGGGACTGCTCGGCCCCAACGGCGCGGGCAAGACCACCTCGTTCTACATGATCGTGGGCTTGGTGCGTGCCGACGCGGGCGACATCTCGATCGACGGCCACTCCGTGGCGCACATGCCCATCCACCGCCGCTCGCGGCTGGGGCTGAGCTACCTGCCGCAGGAAGCGTCCATCTTTCGCAAGCTCACGGTGGAACAGAACGTGCGCGCCGTGCTGGAATTGCAGCGCGACACCGCCGGCAAACCGTTGACCGACGCCGTCATCGAGGAACGCCTGACCGCCCTGCTGGAAGATTTGCGCGTGGACCACCTGCGTGAGTCCTCGGCCCTGGCCCTGTCCGGCGGCGAACGCCGGCGCGTGGAAATCGCCCGCGCCCTGGCCACCCAGCCCCGGTTCATCCTGCTGGACGAACCCTTTGCCGGCATCGACCCCATCGCCGTGATCGAAATCCAGCGCATCATCAGTTTCCTGAAGTCCCGCGGCATCGGCGTGCTCATCACCGACCACAACGTGCGCGAAACCCTGGGCATCTGCGACCACGCGTTCATCATCAGCGACGGCAGCGTTCTGGCCCAAGGCACGCCCTCGGAGATCGTGAACAACGCCGAGGTGCGTCGCGTATACCTCGGCGAGCATTTCAGAATGTGATGAAGCCCGGCCTGTCGCTGCGCGTCTCGCAGCATCTGGCGCTCACGCCGCAGTTGCAGCAGTCGATCCGGCTGCTGCAGTTGTCCACCCTGGAACTGAGCCAGGAAGTCGGGCAGATGCTGGACGACAACCCGTTCCTGGAGCTCACTGCAGACGAGGCGCCGCGCGAGGAATTCGGTCTTGCACAGGCGGACACACCGGCGCGACCCGACGAGCCGCCAGCCGAGAGCAGCGCCCCGCCATCGGAACGTTCGCAGGACATTCGCGTTGACGAGCCGCGCGAATCCGACGACGCGTCGTACGACGACGCCGAACCCAGTTGGGAGGGCGACGGCAGCACAGATCTGTCGCCCGACGACTCCGAATGGGGCGGCGACGCCCCGGCGCGCAAGAACAACGTGGAGCAGGACGAGGACTTCAGCGCCGCCGAACTGGCACGCCAGTAGGAAAGCCTGACCGAACACCTGCACCGCCAGGCGCTGTCCCTGCGCCTGAGCGAGGTGGACCGCGCCGCGCTGCGCTTCCTCATCGAATCCCTCAACGACGACGGCTACCTGGAAGATTCCCTGACCGACCTGGCGCAGGGACTCGCCGGCGCCGATCTGGAGCAACGCGAGGAACTGGAGCAGCGCTTTGCCGTGGCACTCAAGCTGCTGCAGTCGCTGGAGCCGGTGGGCGTGGGCGCGCGCAACCTGGGCGAATGCCTGCGCCTGCAACTGCGTGCCCTGACCTGTGCCACACCCGAGGAGCAACACACCTGCCAACTGGCCCTGCGCATTTGCGAGCAGTCCATGGATCTGCTCGCGCGGCGCGATGTGCGCCGCCTGGTGCAGTTGTGCGGCGACTCCGACGCGGCCGTCCGCGCCGCGCTGTCCCTCATCAGCCGGCTGGAGCCCAAACCCGGGCGCCGCTTTATCGACGTGGAACGCAACGTGATCGTGCCCGACGTGTTCGTGGTGAAGATGGCTGGGGCCGGTCAGCCCCGCTTTCGCGTGCAGCTCAACACCGACGTCATGCCCCGCCTGCGCGTGCACGAGGTGTACGCCAACGCCCTGCGCCAGCACCGCAGCGGAGGCAACGACGCCGCCAACCACGCCGCGCTGGCGCAACGCCTGCAGGAGGCGCGCTGGTTCATCAAGAACATCCAGCAGCGCTTTGACACCATCCTGCGCGTGAGCCAGGCCATCGTGGAGCGGCAGAAGAATTTCTTCGTGCACGGCGAGCTGGCCATGCGCCCGCTGGTGCTGCGCGAGATCGCCGACGAGCTGGGCCTGCACGAATCCACCATCAGCCGCGTCACCACCGCCAAGTACATGGGCACGCCCTTTGGCACCTTCGAGCTGAAGTATTTCTTCGGCTCCGGCCTGGGCACCGAGACCGGCGGCAACGCCTCCAGCACCGCCGTGCGCGCCCTGATCAAGCAGTTTGTCGCGGCCGAAAACCCCAAGAAGCCGTTGAGCGACAGCCAGATGTCGGACATGCTCAAGGAACAGGGCATCGACTGCGCGCGCCGCACCGTGGCCAAGTACCGCGAGGCGCTCAAGATCGCCCCCACCAACCTGCGACGCGCCCTGCAGTGAGCGCCCCCTGAAAGCCCCGTGTGAACCAGCTCCAGCTTTTCCTGCCCTGCGCCGCCGGCGTGGAAGACTTTCTCGCCACGGAAGTGCAGGCCATCACCACCTCGGCGCACGACCAGCGGACCCGCAAGATGCGCGGCGGCGTGATGGTGGACGGCTCGTGGCGCGACGCCATGCAACTCAACCTGCGCAGCCGTCTGGCGCAGCGCGTGCTGGTGCAGCTCTATCACGGCGAATACCGCAACGAGCGCGACCTGTACGAGGCCGCCAGCCGCGTCGCCTGGGAGATCTGGTTCACGCCGCGTGAAACCTTCAAGATCGAGATCACCGCCCAGCACAGCCCGCTGACCAGCCTGAACTTCGCCGCGCTCAAGATCAAGGACGCCGTGGCCGACCGCTTTCGCGCCAAGACCAGCGTGCGTCCCGACGTCAACACGCAGTGGCCCGATGTCCGCATCCACGCCCACCTCACCACGGACACCGTCACGCTGTACATGGACACCTCGGGCGAGCCCCTGTTCAAGCGCGGCTGGCGCGAGGACAAGGGCGACGCACCCCTGAAGGAAACGCTGGCCGCAGCCATGATCGCCGCCAGCGGCTGGGACGCTCGCACGCCCCTGTACGACCCGTGCTGCGGCAGCGGCACCATCGTGATCGAGGCCGCGCAGATCGCCTGCAACATCGCCCCCGGCGCGCTGCGCCGCTTTGCCTTTGAAAAACTGCTGCCGTTCCAGCGCCACGTCTGGACGGCGCTGCTGGAGCAGGCCCAGGCCGCGCAGCACGCGCCCACCACCGACGTGTTTGGCAGCGATGTGGCACACCGCATGGTGGACTTCGCCCAGCGCAATGCCCAGCGCGCCGGCGTGGCTCACGCCGTGAACCTGCGCGGCGGCGACGCCCTGCAGCGCAGGCCCCCCGCGCCGGCCGGCGTGATGCTGGTGAACCCCCCTTATGGCGAGCGCATCGCCGTGGCCGGGGTAGCTGGCACGCCGGCGCGCAGCGCCGGGCGCGAGGCAGCGCAAACCGACGACGGCGGCGACTTCTTCCCGCAGCTGGCCACGCACTGGAAGAAGCACTACGCCGGCTGGACCGCCTGGGTGCTCACGCCCGACCTCAAGCTGCCCAGCCGCATGCGCCTCAAGGAATCGCGCCGCGTGCCCATGTGGAACGGTCCCATCGAGTGCCGGCTGTTCCGCTTCGACATGGTGGCCGGCTCGGCGCGCGAGCGTGCTCCCACTGCGCCTTCCCCAACCTGAACCACACCTATTCCGCATGAAGCACCTGCTACCCAAGGAAGCCTGGGCCCTGCTCCAGCAAGACCCCCAAGCCCTGCTCATCGACGTGCGCATGGCCATCGAATTCCAGTACGTGGGCCATCCTCCCAATGCCATCAACATCCCCTGGTACGAGTTCCCCGTGCTCAAGCCGGACGTGCCCCAATTCGTGGCCGCCGTGCAGCAGGTGGCGCAGGACAAGAACCGGGCGCTGCTGCTGATCTGCCGCACCGGCCAGCGCACCGTGGACGCTGGCATTGCGCTGGAGGCCGCGGGCTTCACGCACATCATCAACGTGCTCGATGGCTTCGAGGGCGACCTGGACGACGACGAACACCGCTCCACCGAAAACGGCTGGCGCTACTGCGGCCTGCCCTGGGTGCAGTCCTGAGCGCATGAACGCCGCAGCGCCGGGCCGCCCCAAGCGAGGCACGGCCCCCATGGGGGGCAGCGCAGTACGCGCAGCGACCAGCGTGGGGGCCACATGAGCACGGCGGGCGTCCACGACATCCTGCGCGAGGTCTTTGGCTACGCGCAATTCCGCGGGCCGCAGCAGGACATCGTGCAACACGTGAGCGCCGGCGGCGATGCCCTGGTGCTCATGCCCACGGGCGGCGGCAAGTCGCTGTGCTACCAGATCCCGGCCATTGCGCGTCAGCGCGCCGGCCACGGCGTGAGCATCGTCGTCTCACCCCTCATCGCCCTCATGCACGACCAGGTGGGCGCGCTGCACGAGGCCGGCGTGGAGGCCGCCTTCCTCAACTCGACCCTGAGCTTTGACGAAGCCAACGCCGTGGAGCAGCGCCTGCGCCGCGGCGACATCACCCTGCTCTACGCCGCGCCCGAACGTGTGACCACTCCGCGCTTTCTGGCGCAACTGGACCACCTGCACGAGCGCGGCCAACTGAGCTTGTTTGCCATCGACGAGGCGCACTGCGTGAGCCAGTGGGGCCACGACTTCCGGCCCGAGTACCGCGCGCTCACGGTGCTGCACGAACGCTTTCCCGGTGTGCCGCGCCTGGCGCTCACCGCCACCGCCGACGCCATCACCCGCGCCGACATCCTGGAGCGGCTGCAACTGCAGGAGGCACGGCAGTTCGTCAGCAGCTTTGACCGCCCCAACATCCGCTACACCATCGTCGAAAAGAAGGACGCCACGCTGCAGCTCCTGCGCTTCATCCAGCGCGAGCACGCGGGCGAATCCGGCATCGTCTATTGCCAGTCGCGCAAGAAGGTGGAAGACATCGCGCAGACCCTGTGCGAGGCGGGCGTGGACGCCCTGCCCTACCACGCCGGGCTGGACACCAAGCTGCGGCAGGAACACCAGGACCGCTTCCTGCGCGGCGAAGGCCTGGTGATGGTGGCCACCATCGCCTTCGGCATGGGCATCGACAAGCCGGACGTGCGCTTCGTGGCGCACCTGGACATGCCCAAGAACATCGAGGGCTACTACCAGGAGACGGGCCGCGCCGGGCGCGATGGCGCCGCCGCCGATGCCTGGATGGCCTACGGCCTGCAGGACGTGGTCAACCAGCGCCGCATGATCGACGAAAGCCCCGCCGGCGACGAGTTCAAGCAGGTCATGGTCTCCAAGCTGGACGCCCTGCTGGGCCTGGCCGAAGCCACCGACTGCCGCCGCGGGCGCCTGCTCGCCTACTTCGGCTAAAGCTATGCGGGCCACACCTCGTCCGCCGCCGGGCCGCCCCAAGGCGGACGCGGCCCCCTCGGGGGGGAGCGAGGACACGAAGTGCCGAGCGTGGGGGCGACATGTGGCAACTGCGACAACTGCCTGGCCCCACCCGCCATCTGGGACGGCACCGACGCCGCGCGCAAGCTGCTGAGCACCGTGTACCGCGTGCAGCAGACCAGCGGCATCAGCTTTGGCGCGGGCCACATCATGGACATCGTGCGCGGCAAGCGCACCGAGAAGGTAGCGCAGTTCGGCCACGAAACTCTGAGCACCTTCGGCCTGGGCGCGGACTACAGCGAGGTGCAGTTGCGCGCCGTGCTGCGCCAGTTGCTGGCGCTGGGCGCCATCGCGGTCGATGCCCAGGCTTACAACACCCTGCGCCTGACCGCCGGCTCGCGCGCCGTGCTGCGCGGCGAGGCGCAGATTCGGCTGCGCCAGTCGGTCGCCGCCGACAGCGCCCGCGCAAGCCGGAGCAAGACGGGAGCCCAGCGCCCGGGCAGCAAGGCCTCCGCGCCGCTGCCGCTGGATGCGCACGCCCAGGAACGCTACGCCCAGCTCAAGGCCTGGCGTGCCGAGGTGGCCCGTGCCCACAACCTGCCGGCCTATGTGATCTTTCACGACGCCACGCTGGCGGCCATCGCCCAGCGCGACCCGCGTACCCTGGAAGACCTGCAGGACATCAGCGGCATGGGCAGCAAGAAGCTGCAAGCCTACGGCGACGAAGTGCTGCGCGCGAGCCGCGGCGCCTGAGCACTCCACGCGAAACGCCTCTCGCCCGCAGGAAGGACACGGACGCCGCGTGTCAGCAAATGCCTGACAGCCCGCAGTTCCTGTTCCGACAACAAAGCATGGCGCGCCCGACAAATCGCAGATCGGTTGGACGACTTCATTCAATAAAGCCTGTCTTCACAATGCATTTCATCGCATCAGGCACCTCGGACATCCCGTAGAGGCAGCCTGTGACAGACAACCTTCAAGGAGCACATCATGAGCGACGAACTGAATCTGGCCGAGATCCGTGAAGTCAACCTCACCTACCTCATGCTGGCCCAAAAACTCATTCGCCAGGACAAGGTGGAAGCCATGTTTCGCCTCGGCTTGAGCGAGGACGCCGCAGACACGCTGGGCATGCTGTCGGCCGCGCAGATCCTCAAGCTGGCCTCGGGCAACATGCTGCTGTGCCGCTTCCGCGTGGACGACGACCTGGTCTGGAACCTGCTCACCAACCAGAACATCAAGAAGGTGGACAACGAGGCCACCACCCGGCTGCACGCCAGCATCCTGATGGCCGGGCGCGTCAGCGAAGTCCTGTAATCCCCCACGACGAGGCACACCATGGCAACCACCAAGAGCATCCTGAACGAATCCCGCGAAATCGAACGTGCCGTCACCCTCATCGACCTGGGCGCGCGCCTGCAGGTGCTGGAGTCGGAAACCTCGCTCTCCTACGAACGCCTGCTGCGCCTGTACAAGGAAGTCTCGGGCCGCTCCCCGTCCAAGGGTCAGTTGCCCTTTTCCACCGACTGGTTCCTGACCTGGCAGGAGAACATCCACTCCTCGCTGTTCCTCAACATCTACGAATACCTGTGCAAGAGCACGGAGCTCGACGACATCGACATGATGGTCAAGGCCTACCGCCTGTACCGCGAGCAGGTGCTGGCCACCGAAGTGGAGCCGCTGCTGTCCTTCACCCGCGCCTGGCGCCTGGTGAAGTTTGTCGATGCCCAGATGCTCACCATGACCACCTGCACCCGCTGCACCGGCCGCTTCGTCACCGAACCCTACGAAAACGCCCGCCACTACGTGTGCGGCCTGTGCAACCCCCCGGCCCGCGCCGGCAAGGGCAAGGCCGCCGGCGGCTTGCGCCTGCACTGACGCCGCCCGCATTCGGGCAGCGCATCCGCAGGCACAATGCTGGCGGAGGCATGCCCATGATCGACCTTTCCGACATTGAACACGCCGCGCGCCGACTGCGCGGGCAAGTGCTGCACACCCCCTGCGTCGAATCCCGGACCCTGTCCCAGATCACCGGCGCGCAGGTGTTCCTGAAGTTCGAGAACCTGCAGTTCACCGCCTCCTTCAAGGAGCGCGGCGCCTGCAACAAGCTGGCGCGCATGGTGTCGGCGCAGCACGGCAAACCCATCCCCGGCGTCATCGCCATGAGCGCCGGCAACCACGCCCAGGGCGTGGCCTACCACGCGCAGCGCCTGGGCCTGCGCGCCGTGATCGTGATGCCGCGCTTCACCCCCGCCGTCAAGATCGAACGCACCCGCGGCTTTGGCGCCGAGGTGGTGCTGCACGGCGACACCCTGGACGAAGCCCGCGCCCACGCCCTGAAGCTGGCCGAGGAACAACACCTGGAATTCGTGCACCCCTATGACGACGCCGACGTGATGGCCGGCCAGGGCACGGTGGGCCTGGAAATGCTGCACGACGTGCACAACCTGGACGTGCTCATCGTCTCGGTAGGCGGCGGCGGGCTGATCGCGGGCATTGCCACCGCGGCCAAGGCCCTGCGCCCGGGCATCGAGGTGATTGGCGTGCAGAGCACCCGCTTTCCGGCGATGTTCAACGCCATCAAGGGCACGCACCATCCGCAGGGCAGCAGCAGCATTGCCGAAGGCATTGCCGTGGGTACGCCGGGCCAGCTCACCCGCGCCGTGGTGGCGCAGCGCGTGGACGACCTGCTGCTGGTGGACGAGAGCGACATCGAGCAGGCTTGCCTGATGCTACTGGAAATCGAAAAGACGCTGGTGGAGGGCGCCGGCTCCGCAGGCCTGGCCGCGCTGCTGAAGTACCCCGAGCGCTTTCAGGGCAAGCGTGTGGGCCTGGTGCTGTGCGGCGGCAACATCGACCCGCTGCTGCTGGCCGCCATCATCGAGCGCGGCATGGTGCGCGCCGGCCGGCTGGCACGCATCCGCGTCAGCGCCCGCGACGTGCCGGGCTCACTGGCCCACATCACCGCCACCGTGGCCGAGGCCGGCGCCAACATCGAGGAAGTGCACCACCAACGCGCCTTCACCACCCTGGCCGTGCAGAACGTGGACATCGAACTCGTGCTGCAAACCCGCGGCCGCAGCCACATTGCCGACGTGCTGCAGGCGCTGCACGCGGCGGGGTTTCAGGCGGGGGAGCAGTGAGGTTGCTCCCCCACTCATAACCCCCCGCCCTTCTCTCGCCCCGCCGGGCGAAAGAAGGGGGCCTGATTTGGCCGGGGATTTGAAGGTGGGGGTGCATAGCCAACAGGAATATCACTGTCAGTCCGACAAGTATCCCAATGCTATTGGGGTGTCAGTTTAGGAATATTTGAGTCACATCGATCAACGTTATGGGAAAAGCCTCATCGTCTCACGATACCCTGGTTTACCGGCTGGCGCAGGTACTGACCAAGCTTAACTTGGGCGAATCTCTTGATCCGCAAGCCCTTGCTGAGGAATTCGGGGTTAGCCAGCGGACGATCCAGCGCGACTTGAATGTTCGCTTCGGCTGTCTCCCGCTGGTCAAGGTTGATGGTCGTTACCGGCTGAATGAGTCCCATCTTGGGAAACTGTCGATGAAAGACATTGATCAGTTTGCCTCACTGTGCGGCGTGAATGGATTGTTTCCTGGGCTAACAGAGCGATTCTTGCGTCACATACTTGACGCGGGAAATGGTGAAGCCTGGTTGGTTCGAGGACACCACTATGAAGACGTTCGTGGACATGCGGTGCTATTCGAGCAGCTGGAGCAAGCGATCGTTGGCCATCACCGCGTCCGGTTTACTTACCAGAAGTCATCCGGTCTAACAAAAGAGCACGAAGAGGTCGAGCCCTACAAGTTGGTAAACCAAAAAGGAATTTGGTACTTGGCCGCACATGATGGTGAACGGCTTAAGTCGTTCTCCGTGACAAAGATGCGCGCGCTACGCGTCAGCACTTCCACATTTTCGCCAAAACTAGGCGTAGCGAGAGAACTGGCCGAGAGCGACAGCATTTGGTTGGGCACGCCACGAAAGTCCGTGGTTCTTCATGTGAATGCAAGCACCACAGAGTACTTCCGACGGCGCAAGTTGGTGCCCAATCAAGTCATTCTGCGCGAGCTTCCCGACGGGTCGCTTCTAGTAGCGACAGATGCAGCAAGCGCAGAGGAAATTTTGCCTATCGTTCGCTATTGGATTCCTCACGTTCGGATCCAGGAGCCTTTGGAATATCAGCGAATATTGGAGACAGGCCTTGCTGAGTATCTTCGCCAGAGCGTAAGTGTGGACCAACGTTGACACCAAATTTCTGCACCAGCCAAAGAAAACGACACCACCTGTCCGGGCGTCCAATTAGATTCCTTTCGTGGCACCAATTGCCACGAAAGGAACTACATCATGTTTTGGATCTTCGCCTCGGTAGCTGCCATTTTGGGTTTCGCGGTCAGTGCTGGACAATTTTCGGTGATCTACGCGCTCATGAGAGTCGGACTGGTTGTGTCAATGATTGTCATCGCAGTGCTAACCATCGCGTTGCTGCGTCGCAAAAAATGACTGCAACCAGTACTGCGTAATTCATTAGTCGAGACCGATCACTGGTCTGATGGTTTTCTGTTTCGACTAACGAAGCAGACTACCTCCCAGTTTGAAAGGCTAACTGTGGCTCGGTAAGCTACCATTGGCAGCAAATCGTCAACTGTCCGAAGAACCATGAAGTCAGACTCGCCAATTCGCGTACTTGTTTTTGGGACAACAGGAATCGGAAAGACCAGCCTTTGCAACACCATTTCCGGCCGAGCCAGGCCCGCCAACAGTGGCGCGGCCGGTGTGACAGCCAAGTCGCACATTTCTTTGATCGCTATTGATGACCAGAAACTGGAGTTGTTTGACACGGTCGGATTGCATGAGAGCAGTACCGGGACTGTCCCAGCAGAGAAGGCATTCGAACACCTGATTGAGTTGCTTACGAATGCGAAGGACGGCTTCAATCTGCTGATTCATGTGGCTCGCGCATCTCGGATCACGAAAGATCAAGAAGATGACTACATCTTCTTCTTTGAGAAGCTTGCTGGCAAAAAAGTCCCGATTATTCTGGCGGTAACCGGGTGCGAGAACGAAAACCCAATGTCAAGTTGGGTTGAACAGAACAAGCAATTCTTCGAGCGCTTTGAGTATCGTGCCATCGTGTCTACTTGCTGCGCTAGCGGAGGACCGCTCGAAGGACACTATGCACCACTCCGCAGCCAGTCGAGGGCTGATCTATTGAAGGCAATCTCAGCTCATGCACTACGTGAGTCGCATCGGCTATACGGCGAAGGTACCGGGACCACCTTTAGTCAGACGCTGGCAGAGTTGTGGAACTACGTAGTGGATTGGTCTGGCTTGCCAGATAAGTGGCGCAGCCAAGTGAATGAGACTGCCTTTGATCTCATTAAGAGGATCGGGTTGTCGGACGAAGTGGCTGGCTATCTTGTGAAACACATTCCCGATATTGCTCAAGAGTTGGGGAGCAAAATTCCGATGCCGGGCTCTGGAAAGGCGGCAAAGACGCTTGCTTCCACGCTCATGCAATTTGTTTTCAAGAGGGCCAAGTCGAAAGGCAAGTAGGCACGACCAGTACAGGCAATGCGTTGCTCCAAGCCCGTCGGTGTTCCCCCAAGTTGTTGGGGCGCAATCGAGAGGATTCCGGTGCACCAAAGTTAGCGGCCCACTCACAAGCCCTGGGCGAACCACAAGGAGCGGATGCGCCGCGAATTCAATAGTCTTTACCCCCAATGACCGTCTTCGCGGCCCAGAGTGCATTCGCGTCGAGCGGTCGAGCTTCCGTCTTTTGTCGAAAGAAGACAACTACCGCCTCCCCTACCTCGCCCCCGCCCTCCACGCCCGCAAGAAGGCTTGCACCTCTTCACCCGGGCGTTGCGGCTCTTTCCAGTATTCGCTGCAGTCGCTCTTGCGGTCCAGCAGCTTCATGTTCACGAGCTCGCGGCGCAGGGTGGCGGGGTCGCCGAAGGTGTGGTGGGCGTTGAGCACGGCGTTCACCTGCTTTTCGGTGTACTTGCGGCGCGCTTCGAACTGCGTCCACAGCGCCCAGTTGGCCAGTTGCTGCACCGAAAGTTTGTTGGGCAGGCGCACCAATCGGCCAGAACCATCAAACTGGATCAGCGCCTTGCGCGCGGTGGCCGACAGTGCCGACACATCCACGGCCACGGCCATCTGTGCTTTCTCGGCCGGGGTTGGGGTGCTGGACGGCGGTGGCGCCGCCTGCACGGCGGCTTTCAGGGTCTGGAAGTTGCGCATCCCGCCGGCGCGGGCCAGCAGGTTGAGCAGTTCCACATGGGAGGGCAGTGGCCGGCCTTCGGCATGGCGTTCGTCCAGCAAGCGCTTGAGGCTTTTGGCAAACGCGGAAACGTCGGGCGTGGCAAGGGGAACAAGCAGTCGGGTCATGAACATTCCTCATGCGCCTGAAACTCGCGAACGAGTGCTGGGGTTGCCGCTTGCAGCGTAGGCACACAAAAATGTCGTTGAGTGCTTGCCAGATGTCAGCAGGTTTAGCGTGAGCGCAAGGCTCCGGCAACGCCTGGGTGAACTGTGGACCCTGGCGTGAGTGTAGCCGCACCGGCAAAGTGCCCGGCCGGGTACCGCCCATGCGCGTGCACCAGGGCAGTTTGTGCCGGTGGTGGACAATGCCCACATGAACAGTTTTGCCCCGGATGCCCTGGAGTGCCTGGCCGCCATCGTGGAAGAGGGCGGCTTCGAGCGCGCGGCGCAGCGCCTGTGCGTGACGCAGTCGGCCGTGTCACAGCGCCTGCGTGCACTGGAAGCCGAAGTGGGCACGGTGCTGGTGGTGCGCAGCCGGCCGCTGCGCCCCACGCCGGCCGGCGAGGTGTTGCTGCGGCATGCCCGCATGCAGCGCCTGCTGCGCGCCGATCTCGACCGCGAGCTGAGGGCGCTGGCGCCCGGCCACGGGCAACACACCGGCGACGACGAGTGCATCTCCATTGCCATCAACGCCGACAGCATCGCCACCTGGGTTTTGCCCGCGCTGAGTCCGCTGGCGCACCAGGGCCAGGCCATCGAGATCATCACCGACGACCAGGATTTCACGCACGAGTGGCTGCGTTCGGGCCAGGTGCTGGGTTGCGTCACCACGCTCAAGCAGGCGTTGCGCGGCTGCAAGGTGGTGCCGCTGGGCAACATGGGCTATGTGGCCGTGGCCGCGCCGCACTACGCGCGCACGCATTGCCCCGATGGGCTCACGCCGCACAATTTCCGTGACCTGCCCTTCATGGCCTTCAACCGCAAGGACGATTTGCAGGCCGAGTTCGTGAGCCGCGCGGTGGGCCTGAAGCGGGTGACGTTGCGCCAGTCGTTCGTGCCGGGCTCGGAGGCCCAGGTGCGCGCGGTGCTGGCGGGCTGGGGCGCCAGCGTGGTGCCCGAGCTGCTGGTGCGCGGGCTGTTGGAACAGGGGTTGCTGGTCAACATCGCGCCCCGGCGCACGCTGGCCGTGGCACTCTACTGGCACTGCTGGAACCTGGAGTCCGCCGTGCTGGATGCGCTCAGCACCGCACTGACGGGCGCGGCGCGCACCGCCCTGGGCGGCAGCGACGCGCGTTGACGTGGAAGGGGCGGGGGGCTACCGCACCAACAGGATGGGCCGCTTGCAACTGGCCAGCACCTGGGTGGCCACCGAGCCAATGACCAGGTTGACGAGAGCGCCATGCCCGTGGGAGCCCATGACCACGAGGTCGAACTTGCCCGTCTCGGCGAACTTGGCAATCAACGTGCCGGCCGCGCCCACTTTCCAACTGCTCTTGGCTTCGATGCCGTGGCGCGCGAGGAACTTGCACACCGGGCCCAATACGCGCTCGGCCTCGTCGATGTGGAAGTTCTTCACCACGTCGGCACCCACCACGGCGCTGGCCCGCGAAGGCATGGGCACTTGGGCCGTGAACACGGTGTATTCGTTGCTGTTGCTGAACAGTTCCGGGTGGGTCACCAGGTAAGCCAACATTTTCTTGGTGTACTTGCTGCCGTCCACGGCGAGAAGAATTTTCATGGTGATCTCCAGATTGAGGATATGGCCGCAGTGTAGTACGGCGCGCGGGGCGCGGCTTGATGTAACTCAAGAATCGCCGGGCACAGGCCCCGGCACGCACGGAATCCAGGCGTCGGGCAGGAATCGCCCCTGTTCGTTCTTGCGCGCGTAGCCCAGCGGATTGGCCACCACCCGGCAGGCCGTGCCGGGGGCCGGGGCGGCGCTGCGGTGCAGATAGTCGCTGGGCGCGTGCAGGTGGCCGTGCAGCCACAGCGTGGCCTGGGGCAGCAGCTCGTCCAGCGCGTTGCAGAAGCCCGCCGTGCCGGGCACCAGCCCGTAGCGCGGATCGGCGCTTTGCAGGCTGGGCGCAAAGTGCGTGACCACCACGGTCGGCCCGGCAAAGGGCTGGGCCAGGGCCGCGCGCAGCCACTGCTGGCACAGCAGGCCCTGCTCGCGCACGGCTTCCGCCAGCACCGGCTGCCCGCCGCGCAAGCTGTGGTTGCGGCGCAGGTAAAAATTGGCGGCGCGAAAGGCCTTGTCGCGCTTTTTCAGGACCTCGGTGAGCGTGTCCTTGGGCGTGACCAGGGCGTCGAAGTCGCTCCACAGCGTCGTGCCCACGAAGCGCACGCCGCCCAGCACCACCACCTCGCGCTCCAGCCAGAGGATGCCCAGGCGGTCGCAGACCTGGCGCAGGCGTTCGTGCGCGAGGTCGAAGTCCAGTCCGTCGTATTCGTGGTTGCCGGGCACGAACAGCACAGGTACCGGCCAAGCGCCGAACTGCGGCAGGGGCGAAAAGCGCGTCAGGCCAAAGTCGGCGGCGTCGGTGAATGCGCCCAGCAGCGAGCCGCTTTGGTAGGAGCCCACGTCCCCGGCCAGCACCAGCACGTCGGCGCCGGGCGCCGGCGTGGGCTGGAAAGCCGGATGCGTCTCCAGGTGCAGGTCGGACAGGAGCTGGATCTTCATCGGGCTTGCAGTGTAGGCCAGCACGAGCCGCCCCGGTAACGATAATCGCCGCATGACTTCCAGCACACACGCCCCGCGGGCCACGCCGCCGGGCGGCACCCTGCCCTCCCCCATGGCCACCGACTTTGCCTCCCTGGCGCTACGCGACAGCACGCTGGCCAATCTGCAGCGGCTGGGCTACCTGGCCATGACGCCGATCCAGGCTGCGTGCCTGCCCTTGGCCCTGGCCGGGCAGGACCTGATTGCCCAGGCCAAGACCGGCAGCGGCAAGACGGCGGCCTTTGCCCTGGCCCTGCTGGACCGGCTGAACCCACGCCGCTTTGCCGTGCAGGCCCTGGTGCTGTGCCCCACGCGCGAACTCGCGGACCAGGTGTGCAACGAAATCCGCCGCCTGGCGAGGGCCGAGGAGAACATCAAGGTCGTGGCCTTGTGCGGTGGCGTGGCGTTGCGCGGGCAAACCGCCAGCCTGGCGCACGGCGCGCACATCGTGGTGGGCACGCCCGGGCGCGTGCTCGACCATCTGGAGCGCGGCCACCTGGATCTACAGGCGCTCAACACCCTGGTGCTGGACGAGGCGGACCGCATGCTGGACATGGGCTTCTTCGACGACATCGCCACCGTGGCGCGCCAGTGCCCCAAGGAGCGCCAGACCCTGCTGTTCTCGGCCACCTACCCCGAGGGCATAGCCAAGCTGGCGCAGCAGTTCATGCGTACGCCGCAGCGCATCAGCGTGGCGACGCAGCACGAGGAGACGCGCATCCGCCAACGCTGGTACGAAGTGAAGGAAGGCGAACGCCTGAGCGCCGTGGCCAGGCTGCTGGCCCACTTCCGCCCGGCGAGCACGCTGGCCTTTTGCAACACCAAGGCGCAGTGCCGCAAGCTGGTGCAACTTCTGCAGGACCAGGGTTTCAGCGCCTTGGCCCTGTTTGGCGAGCTGGAGCAGCGCGAGCGCGACCAGGTGCTGGTGCAGTTCAGCAACCGCAGTTGCTCCGTGCTGGTGGCCACCGACGTGGCCGCGCGCGGGCTGGACATCGCCCAGTTGGAGGCCGTGATCAACGTGGACGTAACGCCCACGCCGGAGGTCCATATCCACCGCATCGGCCGCACCGGCCGCGCCGACCAGGAGGGCTGGGCGCTGAACCTGGCGAGCCTGGACGAGATGGGCAGCGTGGGCCGGATCGAACAACTGCAAGGGCGCCCCTCGGAGTGGCACCCGCTGTCCGAACTCACGCCCGCCAGCAGCGAACCCCTGCTGCCGCCCATGGCCACACTGCAACTGGTGGGTGGGCGCAAGGAGAAGATCCGGGCCGGCGATGTGCTGGGTGCGCTCACCGGCGACGCTGGCTTTACCCGCGAGCAGGTCGGCAAGATCAACGTGAACGAGTTCTCCACCTATGTGGCCGTGGACCGGCGCATCGCCGAGCAGGCGGTGGCGCGCCTGGCCGCAGGGCGCGTCAAGGGCAAGACCGTGAAGGTGCGCCTGCTGCAACCGGGCGACGCGCCATGACGCACCCCCGACCTGCCCTGTACCCTGGAACTTTGCCCTCTGCTGCTGCTCCTACCTTGCCATGAATGTCTCTTTCGCCCCTGAACGCCGCGGCCTGCCCGCACTGGCGCCACGCCTGTTTGCTCTGTTTTTCATAGCGATTGCATCCCTTTCCATGCCGGCCCTGGCGCAGATTGCCTCTGGCAAGGCGGCGTCCACGGTGGTCACCACCGAGCAGGTGCGCGCCGAGCTGATGGCCCACGCGCCGGACGGCGCCGACCCGGGCAAGACCGTCTGGGTGGGCCTGCAGCTCACGCACAAGCCGGAGTGGCACACCTACTGGAAGAACTCGGGCGACTCGGGCCTGCCCACGGTGCTGCAGTGGACACTGCCCGCGGGCGTGACGGCGGGCGACATCGCCTGGCCGCTGCCGAGGAAGATTCCCATCGGCAACCTGGCCAACTACGGTTACGACGGCACGGTGCTGCTGCCCGTGCCCTTGACGATCACGCCGCAGTTCCAGGCCTCGTCGCTGCTGTCCAGCGACATCGAGATCAAGCTCAAGGCCTCCTGGCTGGTGTGCCGCAAGGAATGCATCCCCGAGGAAGGCGAGTTCTCCCTGCGCCTGCCCATCAAAGGCTCGACCGCGCTCAACGGCGCGGCCTTTGACGCCGCACTCAAGGCCCAGCCCACACCTCTGGCGGCGAGCGCCCAGAGCGGCGTCCGCATCGAGGGCACGGCGCTGAAGCTGTCGGTGGCCGGTTTGCCCACCGCGTGGCAGGGCAAGGACCTGGACTTCTTCCCCGAAACACCTGAGGTCATCGAGACCGCGGCCAAGTGGACGCAGAGCTGGAGCGGCAACACCTGGAACGCGAGCGTGCCGTTGTCGCCTCAGCGCCTGAACAGCCCGTCCACGCTGCCCGTGGTGCTGGCCCTGGGTGGCGCCGGGCAGCGCGTGGAATTGAAGGTGATGGGCACCTGGCCTGCCGTCGCGGGCGGCGGCGCCGTAGCGCCATCGACAACGGGCGTCGCCACGACACCCGGAGCGGGTGGCACGGGCGAGGCCGCCCTGCCCATCAGCCTGTGGGCCGCGCTGGCCGGCGCACTGATCGGCGGCATGATCCTGAACCTCATGCCCTGCGTGTTCCCGGTGCTGGCCATCAAGGTGCTGGCCTTCACGCAGCACGCCAAGGACCATCGTCGCCACCGCGTGGCCGGCGTGGCCTACAGCCTGGGTGTGGTGGCCAGCTTCGTGGCGCTGGGCCTGCTGATGCTGGGCCTGCGCGCGGCCGGCGAGAGCCTGGGCTGGGGCTTCCAGTTGCAAAGCCCCTGGGTGGTGGCCGCGCTGGCGGCGCTGTTCACGGTGCTGGGCCTGAATCTGGCGGGCCTGTTCGAATTCGGCCAGATGCTGCCCAGCTCGGTGGCCTCGCTGCAGGCCAAGCATCCGGTGCTGGATGCGCTGCTCACGGGCGTGCTGGCCGTGGCCATCGCCTCGCCCTGCACAGCCCCGTTCATGGGGGCGTCGCTGGGTCTGGCGCTGTCGTTGCCGGCACTGCAGGCGCTGCTGGTGTTTGCGGCGCTGGGCGTGGGCATGGCCTTGCCCTACCTGGCCGCGGCCTTCATACCGGGCGTGGCGCGTGCGCTGCCGCATCCCGGCCCCTGGATGGTGGTGTTTCGCCAGCTCATGGCCTTCCCGATGTTTGCCACGGTGGTGTGGCTGGTGTGGGTGCTGGGCCAGCAAAGCGGTGTGGATGGCGCCGGTGCGCTGCTGGCCCTGCTCGTGGGCCTGAGTGCGGTGGTGTGGGCGCTGACGCTCAAGGGTCGCTCGCGCAAGCTGCTCACGGTGGTGACGTTGGCGAGCCTGGCGCTGCTGACCCTGTCCATCGGTCCGAATGTGGGCCACGTCACCGGATCGGGCGCCACCACGGCAGCCGACGAGCGCTGGCAGCCCTGGTCGCCGGCCAAGGTGGAGCAGTTGCTGGCTGCCGGGCAGCCGGTGTTCGTGGACTTCACGGCCGCATGGTGCGTGACCTGCCAGTACAACAAGAAGACCACGTTGGCCGACGCCGGCTTGCTGCGCGAAATGGACAGCCGCAAGGTGCAGTTGCTGCGCGCGGACTGGACGCGGCGCGACCCGGCCATCACGGCCGCGCTGGCGGCGCTGGGGCGCAACGGCGTGCCGGTGTACGTGCTGTACCGCAACGGCCGCGCGCCGGTGGTGCTGTCCGAGGTGCTGAGCGTGAGCGAGGTGCTGGCGGTCGTGACGGCCCCTTAACAGCCACTTAAGAGGCGGCCCGAGGCAGCGCGGCGGCCTGCGACAATGGAGGGATGAACGCTTCATCCCCGACCCCCTCCTTCGCTGCGCTGCAAAACGACTCCTTTCTGCGCGCCTGCCTGCGCCAGGCCACGGACCACACGCCCGTGTGGCTCATGCGCCAGGCCGGCCGCTACCTGCCCGAATACTGCGCCACCCGCGCCAAGGCGGGCAGTTTCATGGGACTGGCCACGAACACCGACTTCGCCACCGAGGTCACGCTGCAACCCCTGGACCGCTATGCGCTGGACGCTGCCATCCTGTTCAGCGACATCCTGACCGTGCCCGACGCCATGGGCCTGGGCCTGTCGTTTGCCCAGGGCGAAGGCCCGCGTTTCGCGTCCCCGGTGAGTGACGAAGCCGCCGTGGCCAAGCTGGCCGTGCCGGACATGGCGCGGCTGCGCTACGTGTTCGATGCGGTCACGTCCATCCGCAAGGCGCTCAACGGCCGCGCACCCCTGATCGGGTTTTCCGGTAGCCCCTGGACGCTGGCGTGCTACATGGTCGAAGGCAAGGGCTCGGACGACTACCGCCTGGTCAAGTCCATGATGTACAGCCGCCCGGATCTGATGCACAAGATCCTGGCCATCAACGCCGATGCGGTGGCCCTGTACCTGAACACGCAGATCGAAGCCGGCGCGCAGGCCGCGATGATTTTCGACAGTTGGGGCGGTGTGCTGGCCGACGGTGCCTTCCAGGAGTTCAGCCTGGCCTACACGGCGCGCGTGCTGGCACAGCTCAAGAAGACGCACAACGGCGCCACCATCCCCAGCATCGTGTTCACCAAGGGCGGGGGCCAATGGCTGCAGGAAATGGGCGCGCTGGACTGCAACGTGCTGGGGCTGGACTGGACCACGAACCTGGGCCGTGCGCGCGCCCTGGTGGGTGGCGCGGCCAACGGGCCGGGCAAGGTGCTGCAAGGCAACCTGGACCCGAACGTGCTGTTCGCGCCGCCGGAGCAGATCCAGGGCGAAGCCATCAAGGTACTGGAGAGTTTTGGCACGCCCCACACAGGCGCCGGGACCGGCCCCACGCACATTTTCAACCTGGGCCACGGCATCAGCCAGTACACGCCGCCCGAGCACGTTGCCGTGCTGGTGGACACCGTGCACGCGCACTCGCGCCGCATGCGCCAATGCGCCGCCAAGTGACGCCCAGATGGAACAAACCGCGAGCCCCGTGTCAAGCACCAAATGCCTTGTGTGCCTTCACTTATGCACAAAATCCTTGATGCGGGGCAACAAAATCACGACTCGGCCGCGGAACGCGCTACAAAACGCATAGCGAAGCCAAGTTGTTGATTTATATGGATTTGTAGTTTTGCCTTTTTTGCGGGCAAAACGTTCAGAGCCTTGATTTCCAAGGGTTTGGGCGTGCTTGGGACAAGATACCAACAAAGTTATCCACAGATTCCGTGAATGCACAACAAAGTAGTTGGGAATCAAGCACTTAGATTCGATTTCGCAAGTTCACCTGAACAATCTCGCCCAACTCGGACGACACCATGAACATCAGCCTGTCGGTGGTGGTTCAGACCCCGGCGCACAGTGCGCTGGCCGGGCCGCTGAGCTACCGAAGTGAGTTGCCACTCGCGCCCGGGACGCTGGTCCGAGTGCCTCTGGGCAAGCGCGAGACGCTGGGCATCGTGTGGGACGCCCCGGTCACGCCGCAAACGGCCGTCGCGTGGGAAAACCTTCGGTCGGTGGCGGGCGTCCTGCAGGGCATCGAACCGCTGAACGCGAGCTGGCGAAGCCTGGTCGGTTTTGCGGCCAGCTACTACCAGCGCTCCCTCGGCGAAGTGGCCCTGGCGGCCCTGCCACCCTCGCTGCGGGAATTGAATCCCGAACAGGTGGTCCGGCGCCTCAAGCGCGGCTCCACGCGGCCCGCTCACGCCCATGACGCCTGGGTGGCTGGGCCGCCGTTGACCCCGCAGCAGAGTGAGGCCCTGCGCCGCTTTGGCAGCGAGCGGGGCCCCTTCCTGCTCTTCGGCGCCACCGGCAGCGGCAAGACCGAGGTCTACATGCGGGCCGTGCAAGACCTCTTGGCGCGAGACCCGAGCGCGCAGGCGCTGGTGATGGTGCCGGAGATCAACCTCACGCCGCAGTTGGAAGCTCGATTTCTGGCGCGTTTCGCAGGCCCCCACGGAGAGGGCGCGGTCGTCTCCATGCACAGCGGCATGACGCCAGCGCAGCGGCTCAAGAGCTGGCTGGCGGCGCACCAGGGCACGGCCCGCATCGTGCTGGGCACGCGCATGGCCGTGCTGGCCTCCATGCCGCGCCTGCAGCTCATCGTGGTGGACGAGGAGCACGACCCCAGCTACAAGAGTCAGGAGGGCGCCCGCTACTCGGCGCGCGATCTGGCGGTGTACCGTGGCCGGCTGGAGAGCGTTGCGCAGGGCGAGGACCGGGTCTGCCGTGTGCTGCTGGGATCGGCCACGCCGTCGCTCGAGAGCTGGCACCACAGCCGGGACCTCCGGGAAGGAGGTCGCTACCTGCGGTTGTCCATGCCCAGCCGCGTAGGCGTGGCAACGCTGCCGGCCGTGCGCCTGCTGGACATGAACCTGCAGCCGCGCAAGACCGTGCTGTCGCCGCCCCTGCTGGAGGCCGTTGCCCAGCGCATCGCGCGTGGCGAGCAGAGCATGATCTTCCTGAACCGCCGTGGCTACGCCCCGGTGCTGCGGTGCGCCAGTTGCGACTGGAAGAGCGAGTGTCCCCATTGCAGCGCCTACCGTGTGTTCCACAAGATCGACCGCACCCTGCGCTGCCACCACTGCGGTCTGACCGAGCGTGTGCCGCGCGCCTGTCCCCAGTGCGGCGACCTGGACATTGCCCCCGTGGGGCGTGGCACCGAGCGTATGGAAGAGCATCTGGGCGAGTTGCTGGGGTCCATCCGTAGGCCGGATGGCAGTCCGGTGCGAATCGCGCGCATGGACGCGGACTCGACCCGGCTCAAGGGCTCCCTGGAAGCGCAACTGGCTCAGGTGCATGCGGGTGAGGTGGACGTGCTGGTGGGCACGCAGATGATTGCCAAGGGGCACGACTTTCGCCATGTCACGCTGGTGGCGGCCGTGAACCCGGATGGCGCGCTGTTCTCCAGCGACTTTCGCGCACCGGAGCGGCTCTTTGCCTTGCTGATGCAGGCGGCGGGCCGTTCGGGCCGTGACGCCGCGCACAGCGAGGTCAGCGAGATGTGGATCCAGACCTTTCACCCGCAGCATCCGCTGTTCGTGGCCCTGCGGCGCCACGACTTCGCGGCCTTCGCGACTCAGCAGCTGCAGGAGCGATCCCAGGCCGGCATGCCCCCCTACTCCTTTCAGGCCCTGGTGCGCGCCGAGGCTCGCAGCCAGGAAGTGGCACAGGGTTTCCTGCAGGCGGCGAGTGCGGCAGCGCGGGAACTGGGGCAGGCGGGCCATGTCACCCTGTACCCGCCGGTGCCCATGAGCGTGCAGCGGGTGGCGAACATCGAGCGCGCTCAGATGCTGGTGGAAAGCCCGTCGCGCGCGGCGCTGCAGCGGTTCCTGGGGCAGTGGCATGCCACCTTGCACGCCCTCCGTCAGGGGCCCGAGGGCAAGGGTCTGATCCGTTGGGCAGTGGACGTGGACCCGCTCACGATCTAGCGGCGCATCGCCTGCCCTTGCGGCCTGGAGCCGCGCTCAGTGCAGCATCTGCGGCTGGGCCTGGTGGGCGTAGATGCGATCCACCTGCTCGAGCCAGGGTTCGGCCAGCACGCGCATCTGGGCGTCGATGCGCAGGATGCGCTGCATGATCTGGGTTTTTTCCGAGCGGTGTTGGGGCGACAGTTCAATCGTGCGGGCCCGATCGCGCAGTTGCTCGATGAGCACGGCGCACACGCCTTCGAAACGCACGACCTCATCCCAGTCGTCGGCCTGCGCGGCCTCGAGCATCTTGCGGCTGCTGTCCTCGATGGCCTTGTAGTAGTCGATGAGGCGATCCGACATGTCAGACTCCCTTGGCCACTTGCGGGCGAATCTGCTTCCAGCTCTCGGCCAGGGGTTCCACCAGGCGTTCGACTTCCTCGATCTTGCGCACATCGTTGTCCACGTTGGCCTGCGTCAGACGCAGCACGCAGTAGTCGTACAGGCGCCGCAGATTGGTGGCCAGTTCACCACCCTGCTGCTCGTTCAATCCGGCCTTGAGCCCTTCTTCCAGGTAGCGCACGGCGCGACCGATTTCGCGGCCCTTCGCGGGAATGTCGCGGCGGGCAATGGCCGCGCGCGCCAGGCCCAGCGACTGCATCAGGCCACTGAACAGGAGGTTGACCAATTCATGCGGGTCGGCGGCATGCACACTGGTCTCGATGCCGACGCGCTTGTAGGCGGAAGCCGCGCGGGTACTGACGGGCGTAAACATGGTGTTGTCCTTGTTGGATGCTTCTGCTTTCATTATCGGCACCCGGGGGGACAACTGTAGTGATGCGAGGGCATTTCAAACCATCAACGAGAGTGGTCTCAACCCGTGGATTTGTTCCAGGTCGTGACCTGCTGCGCGACATAGGCGTTCAGTGAATTGAGCCCGCTGAGTTGCGCGTCCAACGCGCTGTAGCGCTTGTTCAACTGCGCCTCGATTCGGCTGACCCTGTCATTCACGGTGGCCTGCTCCTTGCTGTTGCGCTCCAGCGCCTGCTTGAGCGAGCTGTCCTTGGTGCTGAACAACCCGGATGTCGCCAGCAATCCCGTCGCGAAGCTCTTGAGCTTGGTCGCCACGCCGTCCGTCAGGGTGTTGCCGGTGCTGGCCTTGAACAGGTTCTTCACGTCGTCGAGTTGCTGCAGGGCTGCATCCAGTTTGGTGGAGTTCACCGCCAGGTTGCCACCCAGTTGCTGCGTGATGCCGATGTCGGCCAGCCGCGCGAAGGCCCCACCGGTGGTCGTGGACTGCAGGATGCCGCGCAGCGCGGTCTGCAGGCCGTTGGCGGTGGAGTCGCCTTGCAGCAGGCCCGGTGTCTTGGTGGCGGCATCGTACTTCGTCGCCTCGGTCAGGGTCTGGTTGACGTCGTTGTACGCCTTTACGAAATCGTCGATGTTCTTGCGGATCGCCGTCATGTCACGGCTCACGCTCACTTCCACTGGCGCGGTCGTTTGCGCGGCCACGGTCAGGGTCACGCCGGGAATGCTGGAAAACGTGTTGGACGCCGAGCTCACGGCGATGCCGTTGATCGTGGCCGTGGCGTTCTGCCCCTGCTGCGTCATGGTGGAACCGGACACGAGACGCGACAACCCGGCGTTGTCGGTGTTGTTGCCGTCGTTGTCGGTCACCGTCAGTTGAAAGCCGGCGTCCTCGCCCGTGTTCTTGGAGCGCAGCAGCAGGCGCTCGCCGGACGCGTCCGTGAGCACCGTGGCGGTGACCCCGGCGTTGGCGCCGTTGATCTTGCTCGCGATGTCGGTCACCGTGTCCGATGCCCCGATGACCACGTCCACGGGAATGCCCCCCGCGGCCGGCGTGAACGACGCCGCGCCAATGCTCCATTTGCCCAGCTCCAGGCGCAAGGTGCCGGCCCCCAGTGCCCCGCCCACCGGCAGCAATGTCCCGGACGCGGTGGCCTGCGCCTTGGCCAGCCCTTGCACCTCGACGCTGAACGACGTCGGATTGGTGCCGCCCACGGCCGACACGGCCACGGCCGTTGCATTGGACGAGGTGGCCGTCACGCCGTTCCAGCCGGTGACGCTGTTGAGCTTGCCGGCCGCATCGGACAGCGTGGACACCAGCGACTTGATCTGTCCGTAGGCGGACACCTGTGATTGCACGGTGGCGGCCTTGACCTGCAGACTGGTCAGTGGCTTCTTCTCCAATGCCACCAGTTGCGACACGATGGACTTGATGTCCAGACCGCTACCAATGCCGGGGGATGAAATCGTTGCCATGGATATCTCCAGTACTCGCGCCAGTCAGGATTGTGCGGTCAGCTCAGCGCCGCGCAAAGCCCGATAAAGCCACCAAACACCATTCAAACTCCAAACGACAAAGAGCGGCGACGGAAAAATCCGTCGCCGCCTCGGGCCGGCGCTGCCGGCGCGAACGCCTGCAGCGCTTCCCCCCGCAACCCCTTACCGCAACAGGGCCAGCACACCTTGCGGCAACTGATTGGCCTGCGCCACCATGGCGGTACCGGCCTGTTGCAGGATCTGTGCACGCGACAGATTCGCGGTTTCCTGGGCAAAGTCGGCGTCCTGAATGCGTGACCGGGAAGCCGCCAGGTTTTCGCCCGTGGTCTGCAGGTTGGAAATCGTGGACTCGAAGCGGTTCTGGATGGCACCCAGGGAAGCACGCGTGGAGTTCACGGTGGCCAGAGCGGCGTCCATGGCGGTCAGCGCGTTGTTGGCGCCATTCACCGTGGAAATATCCACCGCGCTCAGGGCGGTACCGGTGGCGGCCACGGCCGTCGTCGAGGTCACACCGGCGCCAGAGATCGCGACCGATGTCACGGCGCTGCCGGAGGCGGCCTGGTAGGTGGCGTTGACCGTGCTGGCCGTGGTACCGGCGGCGCCCAAACCGAAGTCGGACATGACCGACGCGGTTGCCGTGCCTGCGGCATACGACGTGACGATATTGCGACCATCGGCGGCGGCCAGGGACACGCCCACGCCGGTGTCCGTGGCGATCACGCCGGTATTGGCGGACTGGGCGTTGATGGCGGCCACTGCGGCCGTGCGGTTTTGCACGTCAGCCGCGCCACCTCCGTCAACGAAGGCCAGGGAGATGTTCACGCCATTGAGCGTGAGAGTACCGGTACCGTTGGCCGTGCCCGTGCTGGTCTGCGCACCCGCTGCGGCCACGCTGGTGGCGACTGCACTGGCGGTCAGGCCGGACACGCCGCTGGAGTTGAGCGCCGCGGCGATGGCCTTGGCGTCCGTGGCCACGGTACCCAGGTTGAACACCGTGCCAGGGCCGGTCAGGGTCACCGACAGTGCCGAGGCCGCGCCGGTTGTGATGGCGCCCAGGCTGGTGGAGCTGAAGCCGTTGAACTGACCCAGCGTGGAGGCGCGGGCGCTGGCGATGGAACTCACCGTGATGGTCTGCTGCGCATTGGCGCCCACCTGGAACTGCTGCGCCGTGAAGTTGCCGTCCAGCAGCTTGGTGCCGTTGAACTCGGTCTGCACGGCCACGCGGTCCACTTCGGCCACGAG